>Ga0164308_10000151_pt1 | contig 36828 bp, 29 predicted proteins | sample Whisoiple_246_MG_FD_109983 | JGI IMG/M metagenome (GOLD analysis project Ga0164308, IMG submission 109983) | Soil microbial communities amended with fresh organic matter from upstate New York, USA - Whitman soil sample_246_MG | ecosystem: Environmental > Terrestrial > Soil > Unclassified >... | reverse complement strand
TCGATGATCACGATCCACGCCGACCCAAGCATCCGAGCGTGAGCCCGTTCGCGTCCGCTCGAGCGCTGGAACACACGCTCGACCAACACGGGGCGCGCTTCGCGCTGTTGACCAGCGCTCACGCTCCATTGCTCGCTCCGCGCTGCCAAAGACTGTGGGAGAATGCGGGCTTCGTGTTGTTTCGCTGCCCCGAGCCTGCGTCGGTGACCGGCTGAGCTCGCAACAATTTGGTCCAAATCGCTGGGGCGTGCCTACGATGCGGCGGTGCTCGGAGTACTCGGTCGACGCGCAGTGGAAGCAGGCATCAGCTTGTTCGCTGTGCTCGGCTTTTGCTACGTGCCGTTGGGCGGTCATACCGGGTTGGAGCACGCCAAAGCCGTGCTGAGTACGCCGGCGGCCAAGCGCGCCGGCACGGAAGTGCTCGACGCGCTCGTTCGAGTACGCGCCAAGTTGACCGGCGAGGTGCAGCAGTTCGCGAGCGGCAATCACCCCGAGGCCACCCCACCGACTCTTCCAGTGCCGAAGCGCGACGGCGGCTCGCATTCGCAGCACCGCCGTCCCAGCGTGCCGTAGGCCAACCCCTCGAATTTGCGCACAAAAGATCAAACCACCGAGGCTCGCTACGGAGCGCCGGTGGTTCGAATTGCTGGAAACTCTAGTCGTGCTGGATCGAGAGTGTCAACGCAATGTCGCCTCGATCCCTGCCGGTTATCGGTATCGCCTGAGTTACCAATCCCGCGGGGTTATTTAAGTGCCCGGCTCGGGCTGGCGGGAACGTCGGCGGGCGGCTCGGGTTGCGCTCTGCGGTCACGAAGCAGCGTCAGCCCGTAGACCAAACCCAATAACGCGAAACCGAGGCCGAGTAGCTTGACCGCTAACGGCACGTGCCGCGTCGTACTCGAAGTGGTCGGCGATTCGCCGCGCACGCCCGGCGTCGAGTGCGGATGCGCACTCGACGTTGGCTCGGCAAACATTGGCTTTACCAGCTGCGTCGGCGCGGGCAAACCGTGTTCGAGCGCGCTCGCCACGCGCTGCCGTTGAATCCGACGGTCGGCGCGAGATGCTCCGGAGCGAGATCCGCGCGCCATGGCTCACGCTCCGCGCTACGCGCGAAGAGCCTCCGCGCCGCCAATGATTTCCATCAGCTCCGTGGTAATCGCGGCCTGGCGGGCGCGGTTGTAGATCAGCGTGTACTTGCCGATCATTTCCGCCGCCTTCTTGGTCGCCGATTCCATTGCGGTCATGCGCGAGCCGAGCTCGGAGGCCTGCGACTCGAACAGCGCGCGCAAAATCGAAATCTCGATGTAAATCGGCACCAAACGTTCGAGCAGAGATTGGCGATCCGGCTCGAACAAGAACTCCTGATTCGAAGCCCACTCCGGGGTGTCCGCCTGCTGCTCTGCGGCGGGCGCAGGCTCCGCCTTCTGCAAGGGCAGAAGGGGCTCTGCGACCACGCGCTGGCTCATCGCGCTCTTGAACTCGTTGTACACGACGAAGATCGAGTCGACTTCACCTTGCACGAACGGAGTCAGCACCTTGCGCGCCACCACGCGCGCGGTCTCGATGTCGAGCTTCTCCCAAATGCCGCTCAGCACCTCGAGAACGGGCGCGTTTCGGCGACGGAAGTAATCCCTGCCCTTGCGGCCAATGACCACGATTTTGACGCTCTGACCAGCCGCTTCGCGCTCGTGCCAGAGGCGCGTGGCCGCGCGCAAGATATTCGTGTTGAACGCGCCGCACAGGCCACGATCACTGGTGATCACCAAGAGCAGTACGGTCTTCTCGGTGCGCCGGGCGAGCAGCGGATGCTCGCTCTCGGTGATGGCCGATTCTTCGTCGCCGCCTTGACCCACTACGTCGGCCAACACCTTCGCGGTCTTCACGGCGAAGGGGCGAAGCGCCTGAATGCGTTGCTGAGCGCGGGTGAGCCGCGCGCCAGCGACCATCTTCTGCGCGCGCGTGATCTTCTGCGTCGACTTGACGCTGGAGATCCGCTTGCGAATAGCCTTGAGGTTAGCCAATTCGGCTCACTCCTTGCTCGCGACGAACTGCTTGCCGAAGGTCTTGAGGATATCGACGAGCTTCTTCTTGATCTCGTCGGTGATCTCTTTTTTGCTGCGAATGTCTTCCCACAGGTCGGCGTGCTTCTCGTCGATGAAGCGATACAGCTCGGCCTCGTAGCTCCGGAGGGACTCGACCGGCAGCTTGTCCACGTAACCCTGGGTACCGGCGAAGATGATCACGACCTGCTTCTCGACCGCGAGCGGCACGTACTGGCCCTGCTTGAGCAGTTCGACCAAGCGCTGACCGCGATCCAATTGAGCGCGGGTCGCGGCGTCTAGATCGCTGGCGAACTGCGCGAACGCTTCCATCGCGCGGTACTGTGCGAGGTCTAGACGCATCGTGCCGGCGAACTTCTTCATCGCCTTGATTTGGGCGTTGCCGCCGACGCGGCTGACCGAGATACCGACGTTGATCGCGGGCCGAACGCCCGAGTAGAACAAGTCGCTCTCGAGGAACATCTGACCATCCGTGATCGAGATCACGTTGGTCGGGATGTATGCAGACACGTCGCCGGCCTGCGTCTCGATGATCGGCAGTGCCGTCAGAGAACCACCCGAGTGCGGGTCCTTCTGAACTTCCAGGTCGGCCTTGTCCGGATGCGCTTCCAGCGCCTTGGTGGCGGCGTGCTTGGCCTCCTCGCCGAGGTACGCTTGCCCATCGATACCCTTGAACTTGAAGTCACCGGCGGGCACCGTCTGGCCCTTCTTCACGACGTAGTAGCGATCGGCGAGCTTGCACGCGCGCTCCAGCAAGCGCGAGTGAACGTAGAACACGTCGCCCGGGTACGCTTCGCGACCCGGCGGCCGGCGCAGCAGCAACGACATCTGGCGGTAAGCAACGGCTTGCTTCGAAAGATCGTCGTACACGACGAGCGCGTGGCGCCCGCTGTCGCGGAAATATTCGCCGATCGTGACACCCGTGTAGGGCGCCAAATATTGCAGCGGCGCGGTCTCGGAGGCCGTCGCGAGAACGACCGTCGTGTACTCCATGGCGCCATGCTGAGTCAGCTTGTCCACCACCTGCGCCACGGTCGACGCCTTCTGGCCGATCGCGATGTACACGCAGAAGACGCCTTTGCCCTTCTGATTGATGATGGCATCGATCGCAATCGCCGTCTTGCCCGTCTGACGGTCGCCGATGATCAGCTCGCGCTGACCGCGGCCGATCGGGATCATGGCGTCGATGGCCTTGATCCCGGTCTGCATCGGTTCCTTGACCGGTTGGCGCTCCATGATGCCTGGCGCCTTCAGCTCGATGCGGCGGCGGTGCTTGGACTCGATCGGACCTTTGCCGTCCACGGGCTGGCCGAGCGCGTTGACGATGCGACCGAGCAGATCCTCGCCCACTTGCACGTCGGCGATGCGGCCGGTGCGCTTGACCACATCGCCCTCTTTCACGCCGGTTGCGTCGCCCAAAACGGCGACACCGACGTTGTCGGACTCCAGGTTGAGCACCAAACCGATCACTCCGCCCGCGAACTCGACGAGCTCACCGGCGAGAGCGCCTTCCAAGCCGTAGACGCGCGCGATGCCGTCGCCGCTCGTCAGAACCGTGCCCGTTTCGCTCACGAGAGCGGCACGGTCGAAATTCTGGATCTGCTTCTTAATGATGGATGAGATCTCGTCGGCGCTGAGCTGCATGGCGTATTTTCTCGGAAGCTTTCGGGTCTAATTAGCGAGTCTTGATTTTCGTGCTGGGCGCTGAGCCCTGATCACAACGAGGAGAGTTGGCGCTCGATTTCGGCGAGGCGGCCTTTGACTGAACCGTCGATGGTGTTGTCACCGATGCGAGTGACGATGCCGGCGATCAGCGAGGGATCTTGCTGACGGTCGATGGCGACTTTGCGTGACGTCGCGCTCTCGAGCTCTTTCATCAGCCGCTCGTAGAAGGACTCCGGCAACGGGCCCGCCGAGGTCACCACCGCGCGCACGACGCCGGCCTTTTCGTCAGCCAACGAGGCCAAGCGGCGAGCAATCTCGGGTAACGAGGCGAGGCGCGTGCGCTCCGCGAGTAAGCGGATTGCGTTCAGGCCGACGCCAGTCAGGCCGACGCGATTGGCCACGTCCACCAGAATCGCCTGGCGCTTTTCCGGATCGATCATCGGGTTGTCGAGAACCGCCTGCAGTTCACGGCTGCTCGCGTAGGTATCCGCAAAGCTGCGAACCTGCTCGGACAGCGCGACGACCTGACCGGCTTCGACGCCGAGTTCGAAAATCGCCCGAGCGTAACGCTCGGCAACCTCACCGTCGCTCATACTTTTCCTCGCAATGCCGTGGCAGCTTGCTTGATGCCGGCTAGGTAGTCTTCCGCTAGGCGTGCTTGGTCAGCGGCGGTGATCCGAGCGCGCAGCGTGCTCTCTGCAGAGCGCAATGCGGCGCGGGACATGTCTGCGAGCAACCCCTCACGCGCAGACTTCAGCTCCTGGCTGATGAGGGTCTGCGCATCTCGTTCCATACGGGTTCGCTTTTCCTTGGCCTCGGCCAAGATGCGCTTGCGCTCGCTTTGGCCTGCCGAACGCATGTCCTCACGAACGCGCTCGATTTCTTGGTCCACCGTGGCGAGCTTCTGCTCGTAGTCGGCGAGACGCGCCTCGGCCTCTTTCTTCATTTGGCCGGCCTCTTCCATGCCGCGCAAAATGTTGGTCTTGCGTGACTTGAGCGCAGCCGCGAGCGGCTTCTTCGCGAAGCGGACCAGCAGCCAGTACAGCACCGCGCTGTTCAAGAGCATCGCGCCGAACGGCACGGGCGTGCCCGTGGGGCGCCACAAGACGTTCGGCTCGACGTCGTCTCGCTCACCCAAAAAGCCGTAGAAGAAGTTGTATTCTTCGAACTTCGGCACGTGGTGCTCGTGGTCTTCGGCGCCCTCTTCCACCTCCGTACCAGAAGCCGCCAGTTCCGCGTGGCCGACGTGTTCAGAGGCTGGTTCGTCGGCGCGCGCCGGCAACGCGACCGCGCAGCCTGCGGCCAGAGCAACCCCCAAAATCCAATTCCTCAGCACTCGGGCGTGCATCAGTTGACTCCCTGCCCGACCACTCGTTCTACGATCATTTGGGCCACTTTCTCGGACTCCGCGCCCACCGCGATGCGGATTGCATTGACCTCCGCCTCGATCTTGCGCCGGCCTTCCTCCACGATCCGCGTGGTGGCGACCCGTGCTTCGTTCAGGATTTCGGCCTCGAGCTTGCTGGTCTCCGAACGAAGCCGTTCGCGTTCGTCAGCAGCCACTTGCTTCACGCGCTCCAGCTCCTTTTCGTAACGCTGCAGGAGCTCGCCCGCCTTTTCTTGCAGTTCGCGTGCCGTCGCGCGCGCCCCCTCGGTCCGTTCCTCGCGCAATGAGAAGACCTTGAGCACGGGATCGAAGAGCAGCGGCTTCAGCACCACGATCAGCACCGCAAACACGACGATCTGCAAGAGCACGGTGCGATCGAAATCGAGCGGGACGCCACCGGCCATGGCGCTCGTGGTGTCTGAAAGAGCGCTCGCCGTAGTCGCGGAAACCAGTTCAAAAAGCATGCTTCGTCTAACCTCGCTCCCGTGGGCGGCGTGATGAAGTAGCCGAAATACGGGCGAAATCTTGGTGCGCACTCAGGAGGCGCGGGCGGCTCGTACCACCTTGGCGCCGGTGTGTCTAGACCAGCGCCGCACTTGCTTCCGCCCCTATTCCAGCCAACCTGCACGGCTGTTTGGCAGCTCCCGGACCCCGGTTCGGTCCAGCTCAGCGGCTAGCTCCGAATAGGCTCGGCCGGTGCTGGGATCCCGGGCGTCCGGCATTACGTCCAAGAGCGGTAGCAGCGCGAACGGGCGCCGGGTCAGCTCGCGGTGAGGCACCACCAGGCCCGGCTGCTCGACCGTTTGCCCAACGATGAATAGTTGGTCCAAGTCGAGCGTGCGAGGGCCCCAGCGCTCGACCCGAACCCTACCGGCGGCACGCTCGATTTCTAGCTGCAACGAAAGCAGTGCCTGCGGCTCGAGCGAACAGTGCAGGCGAACGGCGGCATTCAGGTAGTCGGGCTGCGCGGGCCCCACCGCCTCGCTCTCGTAGAGCGCTGAAAAAGCGACGATCCGCGAGTGCACCTGCAAATGCCGCACAGCGGCACGGAAAAACTCCAGCCGGTTGCCCAGATTGGAACCGAGTCCGAGGACGTAGTCGCGTGCACACACGGTCACCTTCGCATGCTAGCAGCCGACCGGACTTGCTAGCGAACGGAACCTGCCTTACTCGATGCCGGTGTTCGGATTGAACGGCGGCGAGTGGTTCATCGTGACTTTCGTCACCGTGATGGTTGTCTCGGCTCGGTACTGGCCCGCTTTGGGCGCGCGCATCGGTGGGCGTTGGGGAGGTGGCCGCGTGGTTGGCCCGGGCGCGAGCGAACCTCCACGAAATCAGTAGGACCATTTGGGGGGGTGAAACCGGCGCTTGAAAGCCGCTACACTCTCACCGTAGTGACACCGAACCTTGAGGCCGGCGGAGACACCGGCAACAACGAGGAAGGTGGCTCGCTCATCTTCGTGAGCGACGCCTCGGCGGAGGCCGAGCGTCTGACGACCGCGCTACGCGCGCGCGGCTACCCGGTAATCGATGTTCCGCTTGGGCTGCTCGTCAGCCGCGTCTCCGTGCAGCGACCATCGTTGATCTTGTGCGACGCCGATGCGCCGACAGCCCTCGAGACCATTCAACGAGTGCGCGAGGCACCCGGAGGTGCGCGCGTCGACGTGATATTCCTCGGCGAGCCCGGCCGCGCTGTCGAGCAGAGTGCGGTAACGCTGCAGCAAGAGGCCAGCGGCGTGTTCGTGCGCCCGGTGGACGACTTCATTCTACTGCGCAAAGTCGAAGCACTGATTGGAGCGCCTACCGGTCGTCACGATTTCAACTTACGCAGCCCCCCCACCAACCGCGCGCCGGTGCTGGTCGCGGCGACGCGGCGCCCTTACCGTTACGACGCAGGCAAGACCGAAGCGGGGCGAGAGATTCCCTCTTCGCCATCGTCACCGTCGGCTTCCGCGCCGAGCCACCCGGCGCCTCCTACGAGTCCAGGGACGGAGCCCGGGCCGCCGAGCGCGCGTCCTGCAGAGGTGCCGGACAGCCAGCCTCATTCGAGTCGCCCGTCCGCGTCGAGCCATCTGCTGCCCCCTCGCCCACAGGAGCTGCCGCAAGCCAGGCTCAGCCCGGCGTTGGAGTCCTTGCTCGCGACCGCAGAGCGGCGTGTGCTCTCGGTCCGCAATTCGTCCATACCGCCCTCCGACCGCATGTCACCAGAGGCGGAGCTGGAAGCGATTCTGCCCTCGGACGTGCTGGATGCTTTGGACGAGCCCCTCGACTTCGATGACGATGACGATGACGACGACAGCTCGATTGGCACGCACAACGGGGTAGACGCCGATGCGGGTCCCCGCTCTGCCACGAAGACCACGGGCGCCGGCACCGCCACCGGTGGCAGCCACGTCGCGTCCGAGGTGCTCGAGCCGGTAGCTAGCGCGCGTGAGAAAACCGCCGCGCCTCGCAACAGCACCGACCTGCCGCCCGCGGAAGGGCCGGAATCGCAGTCGTCACGCGCCACCGAGCCGCCCGTGACCCCACCTCGTCACACCTCTCGCATGCGCAGCGAGGGCGAACAGGCGGCACGCGCGCTCGATGAGCCCGCCTTGAGCCGTTCACCGAACTCGCTCGCTGGCATTACCGCCCACGGCCCAATCACCGATCTGCCGCCGAGCGCGGCAGCCGCGTCGGATAGTTCCGCTGCTTTGTCGACAGTGCCGCCCGCCGCGCGCGTCGAGCGCCCTTCGCCCGATCGCAGCGCCGGCCCTGCGCCCTCACCGGTGGCCGCTGCGCAACCACCGACCGCTTCGTCCGAACTCCAGCGCGAACCGCCAAAGCTCGAGATCCCCGCCTCGCTCGGCGCAGGTGACGCGGTGCGCGCATTCGCACGAGTGGTGCGCGCGCGCTACACGGGCGCGCTGGCGTTCGAAGACAGCACCGGTATTCGCCGAGTGTTGTTCCGTGATGGTGACTTCGTTACTGCTGCCTCTGGCGCTGATGGCGAGTCGTTGGTCGCATTCCTCACCCAGAGGGGAGATTTGCCGGCCGAGGTCGCAGCCCGGGTGGGACGCAAATTGCCTCAATTCGGACGGCACGCCGGCGCAGCACTGATTGCTCAAGGGCACCTGCGTCAAGACGACCTGTGGCCCGTTCTGCGCGCACATGCCGAATGGCTCGTCGGACGCATCGTGCTGCTCGACTCGGGTGCAGTCAGTGTGGAAAGCGACGTGCCGGTGCGTTTGCAGGCGGAGCCGGCGGTGTTCGGCGGTGCGACGGGCGCAGAGGTCTTGGTCGAAATCGTCCGGCGCGCGGTCTCTCCTGAGCAAGCGGTGCAGCGCCTGGGCGGGCTCAACACGATCTTGCAAAAGGGGGACAATACGACCCTGCTCGGCGAGTGCGCGATGAACGACGCGGAGGCGACGATCGTGCGCTCGATCACCGAGGAGCCCCTCGCGGAAACGTTGCGCCGTGCCGGCCACAAGGATTTTGCAGCGGTGCTTTACATTCTCGTCGAGCTCTCGGTGTTGAGCCGAGCCAGCGGCGAGCGACGCGCACCTCGCGAAGCGCAGGAGAAACACAGCGCGAAGCCCGACCGCCTGGATCACGCAGCGCTCCGTGCACGCATCTTGTCGCGCAAGGCACTCAGTGAAGAGGGCGATTACTTTGCGTTGCTCGGAGTCGCACGCAGTGCCACGAGCTACGATATCCGCCGCGCATATGCCGCGCTGAAAGAGGAGTACGACCCAGCTCGTATCCTGACCAGCGAGACCGTCGATTTGCGTGACGACGTGGAGATGATTCTAGAAGTGTTGGCCGAGGCCTTCGAAATTCTCGAAGACGACCTCAGACGCGAACGCTACCGACGCGCACTCGACGCAAGCCCGTAGCACTCGCCGGCAGCCGAACCCCGCAATTTTCAGGGTTTCGCCACAAACCCACTCGATAGTGTTGCTGGCAATGTGCACGACTCGTGCACGTGGGCGTGGTGTGCGCGGCTGCCTTTCAGGCGAACTAAAAAATCTGCGACCAACAAAAACGCAACGGTGTTCACACACCTGACAACCCAACTGTGTTATCGCGATGCACGATGGGGATCGCCTTGGAGATAACATGTCACATCAGAACGTTGCGGAAACCGAGTTGGATCCCAGAGAGGAAAGCGCTCCGCAATCATACATTGCCGAACTAAATCCGAAACGAAGTCGTGCCACGCGCGAACCGGAATCGGGCGTGGTCGTGGCGGCTCCCGCGATAGAAGCAGATGTTTCCGCCGCGCATCGACTGGTGCGAGCATTGGTCGCAGCGGGCGTGGAGACGTTCTTCGGTATTCCCGGTGGCCCCGTCTCCCCAGTATTCGATGCCATCTTGCACACGGAAGGCGCGCGGCTAATCGAGTCGCGGCACGAAACCTCTGCGGTGTTCGCCGCAGCGGACTATTACCGAGCCTCCGGCCGCGTCCCAGCGGTGGTCGTGACGGCGGGGCCAGGCGCAACCAACGCGGTCACCGGCGTCGTCTCGGCGCATCTCGAGCGTGTGCCGCTACTCCTCATTTGTGGGGATGTTGCCTGGGCGGCAGAAGGCGGGCGCTTACTGCAAGACAGCGGGCCGGAAGGCATCGCGATCGAAAAGATGTTGGGCCACGTGACGCGCGCGACCGTGCGGGTGACACAGGCAAAAACCGCGATCACCCAGGGACTCGCGGCGCTCAACGCCGCCAAGAATCCCGCCAACCCAGGGCCCGCGTTGCTCGTGCTCCCCATTCAGCTCGGACGTGCGAACGCGCCGCTGTCTTTGGTCGAGGCACCGCCCCCCCAGTTCTCGGCACGTGCCTCTGCCGAGGTCATTCAGCAGACCGCTGATTGGTTGGCCGCCGCCGAGCGGCCATTGTTGGTGATTGGCGCGGGCTGTCGCGCGTATGCGTCGACCATCCGGAAATTGGTCGATGCCTTCGACATCCCCTTCGTAACGACCCCGCAAGCCAAGGGTTTGGTCAGCGAGCTACATCCGCGTTCGTTGCGCCATGGCGGGCTAGCGGCCTCGCTTTGGGCGCGCGAATACACGGGTCGCGGCGTCGACGTAGCGTTGGTGCTCGGCACCGACTTGGACGATTGCTCGATCGGTCCGACGCGCTTCATCGCCGAAGGTGGGCGGCTCGTGCACGTGGACCTGAATGCGGCGGTGATCGGCAGGAACCTGCCCACTGCGTTGGGCGTCGTCGCCGACTTGGGTGCGTTTGCAGAGGATCTGCAAGCGGTGGTGGTGAGCCAGGGATTGCGCAATGGCAAAAGCCACGCGCGGCTACGCGAACTGCGCCAGAGCTCGCCTTGCGAGCACGGCAATTTCGCCTCCGATGCCAGTCCGCGCATCAAGCCGCAGCGGGCAATCGCCGATTTGCAAGCTGCCGTGCCGGAGAACACCGCCTTCATCACCGACATCGGTGAGCACATGTTGTTTGCGCTGCACTATCTGACTGCGCGCTCGCCGGAAAGCTTCACCATCCATTTGGGCTTGGGCAGCATGGGCTCCGGCATCAGCGGGGCGATTGGTCTCGCGCTCGCCGATCCGGAGCGCCCGGTGGTGTGCGTGTGCGGTGACGGCGGGATGCAGATGGTGGGCATGGAAGCGCTGGTAGCGCTGAAGTATCGCTTGCCGATCGTGTTCGCGGTGTTCAACGACGCTCGCTACAACATGGTGTACCACGGCTATCGCCAAGTCTTCGGACGCGAAGCAGAGTGGGAATCGCCGTGGACGGATTTCGCGGCCTGGGCGCGGTCCATGGGCATGGCGGGTTTGCGCGTGAACCACCCCGGAGAGATCAGCGGCGAGCAGCTCGCGCGTCTGCGCGCGACGCGCGTGCCGGTGGTGCTCGATATCCGCATCGACCGCGATGTGAAGCTCACCGGCGGTGGCCGCAACGAAGCCTTGCAGCACATGTCGATGCTGAGCAAGGGGACCGGCTAATGCACGCGAAAGTCGCTGGGCTGGGTCAGTGGTTTCCAGACCGAGTCCGCACGAACGCCGATTGGCCAGAGGCCTTCAGCGCAGCGAGCCGCATGAAACAGGGCGATCGCGCGCTGGTCGACGTGCCCAGCAACGAGCACGACAAGACGCTGCGCATCGTCAAGCGCTACTTGGCCGAGGAAGAGAACGATCCCTTTCTGGGTGCTCGCGAACGTCGAGTAGCCGACGCGAACATGACCTCGGCCGAGGCCGAAGCCCTCGCCGGCCGAGCGGCACTCAGCGACGCGGGCATCGATGCTGGCCAAGTCGATGCCATTTTTTCCTGGGCCTTGGTCCCGGATCGGATCATGCCCAGCAACGCCTGCCGGGTGGGTGATTTGATCGGCGCCAGGCGCGCTTGGTCGGTGAGCGTCGACGCCGCTTGCGCCAGCCCGATCACACATTTGAATTTGGCCGCGGCGCTGATCGAGTCGGGCCGCGCGCGTACGGTGCTGCTCACCTCGTCTCACCTCGCCACGCGAACGTTTTCGATGTCTCACCCCGCTGCTCCCAGCGTCGGCGATGGCGCGGCGGCCATGCTCGTCACGGCCAGCGAGGTTCCGGGAATCTTGCTGACCCACAGCATGACTCACGGCGAGCATCACGATGCCGTGGTTTGGTGTCGCGGCAAGAGCGACGAGACCGACCCGCCTTGGTGGGAAGCCGGTGGGCCGCTATCCATGGGCAGCCGCTCACCGGAAGCCACGCGAGCCCTGATGCAAGACACGGTGCCTACCGCCGCGCGCACGGTGGCGGAGCTCGCACAACGCGCCAATTTTGCGGTTGATTCCATCGATGCGCTGCTGAGCGTGCAGCCGCGGCGCTGGGTGCCTTTGGCGATCGCGGAAGCGCTCGGGCTGGAGCCGGGCCTCGCGACCGAGACTTATCGACGCTATGCCCACCTGGGAGGCGTCGGCCCAGTCGTCAATTTGATCGCCGCTCGCGACGCCGGCAAACTCAAAGCGGGCTCGCGGGTCGTGATTTACGCACAGGGAGCGGGCTTCACTCGCGCGGCGGCGGCCTTGAGCTGGTCGACCGGTGACTGACCAGGTTCGCCAAGGCCGTCCACAGATCGTTGGCGCTGACCGGCTTGGTCAAAATGCCGTTCATGTTGTCGGCGAGGAAAGCCCGATAGCGCTCACGCGTTGCGTCCGAAGTAACGAACACCGTGCGCGCGGCCAGCGCTGGCCGCTCACGACGTAACCACTCGAGCAGTGCTCGGCCGTCCACCTCGGGCAGAGCAATCTCGGTCACGATAGCGTCCGGGCTGGAGCCGGAGCTGAGTAGGTCAATCGCTTCTTGCCCGTCGCCGGCCATGATTACGTCGCAAGAGCTCGCCAACATGCGGGCGTAAGCCTTCAAGATGCGTTCGTCGTCGTCGATCACCAGCACCGTGTGGCGCTTGTTCAAGGGGCGGCGCACGGCCGCGTCACGGTTCTGCAAATAGGCTTTGCGCATCGTGGCGTGATCCGGAAGCGGCAGCAGCGCAATGAACGTCGCGCCCGAGCCATGCACGCTTTCGACGATTAGATCCCCGCCCAGGTCACGCATGATCGAGCGGGAAATGCTGAGCCCCAGTCCGGTTCCGAGCCCCGAACGTTTGGTGGTGAAGAACGGATCGAAGATGTGGGACAGCGCCTCCGAGGCGATCCCGGGACCGGTGTCTGAAATCGAGATCGCGACGTATTCGGTGTCGGCGCGGGTGGTGATGCGGACTCGATGCACCTCGCGCTCGACGTCGTTGATGGCGTGAGCTGCGTTGATCAGAATGTTGACGAGCACTTGCGTCAAGCGCCCATGCGGCACCACCACGCGCGGCAACGCCCTCGCGTAGTCGCGCTCGATGTGGGCCACCATGCCGATCTCACGCCCTACCAGTCGCAGCGCTTGGTCCACTACGTCGTTGGCGTCGAGCATCTGCGCTTCTTCGCGATCACCATCGGAGCGGGCGAACACCCTCAAGTCTCGAACCACGCTGCCGATGGCTGACGAAGCTGCCAGCATTTCTTCCAGCAGCTGACGGCCCTCGACGCGCGGCGCACCGGTGAGAGCCAGCTCGTGAAGCATCTGGACTTGCTCGGGCGTCGCTCCCCAACCGCGGGTGGCCCACACGGAAAGCTCGTGCACCACGTTCGCGAGCGGTGTCATCAGCGCCATGCAGGCTTCGATGCTGAGCTGCAGCGCCATCAGCGGATTGTTGATCTCGTGCGCCACGCCTGCCACCAGGGTGCCGAGCGCGGACAGCTTCTCGGTGTGCACCATGGAGGCGCGGCTGTGTTCCTGTCCTTTGCGGAGCGAGGCGCGTAGCTGAGTGCGATCGAAGAAGCCGTGGATTGCTCGGTCGTCCGCGGCCGGCCAAACCAGCACTTCATCCGCCCCGTGGGACAGAGCATCCAGGGCTGCGACCTCATCGACCGCTACGAAACCCAGGGGGGCGCCACCGACTCGCTCACGCAGCCGGGGCAGAAGCTCTGCCGCTGGGCCATCGACCACCAGAATTTGTGTGTCGTGCGTCGCGTAGCGATCAGCGAGTGTCGCAGAAATGCGATCAGCCGCAGTGGCGCTCGGCGCGAGCACCCACACGCCGACTCCACCTTCTGTCTCGGGCAGGTTTGGCTCGTCGTTCTTGGTCACGGAACCCGCTGGCTGCTGCGCCTATACTCTTACCACGTGATCATGGTCGAGCCGTCGAATCGATTGAGCAATTTCGTTTCCAGCTTGGCCTCGATGCCGCATGCCTCGAACGCGCCCACCGCGCCGCCGGCGATGGCCGACTCGATCCAAAGATATTCCTCACGGTATACCATCTCCACTGCGCGTGGACCGTGACGAACGATCGCCCAATGACCATATTGGTATGTCTGGCGCCGCGCGGCGAGCCCTTGCTCGGTGAGCCGGACCGGATCGTGCGACAGCAGGCGCAGCATGGTTCGGCCCAATAAGCTTGCCGCGAAGGTGGTCGCGTTGGTGCGCCAGATGTCGTGCATTCCTTCGTGCACCTTCTCCGGACTGCGTAGCGATGCACCGGCGAGCGCCAGGCGAATCATGTAGTCACGCAATGGATACATTCGGACCGGGGACCAGCGCTCACCCTCGAAGCAATCGCGATAGAGCTGAGGACGTCCCGCGCGTTGCAGGACTGTTTCGAGCGAGCGCAGATAGAGTCCTCGTACCAGGGCAGAGGGCGGAACGACCTCGAGTCGACTGACGAGATCGCAATACGGCGCGACGATCTGGATGGCGCGATCCACCGGACGATGCCGAAGGCTGAGGGGATCCATGGCCGCCATCTGGTTCTAGGGTTCTGTGTCCGTTGTTGTGCTCAGCGCCCCCCGAAAATATCTCGCGATCCGAATAGGTAACACGACGACCGGGGAAAAGTGAACTCGATCGAGTGAGGCGTCTCCCACACCGGCCCACCCGCGCGAGTGATTTGGCAGAGCTCGGCGGCACGGACGCCTCGGACGTCCTGCCTGGTGCGCCTGAGCGCCTGAGCGCCTGAGCGCCTGAGCGCCCGCGAAACCGGGCGGTCAGCCAGCTGCGCGAAGGCCACAGTTGCCTTTGTGGCGTGGGGGCTGGCGGGAAACGCCAGCGTCCGCGCCTATTCCGCCGCGCTACTCGTCGCGGCGTCGAGCACGTCACACTCGAGCTGCTCACCCTCGACCGACAGCAGCAGGGTGGACTTGGGATGAAGTTGTCCACGGAGAATTTTCTCCGCCAAGGGCGCTTCTACCAAGCGCGCGATGGTGCGTTTCATCGGCCGAGCGCCCAGCGTGGGCTCGAAGCCGCCGTGGTCGAGTAGGAACTCCACCACTTCCGGGCCGAAGTCCAAGCGCAAGCCGCGTTGCGCGGACAGCGCGCGGCTCACTCCTTCCAGCAAACGACGGGCGATCTCACGAACCTCATCCCGAGCAAGTGGAGCGAACACCAGCACTTCGTCGATGCGGTTGTAGAGCTCGGGCGCCAAGGAGCTGCGCGCCGCCGCCACTACCCGCTGCTCGAGATCGGCGCGGTCCTGAGCTTCATTGCCGAATCCGACACGCCGACGCGGCGTGCTACCGCTCTCTTCGGCACCCAGGTTGGATGTCATGAGGATCACGGTGTTGGTGAAGTCGACGGTGCGCCCGCGTCCATCGGTGAGCCGCCCCTCGTCGAACACGGCCAAGAACGACGTGAGCACGTCGGGATGCGCCTTTTCGAGCTCGTCGAGCAAGATGACTTGGTATGGCCTGCGACGGACCGCTTCGGTGAGCTGGCCGCCTGCCTCGTGCCCCACGTAACCAGGTGGTGCACCGATCAGCCGGGCAATCGAATGCGGCTCGGAGAACTCGGACAGATCGAGGCGCGTCATGGCCGTGTCGCAATGGAACAGCACTTCGGCGATCGCCTTCGCGCTCTCGGTCTTGCCTACTCCGGTTGGGCCCAGCAGCAGGAACGTTCCGATCGGGCGGCGTGACCCCAAGCCAGCCGCATTGCGCCGCAAGATCCGCGCGATGCGCCGAATCTGCTCGCCATGGCCAACCACGCGTTCGGCCAAGATCTCCTCCAAACGAAGCATGCGATCAGCATCGGCCTCGAGCAGGCGTTCGACCGGCATGTCAGCGAGTTCGGCCACCACCTCGGCTACGCTTTCTGCAGTAACTTCGACCTTTCCGCGGCGACGCGTGCGAGCACCGGCTAAGTCCAAGATCGACACCGCTTTGTCTGGCAGCGCACGTCCGGGCAGGTAGCGCACCGACCAGCCCACTCCGAGTGCCAAAGCTTCGGTCTGATAGCAGACTCGATGATGCGCCTCCAAGCGAGGTCTGAGCGCATCGACGATCAGGTACGCCTCCTCCCGGCTTGGTTGCTCGACTTCAACCAGCGAGAAGCGACGCGCGAGACCAGCGTCTGCCGCCAAGGCCTTTTGAAACTCTTCCGGCGTGGTGGCGCCGATACACGGGAGTTCGCCGCGTGAGAACGCGAGCTTGAGCTCGGAGGCGATCTCTTCTGCTGCCTCGCCGACGAACAGCTGATGAATTTCGTCGAAAAAGATCACGACGCGCCCCTTGGCCGCGAGCACTTCCTTGCGCAACGCGGCGACGCGAGAAGCAAGCGCGCCGCGCACACCCGTGCCGGCGACCAATTCACTGACCGGGATCTGAACGATCACGCGATCGTCCAGCGAGAGCACGTCTTCGGCGGCCGCGATGCGTTGCGCCAACCCGCGCACGATGCTGGTCTTGCCCACGCCGGCAATCCCCACTAGGCATGGGTTATTGCCCTCGCGCTTGGCGAGCACGTCTAGCGCCTGTTCAATTACGGCGTCGCGACCGACCACTGGGTCGAGCTCGCCGCGGGCGGCGGCCAAGGTCAGATTTCGTCCGAGCGCAGTCAGAGTAGGGAATTTTTGGGGGTCGAGCTCGAAGCGCTCCCACGGTTCGGGTTCCTTGGGCAGTGGTTTATCGAGCGGCGGCAGCGCTTGCACCGCGCGCGTCACGGTCACACGCGGCTGTGCGCCGCTCGGCAGAGTCATCACCGGGACGACTACGCCCGCGCCACGCCCTTCCGTAGCCACAGGCACACTCGACGCTTGGGCCTCACCGTTCGCCGATTTGCGAGGGGGCGGATAGAGCGACACCTTCACGGCCTTCGAGACACGTCGCGGCGCCGGCAATGCTGCTTCGCGCGCCGGCTCCGGCGAAGCGCGACGTCGGCCGACCAAACCGAGCCCGACTTGAACGGCTTGGGTACGCAGCCGAGAGGTATCGACGTTCAAACCCTCGAGCACGCGCCGCGCGGAGCTGCGCGGCTCGCCGACCAGCGCGACGAGTAGGTGAACAGCAGCCGCGTCGCCGTCGCCCATTCGCCCCGCAATTTCGCGAGCCCGTTGCAAACACGTCTTGAGTGGTTCCTCGAGCTCTTCTTCGACGCCCCGTGCAGCACGCAGAAGCTCTTCGACGCCGAGCTTCCGCTCGCGTAGCAGGTCAGAAGCGGGGCTAGGACGGGCCGCGATGGCCGCCAGAAGGTGTGCGCTCGAAGCGCGTTCCTTCTGCTTTTGGGCAAGCTCATCAGCAATCCGTTTGACGAGAGCGAGTTCGGACTCGAAGCGGCCGCGGGTCATCACCCCGAGCGATTTGCCCGGAAGCGTGAAATTGGCCAACTTTTCCAGCATTTGGCCCGCGGCCCGAGCTCCGCGATCAGCGTGTGAACAAGGCCTGCCCCTGCCGGTAATCCCAGACGCTGAGGCGTCGTTGACCGCCCACCGCAACGAGCGGCTGGAATGCGGAAATTGCTAGGTTTTTGTCTTCGACCACAGCCGCCAGCCAGTCCTCCTCGGCGCTCGGCGTCATGGCCGGCAACTCAGTATCGAACCGTGTTCGGCCCTCCAGATCGGTGACCAACAGCGACCAGCGCCGAGTCTGGTCGGCTTGCGGGGGGCTCACCAAGACGAAGGCCAATGCTTCTGTGTTCGACACGGCCGCATACGGCGGCGCAGGCAAGCGAAAGCGCGCCAAGAGCTGCAAGCCACCGTTCAGACGCAGCTGCAAGACCTCGCCCGCCCGGCTCACGGCAAAGAATTCATCCAGGCGCATGGCGGGGAGTAAACGAACGGGCGGGTCGTCACTTTGCGCAAAGCTGAATTCAGCGCGGCTGCCGCGAGGCGCCTGCCGCAGAAAGCCGCGTGCCGTGCAACACACGATCGCGCCGTCGCGCAATTGAGTCATCGGTTCGCGACACCCGTCCAAAGCAAAGCTCGACTCGAACGGCAAGATCGAGTCATGCGCGGCAGCAAAAGGATACCAATAGAGCTGGGGCTCCTCTGGGTAGAATACGAAAAAGTGGCTTGGACCCTCCAGGTCCGGGAGCAACCGAGAACCAGGCAAGAAAGTGACGCGAGGGAAACGCTTGACTGTCTTTGCGCGCGGATCGAGCAGGGCGCCCCCCGAAGCGCCGATCGCGAACAGCGATCCATCCGTGCCGTGAGCCACCGCACGTACCTCACCGATGGCAGCTTCGGTAATCACCTGCCCCTGTGTGCTGTCGCGAAAAGTCGCCTTGTCCAAGCTCGCTTGCAGCAGGCGCTGAGCACCGAACGACAACAGTTGGCTCTGCACGGTCGGCGGAGCAATCGCTAGGCGATGCTCGCGCAGCGAACTCAGCGTTCGAACCACCGCGGCGGGTAGCGGCGCGGATCGCTGCCTCGCTCTGGCCCCCTCCGCAGAGCCATCGAGAACTTGGTCCGAGGGGACGGGCGCGACCGGCGCCGGCTTGCGCTCTTTTGGCCGCTTGGCGCCGGTACGACAGCCGCCAAAGCCGAGCAAAGACAAGCAGGCGGCCAATGCAACGCGCTTGATTGTTCGCGTGGCGCCCATGCTACGTTGACTTTCCCGCCCGGTCAGGCCCGAGCGCAAGCACAATGTTCCGCCAATTTTCGTTCTGGTCCAGTAGCGGCTCCGGTCATCGCGCAACCGTCTTTGCGCCTCTGCTCGTGTTGTCACTCACCGTGGGCAGTGCTTCCTGCAGTCGCGTCACGCGGACCAAGCAGTGCCGCGCTCTGATTGCCCAAGTCAACCCCGCGCTCGACGACGTGCTCACCATCACGCACAGCGGCGGGGCTGCGGGGCTTGGCGGCGGAGCGGCGATTGGCAACCGGCCGGGCAGTAGCGCTGGCGGGGGACTCGCGGACACCGTTGGCGCTGCGTCGAGCAACGCCACGAGCAATGGCTACGTTGCTGCTGCGGGTCGCTATGAACGCCTGGCGAAGCAGCTCGGCCCGTTGGAATTCAATAGCGAAGACATGGCCAAGCTGGTCGCAGAGTACGCGGGTGTCTTGCACGACGCAGCTGGCAACCTGCGTTCACTCGCCGCGGCTCTCGAAGGCAACAACACGATGGAAGCCGAGCGTCTGAATCGAGAGCTGGAACGCATCGGCGCCCGGGAGCGCTCGCTGGTCAATCGGATGGATGCCTGGTGCCAGCCCTGACCGCACGAACGGGTGACGCGACCCGGCTCTCACGGACGTAACGGCCCTCTAGTCGTCGCGTAGTAGCGGTTCGCGCACGGCCGCGTATTCGTCGATCAGCGCGCGGGCCTCCGAAGGCACCTCTGCGAAACGCACGCCGAATCCCGCAGGGCAGTCCTCGTTCAGCTCGTCTTGCGTGTATGCGACGGCCCCGAACACGCTGCACCTGGGGCCCGAGGGGAACGAAAGCGCAAGTTCGATTGGCGCGCCCAATGCGGGCAGCTTTTCGTACGTGGCCACGAACAGACCACCCGAAGAGCAGACGTCGGTGCTCGATACCGTCCTCCAAAAATTGGTCTTGGAATGGCTGGCTAAAGACACGTCCAACCGTTCCGGGCGGCTGATTCCGCGTTGGATCGTACGCTGCACGTCGGCCACGGCCGCCGCGATGTCGGCCAGACGTCGCGCTTGCCCGTCAGTCGCCGAAGCAGCAGCCAAGACAGGTGCCAAGAGTTCTCGCAAAAGCGAGAGCTGTTCGCCGGCGAAGCGCACGAGTTCCTGCGGCATCGCAGGGTTCAGTGTGACCTCGAGCTTGGGGCGGGAGAGCAATTCGAGCCCCCTGCGCAGTGCCTCTTGGGTAGAGCCGGCAGACTGCTCCGTTTGCTGGGACGCAAGTGCACCAGCGAGGGTTTCACGAATCCCCTTCAGCTGGTCGTCCAGCAAGCTCAGTGAACCAGTCACGCGGGCGACCGGGTCTTCGTCTTTTCCTCCCATGCGTTGCACGCGGACGAAGGCGTCTTTGATTTCACGCCAACGCGCCTTTTGCTCGTCGCTCTGACGCTCACGCATTTCGGCGAGCTTTAGCAAATTCTGTTCCGCGCCGCGAGTCAGGGTCTGTGCTTCACTCGTATAGTGATCGTCGATCAGCCGCTGTAGTTCGGAGTCGTTCATGGCCGCAGCGATCTTCTCGGCGAGTTTGTTCATGTTGCGGTAGCTGCCCTGCAACTTGAACGGTGGCTCGCTGCGGTAGCGATCGTCCTGCGAAGCGGAAGCGATGTACTCTTGGTTCACGCGCAGAAGCGTGCGCTGCACTTGCAACAAACGCCTGAACAGAGCCACGAACTCTTCGATCTCGGCAGCCCCGTAGCCGTACGAGAGCTCCGAGGCAGGCACTTCTTCGCCCTGGGCCATGGCGACCAGCTTGTGCACGTCCGCCGGTTCCCTCGCGGCGAGCGGCGCGAGTACCGGGTTCGAGGTCAGCGCATTTTCCAAGTAGCTGAGCGCGAAGGCCTGCTCCTTGCCTTGCAGAATATCGCCCAAATTGTAGGTGTCGGCGCGATTCGCCAGCATGTCCGGGATCTGGAAGCGCGCGCCCGATTCGGTGTACGGGTTGCCCGCCATCACGACGCAGAACTTCTTTCCGCGCAGGTCGTAAGTGCGAGAACGGCCGTTCCACACGCCTTCGATTCGACGTTGTGCGTCGCACAGGGAGATGAACTTTTGCAACAGCTCGGGGTTGGTGTGCTGGATGTCATCGAGATAGAGCATCACGTTGTTGCCCATCTCCAGCGCGAGGTTGATCTTCTCCACCTCCTGGCGCGCGGTGGCGTTGTGTGCCTCGCTCGGGTCGAGAGATACGACGCTCGTGCCCAATGCCGGCCCGTTCACCTTGACGAACACGAGCCCGAGGCGGCTCGCCACGTACTCCATGAGCGTGGTCTTGCCGTATCCGGGTGGCGAGACCAGGAGCAAGAGGCCCATCAAATCCGTGCGCTTGGTCTTGCCCGCAGCGCCCAACTGCTTGGCCAGGTTGGCTCCCAAGAGCGGGAGATACACCTCATCGATCAATCGGTTTCGAACGAACGAGGTGAGCACGCGAGGAGAGAATTCATCCAGCCTCAGACGAGCACGCTCACGCGCAGCGACCTCGGAACGCAGCCTTTTGTAGCTGCGAAAGCGCGTTGCGCGCTCCTCGATGAAGCCGGCCACGCGTTCGAGCAGTTCGTCCACGGCTAGCGAGAGTTCGCGATTTTTCAGGCGAGGATGTGTACCGAGGAGGCCGCACACCCGCGCCTCGGTCGGCGCCGAGGACACGCTGACTCGGGCATCCCCGAGCGCAATCAAGCGAGCGACCACTTCCAGACGATACCTGGCGAGAGTCGAGTTCGTGCGCTTCAAGAATGCATCCACGTACGAAAGCGCGATGCCGATTCGCGCCGACCCATGCGCCTCGAGCAACGCGAGATCCTGCTCGAAGCCGCGTCGCGCCGCCAGCTCTTCCAGGTGCTTTTGAAATTCGCTCTGCAATTGCTCGGCGTGCGCGCTCACGGTAAAGGTCGGTGGACGAACTGCGAGCTGTTCTGCCACCCCTTCTGCCAACTGTTCTGCCAACTGTTGGACCAGGTAGCGCGCAGCGAAGGCCGCGGGCAGCGACGTGCCCAGCCCGATACTCTGCGCGAAGATCGCCATCGGCCCTTCGAACTCGCGCGCCAGCGCCAGACTCGGCGCCGGATCTCCGAAGATGACGCGCAAGCGACCAATACTCGCTGCTCGGCGAGACAGCAGGGCTTGTTGGTCTTCTGGCAACGATTTCCAGTACAGCCACGCCAACCCGCGTGCATCGGGCGAGAAGCGCAGCAGACCTGCGTCCTTCTCCAGGGTCAGCAATTTGCTCAAAATATTGGCTGCGTCTGCGTCGTGCACCCCGGGTTCGTAGCCCTCGTCGATACGCTCTGCGGCGTAGCTCCGTACCAGCTCGGGCAGGCGTTCCTCACGGAGCGCGTTCCAGAGTGCGGTCGAGCTCAATCCTGCTCGACCAGACTCGGCGTCCAACAGCAGCGACACGGCCAAATACTCACCTCGGTACACCGCCGCAGTTTCCGAAACCAGCGCCTGGTCCCAAAACTCGCGCCCGAGCTCCAAGCCCGCGTCGCTCAGCGGCTCGTAGAAGTCCGTGCCCGTCAGGTGACTGAACAGGCCGCCCTCTCTCGCCACGATGGTCAACTCGAGCGGCTGGGTGTTGACGAAAAAGCGGTGCTCGCCGAAGACGATGGTGTCGTCATCGCCACCCGAGAGTTCGGTTTTGTCCCGCAGGGCGCGGAGCGCCGTCTGGCGCGCCGATTTGAGCTTGGAATCGAGTTCTTCGGCGCGCACCGACTCACCGAGCTCGAGCAGCTCGGTGCGTAGCTCCTCGAGCTTCCCGAGCGTCGGGTCCGAGACGAAAAACGTATTGAGCTCGTCGAGCTCTTTGAAATTCTGCGCCCGGCGCACGATCCCGGACAGAATGCGCTCGGCAGCCAGCGCAAAATTTCCAGCCCGACGCTGACGTTCTTCGACGATAGCCTGGCGTTTAGCGGCGATCGCAGCCAACACCTCCTCGCGCTTATCGGCGATTTCCGGGGCAAACTCCGCGAACTCTCCGAACCGAGTCTCCAGCTCTTCCAGCTGCAGCATCAGCTTGCCGAGCTGTTCGTCGCAACTCTCTGGCGTCTTGGCCAGAGCGAGCGCGCTGACCACGCTCTGTCCGAGCAGCTTGAACTGAACCGCGAATTCTGCGCGCCCCTCGCTCACGGAGAGCTCTTGATAGCGTCCGTCGAAGATGGCACGCGCGCGATTTTGCTTTGCAAAGGCGCTGCTCGTGCCATCGAGAATGCTGGTGCGTGCGGTCGGGTCAGCGACCTTCAGCCCGTTGACCGTCTCGGCGAGCAAGCTCAAGCCTTCGTGGATTCGATCCAGTTCGACGCGCCACGCGCCGAGTTCGGCGGCAGTCTTGCTGCCTTCGATCTTCGAGACCAAGAGCTCGAGCTCATCGAGCAACGGCTTGAACGCGTCCGCAGACAGAAAGAAAGCGACACACGCCGCGCTGACCTCATCGAACCTCTGGCCAATCGCCGTTTCCAGTTCGAGCACGCGCGCCAGTTCCACCGCCCGTACGTCTTTGAGCGAGATCAGCGCGCCGCGCTGCTTCTTCAGAGCACTGAGCGCAGCCAAGAACGCATTTACCGAACGCAGATCGGCTGGGCGTAGCCGCTCCATGAGCTGCTTTTGGCCGTCCTCGGCGGCGCGGACGGCTTCGCGGGCGGTCCTTTCCAGCGCCCGCAACTTCTCGAACTCATCGATGATCAGCGCGGCCGTAGCCTGAGTTTCGCGAACTACGCTGGCGAGATCGAGCGCTTCGGGGTGGCCCAGCCAATGATGCGCGTCCAGCAAGCGCTGCGAAAAACTCACCACGTCTTCGAAGCTTCGGCGCGTGGGCTGCTCGAGCTTGGCTAGCTTCTGAACGGTGAGGGCTTCGCTGATGCCGGCCACCAAGTCCGCGTTACCGACTTTTGCCAAGTACGAGCCGTCATTGGGTGCAGAAGCGGCGAACTCGAGCGTCGTGAACGGGGTTTGCCAAACCTGAACCGGGTGCACTCGTGTCGGTTCCTGCCCAGGCGTAGCCCGAAAGATCAGCATCGTCCCATCCGGAAACAAGCTGTAACCATGGCAACGGATGGGTGTCTCGACCTCCTTCTTGATCAGGTTGTAGGGCAAAAGCTCGTACTCACCTTCGTCCTCTCGATAAAAGACGAACAGCACGTCTTCACCGTTCGGGGACGGCAGCACGCGTTCGATGCGCAGCTCGGCGACGCGCTCGAACACCTTGTATTCACCGGATTCGAGATAGTACCCCGCCGGAAAGATGATGCCGTGATTCTCTGGTAGCTCCAGACACGATTGGCCAATCGAATCTTCACGCAACACGTGCGCGGTGCGCGTGTTGTAAATCAAATAGCGCGTACGCTCCTCGCGAAACGGCTTGATCTTGAGCAAGATCAAGCTGCCGAGCTTCGCGTACGCAATCTCCGCGTCGTCGAGCGTCTGGTTCGGGTCTTCGACCGGCTCCCGATACACACCAAAGCCGTCTTGAGTATTGTTCTCGATCTTGATCGTCAGATCACCGCCAACCGTTTCGACGAATACCTCGTTCAAGACGTTGACGTGCGGGTGAGCGCCAGAGACTTGGTCATCACGCGTCGTCGGCGTCCACGAAAATGCATGCCGACGCGGAGGCACTGCGTCCTCTTCGCCGCGCGCGTCCATGTATGAAACGCGACTCTGCGCGTCGATCGCGAAGCGGAAAACCTTCACGTCCCGGGTGGTCGTACCAATCTGCGTCACGATCAACAGCCGCGTGTCGGTCCGGCGCAACTGCAGCAATCGGGCGTCTTTGTAGTACCGGAAAACATCGCTGAATTCGCGCGTGAAGTCCGGATTGGCCAGGAACGAAAGCGGCCCTTCGAACGCAGCACTCGACAGATCGAAGGCTTCCCCGCTCTTTTGGAAGCGATAGGTCGACAGCGCGTCGCTCGGCTTGGTCTCGCTCTTCAGTCCGATGAAAACTTGAAATCCGAACAACAAGTGTCCGGCGATGCTGACCACGTCGCGCGGGACGCAGTTGTTCTCCGTACGCACGCGTTCGGTCGCGAGCAGCGCGAGCTCGCGACCGCCGAACAATTTACAGCGGGCAGCGTTGAGCGCTTCACAGCGCTGGCCCAGTTCGGCCGCGCGATCCAGCAAGCGTCTGCGAATGACGTCGTAGCTGCCGCCCGTGAGCTTCGTCTCGCCGGCAACCGTTTGCTCGAGAGCCATGGTGCCGTTCGATCAACGCGGCAATGGTTTTTGAACTTCTTCGACCACGATGTCCTTGTGGACGACTTGGGTCACCAGCGGCGCGAGCTTGTCCAGCGCGTCGGCCAGACCCGTACTGCCATTGCCGTTCATCAGGCTCTGCACCAGCTCGCGCAAGGTTTCGCTCTGATCGAGTGCACCGTCGACTGCTTGACCCATGGAAATCGCGCTCATGAAGCGCTCCAAGAACTGTCCATCGCCACCGACGATGTTGACCCGAGCGTTCCCCATCGCCTGCGCGAGAATCTGGGCCTGGGCCGCGACCACTTCTTTGCGGGCACGGATTTTTTCCAGCTCCACACTCTTTTCTTTGTCCAAGCGCAAGCGGAACTCCTCGTGGCCGCGTCCGGCACCGTCCAGCAGCTTCATCGATTCGGCCTTTTGAGCGAGCCCCGCGGCCTCTGCCACCAGTTTCTCACGGGTAACCTTGGCCTCGACCAATCCCTGCTTTTCGATCGCCGCAGCATCCGCCTCACGAACCCGCACTTTTGCCAAGCCCTCTGCGGCAGACTCGGCCTGGACTCCCTCGGCGATACGGATTTTTGCGCGTGCGCTCTTGTCGGCGGTGTCGAGCTCGGAGTCCGCGAGCAAAATTCGCTCACGAGCTTTGTACTTGGCGGCTTCCTCGCTGGCCTCCGCGGCCTTCACTTGTTTGACCAGCACCTCTTGCGCCGAGGCTTCGGCGGCGATGCGCACGGCCTCCTTTTTGCGCGTGGCCTCAGAGCTATTTCGTAGGTCCTTGATCTGTTCCTCTTCGGCGGCCACGCTCTTTTCCACCGAGATTCGATCGCGGATCACGTTCGCAATCTCCTTCTTCTGAACCTCGACCTCTTTGTCGCGGGCGATGCCCACCAGCGCGCCTCCCGCTCGCGTCCAATTGCCTCTAGGGCGCGAGCCTTCTCCACCCGCTCGGTCTCGACGGCGATCTCACGCTCACGAGCCTTCTGCGCGATGGCGACACCCCGTTCCTTGTTTTGTTCGGCAATTTGCGCTTCTTCTTCGTTCTTCGTGGTGATGAGCACGGTCTTTTTGTGCTCCTCACTGGCGACACGCAGCGCCTCGTTCGATTCACGCGCTTGAGCGACCGCGACCTCTTTGTTCTTCTTGGCCTCGGCTTCCGAGCGACGCTGCTCGAAACGGAACACCGCCTCGTCCGCGGTCAGGTTCTGGCTGCCCGTCTCCATCCGCTCTTTTTGGCGGAGCTCGTTGGTCTTCAGGTTTTGAATCACCGTCAAATCGGTGATTTTTCGGATGCCGTCGGCATCCATGATGTTGTCCTTGTCGAGGGCTTCCAGCGGGGTCTGCTCCAGGTAGTCGATGGCGGCGTCGTCCAGAATGAAGCCGTTCAGATCCTTGCCGATTACCTCGATGATCTTGTCTTTGAAAGCGTCACGCTTGGTGTAGAGCTCTTCGAAATTGAAGTGCTTGCCCACCGTCTTCAACGCTTCGGCGAACTTCGCCGAGAACAACTCGGAGAGCGCGGTCGCGTCACTGGCGCGCTGGCAGCCGACCGATTGCGCGACCTTGAGCACGTCATCCACGGTTTTGTTCACGCGCACGAAGAACGTGACGTTGATATCGGCGCGAATGTTGTCGTTGCAGATCAAGCCTTCCTTGCCGCGACGATCGATGTCGATCGTCTTTACGGACAAGTCCATGATTTCTGCGCGATTGATCACGGGATAGACGATGGCACCCGTGAAGGCCACCACGGGCTCACTGCGCATCGTGTTGACGACCAACGCGCGCCCTTGGTCGACCTGGCGATAGAAGCGCGACAGCAGGGCCAGCACTCCGAACAGCAAGAGGACGATCACGCCCACGACGATCAAAACCGGAACGAGCCCAATGACTTGAGGATCCCCAGTGTTCATTACTGCGAAAGATCGCACGACTTCGGGCGCGGCGGACCCCCCAAAACACGCAAACTGAACAGGCGTGAGGGGATTATCCGCGATTACCGAGCTGCCGTGTGTGCGCGCTGCCGTGCAGATCGTTCAGGGTGTCGAGCGGCTCGACCAAGAACGATTCACGTTCCGGGTCCCATTCCACGATCAACATCTGATCACCACGCTTGACCGGCAGCTGGCGATCGACTCGCACACGCAGCACGAGGCCTGCGCCGCCATCTTCCAAAGAAGCTTCGCCGAAGCTGGAGGTGACGGTACCGGTCCGCACGACGCAAGTCTTGCCGATCAGATCCGCATGCGAAGTTCCGCGTCGCTGAACGAAGACTTTGGCCAACGGGCGGGCCGACCACGAAGTGAGCGGTAAAGCCAGGATCGGTGAACCGACGAGCACCAACCAGCCGAGTAGGCCGTGGGCGGCGGGCGCCGCGGAACGGGACACGAGCTGCATGGCCACGACGCATCCGAGCCAAGAAAAGGTGATGATTAGGCTGAAAACCACGGTCGCGGGCACGGACCGCAGATGTAGAGCGTGAATCAAGGCGGCGACTGCGGAGCCATCACCGTCGCCGCCGTCGCCGCCGTCCGCGCCGTCCGCGCCGTCCGCAGCCTCGCCACCGAGGCCTACATCACCCACATCCGCGCCCTGGTCACCCAAACCGTCGAAGTGGCCGTCGGCCGAACCATCACCCAGATGGATTGCTCCGAGCACGACGAACAACCAATACACGAGCACCACGCCGAGCAACACCGTGTACACGACGCCCGGAAAGGATAGCGCGAGACGCACGACCTCGTTCATAGCGGGCGCGCACGCAGCTGTGTCAAAATCGCGTCGAGGCTCGCTACGATGCGATCGACGGCGGCTTCACTGAGCGCGTTTCCTTGCGACGCGGGCGCGCCGTAGTTCGAGACCGGCGCGCCAGGCGGATCGAGTGCGCGCGTCGCGAGCGCAGGTCCGTAGGTCATGAGCAACGCGCCAATTGCCTTCCCAGCGGGCGTTTTGGCGAAGATGTCCGAGTAGCCAACCGATAGGTTGGTCGCTGCGTAAACCACCGCGTCGTAGAAGGAAGTGACCTTGGCGTTCCGGCCGCGCTCAGCGACGTAGAACGCAGCCGCCGAGCTCAGCACGGTCAACAAGATGGCGTTCGCGGGTTCCCGCGCCTGGTACTCGCGCAGCTTCTCGTGCAGGCGCGTCATCGCCTGACCAGGACCGCCGCGTGCGGTGCTGGCTGCAAGCAGCCCCAACGTGAGCAACGCGCGCTCGTTCATGGAGATTTCGGAGCATAGCCTGCTTCCGCCAGGCCCGGAAAGCTTGCGATTTTTCCGGCGAATCCTTGACCTATCGATCGATAGGTAGCAGACTATCGACCGATAGGCTGAACAGTTAGATCGGAGAATCGTCATGCGGCAAGCCAAGTCCGAAGCGCGTCTGAGTTACCCCGTGCACGCCTTGCTGCTGATCGGCGTCAGCTGGCTTTTTTACGCGGTGGTGCTGCTGGCTCTGGCTTTATTCATGCTGCCAATCGTGCCGCTCGCGCCGCTGTTCGTGATGATCATGGTCGCTCTGGGCGGGCTGCTGAGCTCCGTGCACGAATATGCGAGAGCCGTGGCAACTCCGCTGCGACCGACTACGCTCCGCAGCCGAGTCGATGGGAAAATCGCCCAAAGCCCGCGCCGCGCAGAAGAGCCGTGTTGATGCCCAAGCGCCAGCGCGCCGCGAGGAAGTTCTGGAGACCGCGCTCACGCTAGTTTCGGAGCATGGTGTTGCAGGCGCTTCACTGCGCAAGATCGCCGCTGAGCTCGGCATCAGCCAACCGAGCCTCTACCACTACTTCCCGAGTAAGGACGCTTTGGTCAGCGCAGTGGTCGAATATTGCGCCGACAAAATGCTGGCTTCGGCGCGCGATCTACCGCCACCGCAGCGCAAGGAAGACATCCCGCGTTTCGCCATGCGCGCCGTGGTCGATCTCTGGTCGACCGAGCGCCATCCACGCTTCGTGCGCTTCATGTTCGTGGTCGCGCTCGAGAGCAAGGCGAACCGAGCCTTCATTCAGCGCGTGTTCGAAGAGCGGCTGTACCCGGGCTTCAACCTGCTAGCCAATGCTTTTGGCCGCGACGAAGCGGAACGCAGCGAGCTGCGTCACGTGCTGTGGATGGTGGTTTACTCGCTCGGCCTGTCGTTCTTGGAGCAGCGCGCGCTGTTCGGTAAATCGAGCGCCAGCCAAGACGTTCTGGATCACGCGGAGTGGGTGGTGGGCGCCGCGGAACGCTTGTTGCGCTTGCCCGCGAGTTAGGCCAGACGGGGGCAGCCTAGCCCTTCTTCTTCTTCTTTTTCTTCTTCGTGCTTTCGCGCAGGCGGTGTTCCTCGGCGTTCACCACGACCGCGCCGAAGCGGTATTGCACGAGGCGTTGATAGGTGCCGGTTTCGTCGCCACCGATCAGCCATAAGTCGCGCGGATCGCGGTCGACCTCCGCGCTCGGCAACCAGTGTCGGCTCGAAGCCCAAGCGAGTAAGCTCTGGCGACCGAGCAGCGTGCGCGAGATGGCGACACCACAGGCTGGACGACGGCCCAGGCCCGAGCAGAGACGCGTCGCGTAAAGCTCTTCGTTGCCAATCGGTCGCCACAGCCACTGGTGATCGACGCTCAGACCGGAGCGCAAGCCCAATTCCGCGTTGGCAGCAGCCGGTAAGGCGTCCAAGATCTGGGAGAGTTGCGGCTTGTCGATTCGATGCAGGAGCTCGAGGTTGGCACCGCGTTTGATGTCGAGCACGACCTCGACCGTGTTGGGCGGACCGGCGCAGCAGCGAAAGCCAATCGCCCCACTGGCAGTATCCGGACGCTCCGCACGTGCATTCGCGCAGCGCCCCACGACTTCCCCCTCGGTCGAATTGCCGCCGCGAACGCTGACCAGGCCGCTGTTCGTACCTCGGCCCCAGGCGCTGGCGGTCCATTCCCACGCACCGCCGTGGAGATCGCGCACTCCGAAATCGCTCCGGCAAGAGACGCGAATGCCGGTCGGACGCATCACGGGGAGTACCCCGGTCCCGCAGCGTTCTGCCCGATAGCTTTCGCCGTACTCGTAGCGGTGATTGTTCGGCCCTTTGCAGGCGCGCTCCCACTCGAGCTCGCTGCAAAGACGTTTGCCGCGTTCACTGCACAGGCCACTCGCGGCCTCCTGCGTGACGTTCGTGAGTGGGATCGCCCCCTCCTCGTTCGGGTACGGAAAGAGGTCGATGTAGTAGCCCTTGAGAATGACTTGCTCGCCCGGCATTTCCTGGTCGGCCGCGCGCGGCAAGCTGCCCTCGGGTGTACCCGCAACCAGTGGCCCGCGTGGGATCCAGAGCATTCCTTGACGCGGTTCCGGGGGCACCTCGGGCGGGGCAATCGAGGAACTGACCGAGCTCCGGGGCGCACTCTCCCGCGCGGGCGCTGCGCGGTGCGCGCGACAGGCGAAGCTCAGAGCGAGGCAAACGACGGTCGCAGCGCTCTGCCGCGTGCTCACAGCTCCGAGCGCTCGTCCCGCTCGCGCAGACCGAGCTCCTTCATCTTGAGTTGTAGACCCTTGCGGGAGATCTTGAGCAAACGAGCGGCATGGGTGACGTTGCCCGAGGTCTGATCCAGAGCCTTGACGATCAGCTCTCGCTCGAGGCGGCTCATCGCAGCCTTGACCTGCTCCTTCAGCCCGTCGGTCGCAGCGGCGACCGCGCTTTCGCTGGTCGGCTGGGTCGCCGGGGGTTCCGGAGTCGAGACGTCGCGCACCTCGGCGGGCAAATCCAACACCTTCAGTTCACTGCCATCGGAGAACAGCACCGCACGTTCGATCACGTTCTCGAGTTCGCGAATGTTGCCCGGCCAGGGGTAAGAGACCAGGTGCGCCTCGGTGTCCGCTTCGACGCCCGTGACGCTCTTCTTCAGGCGGGCGTTGAACTTGTCGATGAAGTGCTTGGCCAAAAGCGGAATGTCCGTCGCTCGCTCGCGCAGCGAGGGCAGGCGAATCGGCACGACGTTCAAGCGATAGTACAAATCTTCCCGGAACGCGCCGGCCGCGATCTCGCGCTTCAGGTCGCTGTTGGTTGCTGCCACGAGTCGTACGTCCACACGGATGGTCTTCACGCCTCCGACGCGTTCAAACTCGCTCTCTTGCAACGCGCGCAGCAACTTGACCTGCATCTCGACAGGGATAGAGCCGATTTCGTCTAGAAAGAGCGTGCCACCGCTGGCGAGCTCGAAGCGGCCGGGCTTGGAGCCTACGGCGCCGGTGAAGGCCCCGCGTTCGTGACCGAACAGCTCGCTCTCCATCAGATCTTTGGGGATCGCAGCGCAATTGACCTTGATGAACGGCTTGTCGCGCCGCGACGAGTTCTCGTGCAGAGCACGCGCCACGAGTTCTTTGCCGGTACCGCTCTCGCCCGTGATCAGTACCGTCGTGGGCGTGTCCGCGACACGGTCGAGCACCGCGTACAGCTCCAGGATGCTCGGGCTCTGACCGATGATCCCGTAACGCGCCGATTCGCGTGCGTCGGACTCCGGTCGCGTGGCTTCGGCAGCAGACAAGTCGCGAGTGCGCAACGCCTTGCGCACGATGGCACGGACTTCAGCCTGGTCGAAGGGTTTGGTCAGGTAGTCGAAGGCCCCGGTCTTGAGTGCTTCCACCGCATTGTCGACGGTGCCGTGCGCGGTGATCATCACCACGGGTAGCTCGTCGTCGATTGCCACGGCGCGACGCAAGAGCTCCATCCCGTCGAGCTTGGGCATGCGCAGATCGGTGATGATCAGGTCCAGGTGGTGCTCCTTGAGGACCAACAGCGCCTGCTCGCCGTCTTCCGCGGTATGCACGTCGTAGCCGTCGCGTTCGAGCTGAGCGCTGAGCACGCGCCGAAGATTCGGTTCGTCGTCGACGACTAGGATCTGTTTGCGTTCAGGGAGCATCGACGATCGTCCGAATTTTGGAAGGGTTGCTGCTGGCCATCATTCACAGCGTTGGCCGGCGGTGCCGAAGCGGAACAGCGGCGAACAGTAAAAGAGAGCCGCCTTGCCGTGCCCGGGGGCGCCCGCCGCTATGATGTCATGGTTGCTGAGGTGCGGTGCGACGATCGACCGGCCCAGCTCGTCCCCGCCTTCCGCGGAAGACAAGAACCTGGCCTCGGCCAAGCTGGAATCGGCCGTCACTTCAGCGTCGTAAACCAGGAGAGCCCCGGCATTTTCGTGGCCGCGCACGGTCATTTTCGGCGCACCGACGATCACCTCTCCGTCTCCGTCGCCGTCTAGATCCCCCACCGCGAGCGCTGCGCCGAACTCGGACCCCTCGCAACCGCTCACCTCACTGGTCGAACCACAGGCGAATGAGCCGAGCAGTTTCCCGCCAGTCATAGACGGGAAGCTGCATTCGCTGACAGCCGTTTCCTCCAGCTGAAACAGTGCGGCCCCGTCGAGCGCGTACACTCGACTTTCATCCGACACCAGCAGGTCATCGCTCTCGTCGACATTGACTTTTCCCGCCGCAAGCGCGCGGCCCAGGCCCGTCGTCCCCCCCAAGCAGCCGAGGTAGCTCGCTTTCGTGCCGTCGGCTTTCCAGAGAAACACCTGCGATTTGCCGGGCATCCCCAGGGCGAACACGCGCCCCCCGTCGACCGCGAGGACCGCCAGTGAGTGGCCGAAGCTCGGGTCGTCCACTTGCACAGCGGCGGGCAACGTGAGCTCGCTGAAGACAGTGCTCTTCGCGGGATAAAACCAGGCTAAATGCTTTTCGGGCAGGGTCGCCATCAGCACCGGGTCATCCTCGCGGTCGGTCGCCATGGGGAAATCACGGGGCTGGTTCTGGGCGATGGCCGTGGCGAGCAGGTCTTGAGCCGCCTGCGGCATATCCAAGGTGTACTTGATGCCGTCCATGCAATGCATCACCAGCCCCTGTTTCGCGAACGCGCCGCTTCCAACCGCAAAACACAGCGGTTGCACCCGATCCGGTCCTTGGGCGTGGGCAAGCCCCGCGATCATCGAGGATACGAAGCACGGGGAACCATCGCCCGAGCAATAGCCGAGGTCCCAGAAAGTGGTCCCGGGGCCATTCGAAAGCTCGAACAGGGAAGCACCGGAGGTCGTCACGGTTCCGCCCACCAGCACCTGAGTTCGCCCCGGGTTGTACGCCGTCGCCAGGCTGACTCCGAAGCCATTGTCGATAGAGTCGGGTTTCTCCAACAACTCGACTGGCGGATTTCTAGTCACCGAGTCGAAACGCTGCCAGGAGCAAGCCGACAGGCCCAGGGCGAGACAGGCGACTAAACGGAGTTGCAGCAAGGAAGTGCGCATCAAAACGTCCCTCCGAAGAGCAGGCCGCCGCCAGTGCTGGACGCGCTCGGCGTCAATTTCAGACGCGGCCCGTGTGCGTCCGTTGCGAGGCTCTGCGGCAGGGCCTCGTTGGGAGCCAGGCGCGCCACGGGGCGAACCTTCAAAGGATCGTCGAATTCGAGGAGTTTGCCCTCAGTGACGGAAGACTCAGGAAGCGGATCTTTGATGAAATTATAGGTTGAAAGGGCTCCCAAGACTCCGGCCACGACGAAGCCTGCGTCGGCTCCGCCCGCCAGCCATTTACCGCGTGTGGCCCGCTCGTCCGAGCCCTCCAAGTTGCCGCTGACACGGTCGCTCTTCAAATCCTCGTAAAGGCGGTTCGACTCGATCCCGGCATAGATCGAAGCGCCCAAAAACGCAGCTCCGATCACGGCCTGAGTCCAGGCCGCGCCGCGTGGATACTTCGGAATCATCTTCACGTGGAGCGGTGCGATCTGCCCGCGAGGCACGACGATTTTACCCTCGAAGGTTTTGCGGCCATCGCTCAGAACGGTCAGCTTGTGCTCTCCCGCCTCGAAGCGCACGTCGAGCGGTTCGGCACCGGTGTGCCACACGCCCTTCGGCTGATCGTCGATGCGCACCTTCACCACGGGTGCCGATGCGTCGATGCGTAGTACTCCGTAATGGACGCGCTCGAGACGGACCTCGAGCTCCTTTTGTTCGCCATGCTCGAGCTCGACGCTCGAAACGAACGGCTCGAATCCGGGCGCCTCGACCAGGACGTCGTGCTTACCACCGAGCACCAACTCGCCATGTGGCGTGTCCCCCCAGAGCCGTTGTTTGGTCTTGTCGTCGATCCAAACGTGAGCCCCAATCACGTTCGAGGACACCCGTAAGAAGGCCATGAACTTACCTTGCGATAAGTTCGCCTTGAGCTGGTGAACGTGACCCGGGGAGACGGTCATCGCGGCTTCACTTGCGTTGAAGTCGCGAAACTTCTCGACCACGACCTGATATTGACCCACGTCCAAGGTCAGGTTGGCCGGCGCATGCGTGGCGGCGACCTCCTTCCAGCCCGGATTTTCCGCGGCTCCGAGCGTGAAACGAGCGTTGGGATCCAAGCGCTGATAGATGCGCAGTGGCGCGCCGTCGGGCTCGGTCTCGATCACCACCAAGGACTTCATCGAGCTTTGGTCGTCCCCTGACGGTAAGGCGATGGGCGTCGCTCCCGCGCCTATACCACCATCGGCTGTAGCGCCGGCATCACCCGTCGGCACGGCCGCGGCCGCTAGTGCGGCAGCCTTTGCCGCTTCCAGCGCGACGATGCGCTGCTGCACCTTGTCGAGATCCGGTGCGTTGGGGTCGGCTTTTACGTACTCTTTGAACTTCGCGAGCGCGCGGTCGACGTCGTTTTGCTTCTGGTAGCAGACGCCGGCGTTGAATAGAAAAGCCGAATAGGGGTAGGCCGCGTACCCCGCCTCGAAGACTTCCGCGGCTCCGGCATAGTTGCCGGCCACGAACAGGCCTTGCCCTTTGTCCATCTCCGCACGGATCGCTTCCAGGCGTTTGCCTGGAGCTTCCTTAGCCTGACCCCATGCGGCCGTCGCGAAGGCAGCCAGGAGCGCGAGAAGCAGAAGGACCAACGCGCCTCGACGCGAAAAAAAGACCAAGTTCACTAGAGCAAACATGAGCCCGGATCGTCGCCAGGCACAAGGGCGTCCTTGAGCGCGAAAATGCAGCAGGTGTAGGCAGAAAGGCGCGCTGTTGCCACGCGCCTCGCTTACGCTGGCCACGCGGCCGGCCACGCGAAGCATTTGGGATATTGCTTCGATTGCTCGTATGCTGAGCTCTCTTGGACGTGCATTGACGTGATGAAGAGAATCAGAATGCGGAAGCACTTGAGCCTATGGTTGATTGCCAGTGCCGTAGCGGTTGCACCGGCCTTGGCGCATGCAGAGGACGAACCGAAGGCGTATCCGGAGTGCATCAAAGCGCCGACGGAAGCGGAGACAGCTGCAGCCAAAGGCGCGTACCAAGCCGGCAACGCTTCCTTCGACGAAGCAGACTACCCGCGCGCGATCACCTACTGGGAAGACGCTTATCGTCGCGATTGCACGGCCAACCTACTGCTGAAAAATTTGGCCCGCGCCTACGAGCTCTACGGGCAAAAGCGGCAAGCGGTCGTCGCGCTCGAGACGTTCTTGGTGCGCGAACCGAGCACCGCCGACAAAGAGCAGATCCAGCGGCGCATCGAGGTGCTCAAGAAGCAAATCGCCGCTGAAAAGGCGGTCCCGACAACCGCTACACCAGCACCGGTCGCCGACACTCCGGCGCAGCAACAACCGACGCCCGCGCCTGAGGCGACCTACAGCCCCGGCAAGCGTTCGATCGTGCCTTTGATCGTGGCGGGCGCCGGCGGCGTGGTGTTACTCGTGGGCGCTGGCGTGTACGGCAAGGCGGCCAAAGACCTGACCCACTACGAAGACCTTTGTCCGAATCGTGACTGCGGGGAGGGCGCGGAAGCCGCCGCAAACAAGGAAGCTGGCAACGAAGCCAGAACCCGCAAGATCTGGGGCGGAGTCGTGACCGGAGTCGGAGCCGTGACCCTGGCAGGAGGCTTGGTCTGGTACTTCGTGCAGCCGCGCCATGGCGCTGGCTCCGCTCGCATGCACAAACCGGTGCTCAGCCCGGCGGTCGCGCCAAGCTACGCGGGCCTGTCGCTGAGCGGTGGTTTCTAGTCAGTGCGCAGCCGGGGCTGGGCCCGAGGGAGTTCGTCCAGGTACGCGCGCGTTCGGATCGCTCACCGGAGCGCCAGGGCTGGTGCGTGGTGCTTCACCCGCGTCCGGCTGATCGTCGACGAGTAGCGCAGAAGCGGGCGCATAGCGGAACCCGGCCGGATCGGGTTGCAACGGCGGCGGCGTCTCGCTCGAGGAACCACCGCACGCGGCGAGTGCGACCGCAGTCAGCGCGGCTCCGAACAGTAGGGGGTATCGCATGATGATCGATGGCCGGCGCTTTAGCACGGGATTGCTCGGGCGATCAAAAGCCACTACCTTCCGCGCTCTTGTCGCCTCCCCAATCGCACCCGCTGACCACCGCACCTGCGGCGCCCGCCCCGAGGCAAGCGTGATCGGTCGTTTGCGAGGGCGCGTGTTGACGGACGAAGCCACCGGCGCGCTCGTGATCGACGTGCACGGCGTCGGCTACGACGTGTTGACCCCAGTGGGAACGCTCGGTCGAGCCCGTGTGGAGGCGAACTCCGAGGTAGAACTGTGGATCCACACTCACGTGCGCGAGGACGCGCTGGATATATTTGGCTTTGCGACGGAAACCGACCGGCGGGTGTTCCGGCTATTGCTGGGCGTACCCAACGTGGGTCCCAAGACCGCCCTGGGGGTGCTCAGCGCAATGCCCGTCGATGAGCTTTCGCGGGCGGTGGAGCGCGGCGATCATGCGCGGCTGGGAAAAATTCCCGGCATTGGCAAGAAGACGGCCGAACGGCTGGTCTTGGAGCTAAAAGAAAAGCTTCGGGGGTTGGACAGCAACGTGTCGAGCGCGCCCGTCGAAACCTTGGGAAACGAGGCGGATCGTTTGCTCAGCGCACTGGTGAACATGGGCTATCGACCGGGGGAAGCCGAGCGCGCCGTGTCGGCCCTCGGCCCGAAGCTTGGCACCGAACCACTTGGAAACCTGCTACGCGAAGCGTTGGCTAAGCTCACCCCATGAGCTCGAGACCTTGACCCTGGCAAAGGGGCGTGGATAATCGCGCGGTTACGAGGGACTTTTCTCCTCGTCTGCTCGGTCCGCTCCCCTGGAGGACACCTGTGATCACGTGTTTGAAGTGCGGCAAGGAGAATCAGGACCACTATAAGTTTTGCCTGGGCTGCGGAGCAGAGCTCCCGCGTGCAGCTGCAGC
>Ga0164308_10000150_pt1 | contig 36845 bp, 18 predicted proteins | sample Whisoiple_246_MG_FD_109983 | JGI IMG/M metagenome (GOLD analysis project Ga0164308, IMG submission 109983) | Soil microbial communities amended with fresh organic matter from upstate New York, USA - Whitman soil sample_246_MG | ecosystem: Environmental > Terrestrial > Soil > Unclassified >... | reverse complement strand
TAGGCAGGCTCATAGATCGTTTATCTTGTTATTTTACTAGGTTTTTGCGAATTATTGCTATAGCTAAAAGATGTTGTATGATGAATAAATTTACTTATTAATGTATAGTAGGGCAATTGCACCCTTATAATTCTTATTGGTTTAATGGTAGAACAAAATTCTTCTAATATATTTAGATAAGACAATAAACGAGACATTACTTTATTTTTTTTTATACAATGAATTTATCACTAATTTTATTTACCATAGGTATTTTAGGCTTTGTTTTAAATAGAAAAAACATAATTTTAATGCTTATTTCAATAGAAATAATGCTATTAGCTATTACATTTTTAATTTTGGTTAGTTCACTTAGCTTTGACGATATATTAGGTCAAACTTATGCTATTTATATTATTGCCATAGCTGGTGCAGAATCTGCTATAGGTTTAGGTATTTTAGTAGCTTTTTATAGACTAAGAGGTAGTATTGCAATAGAATTTAAATAATGTATCTAGCTATAATTATCTTACCACTATTAGGATCAATTGCTTCTGGTTTTTTTGGTAGAAAAATCGGAGTCTCAGGAGCTCAAGTTATTACATGTACAGCGGTTGTATTAACAACCCTTTTAGCTGTAGTAGCTTTCTTTGAAGTTGGATATAATAATATACCTGTGTCCATCGAGGTATTTAGATGAATTGACTCTGAATCATTAAATGTATGATGAGGATTTCATTTTGATTCGTTAACAGTTTCTATGCTTATACCAGTACTTATAGTTTCTTCTTTAGTACATATATATTCCATTGGTTATATGGCAAATGACCCTCATAACCAAAGGTTCTTTAGCTATTTAAGCTTGTTCACTTTTATGATGGTTATATTAGTTACAGCTAATAACTATTTATTAATGTTTGTTGGTTGAGAAGGTGTAGGGGTTTGTTCATACCTTTTAGTTTGTTTTTGATTTACTAGAATAGCAGCAAACCAAAGTGCTCTTTCAGCCTTTTTAACTAATAGAGTAGGTGATTGCTTCTTGACTATAGGAATGTTTGGTATTATTTGAGTATTTGGTAATTGTCTTATTCTTATATTTTATACATCTAGTTTAGATTTTCTACCTGTGGAATTTATTTCATCTGTTATAGAGAATTGCCACGTTAAAGCACATTCGCTACCTTATAAGTTAATAGTGTCTACTACATCACCTATTATTGAAGAATTTAATGATGAGGTTAACTCTGGTCGTATTATACTAAAAAAAACCTCTGTGAAGACGAACTAATAAATATATTAACTAATAAATTAAGAAAAAAAAATAGAATGTAGTAAGATAACCAGTATGTAGTAATAACCGATTGGGTCTTAGTAGTATTAGGTAAAATATATTATCCAAGGAAAATCTTATGTATAATAATCTAAATTGCCGTGGGTGTAGTAATATACTCTTATTATATAACCATATGCGGGAAAGTCCTAAAGTCTTTTTATAATTATTATGAAAATTTCAAATAAAAAATTATTTGAAACACGCATACTTAAAAATAATAAAATAGTGATGATCCGCAGGAAACCAAAGTAATTTGCATTACGAGTAGGATCCTCAGAGACTAGACGTTATACCCCAAGAAATATGTAAAACATTAGCTAGTTAAATAAACATAGTATTGGGTGAAGGTATAGTCCGATAATAACCTATAGGTTATTAATTATTTGAATTTAGATTATGCTACTGTATTTTCTCTGGCTCCTTACATGAATGAAAATATTGTAACTCTAGTGGGAATCTGTCTATTAATAGGAGCTATGGCTAAAAGTTCACAAGTTGGACTTCATGTTTGACTACCTATGGCGATGGAGGGTTTGAATAGGGCCTTCCTTAAACTTCACTATATGCGGGAACATCCCGTTTTTTTTTTTAATTATGGTCCACTGTTTACTTTGTAATCTTCGGAATAATTAAAAATGAGGGACAATTCGCAGGAACCCACGTTAATAACGTGGGTTCTTCAGAGACTACACGTGAAGCAATTACATTAGATGATAAAAAATTTTTTTTTTGAAGATCATTTTAAAACTAAAAAACATGTTTCCTACCTGAGATGGTTAAAAGTATATAAAGTGGTTAAAGAACAAAAAACATTTAACTGAACCAGGTACATAAATCATAAAAGATAAAATTTAATTCATCAACAATTAATGTAATTGATTATATAGTCCGAACAATAACGTGAGTTATTGAGTATTTGTGCCGTAGTAGTGTAGACATTTATCTACATATAGCATAAATCAACTTATTTGCCTACACCTGTTAGTGCCTTAATACACGCTGCCACTATGGTTACTGCAGGAGTATATCTATTAATGCGTTCATCTCCTTTAATAGAATATAGTTCAACAGTATTAATGCTATGTTTATGATTAGGTGCTATTACAACTGTATTTAGTTCTCTAATCGGTTTATTCCAACAAGATATTAAAAAAGTTATAGCTTATTCTACAATGAGCCAGCTTGGGATGATGGTTATAGCTGTAGGTTTATCTTCTTACAATATAGCATTATTTCATCTAGTTAATCATGCATTCTATAAAGCACTTTTATTCTTAGGAGCTGGGTCAGTTATACATGCTGTAGCTGATAACCAAGATTTTAGAAGATATGGAGGGTTAAAATCATTCTTACCACTTACATACTCAGTAATGCTTATAGCATCCTTAAGTTTAGTAGCATTCCCTTTTATGACTGGATTCTATTCAAAAGATTTAATTCTTGAATCTGCCTATGGGCAATATCACTTCTCTAGTACAGTTGTGTATATAATAGCTACAATAGGAGCAATGTTTACCACATTGTACTCTGTAAAAGTGTTATATTTAACATTCTTAACTAATCCTAATGGACCTTTAATCAATTATAAACAAGCACATGAAGGTGATATATTTATGAGTATACCTCTTATGATTTTAGCTGTATTCTCTATATTCTTTGGGTTTATTACCAAAGATATGTTTATAGGATTGGGTTCAGGATTCTTTTCAGATAATTCTTTATTTATACACCCTACTCATGAAATACTGTTAGACACTGAATTTGGAGTGCCAACCCTATTTAAGCTATTACCTTTACTATTTACTATTTCATTAAGTGTAATTGCTATAGTCTTTTCTGAATATTTACCTCTTATATTAATTTATTTTAAATTATCTAGAGTGGGTTACAATATCTTTAGTTTCTTTAATCAACGTTTCTTAATAGAACTATTTTATAATAGATTTATTTCAGGCCTTATATTAAAACTAGGAGGTCAAACAACAAAAGTACTAGATAAAGGATCTATAGAATATTTAGGACCATATGGACTAGAGAAACTACTATTAACTTTAAGTGGTAATATAGCTAAATTAAATACAGGGGTAATAACATCATATGCGTTGTTTATTTTAGTAGGAGTGATCTTGTATATCTTATTCTATTCATACTTTGATAATATTGTTATAATATTAGCACTATTTATTTCATTATCATTAGTATCCTTTAGTAGTAGGAAGAAAGAAATTTCGTTTATGTAATTATTCACAACATTATATTACATGGCTCCTTTAGTCATTAGTATGTGTTTCACAGCTATTCTGTCGGCTAGTGAGCGTTTCTTAACGGAAATTAACCCACTTTCCCTGGAATTAGCAGTACAATACATTTCACCTCTTTTATTTTTAATAGTGGTGTTTTCATTTCTCTCCTCTATTTGTTTATATTAATTAAAATTTATAATCTTATAGGTATTTTAGGTATTATTATTGGTAGAATAAACGATATTTTTCAACAAAAGGTCCATAAATAATTTATTACGATCGAAATAGTTATAAATACGATTAGACTACTATCAACTTGTTATATACTTTATAGATATATACATGATAGGTTTTAAGCCTAGTTTAAGTGGAGATATCCAATAATAACTCGCTTTATCTGTAGTATGACAAATCCCAGTTTAGCTATGAGTAGCTAACTGGAAATTACATGATAGTTGTAATCTGGATTGTAATGGGAGAAGATTTTTAAAAGTGAAACTTTCTAAAGATTAAAGCCCAAAAAAAGTATTTATACTACAATAGTGCCCCATTCTTAAGATGTCTGTAAACCAGATGCATCCTTAAAAAAAAGTGCAAAAAAAAAGGGTGGAGAAGACTATATCTGTATAATATACTTTTTGAGTGATAAAATCTTAAAGAAAAAACAAAACAGGTTTTTCATAGATTTATCTGTTGGTTAGCATAACAATTATAATTTAACATTAACGTTATACTATGATTTTTCAATGTCTGTTTTTAGAGTTAAATTAACAATTTAACGATTACAGTATTTACCTATTTCACCTTAAACACTACTAATATTTAATTAATATATCTCATGTTAAATATATTAAAAAAAAAACAAAACACTTTTAATGACTTATCATTAAAAACGAATTACAGCATCGATTCTATTAATTTAAAAAAAAATCTTATTATAAAAAATAAATATGATAAAATGGAATATAATAATCTAATATATTATCCATCATCAAGTAAAGAATGGTTTAGTAGCGTGTATAGTTACAACAAATCATATACTAAACCCTTAATAGCTTTGGATTTAAATTCAAACAAAATATTTGCAAGTTATTTTAATATGGCTAGAGATAAAATAAAAATACTTTTTAAACGTAGACGTCATAACAAGAGTCGTTATTCCGCTAATAAAGTTTATGTAAGTAGAGCTGAATTAAAACATACTAATACTAAACTTCTTATAATACTTTCTACATATAATAAACAAAAATCAACCTTTTTAAGATGAACTAGAAAAATACTATATATTAATAAAATGTATAAAATACTAGTTTTTTTAAAGGATAGATACACAGTAGAACATAAAGGTTTATTTTCAGGACTATTAAAAAGTATGATTCATAAATCCAGATTAATAAGAGTAGAAAAAGTTCTAAAAAATGGTCAAATTAACATAGAATGGTATATACCTGCTATGATAAACAGATTTAATCATAAATGAAATTATGTCTTTAAAAGAAAATTCTTTTTATTTATAAAATGAAATATGCCTTTCTTAAATAAAAATAATAAGAATATTTTAACAAATTTTCTATTAAACTTTAAGAATAAAAAACTTTATAAAATTCCTAGTTATAATAGATGGCATTTAAAAAATAATTTTAGGGTAGTAAAAATGTTATTCAAAAATACAAGATTAATTAGCTTTAATAAATCTAAATTTAATAATTTAGTTTTAAACTTAAGGAATTTAGGTTTAACTAGCTTACTAGAGAAATTATATGGAAAAAAAGTAGTAATTAAATTAGTTGACTTAAAATCCCTTCATTTAAACAGTGATGTTTTTTCATCCGCTGTAGCACTAAAATTAAGAGATAGACAAAACAAAGTGGTTAAAGTGTTAAGAAAAGCGATCTTACAAATGGTAAGAATTCCTGATTTACATACACTTATAACATTTGATGATAATAATCAAACTATGAATAAAAATAATATAGTAAAAACTATTAAACAACAAATAGTAAGTGGTGTTAGGTTTGAAGCCGCTGGTAGATTGACTAGACGTTTAACTGCTATGAGGTCTGTGTTTAAATACAGGTATATAGGAAGTTTAAAAAACCTGCGTTCATCATTTAACAACAAAGCAGCAGTTCTATTAAGAGGTCATACTAAAGCTAATTCTCAATACACACTTATTAACAGTAAGACTAGAAATGGAACTTTTGGATTAAAAGGATGAGTAAGTAGTCACTAATTTCTACAAGACTTACACTTAAATGATTATATTCTATGATATAGTATAATTACGGGTTGTTTTTATCAGGTATTATAATAATAAGTATAGTACTTATATCTGAGAATTCTAGTTATAAGAGTGGGTTCACTCCTATATCAACAGGTGATAATTATACCCTAGAGATTCATAAGGTGCTTTATTACTAGCTAAACTTATTCATAATTATGAGAATCATAATAGACCTCTTAATTACCAAGGTTTTCCTTCAAACCACTTAGGATACCTGAACACAGAAAATGAGGCTGTATCTATTATGAGATTCTCCGATATATCTGATCAATACAGATTTAGGTCATCGGTTACTAAATTTTACATAAAAGACAGCTACCACTTTACTACTGTAACCACAGATATGATAGTTAAAGGTTTGGCGGTATAAATATTACATTAAAAGGGTTTTATCCATAGTTAATAACGTAAGTTTTATTAACTATTCTTTAATACTAAGGAGAGGGGATTATTTTTGTGTATAGATATTTACCTCTCCTAAAAAAGGTCAAGATGGTATAAACTTTTATAAGTTTAAAAAGGTTCGATTCCTTTATAACCTGTTTTGTTTTTTCTTTGGTAAATAGCATACGTATATCTTTTTTTATTGTAACTTCACTCTATACCTTTTTTATTAATGAGATAAGGCAAAATGTAATAAAAATAGATTTATTTATAAAAAGAAATATGACAATTACAGTTATTATTACGTGACCAATCTTTTAGGGTATATTAGATATAATACATTCTATTGGACTCTTTTTTAATAAAAATAGCTATTTACCTGTTATAAATAAAACATTCTATATAACTATGAATGAGGATGATTCACTTTCTATAAATTCACAGCAAATTAAGGTATATCTTCCTAAATTTTTTTTTTTAGGTTGTTTTATTGTATATTAATATATAGTAAGGTATAAACTCTTAAAAAGGTTTATACCCATTGTATTTTTATCATTTACAATCGCTAAACTTTCATTAATTTTGCATCCTATTTGGTTTTAGAAAAAAAGGATAAAAAATCTAAACCATATTTTATACTTGTAGTAAAAATAAATAACTTTAAACATGTTTAACTATATAATAAGTCCTCTTGATCAGTTTGAAATAAGAAATCTATTTAGTATAGATACACCACTATTAGCAAATATTAATTTATCAATAACTAATATAGGTCTATATATGACTATAGCTGCCTTTTTAGCGTTTTATTTTAGTATTTTAGCTACAAACCATTCAGTTATTACTCCTAACAAGTGATCTTTAAGTCAAGAAACACTGTATGCTACTATACATAGTATAGTAATAAACCAAATTAACAATAAAAATGGGCAAGTTTATTTCCCATTTATGTATGCATTATTTATTTTCATTTTAATTAACAATCTTATAGGAATGATTCCTTATAGTTTTGCATCAACATCTCATTTTATCTTAACATTTTCACTTAGTTTCACAGTAGTATTAGGTGCTACTGTACTAGGGTTCAAAGAACATGGTTTAAAATTCTTTTCTTTATTTGTTCCAGCAGGATGTCCTTTAGGATTACTACCTCTTTTAGTTTTAATAGAGTTCATATCATATTTAGCTAGAAACGTTTCTTTAGGTCTTAGATTAGCAGCAAACATATTATCAGGTCATATGTTATTAAACATATTAAGTGGATTCACATATAATATTATGAGTTCTGGGTTCATTTTCTTTATATTAGGGCTATTACCTTTAGCATTTATAATAGCATTTTCTGGTCTTGAATTGGGAATTGCCTTTATACAATCACAAGTATTTGTGGTTTTATCATGTTCTTATATAAAAGATGCATTAGAATTACATTAATTAAAGTTTGTTAAAGTAAATTACTATGCTTTTTTATAAGTTTATTATATTAATAATAATCTTACTTGTTATATTTTAGAGAGAAAGGTAGGTTTTGAAACTCATTTCTGATAAAGTGGTGTAAAAGTCAGTTCTTTTCTTTGTAGTATAACAAATCCCAGTTTAGCTACTCATAGTTAACTGGTTAATTACATAATAGCTGTAAGCTGGATTGTAATGGGAGAAGATTTTTAAAAGTGAAACTTTCTAAGGATTAAAGCCCCACAAAAAAAAAATAATATAGCCAAAGCTTTAAAATTTAAGCTTTAACAAGCTATGAAAACATATAAACATATAATTCTATGCAATAATTATGTATATAAATACATTGTACTGTATAAGGTATATTTACTATATAATATATTCCCTCTTTACTAAAGTTTTTTAACTACAATAAAAAACTCTTATTAGTTTAACGGTAGAACAATAATTTCCTAAATTATATATCTAAGTTCGATTCTTAGATAAGAGGATTCTTTTATAATAAAAATGCTTTGTACACATATAACAGTTTTATATGTTTTATCTATAAACTCTAAATGCCTTAGAGGAAAAAAAGTTTAAATTTTTACAAATAAAAGTGGATTATGTAAATTTTAGAATATACAATGTTAAATTTAAATAGGAGTAATTTTCAAGCTCACCCTTTTCATTTAGTATCTCCTTCACCATGACCTCTTTATACATCCATTAGTCTATTAAGTCTTACTACATCAGCAGTTTTATCCTTTCATGGATTTGCTTATGCAGAATATAATTTACTTTTAAGTATTACATCTTTAATATTATCTATGTCATTCTGATTTAGAGATATTATAGCAGAGGGTACTTATATAGGTAACCACACTCTTGCTGTACAGAGAGGATTAAACCTAGGGGTAGGTTTATTTATAGTAAGTGAAGCTCTATTTTTCTTAGCTATATTTTGAACATTCTTCCATAGTGCTCTTTCACCTGCTGTTGAATTAGGTGCAATGTGACCTCCTTTAGGTATAGAAGCTATAGACCCTTTTGAATTACCATTAGTTAATACAGTTATTTTACTTTCTTCAGGGTTTACTGTGACATATGGACATCATTTTTTAATTAATGGAAAGAGAGGTAAAGCTTTATATGGTTTACTATATACTATATTATTAGCAGTAATATTTACAGGTTTACAGGGTGTGGAATATGCAGTATCATCATTTACTATTTCAGATGGAGCTTTTGGATCATGTTTTTATTTTGCAACAGGGTTAATTATGGAGCCCCTATTCTATTTATTAAATTTAACCAAAAAACAAGTACACTTAATATTTATTCCTTTTTAAAAGTATATGTCTGTCCCTATTAACTTTACAAACAGGTTTAGACTATCATTAGCTATACAAGTATTATTAAGTTAAAAGATTAAGTTAACAAAGAAAACTAAAAAAAAAAGAATAAACGCTAAAAGTTAGAGTAAATAGAATAGAAAATAGGGTAAATTGCATGAAACTATTATATATTAAATATAATACAATATGCAGCCAAGTATACATATATCCCCTTCTAGAATAAAGAGTAGGGGATTATATTTATAAAGGTTCAACGACTAGTAAGTTTGTTTTCTATAAACAAAGTATCTTACCTTTAAAACCCTACAATTTAATAGATTATTAAATTGATGACATAGTCTAGACCATTTTATAAAAATGGAAGTGGGGGGATTAGAATCCCTTTACTGTATAAGTCCACGGATTACATGTAATGATAGGTACAGCATTCTTAGCAGTAGGTCTATGACGTCTATTAGCATATCATTTAACAAATAACCATCACCTAGGATTAGAAGCTGGTATACTTTATTGACATTTTGTCGATGTTGTATGATTATTTTTATTCGTATCAATATATTACTGAGGATCTTAAACTCAAATAGTTAAACTCTCCAAAGAGATTCTATTTTAAAGTAATGTAAAGAAAAAAAAAAATAAGCATACTTAACTATAAACTTAATAGTTTAAAAAAAAAATGCAGACTTAAAAACTTAAATAAACAATGTTAATTCTATCACTTATTATATTAATATTATCTAATTCAATTACTTTAAGACGAGATAAATCAATTCTGTACTCAAGAGCGACAATAACTATTTTAGTTATCGCTGCTCTAATTTCATATGATAATCTAAACTTTTTATTTTTAAATAAGGGTATTGGAATTTTTGGTGGATTGTTCCATGCCACATCTATTACTTCTGTATTTCAAATATTTATTATGTTAATTAGTGCAACTATATTATTGTTAACATCATTTTACCCTAGGAAAGTTTGACTTAAAGAATATAGCTCTATGGATAAAATACTATTTACTAAACTCGTTTATTATCAAACAGTTATATTAAATAAAATGGGAGAGCAATACAAGATAATAGAGTATTCTCTTATTATTTTATTTATTGTTACGGGAGGTATTTTTTTAGTATCTACTAGTGATTTAGTATCCATATTTTTAGCGATTGAGTTACAAAGTTACGGGTTGTACCTTTTATCTACTATCTATAGAGATTCAGAACCAGCTACATCAGGGGGTCTTATGTATTTTTTACTAGGTGGTTTATCATCTTGTTTTATACTTTTAAGTACAGGATTACTCTATGCAAATACAGGTACTACAAACTTAGACAGTTTATATATTATTACTAGTATACATAAAATAAGTTTAAATGAATATTCAAATCTAAGTGTAATGGGACTTGAAAACTTGTCGAGTTTACTCTATTGATACGAATCTTACTACATAGATATTAGTTTATTATTTATGTCTGTAGGATTTTTATTTAAAGTTTCGGCCGCTCCATTCCATTTTTGAAGTCCTGATGTTTATGATGCAATACCAACAGTTGTTACAACTTTTGTTGCTATTATAGCAAAAATTTCTATTTTTATTTTCTTATTAGAATTGGTACATTACACAAGCAAATCATTTTTTGACTCAGATTTTAGTTGAACTATGAGTTTATTAATTAGCTCTCTATTATCTTTAATAATAGGAACTATAGTAGGATTAACTCAATCGAGAATAAAAAGGCTTTATGCTTTTAGTACTATATCTCATGTAGGATTTATATTATTAGGTTTAAGCATACACACAGTAGAATCAACACAAGCCTTTATGTTTTATTTAATACAATATTCAATTTCTAATTTAAATGCTTTTGTGTTAATAATCGCGATAGGTTATTCTTTATACTGTTATGTGTACAAAGTTAACGCCATAGTAGTTAAAGAAAACGAAAGCAACAATAAGGAAGCCAAGGCTCATACAGAATCTGAACAAAATAATGATAATAAGAGTAATCTAAATGATATTGATAACTCTCCAATTCAACTTATTGATCAATTAAAAGGTTATTATTACATAAATCCTACATTAGCCTTAAGTTTAGCTATAACTCTATTTTCTTTTGCAGGAATACCACCATTAATAGGTTTTTTTGGTAAACAGATGATTTTAAGTGCAGCTATTGACAACGGGTACATATTTATGTCACTTGTTGCTATACTAACTAGTGTTATTAGTGCGGTATATTATCTAGCAATTATAAAACAAATATTCTTTTATAAACCTGATTATCAATTAAACAATGAACTAACTGATTTTAAAGCAGAGAGTTTAATAATTGAAAATAACACTATTATTAAAAAAGTTAATATTAAAATAGATAATATAGTATTATCAAGTTCGTTAAGTTTAACTATATCCATTATAACATTAATTATATCATTATTTATATTTATCCCAGAAAGTTTATTAAATTTAGCTAATATATTAGCTTTAATCTTTTTTAATATTTAAATGACATCCACAACTTTTTTTATTATATTTATACCTATATTATCTTTAATTTTATTATCTGTAAATTTACTTTTAGCGCCTCACAACCCTTATCAAGAAAAGGATAGTGTATTCGAATGTGGATTTCACTCCTTTTTAGGTCAAAATAGAACACAATTTAGTGTATCTTTTTTCATCTTTGGTCTTTTATTCCTTTTATTTGATTTAGAAATATTGTTAGTTTATCCATATAGCGTAAGTGGATATAATAATGATATTTATGGATTAGCCATTATGATGATTTTTTTTGTTTTATTAACCCTAGGATTTGTATTTGAATTAGGTAAAAATGCTTTAACTATAGATAGTAAACAAACATTTGCATATCATGGTAAAGATGCACCTGAATCAAAAATTTATCTTGGGTCATAACTTGCTACTCAAAGTGGATTTTTATGAAATTACAAAAAAAAAGAAATTAGCTCAATTGGTAGAGCATCCGTTTTACACGCGGCAGGTTAAGTGTTCAAATCACTTATTTCTTAGTTATAAATGTAAATACATTAGTATTAAAATAAAGGACCTTAATGGAAAATATATACGAATTTTATATAATTAGCTTTATTATCTATGATATAGAATTTACCAAAAATAGTGATGTTTTATAGTCTAATAAAGACTATAGAAAGTTTTTAGAATCTCTCTTAATAAAAATAACTGGGTAGTAAGGAATCGAACCTCTTAAACCATAAAAGTTTAAACCATCTGTACCCCTTTTGAAAAAAAAAATCTATTTTAAACTTACTAAATAATAGTAATAAGAATCGTTTATAAATAGACCTAATAGAATCAATAATAAAAACCATCCTTACTTAAAGGATGATATAAAAATTAAAGAATAGATGGTCAATAAAAACACTCAAATGACAAAGAATATTGCATATGCTAGCCATTGTTTTATTTTCTACTATTCTGATCGAAGGGTGCTCTAATAAGGTTACATATAGGGATAAAAAAGAATAATTGTTTGTGAATATAATATCGTATAATGCTATAGGACATAGGAAAATGACACATAAAAATAAATTGTGTACTTTTAACTATAGTGTAAGTATATATCTTATATTTAGAATATATAATTCCTTTTTTTTTATACAGATTAAACTATAGAATATAAAAAATAGTAAACTTATAACACAGGTATATTACAAGGTATAATATCAAAGCTATATAATATACAAGGTACTAGTATAATAAATGCGATAACTATTGGTAATAAAACAGTTCAACAATAAGACATAAGTTGGTCATAACGTATTCTAGGGAAAGAAGCTCTAGCTCATATAAATGTAAAAATCATTATACAAGATTTTGTACCTATAACTAAACCACTTATTAATGTTCCTATTACTGTACTGTAATTATCAAAGTTAATAACATTAAAATTAGATTCATTATCTGTTAGAGACATATAACTATCACCTGCTATGTTTTGTAATAACAATAAATATGGATAAAGGAAATAGTTAAAGTCAAAAAGATAACCACCTAAAAATAAAATACTATTTAAAATACAAATTAGTATAATACTAGCATATTCAGCTAAAAAGAAAAATACAAAAATAACCGCAGAATGTTCAGTCATAAACCCACTAACTAACTCTGATTCCTTTATAGTAAATTCTCCCCAAAATTTCATGACTTAAAAATGGGGGGGGGATTCGTTAATTACATTTATTGGATATATTTTGTATATCTACGGACTATATCTTATACAACTATTTTTTTTTGTATTATCGCATGAAGTCTCTGAGGATCCTACTCGTAATGCAAATTACTTTGGTTTCCTGCTGGTTGTCCATAAAAAATACTTTATTAATTTTTTTTTTTAATTACTCTCTATACAGTTATATAATAATAATGCTTTATAATATAGTTAAATATATGTAAAATTTTAGGAGTTCCAGCATATAGCGATATTTAAAGAGGCCAAATCATAGTTAGTTAGTAAAAATTAGCCTCTGCCAAATCAAAGGGTGCTCTGTTTGTTTCTGCTATAGATCCTATAAAGAATACAAGGAATATAGGAAATAAAGGGATTATATATCAAATAGCTCTTTGAGCTTCTATAATTACAGTTATATCTAAACTACCTGCTAATAATACTACAAGAAGAATAGCAGAACTTAATATTAATTCATAGCTAATTAATTGAGCTGTACTTCTTAAAGATCCTAAAAATGCATATTTAGAGTTAGCAGATCATCCTGCTAATAATATACCATAAGTAGCTAATGAAGACATAGCTAAAAGATATAATATACCAATATTGTAATCTAGTATCATTAAACCAGGACCATAAGGTATAACAGCATAACCTAATAGTGAAAAAATTAAAGTTATAATAGGACCAAGAAAAAATAAAAAGATATTAGCTTGTGTAGGAGAAACATATTCTTTTAATAAAAGTTTAAGCGCATCTGCAAATGCTTGAAGTAGACCATATCAACCTACTGCATTCGGTCCTACTCTTCTTTGCATACTAGCCATTGTTTTTCTTTCTGCTATTGTTATAAAAGCTACAGTTAATAATACAGGTACGGTAACGGCTAACACTTCAAGAATAGACATAATTGTTGATAAATATAACATGGTTGAATAAATATAGACTATTATAAAATTACACATAAAAATTGTATACTTTTAAGGATAGTTTAAGAATATATGTTAAATAGATATATTCTATATTTTAATAATTTTTAGGCTAGAATTTTTTATGTATAAGTTTGTATTATACATTACTATATATTTATGTAAATCATTTACTTAGAAAAAGAATCCTTTTTATACTATCTGAATTTATAACGGTAATGTAAAAAAAAAATCAAGTTTTTTGTCCATTGTGTGTTGAAAAGTATCCAACTTAGTTAGATGAACCTTATTATAATAGGATAAATAATATATGTGGATTAAAATTGTAGGGTGTGAAGGATTTGAACCTCTTAAAACTTTAAAATTTTATACCATTTCTACCCTTTTTTTTGTTTTCATTTAAGAATTAATGAAAAACAAAAAAAGAAGATAAACTGAATCAAAGTAACGGGTCACTCTAGTTAACTGGTGTACCACAAATGGGACAACACTTACCAGGTATCACCCATACTGTTACTTCTCTGTCTAAACAGGAAGGACATCTTCTCCCAGGTACAGGGTCAGATGGTTCTCCAAAGGAATCAATACCAGATGAGTTACCAGTCTCGGGTAAATCTATAACCTCAAATAGATTTTCTCAAGTTTCTGGTCCAGTACAATCAATGACATTAAGATCAAGTGAATAAATTAATGTTGTTACCGAGTAATGAAGAGCGTCTAGTATAACTGCAGGGTATATACCAAAGATAATAGTAGGTACTACTAAAGTTAATAAAACCATAAACTCTCTTTTATTTAAGTCTGGTATATTAATTGTGAACATTCTTGAATATGCCCCTCCAAAGCTTATTTTTTGGTACATATACATAGTATATGCTGCTGAAAACACTATAGAAGAACTAGCAAATACACCAAACAATGAGGATCTTTCAAATACTCCATAAAGTGATAAGAACTCTCCTATGAAATTTAAAGATAAGGGAGCACCACAATTAGCAAGACATAATATAAAGAAGAATATAGCAAATAATGGCATTATTTGAGCCATACCTCTATAAAAAGCTATTAATCTTGTGTGTGATCTGTCATATAATATACCCCCTGCACATATAAATAACCCAGGTGAAACCAATCCATGTGCTAGTCCTAAATTAATACCTCCTTCTATCCCCTGTAAACTATTACTGAATACCGCTAAAAGATAAACTGCTGCATGAGAAACTGAACTATAAGCTATCAGTTCTTTAACGTCTATTGTTCTTAAAGTACTAAGACTAGCGTAGATTATGGTAATAACACCTATTAAATAAATTATATAGGTATACTCCATATAAGCCTTAGGTAATACAGGTAGAATTAATCTAAAGATACCATATAGACTTAATTTAAGAACAATGGCAGCTAGAATAATACTTCCTCCTAAAGGTGATTCAACGTGAGCTTTTAATAGTCAAGTGTTTAAAAAAATTGTAGGTGTTTTTACAGCAAAAGCTATAAATATACCATAAAACAGGAAAAGTTGTGTTAAATAAACGAAATTCCCTTTGAAAAGGGTATCAAAATCTGTAGTACTCATAATAGATGACATAGCCAATATAGATAGTAATAAAAATAGAGAACCTAACAATGTATATAAAAATAGATAAAAACTGGCTTTTACCCTGTTATCTGACCCAAATATACCAATTAAAATGAACAAAGGTGGTAATATACTTTCAAAGAATATATAGAAAAGTAATATATCTAATACCAAGAAAACTGCTAATAATAAAGTTTCTAACAATAGTATTATTATTACATAAGATTCTACATCTTTTGAAATCGATGTTCAATTAGATAATAAAGATACAGGTATTATTATTGTAGTTAGTAATACAAAATAAATTGATAAACCGTCTACCCCTAAATAAAAATCAAAATAACTTATTTCATGGTATTCTTGTACGAATTGAAATTGATTTGTACTAAAGTCAAATAAAATGAAAACAATTAAAGAGATGAATAAATTAACTATAGAAGTAGTTAGAGCTATTAATTTAACATTTTTCAATGAAACTCCATTTTCTTTATTAACTAATATAGCAACTACACCAAAAATAGGAATTAAAAGTAAAGATAATAATAACATTAAAAAAAAAAATAATAGTATAAGTACCTCTATATGGTAAATATATCATGTCTCAATTATATATTCTATCTTAGTCATAGATTATGTTTAAATAGTAGACTATATATTACCATATGTATAAATTGGTAAGCTACCAATCAATACTTAAATAACACCATAAATATATTAAGGTAAAAAAACGTAATTCTTATATTTTTGAGAGATTATTATCTAAGACTCGAGCTTAGATATATAATTTAGGAAATTCTTGTCATAACATTAAACTAATAGTTTTTTATTGTAGTTAAAAAACCTTAGTTAATGTGGAAAATTTATGGTCGAACTTATTTATGGGGCTTTAATCTTAAGAATGTTGAATTTTTATAGTTTTACATACAAAAAGAGCTTCTCCCCATTGCAATCCTGATTGTGGCTGGAATGCAATTTACCAGTTAGCTATGAGTAGCTAAACTGTGGTTTGTCATACTACAGATAAAGGAGCTATTTTTTTTTTAATATCTCCACTTAAACTAGGCTTTAAAGCCTACTAAAAATTAATCTTAATAATATTACAAGTTTATTAATCTAATATAAAAACAGAAGAATAGCAGAAAACATAGCAATAATTCCTCATAATTTATTAGGTATAGATCTTAATATAGCATAGAAAGGTAAAAGATCCTAAATATATATAAGATTCATAGCATGTCACTATATTTAATATATAGAGATATCCTTAATTTTTAAAAATAGTTAAATTTATTGAAAATTATAAAGGTGTATTGTTTTTGTTTATAAATAAATTTTTTCCCTATATCTAACTTTTTTTTTGTAATACCCTTTAACTCCTAAATATTAATGTTTGTATAAATTATTCAATCTCCTAAATTCTTGTATTTGATCATGTAATTGAGAAACATGCTCAGAATTTTCCCCCTTAACTTTAGATAGTTGTAGCCCCTTCTGTAGTAAAAGGTTTATTTCTTGACCTCTTGTGTTGATAAGACGATCAATTACACCTAATCTTGTACTAACTTTACTAGCTTCAACATCTGGCATACTGTTAGGAACATCTATGCTCATACTACCCGCAGTATCAGTTATTACATTAACCCCTGATTTAACAACTGTAGCATCAAACTGAGCAATAAAATTAGATAGTTGTGGCAACAATTTACCTACTTCTGTTACTACCTCTAATACGGTCGTCTCAGAATGTAAGGCTACACTTGCAAATGCATGAGGGTTAGGATAATTAGACTTAACAACATTAAATTGAATTAAACTTGTATTCACAGAGTCAAATAATGGGAACCCCCTTACTGATGAAAAGAAAGAAGATTTATTTATTTCACTGGCAAAACCGGGTTAAATCTACTATTAAGGTCTATAAAAGTATTTTCAACAAGAGTTACACCAAACATTACTAGAGAAAAATACAAGAAGTAAATAACTGTAGATATTTGACCAAATTCTATGAAAGGTGATTCAACGTGTTTAGCCCCTAATTGCATTAATATTAAGAAATTAGCCACAAAGATATAGAAGGCTATTTTACTTAAAGGTCTAAACTGCATTCCTCTAGATCTACTTACATCTGTAATAGGTAATAATAGTAAGATAAGAATAGCAGAAAACATAGCAATAACTCCTAATAATTTATTAGGTATAGATCTTAATATAGCATAGAAAGGTAAAAGATATCACTCTGGCACAATAGCAGCTGGTGTTTGCATAGGATTTGCCATTACATAGTTTTCTGAATCTCCTAGCACATTAGGCATAAAGAATACAAATAAAGATAACACAAATATAAATAAGAATATTGTAATAAGATCTTTAAATATGTAGTATGGTGCAAAAGATATTCTGTCATAATTTCCTGACACACCTAAAGGATTTCCTGATCCAGCTGTATCATGTAATACTATTAAATGCATAAGTGCTAAAGCAGCTAATACGAAAGGTAGTACAAAGTGTAATGAAAAGAATCTGTTTAATGTAGCATTGTTAACTGAGAATCCTCCTCAGATGAACTCAACGATGTCTTGCCCTACTCAAGGTATGGCACTCATAAGATTAGTAATAACAGTTGCACCTCATAATGACATTTGCCCATAAGGAAGAACGTATCCTAAGAAAGCTGTAGCCATCATTAAAATAAAGATAACAGTACCAATAGTTCATACTAGAGTTCTTGGTGCTCTGTATGATCCATAGTACATACCTCTTCCTATGTGTAGATATACTATGAAGAAAAATGCTGAAGCTGTATTACTATGTAAATAACGAATTAATCATCCATTATTTACATCTCTCATAATATGCTCAACACTATTAAATGCTTCTGCTACACTAGGGTTGTAATGCATTGCTAAAGTTACTCCTGTAATAATTTGTATAATTAAACATACTGCTAATAAAGAACCAAAGTTTCATAAGTAACTTAAATTTATTGGTTGTGGTGAATCAACTAAGTAAGAATTAGCTAATCTCAATATAGGGTGACTTTTTAATAATCTCATTTTTAATTAATTGTTTAATACTTTTTTTTATATAATATAATTGGACATAAAAATTAATTACTGTTACATATCTAAATAGCCTAACTATGATTAACAAGAGTTAATCTTGTATAGTATAGAGCGAACTCTAGTTGTAGTCCGATTTTTTGTTTATCTATATATTTGATATTTTTGTTTTTATTTTATAAATTTTTGTATAAGACATGCATATGTCTTACACCCTATACATTAATATACAATATATATTATTATTCTTATTAATATATTACTTGGATAGCAGTAAGCCGAGTCTTGTCATGTAAGATTTGACTAAAAAAAATATTTATGAAGGCTTTATTTTTAAATATAATAAAACACGTTAAGTTTTTATTTTTTATATTTTCTGTGTATTACCTAGGCTTGTGCCTCACTTTTGTCTCAAAAGTTCTATTTAAATAACGGACTTCCCTGTTATAATCTTTAAGTTAATAAAGTAAATATAACTTACATTTATATCACAAGTTTATATAGTTTTTTTTACCAAAAGTAATTGAATTGGATAATATTAATATAATAAGTGATAGAATTAACATTGTTTATTTAGGTTTAGAGCCAGGAGAGAAATTTGAATTCCCATTCTTAATGCATGAAATTAACGTTCTACCAGTTGAACTATCCTGGCTAATTTTTATTTATAATAAACATTAAATAAACACTAAAAAGAATACCTTATAACTATTTTTAGGTAAATTATTAGTGATAACAATGTGTAAAATCTAGACGTTAATAAATATAGTATCTATGATAATAATAATAAAATAGAAATGTTAAACATATAGCTTACAATTCTAAATACATATTTAGGCGAGTAATAAAATGAGGTCTAACACAGGCTGTAAAAATCTGAATAGATGATTATATGTTTTTTATATAGCCTATGTAAATGCTAATCCGCTTAGACTTGGGAGGATACCCTGATTCGAACAGGGATCAGACTGTGCCACATACAGTTGCTCTACCATTGAACCATATCCACCTTAAATTAAAATTGTATGCAGTGCGTTATAAAATTATATTTTATAAAAATATTTTTAAGTAATTGTATTTTATTATAGTCTTTTGTCTTTTTATATTTTTTAGTTAGTAATATGTAGTTTGTTCTATGTAGGGGTGATTCGAACACCCATATGTAAACATCAAAAATTTATGACTTACCATTAGTCTACTACATATCAAAATAGTTTTTCAAATATAAGCTATAGTTATTTCAAAAAAGTCTTTTTTTTTAAGAGTAATTTTACATATTTAAGAAGCTATGATTATATTAAGTTATAATAAATAAAAATTTTTATGGGTAATAAGACTCGAACTTATATGAATTAACTTCACCCCGTCCTAAGCGGGACCTGTCTACCAATTTCAGCATACCCATTTTTTTTAATTTAAATTAAACTAAATAAATTCTTAATTTAAAATTTATAACTAGAAAGCTATCCTTACAACTTTCTAAATTAGACACCGTGTTAAATAAAATATTAACTTTTCTCTCAATAAAATGGGAGAGTGTGAAGGAGAGAGGGAAAGTGGAAGAGGAAAAGTGGGAGAGGGGGTATTAACTTATAAACATGTATTTTTTTTTATAAATATATATAAATTATTTATAAATACCTAGGTATCTTATTATGGGTATCTAGCCATATTATTTTTAATATCTAGATATCTTTATAGGAATATCTACATACAAAAATTTAATGCTAACTAAATAGATTTACATATATAAAAAAAGTAATAAAGAATAGATAGTATTATGTGCTCGAGATAAGATTTGAACTTATAGCCTAAACATCTTCAGAGTTCCGCTCTACCAGGTTGAGCTTCTCGAGCCTAATTTATTTAAATACTCCTGGAGATATTAGGACTCGATCCTAAAATAACGATATGCAAAATCGCAGTTTTACCAATTAAACTATATCCCCTTAAGTTTATAAACTTATTTAGTTTGTTAAGCCCAAACGGGGTTCGAACCCGTGCATAGAACAGTGAAAATGTTATGTCTTAACCACTTGACTATTGGGCCTTAAAGGTGATATCCAACTTAAACCGTTAGTCTAAAAAGCTGAAAAATAACTAAACTTTAATAATATTGTTTATTTATAAGATCCTTTCATTTTAATTAGGCTTTTTTAAAGCCTTATCCGAAGAACGACTTGAACGTTCACGACATAATGTCAACAAAGCTTAAATTTGTCCTGTCTACCAATTCCAGCACTCGGATTTTCTTTTTGCATGAATAAAACCTTTTTTTTTAAGAGATTTTATAAAAAAGCTACAATGAATTACATACAATTATTTGTCAAAAATTTATTTATTTATAATATCAATAAGCTAAAATGCTTAAAAATACATTATAATAGTACACCCTCTGCTTTATAAGGACTTGGGACCTTTACGTATAAACACGCAGTAGCATTTCATACTATCGCCGTACTTCCGTCTACGGACTTTTATTATCGGTAACTTTTATTAAAGGTGCGCAGCAACTGTAGACGAATAGAGACTAGGAGCACTAGTATGATGACAGATCAAGTAATTCGGTAAAAATACTATTACTTGTGTCTACTTATTAAGGCCAGAATGATTCGAACACTCATCTGAGCTATTATGAGCAGCTTGCTTTACCTATTAAGCTATAGCCTTTCCATGTACAGAAACTATGCGGACAAAGGATTTGCACCTCTATTTACTGGGCATGAGCCAGGTATGTTACTCTTACATCAATCCGCTTCATTTTATCTATCTGTAACTAGCCCAGTACGAGATTTGCACTCATATCTTCCGATTACAAAACGGGTGCATTACTATTATGCAAACCAGGCTAAAATGTATATTTAATGATAAGTATGTTATTTAGTTAGTGAAACCCTGTAATTATCAACTAGTTATTATCCTAGTTCCAAAAAATTAGTACTTTATACCTGAGAACATCAAAGCCCTTACAGCCAAAGCCTATTATCCATTGCAATCGGTTACCATCGCCACGGCGATGGAATGGAATAATTACAGTCTAATATGTTATAACTAACATACGTGCGGATCGTAATGTTATACTACGTTTCTAAGAGTATCCTAAGGTAAGCTTCGTGCCTAGATGCATTCAGCACTTATCTTAACTAACATAGCTTTCCTGCCATGCCTATACTATAAATAAATACTTGAGTATTAAGTATTACCAATCGTAACTAGAGTCATCTTTTTTAGTGTATTCCCTAGTTAGATGTTTTGAATTTGACATAGGAAATGAATTCTTTTAAATTCATCTGTATTACTGTTCTTATTCAGAAGATGCCCGTTCTCCATTACTAAGAATAACCTATTCTCATTCTCAACCCTTTTTAATATCTCAGCGTATAAACAACAGGTAAACCATAGGTTACCATACCCAACTCCTTTCGTACGAAGGGGCTATCCTTATTTTACTCTAATTTCCTCTAGAAGATAGAAACCATACTGTCTCACGACGTATTTAACCCAGCTCGTGTAGCTCTTTAATCGACGAACAGTCGTACCCTTCATGATTCCTACATTCATGTGGATGAGCTAAGCCGACATCGAGGTGCCAAACTGCGCACTCAATTTGTACTCTCTGGCGCAATTAGCCTGTTATCCCCAGCGTAGCTTTTTCAATAATACAAGACCTTTCCTTACTGCGTCTTGCGGTCTTTATGCCCTGCTTACGCAACTGATAGACGTGTATGTCAAACAGTAAAGCAAGATTAAGCCATTAAACTTTGGAAGTATATATCAATATCATTTTTATTATTAAAAATAACTGATAGTATTATCTTAGCAAAAAATCTTTTTATAATTATCCCTCAGGTTATAGAAATTCTTACTGATTAATACCATATATACACCTATTTTCCACATAGGTAAAATCTTACTTAGCTTAAATTGTTTTAATTCTAACTCAAATAGAAATATAACTGAATTAGTTATAGATACTTACAAATGAAAGTAAATATAAAAAATAACAAACTAAATATAATTAATTTAAAAATACATAAAGCAATAAAGCCCTATGTATTTTGCGTATTGCATATTACAAAATTAAATTTGGATACTCCCAGGTACTCTTTATGGGATCTGTGCCCCGCATAAACCATCTGCTAGCCATTGTCTCCTGAGATTTATCTCCTTTTCTGGATTACGTTCAGACGTTTTCACAATATGACTGTAAATAAATTCTACTGATATAATAACCAGAGTAAAGGTGTTTCAATTATGTATAACAACTACCTTATTCACTAGAACCTGTTATATTATACCCTATAACTAGTAACAGTAAAGCTGCATGGGGTCTTCTCGTCTATCTAGAGATAGGCAGTATCTTCACTGCCATTCCAATTTCACTGAGCCAACCATTGAGACAGCTGTTGCATCGTGAGATCATTCATGCGCGACATCATTTAAATGCCAAGGTATTTCGCTACCTTAGGACCCTCATAGGTAAGGCCGCCATTAAATGGGGGTTCCTTCAAAACCTAAACTATTTTAGTCGTCTAAGAAAATCCGTTAACCAGCCATCATTGGGCAGATAGCGCACTCTATACATTGATTTACATCTTACGCAAAGTGCTGTGTTTTAATTAAACAGTCGTGCAACACCATTCTATGTCTCCTCTTCCTATCCTGATATTAATCAGTAGGAATGGCACACCTTCTCCCTCAGTTACGGTGTCAATTTGCCGAGTTCCTTAATGGTTGTTAGCTCAAACGCCTTCGTATTCTCTACTAGCTTACTTGTGGTAGTTTTTAGGTACGGTTTATTTTTTCTTAATAGTTAAGATTAATCAACTTAATCTTAGAAATGAGCTATAATATTAGCCCTCGGAATTCATATAATTCCTTCAGAAATATGTTTTTTTTTCCAGAACATTCTACTCTAGTTTATGTTGTCAAAACATTTCCTTCTTCCTCATCATTTTACCCTTTAGGTTAAATTTAGAGACCGATTTAATCCAAGTTCAGTCCCCTTTTTTTTAGGATCCTTCTCCTTGACTAACCCATAAGCTTAAGGCGAGAGATTACTCTTTTTCGTTACTCATGTCAGCATTCTCACTTGGGATATTTTATCGTAATTTACTGTCTATGCAGCCAAGCAAACTATCTATATACAACGTTCATCTGGTTAGATCTAAAATCTAACGGTGTTGTTTGATGCGACTCCTGCGGCTTACTGCGGGCCTCGCAAAGGCGAACGCCCCCCCTGTCGGTCACCGTGTGGTGCTCCCTTTCGCTTATAGCGGGGGTTTGTCTTACTGCACAGTTGCAAAGAGTAAATGCTCTTTGAGTTTATTATCACTCAAATGGTCCCTTTCTCTCAAATAGATGTACCTGGCCTCTGTTTGCATACTAATTTACCCAACGTTCCGCTACCCCATAAGTAATACTTAACTACTTAGAAGTAGTATCTCTTTAAGAGTATATTTCTTACTAAGAGTATATCTTACCAAGTTTAACTCTTAAAAAGTGTCTCTTACACAACGTTAAGTATATAAAAATAGAACCTACTATTTTTCTTATGGACAAGGTATCGGTGTTTTGTTTTAGATCCGTTATATCTTCGGCGCTTTTAACTTTTAAGGTTAACGAATTAACCTTTTGAACCAGTGCTCTGTTACGAGGTCTTTAAAAAATGGCCGCTTCTAAGCCTATTTCCTGGTTGTATAGTTTAAATACTTCCTTACTTTCACTTAACAAAAACTTTGGAACCTTAAACACTTGTTCTGGGCTGTTTCCCTTTTGACATACAACCTTATCGTTAAATGTCTGATAGTTCAACATTCATCATTGCCCTTCCGAGAGCAAATCCTCGCGAATAGAGTCTTCACGACCCCCCCATATGCACAGGGCATTACAATCCTACAGGGGATCTATCACCTAAAAGGTCTATAACCTTAAAGGGTTTCTAAACCCCCCACGAATTATAATGCACAATTGTCCGAGATCACAGTTCTGTACCTGCTATGATGTAATTAAACCACATACTTACATATGTTTCGCGGAAAACCAGCTATAGTAGTCAGGATTGTCTTTCACTAACTTACCACAGTTCTTTGGATATCTTTACAACGATAACCCATTCGGCCTTTTATATGCCTGACCATGGTAAGATCACTACTCTTCGGGTCTCTATTTAGATACTAATTCATTAATTAATAATTGGATTATCTAGGCAAATGATCAACATATCCAGCTACTACTTTAAACAGGGTGTAATAAATATTACTCTCTGTTAGTTTTACTGTTTTATAATACTATGTTTATCTTTAGTTACTTGCTTGCATCTAATTAGAACTTGCTGACCCATTATACAAAAGGTACGCTCTCATATGTTTATTAAACTTACCTTGAGCTGCTTATAAGACTACAATTTACCTCTGGTTTCCTTCACAGTACTTTCCTCTATCGCTTGTATATTATATTAAGGCTTAGAGGAAGGTTCCCCTTTATTCAAACAGATTAACCCATTTTACTTGCAGCCTATTATCTAGTTTCATTCACACTACTCATAGAATCTCGTTTGATTTATTTTCCTGAAGCTACTAAGATACTTCAATTCACTCCGTTTCATTCGAAAAATTTAGCCCTGGGTTTTTTGAATTATACCCAAGTTTTATTTAATATACAGCTTTTAAGCTCTCTAATAGTCTCTTTATATACTTGCCATAAAATTGCCTCTTAAAATATATAAAATATTTTTAAGAGCTTTTAAAATTATGAAATAATACATTACATATCAAATACATTACTATATATTTATATATACAATTTATTTTAAACCATATATCGGGTTATTATGATTCGAACATAACTATTCCTCAACCCAAATGAGGCGCCTAACCAACCCGGCCCTAACCCGTTTAGAATGTTAAATGTGTTTTATACAAAACATCCTATAAAAACACTATGCATTTATATAAAAAATACGTTACAGAGAATATCCGATTCGAACGGATGTGGTTTTTCAACCAAATAAGTTTCAAGCTTATCACTATAAACCACTCAGTCAATTCTCTATAAATTTATAAAGCTCATATTTCAATAGATAATCCTAGTTTCATAACTAACTATAAACTATATAAGATAATTTAAATAATTGATTAATTAAATTCATGAAATACTTGTATTTAAAGATCTTTACGTCGATATTTCTAGTAAACATATTTATAATTAAACATATATATAATTTTTGGTAAACAATCTAAATGTTATTTAGAGTAAAAAAAAATATATCAAAAAAAATAAATATACTCTTTACCCTTAAAGTGCGTACAAGACTCGAACTTGTAAGAACATGTCCGTAGCATGTCATTATACCAATTTAACTAACGCACTTATTGATTCCTCAACGAATTGAACGTCGATCACATCCTTATCAAAAATGCGCTTTACCTATTAAGCTAAGGAACCTTAATTATATAAATAATATCATAAAAAAAAAATCATATAAACTTAAATAATACAACAAGTTAACTGAGATTTAAAACATTTTTATAAAAAATTATTAAATTCAAATAAGTGATATTATAAATCTAAATTTATAAATAATACTATCCCGGTGGGGATGAGCCTATAGGGTCTTAAGTGTCAGCCCTTAAGGAGGCTAGAATATTATGTAATAATACATGTTTACTGTAAAAATAGTTTTTATAAGAGAAATATTATAAAAATGTCGTTAATGTGTTTATAGCAAGAGCATCCAGACTTGAACTGGAAATTTGAAGTTTGAAGCTTCCTATTTTACCAATTAAACTATACTCTTTTCAATAAAATTTATAACATCCTATATAATGTAATTTAAGGAGCATGATAAACTTAAAATATATTTATGTAAGTTCAACTGTATGTCATAAACTTATTAAGTTCAATATTTTTTTTTTTTATATATATAAATTAATATAGTTAAATAATTTAATTAAAATTTGGCTATTTCATTAATATAGCTGTTTATAAACATAATAGTTTTTACCAATGTCGGAAAAGAGTGGATTTGAACCACCAGGTGTTAAACACAATATTTAGCAAATATCTCGCCTTACCAATAGCAACTTTTCCTTTCCCTGCGGGAACCCCACAGGGGTAGTTATAATCGTAATCTTGTTAAATATTTTATATTTTTAAATTAAATAGAATATCAAAACTAACTATAATATTCAAATTAAATACTATATAATTAAACATAATGCTATAGTATTTAATACTATCTTATAATTAAATACAATAAAATACGAGTTAGACCGGACTCGAACCAGCACCTCCTTTCGTGACAAGAAAAGCCTCTACCAATTAAGTTACTAACTCTATACGGCTAACCGAACTCGAATCGGTACAAATCGTTTGGAAGACGAATGGTCTACCATTAACCTATAGCCGTATATATTCACAAGATCTAAGGGACTTGAACCCTTATAATAATGATTAAAAGTCATACGCTTTACCATTAAGCTAAGATCTCTTTATATCTACCCACGGCCGTTTTTTTTTTCGTGGGTGGTAAGAAATAAGTGATTCGAACACTTAACCTGCCGCGTGTAAAACGGATGCTCTACCAATTGAGCTAATTTCTTTTTTTTTGTAATTTCATAAAAATCAGTGAAAAAAGTCCCTCAATTCCCAGTCATAAAAACCAGTGAAAAAAGTCCCTCATTTTCCATGCTCACCAAAACGAAGCAAAATAAAAGTACTCTATAGGCATGAATCCTTAAATGGATTTATGTAATAAGTATGTGTAGATTTCTCCTTAAGAGTTATAACAATACATCCGACCATAGCTAATAGTAGTATAACAGAAGTAATGATTAATCATATAGAGTAATTACCATATAATATGTTTCCTATACTTGTAATATGAGAAGTTTCTGCTAAATATCCGTCTCATGATACAGATGTTACATTTGTTAATTTTTTTTTTATACTAAAATTATAAAATAAACTATTAGTCATAACAGTGTAAGGTAAAACATTATTAACAAAATAATTAAAAAAACTACCTAATAATATAGCTAAGGGTATACTATTAATACTATCTATTAGTAATTCAGATATTCTTACATTTATTAACATCAATATAAATAAAAATAATATGGATACAGCCCCTATATACACTAGTAAGTAAGCTATTCCTATAAAATTTAATCCAGTTAAAATTAAATAACCAGAGATAGCTAAAAATAAACCTATTAAAAATAAAACAGATACAATAGGGTTTTTACTTATAATAACTAATATACCGAATAATATGGCAATTATGTGTAGCAAATCTAAATTATATACACTATAACCATTAAATGTAGTTTCATTAATTATATACAACATAAAAAATTGTTAGTTACCAGTTTCATGACCATTCTTATACACCTATTACATTTCTAATGATTACATTTCTAATGATTATATCACACTTAAAAAATCCTGAGATCGCACTTTTTTCTTTTTTTTTTATAAAAATGCTAATATTTTAAGTTATAACTTTTTTACCCAATCGCGCAAAAAAGAAATAAAATTGTGACTATATCTAATAAATAATGTAATAGGTTTATAAAATTCTTATAAATGTTTGAAAAGTAAATAACAAGTTTATATAAAATTGTAACAAAAATGTTTGGAATTAAAATCTAAGGATTAGATTCTAAAGGTATTAGAGATAGATGGTTTACATTTAATTAGGTTATATCTCAAGCCCTTAAAATGAATCGAACATTTATCAGAATATTAACAGTATTCTGCTCTACCATTGAGCTATAAAGGCCATTAGCAAAAAAAAAATGTCTGTATTTATCTAAATTAATATTTTCTAATAAAAGAATTTTCAACAATAGTAATACCATCTATTACAATAGAAAAAAAACAGAAAGTAGATTATTCTAGTCATTGGTTTCCATTGGATTTATGGTGATTCAACGTGTTTAGCCTCTAATTACATTAAAATAATAAGATTAGCTATTAATTTCTAGAAAGCTATTTTACCAAAAGAAATTATATCACTCTGGCTAGGAGACAAGAGATTCGAACTCTTAAAAGCACAAAACTATTGAGTTTACAGCTCAACCCTTCTTACCAATAAAGGAACTCTCCTTTATTTTATAATGCAAATTCTTACAAAAATTTTCTTTTAGTTTTTTTACTGTTCAGCCGTTTTTACTTTGCATCCCTTTTTACATTCTTTAAAAGTAATAGTATAATATCAAAATGAGTTAAAATATAAAAGTATATTAACACCTAGAAAGCGTAGTAAAATAACAAGATAAACGATCTATGAGCCTGCCTATGGATTTGAACCATATAAATAAAATACTATTTATACCTTTTGCACAGGCTTTTTTTGGGGTGTATCGTTAATATTAATTAATCCCGGGCTAGTTCCCCAACCCGAACCGTATTTCGACTTAACACCAATTAGAGTCACGCATACGAAGATTCTTCTGCCGAAAGATCTAAACCTCTAAATTTAGAATACCAAACAACAGCCACCAAACTTATTGCACATACTCCTTTCAGCGCCTGACGAGTGGTTAGTACCTATCTGATATAAAATTCACCGTGATGTGATTACTCACGATTACTAGTAATTCCTTTTTCATGTAGTCGAATTTCAGACTACAATCCATACTTTATCCTGTTTTGGGGATTAGCTCCAATTCGCATTATTGCATCCCTTTGTAAAGGTACATGTGGCACGTCTATAGCCCACAATATTAAGGCCATGATGACTTGTCTTAGTCCCTATTATCACATCCAATTATAGGCGGAGAGCTGTCTTATTATATTAAATAAAACAAGGGTTTACGTTAATTTAATGGACCTAACCAAATCTCACGACATTAACTGAAGACAGCCATGCAACGCATGTGGTCTAAACCATAGGTTTACCTATTAGTAAACCTCTTTTTTTTAGATCATTCAAATTGTGGTAAGGTTATTCGAGGATCATCGAATTAAATAACATACTTCACTACTGGTTTCAGAAACGGTCTAATGATTTCAGTTCCTGCGTTGCCACATTACTCTTGAGGTGGAGTGCTTCCACTTTCATTTATAGTTCAGCCTACGGCTAACCTATGGCACTCATCATTGTCTGCCCAGGCTACGGGGGTATCTAATCCTCTTCACTTTCTGAGCCTTCGTCCCTCAACGTCAGTTATAGTACTTTTTTAAAAATTTTATTAAGACCTAAGTCTTTTATGCAGGTAGGTGGTTATCCTCCTTCTATAATATTTGCATTTTAAAAATTATTAAGCACTTGTACATAGAGGTTTGCCTTCGCCGTTATCAGTCTTATTAGTATTAGCCGATTTCATCTGTACTCCAATAATTCTGACATTTTCCTCTCACATATCAAACTCAAGTGTGGCAGGTACTTTTATAAGCCTTTGCACACCGTCTAGGTACCCTATATACCTGTTAAAGATGACTAACACTCGTCTCCCTTGTCTTACCGCGGCTGCTGGCACAAGATTTGGCCGAGACCTATAGATATAAAGTTTTCATTATAAGCTTTATCCAGAATTTTATAAGACCTAGTCAAGCAAGTTAATAAACCATTTATATTAACTCTCATTCCTGCAAGTTGCTGGTTCAGCCGTTAGGCCATTGACCAAAATTCCTCACTGCTGTACTATACGCACTGGGGTTTTTTCAGACCCAGTGTGGTCAATAGACCTCTCAGTCTTGACTACGGACATAAGCTAAATATGACATTACCATACTTACTACTTATCCGATGGTTATTAATAATCAACTAAGAGCGAAATACTTTTTCTTTCAAAAACATTTTATTATTATATATAAACCTATTAAGCTAACCTGCAATTTAGCAGGGTATAAGGGGTGATAAAAGGTTAGATTTAGTATTAATATATAAAAACAAACTGTTAGTATAAGGGATTTATTTTTCCTTACTCTTAGGTAGCCATAACACCACTTACTCACCTGTACACCACTTCAATATACATAATTTTTACAAATTAAATATTGACGTTCGATTAGCATGTGTCAAGCATTTGCATAGCGTTCAATCAGAGCCATCATCAAACTCAAATAAACCAAAAATTGTTTTAAGTAATTTTTATCTAATAATCAAACCTCTAAGGAGGTATTCTAAGTATCTAGTTGTTTATTATTTTTTAATAAACTACCGTTAAACTAAAAGAATAATGTAAGATAGTTGTTATAAAAATATGTCAACAATTTCTGTGTTTTTTTTTAATATTCTTATCTAAGACTCGAACTTAGATTCAGATATTAGAAGTATCTTGTTCTACCATTAAACTAATAAGAATTTTTTGATGTAATAAATGTTTTTTATTTTTAAATAAAATATTACAATAAGTTGTTTTTTTTTAATCTAAAAGTTACATTTACATTACTATGTATTAATATATATACCACTTAAATGTATTAATCAATTTATATCATTAAATAACTATGTAATTAAATATTGTTAGTCTGTACAAATATATAAGAAAGCTTATCTAGGTGGTATAACACAAGTTTATAAACCTTATGGTGAAAATGAAAAGCTGTTCTATTATGATGTTAATTGTTTATATACTTTAGTATCAGATCAAGCTATGTTAGTGCTCGAATGTAATAAAGTTCTTTTTTTTTTACTTTAATCAAAGTATTCATGTGTTGTTGGGGTTTTCTATTGTAGAATTAAAGTTAGTAATATTTTCTTAGGCTTAGTTATATTTTTTAGTCTTATTACCTGTTCGTGATAAGACTGGTACAATATTTCCAATAAGTGTTTAAGAAGGTTGGTGTTATACTGAAGAGCTTACATTCGATAAAACAAAGGGTTAATCAGTTATTGGTAATATTAGGTTATTAATTTAGTAAGTAATATAGTGTATTGATTGTATTTCTACAATTTATATGTACAAACATAATACAAATTATAGTACTCAAGAATAGATAGCTAAAAGTTTAGACTACTTTTGGGAGGATAGGTTCGTTACACATATAGACAAACCTATAACCAAAGTTGTTAATGAAAAAAACTTTTTATTACATTTATATCTTACACAATATATATTATTACAATATACTAAGCGAATATTAAAGAATGGAAACTTATTATGTAAAGTTGGGTTATCATATCATAAAATAACATGGATTAGATTAAAAGTACGATCATTACAGGATGATTAAAAAAAAATAACAGTTTTATGTTGCATCATTAGGGATAAGTACTACTATAACGACTTACGATAGAATACACATTACTAATATTAACCATAAGATGATGGTGCTATTATTTATTATCATTTGTTTAATAACATTTTTAAGGAATTCTTTTCTATTAGGTTTTATACGGTAATATTACTATTAACGCTTTTTTTTTAAAGTAAGGAAATAAGTTTATCTTTTTAGAAAAACATTCAAAATTATATTTCCTTTTTTTTACGTAAATTTTTATTTTCACTTCGATATTAAATTAAAAATTTATCTAAACCCTCTATTTTTTTTTAGGTTGTTTTTATTTTACTTATTCTCTATAGACAGGATGGGTATCCGTGTTTTTTTATTTCGTAATTTCACATAAAATCTATGATATTCCCTTTTTAAGGAAAAAAGTAACACTATACGTTACTAACTACCGTATATTAGTAAAAGAGAGCTTTAATTGATTTATTAAGGTTTATTAACCCTTTTAATAAGCTGGGTTTTACTAATAGTACAAAAGGGGGTATATATTAAGCTGTTTTCTTCCGTAGATAAACAAAAAAAAAAAGGGGTATGTTGCATAGGGTTATGCATTTTGATTGCAGATCATAAATATAAGGTTCAACTCCTTCATACCTCTAATACAAATTCATTCGTTAAACTTAATTTTTACAACAAGGGATATAGGGTCTTTTTTAACAGAGATTAACCCTATTATTCATTTATTTACTTTTCTTTTCCCACCTTTGAGAAATGATTAACTATACAAGTATAGAAGATTTTTTTTTTAGATTTAGATGGCTAAGTGAATCCATAAAAAGAATTAACTTTTTAAAACCAACAGTGTAGTAAAAAATACTTTTATATTTTTTAAAAAAGTATAGAGAGCTTTTCTTTAAAATGTAAAGAGGACTTCTCTTTTTTTAAAATCTAAATACACTGAGCTTTAGGTAATTACTGTCCCAATTATCTGGAGAAATTAAGAATACAGTTCTTTTAGCTGATAATACTGTAAATAATATCACTAAGGACGTTAATATTAAAACATCAGGTATTAGTATGTGATTTGAAAGATGATTTTTATCTTCAAATGCTAAAGATATCGGTGTATTATATTTAATCTATGCATTATTTGCAGGATTAGTAGGTACTGCATTTTCTGTTTTGATCAGATTAGAATTGTCTGGACCAGGTGTACAATTTATTGCAGATAATCAATTATATAACAGTATTATTACTGCTCATGCTATAATAATGATCTTTTTTATGGTTATGCCAGCTTTAATAGGAGGGTTTGGTAATTTCTTACTTCCATTAGGTTTAGGTGGTCCTGACATGGGATTCCCTAGACTTAATAATATTAGTTATTTATCTTTAATACCTAGTATTGTGCTATTCTTATTCGCAGGTGGAATAGAAAATGGAGTAGGGACAGGTTGAACTTTATATCCACCATTATCAGGAATCCAAAGTCATAGTGGTCCAAGTGTTGATTTAGCTATATTTGGATTACATTTATCTGGTATATCTAGTTTACTAGGAGCTATGAACTTTATGACAACTACATTTAATATGAGAAGTCCTGGTATAAGATTACATAAATTAATTTTATTCGCATGAGCAGTTGTTATTACAGCTGTTTTATTATTATTATCATTACCAGTGCTTGCCGGTGGAATAACTATGGTATTGACAGATCGTAATTTCAATACATCATTCTTTGAAGTAGCCGGAGGTGGTGACCCTATATTATACCAACATCTATTCTGATTCTTTGGTCATCCAGAAGTTTATATTTTAATTATTCCAGGTTTTGGTATAATAAGTACTGTTATTTCATCTAATTCCAATAAGAGCGTTTTCGGGTACCTAGGTATGGTTTATGCCATGTGTTCTATTGGAATTTTAGGATTTGTAGTTTGATCTCACCATATGTATACTGTTGGATTAGACGTTGACACAAGAGCGTATTTCACAGCCGCTACTCTTATTATTGCAGTTCCTACTGGTATTAAAATATTCTCGTGATTAGCCACATGTTACGGTGGTTCTTTACATTTAGTACCATCCTTATTATTTGCATTAGGTTTTGTATTTATGTTTACTATTGGAGGGTTAAGTGGTGTAGTTCTTGCTAACGCATCTCTTGATATTGCTTTCCACGATACTTACTACGTTGTTGCTCATTTCCACTACGTATTAAGTATGGGTGCTGTATTTGCCTTATATAGTGGATGATATTTCTGAATACCTAAAATATTAGGATTAGATTATAATTTATTATACTCTAAAGCTCATTTCTGAGTGTTATTTGCCGGGGTTAATTTAACTTTCTTCCCTCAACATTTCTTAGGTCTACAAGGTATGCCACGTAGGGTAAGTGATTACCCTGATGCTTTCACAGGTTGAAACTTTATTAGTAGTATTGGTTCAATTATTTCTGTAGCTGCTACAGCTCTATTCTTACATATAGTATACTTACAACTTGTAAAAGGTAAAGCTGTTTTTGGATACCCTTGAGCAGTGCCTCAACTATTCAGTGATTACTTACGTATACTTAAAGATAAATGTGCTCCTGGTCTAGAATGAGCATTACACAATCCTCCTAAACCTCACGCATTTACTAGCTTACCATTACAGAGTACAGGTGTTTTTGGATCAATAGTTGCATATGCTGCTGCTATTAATTGTGATGCCCCTAGAGCTTGAGGACTTTATTTTCAAGATAGTGCTAGTCCACAAATGGAAGCTTTAGTGGAATTACATGACAACATTATGTACTACTTAGTAGCTATTTTATTTGCTGTTGCGTGAATACAAGCAGCAATTATTAGAAACTTCCAAAGTTCTAGATCTCCTATTAGTAATAAATATCTTAACCATGGTACACTAATAGAATTAATTTGAACAATAACTCCTGCATTAATCTTAGTATTAATCGCTTTCCCTTCTTTCAAACTATTATATTTAATGGATGAAGTTACAGATCCTTCATTATCTGTATTAGCAGAGGGACACCAATGATATTGAAGCTATGAATACCCAGACTTCTTAAATAGTGATGGGGATTTTGTAGAGTTTGATTCATACTTGGTACCAGAATCTGATTTAGAAGAAGGAAGCTTAAGAATGTTAGAAGTAGATAACAGAGTAATTCTTCCAGAAATTACACACACTAGATTTATTCTTACTGCTGCTGATGTTATCCATTCTTTTGCAATACCTGCATTAGGAGTAAAATGTGATGCATACCCTGGAAGACTAAATCAATTCTCAGTTCTTATCAATAGACTAGGAGTATATTACGGTCAATGTTCAGAAATTTGTGGTATCTTACACAGTTCTATGCCTATAGTAGTAGAATCAGTTCCTTTAGTTAAATTTCTGAGCTGATTACAAGAACAATAATTTTTATTTATTAAGAGGTAATTTAATTTTAGTAAAAGCAAAAATGTTTAAATACTATGCCAATTTCATGTCAAAATTTGAATATGTACTATATATATTATATGATAATTTAAAGTTTAATATTACTTGTATAGTGAAGTTTAATGAGAATGGATTAGTGAAGTTTAATGAGGAGTTAATACCTGCTATAGGTGAAATAGTGAATGGAATTCTTGCAGGGTTATCTATATTACTTAAAAGTGATCCAGAAAATTCTGATGTTGAAATCCCTGATCCTGATGAATCTGGCCCTGAGGGAAATGATCCTGAACCTGGGCCTAATGGAGATGATTCTGAACCTGAAGATAATGACTCTAATAACAATAAGACATTAGATAAAGGTAAGGGTAAGGCTATTACACCTGAAGCAATACCTGAAGAAAATGAATCTAATGATAATAATACATTAGATAAAGGTAAGGGTAAGGCGAAAGATATTACACCTGAAGTAATACCTGAAGAAACTAAAGAGAAATTTATAGATTACGATGAAAAAAAATTTCAAAATGATCTTGAAAGAGCTAAATTAAATTCTTTGAAACAGGGTAATGGAGAATCTTCAAGACAGGGTGCGACTTTACAGGAAAGGGAGGATGAAAAAGCTAGATTGGATTCTTTAACAGAGCATAGGGGTGAATCTTCACCACAAGGTGTGAGTTTAGGGCAAAATGAATCAGCTGAAAAAGAAAGAGAAGTTGAATTGTCCTATGACTATTTCTGCGCTGTTTCTGAGTCCCGTAGAGCTACAATACGGAATTTCAATGACATTACTGTGAAGTTAAATAGTAAACATGATAATATGTCTCCAGAACAAAGAGGATCTTTACTAGAGGAATCTGTGCAACTTAAGAAAGATGTTGACAATTATGATCTGTACATAAACAAAATTAAAAACGTGCTAAATATACCATCTGAAGACCAAGGTTACTATCCAAATAATAGCAGTGAAGAGTCTACAAGTGAATATTATTCTTCTTCTTCAGACGAAGAATCCAGACCTCATAAACGTCCTAAAAAGTAATATTGAATATTATTGTTTTAGATGTGATAATTATCTTTGTTATTTATTTTCTTGTTGTTAAACAGTTCAGTACATTTTTAGGAAAAACTAGTTATAACAAATCCCAGTTTATTTACTCATAGCTAATTGGAAAATTACATGATAGTTGTAATCTGGATTGTAATGGGAGAAGATTTTTAAAAGTGAAACTTTCTAAAGATTAAAGCCCCCCAAAAAAAGCCTGTGCAAAAGGTATAAATAGTATTTTATTTATATGGTTCAAATCCATAGGCAGGCTCATAGATCGTTTATCTTGTTATTTTACTAGGTTTTTGCGAATTATTGCTATAGCTAAAAGATGTTGTATGATGAATAAATTTACTTATTAATGTATAGTAGGGCAATTGCACC
>Ga0164308_10000149_pt1 | contig 36992 bp, 31 predicted proteins | sample Whisoiple_246_MG_FD_109983 | JGI IMG/M metagenome (GOLD analysis project Ga0164308, IMG submission 109983) | Soil microbial communities amended with fresh organic matter from upstate New York, USA - Whitman soil sample_246_MG | ecosystem: Environmental > Terrestrial > Soil > Unclassified >... | reverse complement strand
CGCATTCGGAGCGCCAATCCCTTACCCGGCAGGTTCAGGAGCGGCGTCCGCACTGGGGATCTTGGTGTGTTTCGATATCACCGTCGCATGGACGGCAGTACCGTTGCTGTGCGCCGTGCTCGTCTTGCCAGGCGCATTCGCGACCGGCGTGCGTTGGCGAAGCGCACTGGTGGGCGCAGCGATCGGTCTTTTCGCCGGTGCAACCATGAACCTTCACTGCCCGAACGTAGCGCCGCTACACGTGTTGATGGGGCACGGACTTCCGGTCCTCGTGGCGACGGTCCTGGGCGCGCTCGTGCTCGCGTATCACACACGCGCTTGACGCCCCGCGCTACCGCGTCGCGCTTCTCGCTTGGACCGGAGCGGTCTTGGTCACCCAGAGTCAGAGCGGAAGGGAAAGCAGCATGTGTCGCGCTTGACGCGGGAACGCGCTTTGTCTGAAGTCCCTTTCGTCGCGACCGAACGCCGGATTTTGGAATCGGCAACACGAGAGCCACCGTCGAAAGTTCCGCCATGACCTCGCCCGCGCCTGCCTCGAATGTCCTGCGAGCCCTCGCCGAAGGCACCTCGGCCGCCACCGGCGACGAGTTTTTTCGATCGCTAGCCAAACACGCTGCGCTTGCGCTCGGTGCACGCTATGCATTTGCGGCGGAGACGCTGAGCGAGCTCGAGTCCCGCTCGCTTGCGTACTGGGAAGGCACTGGGTTTGGCGAAGGCTTCAGCTACCGGTTTCCGGGCACACCTTGCTTACGCGTTGCCGCCGGTCACGTCTGCGCGACACCCACCAATATTCAGCAGCTCTACCCAGATGATCTCTGGCTGCAGCAAATCGCCGCCGACAGCTACATTGGCGTGCCGATGCGCAATGCTGCTGGAAACGTACTCGGCCACATAGCGGTCTTGCACACCGAACCGCTCGAACCCACCCCGGAGCACCTCGCAATCCTGCAAATCTTCGCCGCCCGCGGCTGTGCAGAGCTCGAGCGTTTACAAACCGATCGCGCGCTGCGCGAGGCCATGTCGGAGGTGCAACGCCTCCGGGACCGTTTGCAGGCGGAAAATGTCTACCTCCGGGAAGAGATTCGAAGTGAGCACAACTTCGAACAGCTGATCGGAAGTAGTGGCCCCTGGCAGCGTCTGGTGAAGGAGATCGAAGCCGTAGCCGCCAGCGAGTCGACGGTGTTGATCGTGGGCGAAACCGGGACAGGCAAGGAGCTGGTCGCTCGAGCGCTGCACGCGCGCGGCCAGCGGCGCGATCGGCCGCTGGTCAAAGTGAACTGCGGCGCCATCTCCGCGGGGCTCGTGGAGAGCGAACTATTCGGACACACCAAGGGGGCGTTCACGGGCGCGCTGCACAATCGCGTGGGGCGTTTCGAACTCGCGGATGGTGGCACACTCTTCCTCGACGAAGTTGGAGAATTGCCACTCGATATCCAGGTCAAATTGCTTCGCGCACTCCAGGAGCACGAATTCGAGCGCGTTGGAAGCAACGAAACTCTGCGCGTGAACGTGCGAGTGATTGCCGCCACGAACCGCAATCTCGAGCAGGCCATCGCTGAGGGCCGTTTCCGCGCGGATCTCTTCTACCGCTTGAACGTGATCCCGCTGCAAGTACCCGCGCTCCGCGATCGTCGAGCGGATATCAACCAACTCGCATTACATTTCTTGCAGCGTTGCGCCAAAAACTCGGGCAAGAACGTGCGCGGCATCGCGACAGCAACGCTCGATCGCATGCTGAGCTACGATTGGCCGGGCAACGTGCGTGAGCTGGAGAACGTAATCGAACGAGGCGTGGTGCTTTCGTCCGGCCAAATGTTGGAGCTCGACGCGCAAGTGCTCGTCGTCGATCGAAACGACGTCCCGGCTTCGCCCCCTCCGAGCCAGATGACTCCCCGCGCGCCCATTCCACCGGCGAGCGGGCCCGGGGCCGCGCTCACGCCAGGCAATCAGGTCCCCAAGCCCACCTCCCTCGAAGATGTCGAAAGGCGGCACATCCTGGCCGCGTTGGAGCGCACAGGCTGGGTGCTCGAGGGCGCGCAAGGTGCTGCCAAGCTGCTCAATCTTACGCCCAGCACTACACGAAGCCGCATGAAGCGGCTCGGCATCACGCGCCCCTCACGGCAGCGTTGACGGCAGGGCCGCGTGTCGCGCGGCTCGCGCTTCGCTGCGAGCCGGACACTGGCCCCACTCCGCCCACCGCCGGTCGCGGCCACACCCGCGATATCTCGTGGGCGACTGGTGGTTGCCAGCATCGATGACCTTGTTCACGCGCATGGATCGACGATTCGACTGGTTTTCTGCGACATCCCTCAGTCGCCGGCTCCAAATCCTGTGGCACAAAGGTTGCTCAAGGGAGCATGTGCTCCGCATCACTCGACTCCCGACACACCACGATATGCCCTGCTTGAGGGTAGAGGGGCGTCTCGTGGGCGACTGGGTCCAGGTCCTCCAAGTCGAGGTCGAACGAGCGCAGGCGCTGTCGCCCGCGCTGGAGCTGGACCTCTCCGGGGTAGAGTTTGCAGATTCGGTCGCCCTAGCTTTGCTTCTCGAGGTCGCGCGGCGAGGCGTCAAGCTGGTCGCGTGCTCGCCGCTCCTGACCAGCTTGTTGGAGAGTCAGACGTCGTGACCCCCGAACACGCTTCGGAAGTAGCGATCGGTGAGGGAGGGCCCGCGCTAGCAGTCGGCAGCCAGCCCGAGATCTCCGATCCGCTGGACCGCGCAATGGACCGCTACTCGGAGGGTGATGACGCGGCGTTCGACGAACTTGCCCGCGGCCTGATGCCGCGGCTGCGCGCGTTCTTGCTGCGGCTCAGCGGTTCCCGCGAGCTCGCTGACGATTTGGCCCAGGAAACATTTCTGCGCATCCACCGTGCGCGCGGCTCTTTCGCTCGAGGTTCCGCGGTCGTCCCGTGGGCATTTGCGATTGCCCGCAATTGCTTTGTCAGCCACGCGCGCGCCAAAAAAACGCGGCTATCACGGAGCGTCCTGGACGTGACGACGATCGAAGTTGCGACCGGCCCTGACGCAAACGCCGAAGCAACGCTGGCCGCGCAACAAAGCGCCGCCATTGTGAGCCAAGCTCTGGCTGCCATGCCCATCGCCAATCGCGAGGCCTTCGTGCTCATTCGTTACGAGGGCATGAGCGTCGCCACGGCTGCACAACTCGTCGGCATTAGTGAAGGCGCGTTGAAGCTTCGCGCATTTCGGGCATACGAGATATTGCGCGCGGCGTTGAAGGAGCCGGCCAGCTGATGAGCACAAGTTGATCCGGTTCCGCGAGGGCAGGTCGCGCCGCCGGACCTCAATCCACTGGACACGTAGCGAGGCGTAGCGAATAAGGCACCAGGCGGCCCGTCGGACCTTGGATCACTACCCTTGGGGTTATTTCGCGATCGCTGGGGACGATTGGGAGACGTTTCGCAGTGTCCTGACCGCAGCGCCTTGGCCACTCGGTAAAGTCGTGTCGATGGCTGCCCATCCTGCACGTCGCCCAGCGAACTACGAGGACGTGCTGCGCGCTCTCGGTCACTTGGTGGCAGAGGTGTCGAGCGGTGACGTTTACACCAGCCCGCGTCCTGCCGGGCCGCACTCGGAGGCCGCGTCGGTGTTGTCCGGCCCGATCACACGTGCGCAGGGTGCTACTGCCCAAATGGGGTTCGGCCCGTTGAAAGCTTGGTATGGATTTGGGAGGCCCGTTCCATCGGGACACGCAGCATTCATCCCATTCTTCTGATATTTGCTCCCTGGCATTTGGGTAAGCGGGCACGGAAAGTTACAGGGCGGCGCGTAGCTCTCGTGGCGAATCATCGAGGCGCTCTCTCCTCGACTTCGATTCGCTCGGACGTTACCGACGAGGTTTCTCGTCGCTCGAGAAGATGCTGTGCGAACACAGTACGTTTCTGCGCGAGCAAGCGCAGTCTCGTCGCTCGAGAAGATGCTGTGCGAACACAGTACGTTACTGCGCGGGCAAGCACGGTCTCGTCGCTCGAATAGATGCTGTGCAAACACTGTGCGAACACAGTACCCTTTTTCGCGCGCTGGCCGTGCTCCGCGACGAGCGCCAAGCCGAGCAAATCGGCGACCTATCCAGGCATCTACCTGACGATGCCCTCCTGTACGTCCACACCGAGCAGTTTGACGGGCAAGCTTTGCTCGCCCCCGCACGTAGCCCCTAGCGTATTGCTCGACCAACTCGATAGATTCGAACGCGGCGGAGTTGTGTACGCAATTCGAACCATGATGCCGTACGCACCGGGGGGAGTATGGATCTTACTCCAAGCGCCCGCCCGCACCGTTTGCGCGCATACGCCCCCAGCGCGCGCAAGGCGTGCGCACAAGTAGGTGCACCACCGCACGAACCGGGATCGCCAATGGCTGTCTCGCTCATTCCCGGAGCAATCTGAAACCCGTCTAGTGACTTGAGGCGAACAGCCGCCAGCGCTCCGGAAGCAACCGACTACGCACTCCATCGATTTTTCGCGTCGTGGAAAGGATCTGGGGCGAACTCGGGGAGGCCCCGGCACAGCCGCGCCGTTTGATATTGGTCGGGATCGCGCGCCGTTCGAGTGATTCACCATCGTCCATCATTGGCGAGTCGACCGGGCGGGCACGATCGACAGCGCTTTCGCGGCGCTTTGCGGCTTGCCTTGCTTAGGAAGCCCGAGCTGCCGGAGTCGGCCGCCAACCTTCGTAGGACGCGTTTTAGGATTGGCCCTGAGTCGATTTCTCGACGCGGTGCGCGGTCAACACCGGTACCGGCGACAAACGAACCAGCTTCTCTGCGACACTACCGAGGATGGCGCGTTTGAAGCCACGCCGCCCATGGGTGCCAACCACCAGCAAGTCAGCGCGCGTGCCTTCGATGGCGCTCAGAATTTCTGACCAGACGATGCCCATCTTCACGATCGATTTCGCGTTTGGGCAGCGCTCGCTGATAGCGCCCATGGTGGCCGCCATGCGCTTCCTCGCCGATTCGGCCACTTGGTCCGCGTAGTCGTTTGGCATTGGCGCGCCGTCCAGATACTCGTAATTCGGGAATTCCCAGACGTGAATCAGCGTGACCTTCGACACGAAGCGAGCGGCAAGCGCGAGCGCGAGTTCGAGCGCACGCTCCGAGGGTTCACCGAAATCAGTCGCAACCAGAATGTGTTCGAACATCGCCATGGTGCACATCAAGAGCAAGCGCCGCGCCAACTCTTAATGTGTCTCGGCCGACAGCCAGCGTTGCCGTGCAACGGCTGGTGTCTTCGGGGACGAGACGCCCGGGCCACACGCGGAAGCGGTATCCGTGCTCGGCATGGACCTGGGGGCGGCCTTCCATCGCAGCCGCGGTGGTCCTGGCGGCTGGATCATCCTCGACGAGCCCGCGCTTCACCTGGGGCGCGATATCCTGGTACCCGACCTAGGGCTGGCTTCGCTCACGCCTTCCCGCAGTACCGCCCACTCCGTTTTTGGAACTCGCGCCGGACTGGGCCTGCGAGGTCGTGTCGCCCGGCCGCGAACGCATCGATCGAGAACTCAAGCTGCCTATCTACGCGCGCGAGCGGGTGGCTCACGTATGGCTCGTGAATCCACTCGAACGCATGGCAGAAGTCTATCGCCTCGATGGCGATGGCTACGGGCTGGTGGTTACGCGCGGTGAACGGACCTCGTAAGACTCGAACCGTTCGGAGCGATCGAGATCGAGCTGGAAGCACTCTGGCCAACGCCGCCCGCCGATCGCAAGCAGCCGCTCGTTTCAGTGCTCGAGGAGGGACTTGAACCCCCACGGGTTGCCCCGCCGGAACCTAAATCCGGTGGGCGTGTATCGAGATGCCGCGAGAGGTAGCGAAGCGCGATTTTCGCCAGGGTGTTGGCTACACCTGGCGTCGTTTCGATACAGCCCGTGGACGATTCAAAGACGATTCCGGACCGCTCCCGACGGCCGTGGGAAGGGGCAGCTACCGAGACCGGATCGCCGGCGACGATTGGTCGCATCGATCGGATTCCGCACAAAGAAGCGCCCGGCTGTGCCCGAAGAAATGAGCCACAAACCCGGTCCGGGTGGCTCCCCCTGCTCTCGCTGAGCTATCCTATGCCCATGGCGCACGTGACCTCCCGGACCAAGCTGAGCGAGCTGAAGGCCCGGCTTCGCTCCGCCGGCAAGAGCGAGCAAAGCGGAGCGGCACGTCTGGTGCGAAGTGTTCAGCAGTCGCTACGAGTCGAGGGGTATGAGGTACGCGAGGAAGTCCTCCACTCAGCGCTTCGACGGGCCGCTGCTGGACGTCCACGGTAAGCGTGGCTCGCCAGGGTCGACGCACGGAACCGCTCGAGACGCTCCAAGGCGTCGTAGAGAGTTACTCAGAGATCGAGGAACTGCTCTCGAACGGCGAGATGAGGGGGCGGCGCTGGGTCTTCGACCGAGCGCAAAGCGGCGGCCACACCGGCACCAACCCTACCGATCACGACATCCTGGATCTTCACGGGGTGATGTTCGGAGAATTTCTGGAGTGGGCCGGGACAACCAGGCGCGACGACCGCGGCCCAGGCGGCAGAATCGCGGTGTCGTGGCCCGAGGTACGGATCCAGCTACGGAACCTGTCTCTCGATCTTGCCGCTTGGATTGGTGATCCCGCCACTATGGATACCGCCGACGTCGCCAACGTGATCGCCGATGCTCACCATCGGTTTCAATGGATCCACCCATTCAAGGATACGAACGGCCGCACCGGTCGCGTTCTCGACCACTACATCCTGTGGGTAACGTTCGGGCTTCACTCCGTCTCCCTCGAGACGTCGCCGTCGATCGAATACTTCCCAACCGAGAGTCACGAAGACGAATACTACGAGGGCCTCTTGGAGGCCGACCTAGATCGCCCCGAGCGCATCAGAGCCTTCTATCTCGAACGGCTCTTGGCACTATTCGACGATACTTAGCTGCAGCAGCGGTGCTTGCAGCGAATCTCCGAGTTGTATTTCAGTGCTCGAGGAGGGACTTGAACCCCCACGGGTTGCCCCGCCGGAACCTAAATCCGGTGCGTCTGCCAATTCCGCCACTCGAGCTCGATCATTGCTGGCTTAGGTGAGCGGAGGGATAGCGCGGGTCGCGCGTTACGTCTACCGAAACAGGCGTCCGGGTGAATGCTAGGGGTGGCAGGTTTTGGCGGGGGTTTCGCAGCCGTTTTCTGGGTCTTTGTCGCTGTCGCAAAAGCCCGGGGTGCAGGAGATGACACGGCAGGTGCCGCCGAGGCAGCCGGAGTTTGCGTGGGGGACGTCGCATTGGACGCCGCAGACGCCGCAATTCCGCGCATCGTCAGCGAGCACGGCTTCGCAATCATTGCTGGGGTCGCGATCGCAGTCGGCGGTGCCGGGGGCGCAATTCTGGAGGCGACCGGCGGCGTCCGGATCCGCGGGCTGGACGCTCTCGGGGTCCGAGCCCTCAGTGGGGCTGTCGGCGGAGGTCGTCACCGGCACGCGGGAGGCACAGCTCCCCCAACCCACCAAAAACCAAACCACGCTGAGCATCGCCAGCAAAGAGACGCTGTTCTTCACCCCCCGTTGACCCGGGAATAACGCTGCTCCTTGGGTCCTTCGCGTAAAAAGCCGGCGACGAAATTTGCACGCGCATTGCCGGAGAGAGGCGGTGTAGTCTGGAGCCCGTGAGCGAGGCGGAGTTCTTTCGACTGTGCACGACGTGTAAGAAGCCGATCGCGTTCGGCGCGAGCTACATGCAGTGCAGTGTGTCGACCTGCAACCGGAACAAACTGGCGCAGTTCTTCTGCACGCTCGCTTGTTGGGATGCGCATGTGCCTGAAGCGCGCCACCGTGATGCCTGGGCCGAGCCCATGAAAGCGCCATCTCGTGAGGCGTTCCTTCGCGAGCAACGAGAGGAGCAGGAACGTGAAGCCAAGAGCGCCGCGCGCGAAAGCCGGGAAAGCGCGATGACTGACGAAGCCGATAAGCGCCGCCGCATCGTCGGCGCGCCCTCCGAAGATCTGCCGCAAGACGTGCTGGTCGTGGTTTCGAAGCTGAAAGCGTACGTGAAGGCGCGCTCCGGCATGAACACCTCTGACGCGGTCGTAGACGTGCTCTCGACCAAGCTCCGCAAGTTGTGTGATGCGGCGATCGAGGTCGCGCAAGCGGATGGCCGTAAAACCGTCCTCGATCGCGACTTCAAGTAGATTGGGCCACGAGCTTACCGCCCTTAGTGGCGGTGGTCGTCGTGATCATGGGCGTGCTGGTGCTGGTGATGCAGATCCGGAGCGTGGTCATGGTCGTGTTCCATCGCTTCGTGACGATGACGGTGGGTGTGTTCGCCGACCACCGGCGGGTCGTGAAGGTGCGAGTGATGGCCGTCGTCGTGGCGATGCGCGTGTTCGTGTTCGAGCTCCTCGTGTCGGTGGCGGTGCTGGTGTCGCTCGGTGAGATGTAGGTAGGCGCCCAACGCAAAGAACGGGACAGAGAGCGCACCGCCCCAGCCGAGCGCGTGATCACCGGACGACCAAGCGGCGAATGCACCTACGAACGGCGCGAGCGCGAACACCGACGCCGTACGCGCAGCGCCGATCCGAGCCTGCGCTTCCAGATAGAGTCGTAAACTCAGGCCGTAGCCGATGGCACCCACCACCAAGAGTAAGCCGCCGCGCAGCGTCGAGGTCGGCGTCGGCTCGGCGAGGATACGGCCGAGCCCGAAAGCCAGCGCCGCACCGAGCGCGCTTTTGGCTGCAACGACGGTCAGCGGCGGCTCTTCCGACAGGCGACGAGTGAGTGTGTTGTCGAGCGCCCAACAGCCGGTGGCAGCGATGATGGCCAATAACCCTAAAGGGTGTACTTCCGCTTGGCGCGCGCCGTCGATGGCCAGCACGCTGCCGCCGATCGCCATTGCCGCGAGCGCGACGACGAAGCGCGTTCCGAATGGCTCCGCGAACAGCCGCCAAGCCAGAATCGCCGTAAAGATCGCTTCGAAGTTCAGCAACAACGAGCCGCTCGTCGCGCCCGACCTCTGTAAACCCCAGGCAAACGCCGCGGGTCCGAGCGCGGCGCCCAAGCTGGCGATGAGCACTAGCCGACCACCGTGCCGGCGCACGAGCGCGATCGGCGCGCGCGCATCGAAACCGCTCGTTGCCCACGACGCGGCAAATGCGCCCGCATACAGCAGCGCAGCCGTCGTGAACGGACCAACCGAAGCGCCGAGGCGCGCGACCGCGGGAGCGGAGATCCCGAACGAAAGCGCGGCCAGCGCCGCAGCGACGATCCCGCTTCGAAACGAGCTGTGCGCAAGCATCGCAGCATCCTGCCTCGCCAGGCGCTGGGGGTCACTAGCCACCGGATTTCAGCCGCTGGATTCCGCAATCTGCGCAACTGCCGAGCTTAGATTGCGCAGCCCGTGCGACACACCGCTTCGGGGCGACTAGACTTGCTTGGTCGGATCGCAGCGGCGCCTGATCAACCGTCACTCATGGCGTGGCCTGGCAGGGTCGAAAGTCCGGGCATGGTCGACAACTCCACCTGCACCTCGTTGCGACGAAGCCAAGGCATAGTCCAAGGCGCATCATAGCCGGCGAACGTGACCTCGCCGATCGGAAGCAACCCGGCAGCGCGCACGTGCGTCAACAACTCGCTCCGCTTTTGCGCCGGAATTTCCTGCCCGTAACGCCCATGGTAGCTCAACGTCGCCACCCGGCGCGCCGGGATCCGTCGCAGGGTGATCTGTCGATCGTCTGGCGTGGGCCAGGTCTCGAACGGTTCGCTGTCGGGGATTTTGAATGCCACCGTGCGCGTCGCTCGATCGGTCGCTCCGACGGTAACCATCACCGGCGCCGTCATCGCGAGCTTCTTGCGGCGTGAGTTGGCGCCGGAAATGTAGCGGGCGAGCCGCTCGAACCCTTCGTTCAACGATTGCTGCCAAGGCGCGGCGTTGAGCACGGTTTCGGCTTGCACGCGTGGCGCGTAGTGGCGAACTTCGAAGTCGCCGTCGAGTGACTCGATTTCGTAACGCGCCTTTTCGCTGAACCAGCGCGCCAGTTGCCAGCGAGTGAGCATCACTGCGAGCGAGCTGCCAAACATCGCCAGGCCGAGCTGGCGGGTGCTCCCTTCGCCGCGCAGCGCGCACCAAGCGCCAATGCCCGCGCCGGCGCACGGAGCCAGCAGGCTCGCGCGTTCGAACCACTGCGTCCGACGTGAACGACGCATTGCGGGCGTCGCCGGCAATGCCTCAATCGCCGAGACCATCAACGGAGCCAAGCTTTCCATGCCAGCTTGGATTGCAGCTTCGGTGCCAGCGCGACGCGCTGCGGGCGGCGGGCATCAATTCTCGCTCGAACCGCTGTTTTCGTGCCGGTGCGAGCTGCCGAGGCGCCGTTCGGGGCGACACGAATCGCCCCAACTTGGCAGAGTGCCTCGCCAGCGAAACGCTCGGCGACGCTTGGGCTCGAATCACTGTAGACCGAGCAACTCGACTTCGAAGAGCAACGTGGCATTCGGCGGGATCACGCCACCGGCGCCAGCCGCGCCGTAGCCGAGCTCTGGCGGAATGAGCAGGCTGCGCGTGCCACCGATCTTCATGCTGGCCACGCCTTCATCCCAACCCTTGATCACGCGGCCAGTGCCGATGGGGAACGTGAACGGACGTCCACGGTCCACGGAACTGTCGAACTTCGCGCCCTTCTTGCCGTCGACCCAGAGCCAGCCGGTGTAGTGCATGACGCACGTTTGGCCTTTCGTGGGCGAGGCGCCTTGGCCTTCACGGGTGTCTTCGAATTGGAGTCCGCTGGATGTGGTGGTCATTGCCATGCGCGGGAGTAAAGCCCATTTTGCGACGCGTCGGAAGCGCGCTGCCGCTCGAAGAACGAGGCTGAGGGCTTGCGGCCGGTGCTGCAAAATGGTCCTGTTCGCGGGCCTAATGAGTACTTCGCCAACGCCCCGTGGCTCCAGCTTGTCGGCTCTCGTGCGTCGCCTCTCGGACATCTCGATCGTGCGCTTCGGCGTCGTGGGCGTGAGCAACACCGCGATTGGCGCTGGGGCGTTTTGGAGCGCGCACCGCGTGATGCGTGCGGCTGCCGCGCAGGGCATTGCGTACACACTCGGCACTCTGTGGAGCTACTATTGGAATCGCCGTTGGACGTTCCAAAGCCAGGGCAAAGTCGCGAGCGAGGCCGGTCGCTTCTTCACTTTGCAGATTGGCTTCATGCTGCTGAGCTCGGCGTTGCTCGGTCTGCTCGTCGATCAGTTGCATTTACCTTCGTTGCCCTGCTGGCTCGCTGTCTCGGTGCTGATCACCGTGCTCAACTTCGTGGCCTCGCGCTATTGGGCTTTCAAGCCCCGCACTTTGACGGAACGAGCACGAGAGCTACCCTAGACGGGTGGAATTTGCGCCCGTAGTTCGCTCGTGCTCGGCGCTGCTCGTCGTGTGGCTCGCCAGCGCATGCGGCAGTGACGGCGCCCATTCAGACGCCGCCGCGGGCAGTGCCGGCGCGAGCAGCGCGGGTAGCGGCGGCGGCCTGGATTCGACGATTGCGCAATGGCCGGTACCGAACAGCCCCGGGCTCGGCTTGCCGAACCCGCAAAACTACGATGCGGAAACGACGCCTGGCGTCGTGCACGACATCGTCACGGGGCTTTCTTGGTTGCAGGCACCGGGAGACACACTCTATCCGCGCGCCGAAGCCGTTGCTCGCTGTGACGAGCTCTCCTTCGCCGGCTTCGACGATTGGCGCGTGCCCGCCTTCGTCGAACTCGTGTCGCTTTTCAACGCCGTCCCGGACACCGCGGACCCGCTCGCCCCGAGTTACCTCTCACCCATCTTCGAAGCAGGAGGGCGGTTTTGGTCCTCGAGCACGGTCAACAATGGCCTCGGCCGTTTGCTCGACTTCGGTGCGGATGGTTGCAGCGCGACCACGACGTGTAGCATCGGCGTGGCGGCGAAAGTCGAAGAGGCGGTCGGCGGCGCCTTCTGCGTGCGAAACAGCCAGCCCTTCCCCACGTCGGCTCGCTACGCAGTCACCGGCGATCAGGTCGCCGATCTGCGCACTGGCTTGACCTGGATCACCGTGCCTGCCGCGGTGCAAACGGGCGATTTCGACGACGCGATCGGCGCCTGCATGGCGGTGGGCAACGGTGCACGCCTGCCGAGTATCACTGAACTGCTGTCGCTCCTGCTGCCCGTCCTCGACAACAGAGCGTTCCCCAATTGGCCAGCGGACGCCTTCACCTGGAGCAGCTCGTCGGTCGCGGCGAAACCGGGGAGCTATTGGGCGGCAGCGATCGCGGGCGCAACCCGAGCCGACGACACGACGGGCCACAATCGCGTGCAGTGCGTGCGCTAGACTATTCGCGCAGGCGAGCGAGCACCGCCAGGAAGTCCTCCGGCAACGGTTGCTCGAAGTCGAGCTCGGCTCGCGTCGTGGGGTGACGGAAGCCGAGTTGCAGAGCGTGTAGCATCAAGCGCGGCGCGGCGATGGTCGGGTGCGGGTTGTTCTTCGCGTATACGCGCTCACCGACGAGCGGGTGTCCGGCTTCCGACAAGTGAATGCGGATCTGGTGGGTGCGGCCGGTCTCCAAGCGGCACTCGATCAAGGTCGCGCCACGCAAGCCTTCGCGGAAGAACACGTGCGTGACCGACTCACGACCGAGCGTCGGATTGTTCGTCGAGCCGCGCCGACCGTCACCGCGGTCCTGCACCAAGCGCGAGGAGATGGTGCGATCCTTGACACTGCCGTGCACGATCGCCCGATAGCGACGGCGCACCGAGTGCACGCGGAATTGATTTTTCAGATCGAGCTTTGCCGCCAAATTGCGGGCGAACAGCACCAACCCCGACGTCTCCTTGTCGATTCGGTGCACGATGCCGAGCGGTGCCTCCTTGCGCCCGAGCTCGGCGCGCACGAGTTCGTCGAGCGTGCCGGTTTCGTTTTCGTCGAATGGCACGGTGCTGATGCCTGCGGGCTTTTGCACGACGACCACGTGCGGGTCCAGGTGCACGATCGCGCCAGGGGGCAGGCGTGGTCCTTCACGGTGACGCGCCGCGGCCATGCGCAGCTCGATCTGCGCGCCCGCCGCGACGCGCGCGGCCGTCTCGCGCTGCACGCTGCCGTTGACCGACACTTTGCCGGTCTCGATCAGCCTTCTGACCTCCGCCCAGCTGGCGCCATCGTGCTTCTCGCGCAACAAGCGATCGAGCGGTTGCGCGCCGCGTCCCTCTGGCGCCACGAACGAAAGATCCTTGAAGATGAAGCGTTGCTCGGCGCCGCTCACTCGGCTCGGCCTCGCGGTGAGTTCCAACGCGGTTTCACGTGCACCTTGAGCACGTCGCGGTACTCGCCGATCTGCGCGCAATGATCCATTTTGTCGTTACCGGAGAAGCCGCGCACGTGAAAATTGCCCTTGGAATAGCGGGTGATCATCGTCATGCCCATCGGGCCCGCGCCGTGCACGTCGCGCAGTTTGCCGCCCACTTCATGGACCAGATAGTCCGCGGTTTCGGTGGTCGAGGCATAGTTCGGGGGGATGATCGACGAGTGACTGACGAACATCAACGTCTCGCCAGCCGCCGCGCGTTTGGCGAAGTCGGTGAACATGAAGATGGGCTGACCATTGATGGCCGCGCCGGAATAGCCACAGTGCAGACCATCCAGCAGCACCACGGTGTCGACGCGTTCCTTGGCGTATGGCTGCATCAAGATGTGTTGCAGGGCGCCGTAGCCCGCGCTCCACGAGCTGAGGCCTAGGTGACGCACGCGAGCCGTTTTGCGGTTCGCCTTCTTCGCCACCGCGCGCTCCACGGCCTCGATCAAACGCGGGAATACGTCAGGCGCTTGAAACGCTTCTTCATACGCGCCCGAACCGATCCCCAAGTCGATGCCCACCAGCACCGCGCCATCCATGACCTGCACCCACTCTTTGCGTACCGGTTCATGGCCGTGAAAATGCACCATCAAATCGAAGTCACCCTTTGGGGTGATACCGCCACGCACCGGCATGATGAACTGCCCCATGCCGATCCCCCCCTCCCACTTGCCGTACACACCGAAACCCGGATCCGGCGTCATGCACGGATTGATGCCGCGATCGGCCGAGCTGGTCTGCACTTGGGTTTCCGGGGCCGGCTTTCGCGCGACGTAACTCGCAACCCGCGTGGGCTCAGCCTTGGGTTGGCCTGGGGGTTGGGGCGCCCGCGGCGTCGACTCAGCGACGGCGTGCGGCGTCACAGCGAGTCCCGCGAACAGCGCACTCAGCGCTCGGGTGAGCGCGCGTCGGTCGAGCAGTGGGAAAAGCGGTGAGCGCACGGCCCCAAAGGTGCGCCCAACCGGAACATTTTTCAACTTCGCGCCGTTTTTCAGTCTCGCTACTCCGCTCGAACGCTGGGTACGCCCCGGACGTGATCACGGAACGACGAAATCACCGCTGGAAAGTCCGCTGACCTCAAAACTTCGGTAGCGACCGCCGACGCGCGGGAAACGGCGGCTCAATGTCCGGCACCGGACATTGAGGGACTTTTGCGCGGAGGCCCGCCCCGCGGGAGCGAATGGCGTGGGGTTAACGGACTTCTTGTTGGGTGCTGCAGTGGATGGTGCCGAGACCGAGCACGAAATCGGTCGAGTGGATGCCGACGATGCGACGTGAGGGGAAGAGCTCGGCGAGGATGCCGAGGGCGAGGCGATCGTTCGGGTCGTTGAAGGTTGGGACCAGGACGGCCGCGTTGCCGACGTAGAAGTTCGCGTAGCTCGCGGGCAGGCGCTGCCCATCGAAGACGATGGGGGCGGGCATGGGCAGGCGAATCACTTCGAGTTTGCGGCCTCTCGCGTCGCGAGCGCCAGCGAGACGACGGGCAGCGTCGCGCAGCACGGCGTAGTTCGGATCACGTTTGTTCTTTTCGTCGGCGAGCACGATTTTGCCCGGGGCGACGAAGCGCGCGAAGTCGTCGATGTGGCCGGCGGTGTCGTCACCCGCGATGCCCGCGCCGAGCCAAAGTACTTTTTCGGCGCCCAGGTGATCGCGCAGCACGGCTTCCATCCCGGCCTTGCCGAGCGGCGCGTTGCGCGCTTGGCGGCCGTCGAGCAGGCACTCTTCCGTGCACAGCAACGAGCCTTCACCGTCGACGTCGATGGCGCCGCCTTCGAGCACGACGCGCGCGCGTTTGCGGCCGAATTGGGCTTCCGGCAAGGCGAGTGGTGCACCGAGCTGAAGCGCGACGGCGAGCCCAGCTTCTTCGTCACGGCGGTGATTTTTGTAGCGCGCCCAGCCGTTGAATTTCCATTTCACGAGCGCGGTTTCGCGCTTTTTGCCGGCGCCTCGCACCACGCCGAGCGGCAAGAAATCCCGCGTCCACGAGCGGTCGGTGGGCAGATACACGAAGTCCACTTGCTTCAGGTTCACGCCCGAGCGGCTGAACACGCTCTTGGCGGTCGCTTCTTCGCGCTTGCCCGAGACGATCACGCGAATGCGTTCACCCTCTTGGAGGTGACGCGCGATGTCCGCAAACACCCACGGGATGGCGTCGAACTTGCCGGGCCAGTCCGTGGGTTCGTGCGGCCATGCGAGCCAAGTCGCAGCGTGCGGCTCCCACTCTGCCGGCATGCGGTAGCCGAGCGAGTGGGGCGTGTCGAGTGAGGCGAGTGTCGCGTCGGGCGCTTGGGCGCGCGCAGCGGAGGCGCGTTTCTTCATCGCTTGTTCGAATCCAAAAAGCGTTGCGTCAGATCGCCATACGCGTCGATGCGGCGATCGCGGAAGAACGGCCAGTTGCGACGCACCCATTCCGGGCGCGTCAAATCACAGTCCACGATTAGGGTTTCTTCCCCCTCTCCGGCTTCTGCCAGCACCACGCCGAAGGGATCTGCCACGAAGGAATGCCCCCAAAATTCAATGCCTCCGTCCTTCGGCCCCTCGTGCCCCACGCGGTTGACCGCGATCACGAACACACCGTTGGCGATGGCGTGACTGCGCTGAATGGTTTGCCACGCGGACAGCTGCGCCGCGCCGTACTCCGCCTTCTCCGATGGGTGCCAGCCGATCGCGGTTGGATACGTGAGGACTTCGGAGCCGCGCATCGCGGTGAGGCGCGCGGCTTCCGGGTACCACTGATCCCAACAGATGAGCGTGCCGACTTTGGCATCCGGCGTGTCGAAGGACTGAAAGCCGAGATCGCCAGGGGTAAAGTAGTACTTCTCCATGAACAGCGGGTCGTCCGGGATGTGCATCTTGCGATACAGGCCGAGCGTGTTGCCCTGTGGTCCGACCACGACCACGCTGTTGTGATACACGCCCGGCGCACGCTTCTCGAAGAAGGGCACGACCACGCTGGCCTTGCACTCCTTGGCGACCTTGGCGATGGCTTGCACGGTGGGGCCGTCGACGGGCTCGGCCAGGTCGAAGAACGCGGCGTCTTCCGTTTGGCAGAAGTACTGCGTCGCGAACAGCTCCTGCAGACAGATCAGCGTGGCGCCGCGAGCGGCAGCGTCGCGAATCGCCAAGGAGGTTTTTTCGACGTTTTCGGCCTTGTCCAGACCCACGCGGGTTTGGATCATGCCAATTTTCAGACGGTTCTTGGTCATGCTGTCCTCAGGGCGTGCTTTAGCATGGTAAACGCCTCCGGTGGCGACTGACCCGAAGACCTCCGTGACCCCCGAAGCTGCGCTTGGGCAGGGGGCGCTGATCGTCACTCCGACCTACAACGAGCGCTCGAATCTCGAGCATTTCGTCGAAAGCACGCTGGGCATCGCACCGGGCGCGCACATCCTAATCGTCGACGATAACTCTCCGGACGGAACTGGCGCGCTGGCAGACGAGCTCGCTGCGCGTGACAAGCGTGTGCGAGTCTTGCATCGACCGAGCAAACTCGGGCTAGGCACGGCCTATATCGCCGCATTCCAACTGGGTCTGCACGAGGACTACCGGCACTTCTTCGAGATGGATGCCGATTTGTCCCATGACCCGCGGCACCTGCCGGATTTCTTTCGCGAGCTCGAGGCCGGCGCGGACGTCGTGGTCGGCTCGCGCAACGTCCGGGGCGGCGACATCATGGGATGGGGGCCCGGCAGACATCTGTTGTCGAAAGGTGGCTCGCTTTATTCACGGCTGATCTTGGGTATCGACGTGCGCGATCTGACGAGCGGCTACAAAGCGTTCCGGCGCTCGGCCTTGGTCGCGCTGCTTGCGTCGAACGTTGCTTCCAATGGCTACTCGTTTCAAATCGAGCTCACGTATCGCGCGCTGTGTATGGGGCTCACCGTCCGTGAAGTGCCGATCGTGTTCGTCGATCGGCAGGTCGGCGCGTCGAAAATGGATGGGAAAATCGTGCTCGAGGCGGTGACCACCGTCTGGAAGTTGCGACTCCGCAGGTTGCTCGGTCATGGTTGAGGCTACGGTGCGGCGGGTTCGTGTTTGGTTCTGGCGACATTGGGCAACCGTGCTGTTCGTGTTCGCAGCGCTCACTGTCTTGGGCTGCGTCACTTGGGACGCCACGTACCTGCGCATGGTCACGTGGGAGACCGGCGCCGACTATTGGGAACACTCCGCCTCGCTGCATTCGTTGATCGAGAACCCTTGGCACCCGCGCCATCCGCACTTGAACCTGACCACCGGGGCGCCGCGCTTCGGCCCGCCGTTCCTGCTGGTGGCGCTGATGGCCCGCGCGCTGCACTGGAACCCGATTCAGGCCATGTCGGCGGTATCGATCCTGAATGCGCTGCTGTTCTTGAGCGGCATCTATCTGTTCTTTCGCAGCTATTTCCGCCATCCGCTGGCGCCGTTGTACGCGGTGCTGGTGATGTTTGGCGGTTGGTGGCACGCGTTTCACTACTCGAACGCGTACTCGCTGCCGGTCCTGCTCGCGGTCGCGTCCTTTCCTTCGACCACCGCGCTCGGCCTGACGTTGCTCGGTTTTACGCTGGTATTGCGCGTGCTGCGACACCAGGTGGAACGAAAGTGGCTCGCGCTGCTGCTGATCGGCGTGTGGGCAGCCGCTATCTTCATCATTCATCCGTTGACCGCGATGATGTCCTTTGCGGGCGCGTTCCTGCTCCCGCTTTCGGATTCGAAGGTCACCTGGCGATTGCGCTTCGAGATCGCCGGCGCGGTCGTCCTCGGCTGCGCGCTCTCGCACTTTTGGCCGTATTTTTCGCCTTGGGTGGTGCTGCGTGGCGGGCACGGGCAGCTCTCGAACTGGGCAGGCGAGAGCGTGCAGCAGGCGGCGGACTTGCAGGTGAAGCGAAGACTGCACCCGTTTTACGAGCCGCGTGGACTACTAGCGACGCTCGGCCTGGCGGTGATCCCACTCTGCCTCTTGCCCTACTTCTTTCTGCGACGCGAGCGTTGGTTCGTCGGCTTGGGTGCGCTCGGCATGCTGCTGCCATTCGCAGCCAACGCGTTCGTGCAAATCCCGCTCGGTCATCGCTTCGTGTTACTCGCGATTTTTTTCCTGCACGTCGGCCTGGTGTCGTTGCTCCTACGGCTCACCCCTGGCCACCTGGATACGTTCCGTTGGTTCCGCGGGCGGGTCATGGGCGTCATCAGCATGCTCGTCATCTTCGGCACGCTGATCTTTTTTTGCGACCACACCCTGCACATGGTGAGCGCGCGGTTTGGCCATCCGCGCTACGCCGGCGGCCGAGTGAGCCCAGTGATCGTCAGCAATCGCGCGTATGCGAGCGCGACAGGGCCGGACGCGGTGGTGCTCGCCAATGCGACTCTGTCTTGGCCACTGCCGACCTTCGGCCCGAAAGTGCTGGCGCTCCTACATGACGATCCGTTGGTTGCGGATTTGGCCGAGCGCGATGTAACGGTGAAGGTTTTCTTGGCGCCCGACGCCACTGAAAAGGAACGCCGGTCCATCATCAGGCGCTATGGGGTGACGCACGTCCTCGTGCAGCGTCCGCCCGCCTCGCTCGCGCGATTTCTGGAGAAATTCGGGACGGTTCAAGCGTTCCCGAACGGCGTCCGTCTGTATGTCCTGCGGCGCCGGCCTGCGAGTGCGGCCAACTAGTCGAGCGCGGCCTGGGTCGGCGACAGCGAGTGCGCCCTTCTGGCGAAAAACCCGGGCGCAAAGTCTGCGAACGCTTGGCTTTTCCGTGTTCTCCCTGCAGCTTTCGCTTTAAAGGTGCTACACCCTGCCGGCCGGGCGGGCGGAGACCTCGCCGAACGCGACCATGAAGCTCATCATCCAAATCCCGTGCCTCAACGAGGCGCAGACCCTGCACATCGCTCTCGCCGATCTGCCCAAACAAATCCCCGGGATCGACACGATCGAAGTCCTGGTGATCGACGATGGCAGCCGCGACGACACGGTCGCCGTGGCGCGCAAGAACGGTGTGCATCACGTGGTCGGGTTCCAGCAGAACCAGGGCTTGGCGCGCGCATTCATGCTTGGCCTCGAGTCGTGCCTCGAGCGCGGCGCAGACATCATCGTCAACACCGACGCCGACAATCAATACAACGGTGCGGACATCGAAAAGCTGGTGCGGCCGATTTTGGAGGGCCAGGCCGACTTCGTGATTGGGGCTCGCCCGATCGACACGATCGAGCACTTTTCCCCGGTCAAAAAGGCGCTGCAACGCCTGGGTAGCTCGATCGTGCGCGGCGTGAGCGGAACCGACGTCGCCGACGCGCCGAGTGGCTTTCGCGCCATTTCGCGCGACGTCGCGCTGATGTTGAACGTGTTCAACAGCTACACGTACACGCTCGAGACGATCATCCAGGCCGGTCAGCGCAACATGACCGTCGTGTCCGTGCCCATCCGCGTGAACGGGGATTTGCGACCGTCGCGCCTGGTGCGCAGCATTCCGAACTACATCAAGCGCTCGATGGTGACGATGTTCCGCATCTTCATCGTCTACCAGCCGCTGAAGTTCTTCCTCACCGTCAGCCTGTTTCCACTCGGGCTCGGCCTCGTCATCGGCGCGCGCTTCCTTTGGTATTTCTTTGCCGGCAGCGGCAACGGCCACGTTCAATCGCTGATTTTTGCGGCCGTGCTACTGATCGTCGGCTTTCTGACGTCGCTGCTGGCGATCTTGGGTGATTTGTTGAGCGTCAATCGACGCCTGCTCGAAGAGCTGCAACAGCGCGAGCGTCGCCGTCGTATCGAAGCCGCTTTCGGCAACGTCGCCCACCCGGGGACAGGCCTGCGCACGAGCAGCCTGTATCCGGAAGCCGATCGCCGCGCCGTCAGCCCGAGTTCTTGACGAAGACGCGGCGAGCCGCTTAGTCGGGCTTGGGAACCAGCACCTTCAGCTTGCGATTGGCGACGGTTCGAGACTCGAGCGAGTAGTGTTCGAGCAATCGCCCGATTTCCCCCGAGTTCACTTTGCGGAAGAACCAAATCGGCGCTCGATTGGCAGGGGCGAGCCAATGCTTTTGGTTTCGGACGAAAGCTTGCCAAGTGAGCGCCTTGGCGCGCAGCTCCGGGCTAGACGCATAGCGCTCGAACATCCGACTCTGGGACCAGCCCGAAACACCGACGAGCAGCGGCGCTTTCTCGCTCTGAGCTTTGATCGCCAAGCACACGTTGCGATCCCGCTCGCGGCTGCGCACGTCAGCGAGCGCGCGGGCGTAGCTGCTGCGCACGTTGAAAAAGCAGGCGCAAAACAGCACGGCGAGCGCCACGCGCAGCGCCGGGCGTGACACTGCAAATGCGAGCGCGGGCAACACCCCGAACAGCACCAGGTTGGGTAGCTGCACCGGCACGTCGACGAAGCGCTGGCCCACGACGGCCATCACGGCAACGCTGACGAACAACGCGAGCGCGGGCTGTCCGGCTCGCCACATGCGGCGACTGGCAAGACAGATGATGGCGGCGATGACGTACAGCGGCAGCGTGTAGTCCAGCTCGTCCACGATGAACTCCCAGCTGGTGCCGATCCGCTTGGGTACGGTGAAATTTTCGCGCGGCGCGTGCAGCAGCCCGCGCGGCCCGTGCACGTAATCTCGGTACAGAACCAAGACCGTCGGCACGTACACGAACAGCGAGCCGCCGCCGAACTTCAATAGCCGACGCAGCGGCTGCAGAAGCGCACCGCGTTCGGCAAGTGTCCGGACAGCCGTGGTTGTGACGAACAGCACCACGAGCGGCCCGGAGAGAGGCGTGACCAGCAGCGAAAACCCGAATAAAAGCCCTGCCGGGAACGCCGCCCCGCGTTGAAAACAGGCGAATGCCAGGGCGACGAAAGCGACTGACACGCAGTCCACCTCCGAGAGCAACATCCCCTCGACCTGAGACGGCAAACCCAAAGCGAGCGGAACGGTCGAAAGCGCGGCGAGCCGAGACTCGCTCCAGGCCTTCGCGATCGAATAGACGCCGGCCAACCCCAAGACCCCGACGAGCAACACCATGACGTTCATGTTCAGATCGGTGCTGAACGGGAGCAGCCGGTTGAACACGATGCCGAGCGCAATGTAACCCACGTGGGTTGTGCGATTGGTCAGATCGCGGTCGTCGATCTGCTGGTTGTAAACCGCGGAATCGCCATTTTGCAGCACTGGGCGAAGTAGCGGGAGGTGAGCTGCAAATAACGCCAGGAAGAACAAGCAGACGGCGATGCGTTTGCGTGCCTCTGCCTCACCCAATGCCGCGAAGACTCGCGCGCCCAGCTCGGAACCCATCGCTCGCCGCACGTGCAATCCCTCGCGTGCTCAGGGCGAGCGTTCGCCGATGAGGAAGCGCGGACGATTCTTCAGCACTTCGAAGATCTTGCCGAGATAGGTGCCGATGACGCCGAGCAGTACGAACAGAATGCCGAACATCAGCGACATGAAGCCCATCATCGAGGCCCAGCCAGTGACCGTTTGGCCACGGAAGTATTGGACGAGGATGTAACTGAGTTCCAAAACCGCCAGACCGCTGGTCAAAAAGCCGATCCAGATGCCGAGTTTGAGCGGCGCGAGCGAGAACGAAAGAATCGCACCCGACGCGAAGCGCAGCATCTTTTTGAGGCTGTACTTGGTGGTACCGCTGAAGCGTTTGTTGGCGCGATAAGGCAGCGTGATCGAACGGAAGCCGAGCCAGGTCACCGAACCGCGAATGAACAGATCGACGTCGTTCATGTCGCACAACGCTCGCACGGCCGTAGCGTCCATCAAGCGGAAGTCCGAGTTGCCGGGGGCCATGGCCACGCCGGTGAGCTTGGAGAACACGCCGTAGAACCAGCGCGAAGTGGTGCGCTTGAACAGCGACGTGTCTGCCGCATCCGCGCGCTCGGTGGTGACGACCTTATAGCCTTCGCGCCAGCGCGCAAAAAGCTCCGGGATCAGCTCCGGGGGATGCTGCAAATCACCGTCCATACTGACGATGGCGCGGCCGCGCGCTTCACTCAACCCCGCCATCAACGCACCTTGATGGCCGAAGTTACGGGCGAGGCGGGCGCCGCGCAGCGCTGGGTGAACCTTGGTTTGGGCGACGATTTGCGTCCAGGTGCCGTCCGAGCTGCCGTCGTCGACCAAGACGATTTCGAACGGCACGCCGATGGTCGCCAGCACGCTTTCCACCGCAGCCACGAAGGCGGCAATGTTGCCCTCTTCGTTGTACATGGGAGCGACGACGGAGAGCTCCGGGGCAGCCGCGGCGAGCGCGGGTGTGAGGCTAGGATCGGTCATTTTGGCCGGGAACTCCGCTCGGATACCACAGGGCCGGGGCCTTTGCGACCCGTGATATAAGCCCTCCCGCCAATGATCGATGCAAGTAGCGGGCAGAAGCCGACGGCGCGCGCTTTCGAATACGGCGTGGTCGCGCTCGCCGCCATCGCGTTCGCGGCTAGCTACGGACTCACGTACGGCTACGACAACCAATACGTCTACTTTTTGAAGGCGCTGACGCTGACCGACCACAGCGTGCTGCGCTCGGATTGGTTCACCTTTCACACCACGCAATACCACCGCGTGTTCGCGTATCTGGGCGCCTTTCTGCTGCTGCTCAACAAGCAGGGTTGGGCTGTCGCCATCACGCAGTTCTTGCTGGTGCTGCTGGGCGGGCTGGTCATCTACCGGATCGTCAAGCGCGTGGCAGGCGCAACGCTTTCAGTCGCGGCCTTCTTGCTCCTGCTCTCGATCCTGTTCATCACGCGGACGTCCAGCGTCGGCACGAGCTACTTGTTCGATACGATCCTGCAGCCCTCGACCTTGGGCGCGCTCGGCTCGATCGCCGGCACGCTGTTCTTCGTCGAGGAGCGGTGGTTCGCCTCCGGCGTGTGCTTGGCCGTCGGCGGCGCGTTTCACGCCAATTATTTGGTGCTGGCGTACCCCATTTTCGGGCTCGCGCACCTGGCGCTGGGCTTCAAAGATCTGAAGCATCGCTTGATCTTGCAGTTCTCGCCGCTGCTCATGATCACCGTCGCGCTCTCACCGCTGCTGCTCGCTGCCTCGCACACGAAGGCATCGCCCGAGGCGCAGGAGATCTTGTTTCGGGTGCGCTCGCCTCACCACTACAATCCAGCGCGCTACGAGCGAAATTTCATGCCCTTTGCCGCTTGGCAAATGATCGGCATCGGCAGCGGCTGGCTGTTGCACAAGACCGCCAACGGCCGGCGCTTGGGCGCGGTTTTGTGCGGCTTGATGCTCACGATCTGGACCGGCACGTTCTTGACCACGTTTTACGACGTGCCCAAAGTGAATCAGATCTTCGTCTGGCGCTTCGCGCCGAACGCCGATTTGTTGTCGCAGATTTTGTTCGTTTGCGCGCTTGCGCACGCGTTGGCCAAGCCGTCGATCACCCGCCACTACCCGGCCGTCGCGATCGGCCTGATTGCCGCAGGCATGGGCGTGTTCGGCGTGTTCTGGCGCGGCAAAGAGAACGCGCCGATCCCGAACCTGATGCTGGTGTTGCTCGGCGCGGTGCTGCTGCTGCGTGTCGTCGATCTCGCGCTCGACGCAGTGGTTCGTTTCGTCCCCACTCAGGCGTCATTGGTGGGCGAGCTCAAACAGTTGCTGATCTTTTGCCCGCTGTTACTCGGCGCGTACCAGCTCTACCGCGTGGTCCCCGACAAGTTGGAAGTAGCGCGTGCCAAGTCCACCTTGCTCAAGGAAGACGGCGGGCGCAACGACGAGCTCTATCGCTGGCTGCGCGAAAAATCCCCCAAGGATGCCATCTATTTGACGCCGCCAGATCTCGAAGGAGCGCGCTTCTTGGGCCAACGCGCGATCGTCGTCGACTGGAAGGCCGTGCCGCTGATCCCGACCGAGCTCTTGGAGTGGTACGAGCGCCTGTGCGACGTGACCGGCCGCGAAGTGAAGGGCTCCGGGGACATGGCTGGCTACGGCTCCATCGACCCGGAGCGCTTGGCGCGGATCGTGAGCAAATATCACCCGGACTACATGGTGCTGCGGCGCGGAGGCGAACGGCGTTTCGAGAACCTACCCGTCATCTACCAAAATTCCGGCTATTCTGTGCTGAAGCTCGCGGGCAGCGCCGCCCCACCCTGAATTCCTTGCCCGAGCCCGGAGCCTGAGGCACCTTCCGCGTCCGACTGCTCATGCCGACGCCTGCAATCCCGAAGCTTTCGTTCGTGATCCCATTCATGAACGAGGAAGCCACGCTCGAAGAGCTGTACCGCCGCATCGCGGAAGCGGTAACGCCCACGCTCGCCGCCGGTGAAACCTTCGAAGTCGTGTTCGTCGACGACGGCAGCACCGACGGCTCGGTCAAAGTCGCCGAACGCTTGGTGGCCGCGCATTCGCAGGTCAGCTTACTCGAGCTGCAAGGGAATTTCGGCAAGAGCGCAGCGCTCGCCGCCGGCTTCACGCGCGCGCGCGGCAGCATCGTGTTCACGCTCGATGCGGATTTGCAGGACGATCCCAAAGAGATTCCCCGCTTCCTAGCCAAGCTGGAGGAGGGCTTCGATTTGGTCTCCGGCTACAAGCAAAAGCGAAACGATCCCATCACCAAGGTCCTGCCTTCGCGCGTGTTCAATGCGCTCGTGCGCAGCGCAACCGGCGTGAAGTTGCACGACGTCAACTGCGGCTTCAAAGCCTACCGCGACGTGGTGCTCAAGAACGTGCGCCTGTACGGCGAGCTGCATCGCTTCGTGCCCGTGCTCGCGCATTGGAAACGCTTCCGCATCGGCGAGATCGCCGTCGAACACCACGCTCGCCGCTTCGGCTACTCCAAATTCGGCGGCGGGCGCTTCTTCCGCGGCTTGATGGACTTGCTCACGGTGGTGTTCTTGCTGCGCTATGGCCGGCGCCCCGCGCATTTCTTCGGCGCTTTCGGCACCCTCACCTTGGCGATCGGCCTCTTGATCTTCGGCTATTTGTGCGCCATCTGGTTCATGGGGCAATCGATCGGGCATCGCCCACTCTTGATCCTGGCCGTACTGCTGATCGTCGTCGGCGTGCAGATTTTGGCCACGGGCTTGATCGCCGAGTTGATCGTGCACTTGTCGCGCAACGAGCTGCCATACGTGCTCAAGCGTGAAGCCGTGCACGAAATCGCGGTGCTCGGCCCGGGTATGCCGCACGGTGAAGCGCGCGTCCCGGTGATGCACACGTAGAGCCGCGCGCGGCGCGTCAGGTGGCGCCAAACGAAGCGCGGAGCTGCGCGTTGTCTTTTGGGCGGTCGAGATCCAGCATCGCAACCCCCGGGGCGACCGAGTTCACGCGCGAACTCGTGCCCAGCGCTTGAGCACGGCCCAGGCCGCCACGTCTGCGACGAGTGACGCCGCACGCGACGCGACCGCGATGGCCAGCGCGGGCGCGCTGCCCACCGCAGGCGCCAAGCTAATCGACAGAATCGCTTCGCGTACACCGACGCCCGCGGGCGCGGCCAGCGCCACGAAGCCGCCCACGGTCGCGAGCGCGTACAACCCCGAGGTCGAGAGCGCGAGCCCCGGCGCTGCGCCGAACGCGCGCGACAACAAGAAGCCGTGCACCGCCCAGCTCGCCCAATAGAAAACGTGGGCAAAAAGTAGGGCGAACGGCACGAGCGGGCCCTCTCCGTCGACCTTGAGTACGCGCACGACGAACGCGGGCAATCGCTTGCGATCGATACACGACAGCACGATCACGATCGCGGTAAATCCGAGCACGATCGGAATCGCCCAGGCGCCGAGCAGGGCCATCAAGCCGCTGCTCGGAGGCAACCACAAGAGCGACGCAAATCCGATACCGCCGCCGACCGCCGTCCAAGAGAGCATCTCCAGGCCAACCGAGGATCCGACCGAGACCGCGGACACACCGAGCCGAGCCGCGCCCGCCATGCGCACGAAGGGCAAGCCGACCATGCCGGGCGTGTAGCGAGCGAGCTGCGAGTCCATGTACAGCGAGAGCGCCGGACCACGCGGCACGCGCCGCGCCGTCATGCGCTCGATCAACGCGATCCAACCGCGGCCCTGAATCAAACAACCGAACCCGAGCGGCACGACGGAGAGCAGCGCCCACGATAGCTCGAGCGAGACCCTCGTCTTTTGCCAGCGATGCGCCAAATCCCAGGCGGAATAGGCCACGAACGCCAGCGCGATGGTCATGAACAGCGGACCCAGCCGCTTCTTCAAGCCGGTTTTTGCCGCTGGGGCTCCGCCTGCTTCGGGGGTGCTCAAAGCTGCCAGTCGAGTACTAGCTGCGCGTTCTGTGAAGTGTTTGCGCCCTTTTTGAGCAGCACGAACTCCGCGACGCGCTTGACCACGCCGTATTGTCCGCTCTCGAGCGCCGCCTTCAACGTCGGTTTGGTGCGCGACAGCTTGAGCTCTTTACTCGATGCCAGCACCCACTCGGCGCCCATCGGACCGTGACGCATGGTGAACATCTTCACCCGCGAAGAGACGTGCGGTCCGACGGTCTCGGTGGCAGCCACCGAGGCGTCCTTCGGGATCAGCGCGACCAAGGATTGCAAGCGCTCGTAGCGCTCGGCCTCTCGCGGTTCGAAGCCGAAGTCGATGTAGTTATAGCCGCCCTTGAGCGAGTTCGCGCGAGCGGCGAAGGCGCCGTAATTGTAGGTGAGCACGAGCGAAACGCAGACCATCGTGATGGCGGCCGCGCGCATGCGAATCAAACCCGAATCCAAGCTCTTGCCCAGGGCCTCGAGCGCGAGCGGCACGGCCAAGAACAGGTACGGCGCCCAGTGCATCACGTAGTGGAACGAGAACAGCGTGGGCGGATCGTAGTTCGTGACCAGCAACGTCAGGAACACGCCGGGCACGAAGGCGGCCCACAAATACCAGCGGCGCGCAGGCAGAAACGCGACTGGCACCAACAAATGCAGCAGGTAGAGGAGCTTCTTCTCGACCACCAGCTTGTTCAGTACGAAAAGTGGGTTGGTGATGAGCGTCTTGATCACGCTCTTGTAGCCCTTCTCGCCGTCGGCCCAGAGGTCCTTGTACATGTTCGGGTACCACCACTCGCCCGCGTCATCCATGACGTGAAAGCGCAGGTACACGAAGTAGGTCAGCGCCGAGATGGCGATGACGAAGCCCGGGAACGAGCGATAGCCCGAAAGCAGCAGGAAGCCGCCGACCACTGCCACGCCGATCGGAATGTCTTCACGCAAGAGCAACGCGGCAGCCGTGGCCAGGCCGCAAAGCAGCCAACGACGCGTCTCGGCCGCCCACACCAAGCTGAACAAGAAGAACGTCGCGATCGGGACGTTTTGGAACTCCGAGAAGTTCGCGCTGTGCATCGGGTAGTAGCACAGGAAGACCAATGCGACGGCTGCGGCCATCGCGTCGGACACGTGGCGGCGCGCGTACCCATACAACGGTAGCGCGCTCAGCCCGAGCATGAACGACTGCAGCACCAGCAGCGTTTCGGGCTTGGGAAACAACGCGTAGATGGGCAGGAAGAGGTACGTGCCGAACTTGGCGTGATTGGCTAGGTATTTACCCGGCTCGGTCGGGAAGACGACCGTGCTCTCGAGGAACTTCCCGTGTAATCCGCCGTAGATCAGGTTGTTGTTGATCGACAGATCGAAGTTGTGAGTCCTGAGCTTGTAGTGCCAGCGCACGAAGTAAAAGCTCATGAACAGCGCATATCCGAGCGCTCCGGCGATCACGGCTCCGCGTGGCCCTTGGCGGTGCAAGGCCGGCGGCAGCTGTTCACGCACTCCCGCCCACCACGAGCGCACCGACTCGGGCACGGACGACAACGAGCGGACCAAGAGCGTCTCGACCACGAGCGCTCCGAACAGCGCGACGAGCAGCAGCGCTTGATGCCGGTTCTGCCACGGCTTGTAGCGAAACACGATCGGCATGATCGGCAGCGCGATCAACGGCGAGACGAACCACGCCCATTGCTCGGCGATCTGCCACGAGCGCCGCTTGTTCCACAGGTACGCCAGAGCAGCAGCACCGACCGCTCCACCGAGCGCCAGGCCGCCCACGAAGCCTGCAACGAGATCCATGCGCTGATCAGGCGACTCGAGCTTGTTGTCCTGAATGAAGTCGGCGATCCAGCGCGAGCGAAACGCGAATTGCGTCCAAACGAGCAGCGCGCTGCCGAGCAACGCGCTCAGCGCGAGGACGCGGCTACCGATCCCCCAGCGATCCTCGTCGGGTTGTGGGTGGAGCTCCGCCGGCTCGGGCGGTTCGTCACCGTCGTGCTCGGGCTCCTCGGAGTCTGGAGAGGAGTCCAGCTCCTCGTCCTCTTGTTCCGCCTCACCCGCTGGTTTTTCGTCGAAATCCGGCTCAGACCCGGTCATTGCGCCGAGGGGCATACCACGAGACCACGCCGGGTGGCGCCATTCGCGCGCCGCGCGTACTCTATTGAGAGTGAGTCTTCGTGCCTACGCCCGGTTCTGGCCGGTCGCCGTGCTGCTTTTTTCAGCGCACGCCGCGCAGGCCGAGTTCAATCCTGAGGGGAGGAGCAAAAAGCCCAAGCCAACGGCTCACCCGCCGGCCCCAGCTCTGCCCGCCCGACCCAAGCCGGCAACCACGGGCACCGGCCCGTCGGCAGCTCCGCGGCCCGCGCCTTCCAGCCCGTCTGCGCCTCCGTCCGACGCTCGCAAGGCGGACAAGCCGGAGAACAAAGGCCCCAGCAGCGAGGCCTTGATCCAACGCTACACGGGGATCGTGCTGGCCCAACCGGGCGCGGACTTCCCACTCCAGCGCTTGCTCGATTTGTATCGCGAACGCGACGGCAAACTCGACGCCTTGTTCGCCGACCTCGCGCGGCGCGCCGAGACCGGAGGCGCGGCGCGCTACGCCGCGTTGGTCGCAATCGCCGGTCTCGAGAAGCTCGAGGGGCACCCGGAACGCGCTCAGACGGCCTATGAGCGCGCCATCGGCGAGGACGCAAAGAATCCGATCGCGGTCGTTGCCTTGGCGCGCATGTTGAACGAGCGCGGGGACAAGGCCAGCGCGAGGACGCGTTTCGAACAAGCTTTGCCCGCGCTCAAGGACGACGCGGATCGCGAGCAAGTGTTGCGCACCTTGCTCGGGCTGTGCCTCGACTCGAAAGACTACGACGCGGCCAAGCGTTACCACGAGCAGCTCGTGAAGCGCGCGGGCGGCTCGTTCATCGTGCGCGCGGAATTCGGCCGTGAACTCTTGGCCCGGGGCGCGTACGAACGCGCTGCTGCCGAATACAAGACCGTCGTGCAAGCAGCCACGGGCGACAATCGCGTGCTCGCTCCCGCGCTGCGCGACTACGGCAAAGCGCTGGAAAAATTGGGCAAGCGCGAGGAAGCGCTCACCCAGTACCGCCGCGCGCTCTCGCTCGCGGGTGAATCGGGCGTGCGCCGGGAGATCGCGCTCGCCATCGTCGACAGCTACCGTCAGCGAGACCGCCTACCCGAGTTGATCTCCGAAATGGAGAAGCGCGCCAGCGCTTCGGCCGAAGATTTGCGCACGCTGGGCGCGCTATACGAAGAAACGGGCCAGGTCGAAAAAGCGCTGGCCGCGTACCGGCGCGCCCTGGCTGCAGACGGCAAGGATTTGGCCACGCGCCTCAAGGTCGTGCACTTGCTCGAAGTGCGCGGCGATTTGGAGCAGGCCATCGGCGAATACGACGCACTGATCAAGGCCGCGCCGCGCAATCCCGACTTCGTGTTCCAACTGGCAGAAGCGCTGATCTCCCGCGGCGATCGCAAGAAGGCCCTCGCGCGCTTGCAAGAGCTCGAAGCGCGCTCGCAAAACGACGAGGAAACGCTGGCCGCGCTGGTCGACTTCTACGAGCGCGTCGACGAAAAAGAGCGCGCGCTCTCGCTATTGCAGCGCTTGGCCGGCAGCAACGCCGCCGATCCCGAACACTTGGTCGAGCTGGGCACACGCTACTGGCAAGACGGCGACAAGAAGAAGGCGCTCGCGACTTGGCAGCGCATCAAAGCGGTCGTCCCCGATCGCTCGCGCGCCTTGCAGATTTTGGGTGAGCTGTACTTGGAGCACGACATGCCCAAGGAGGCGCTGACGGCGCTCGCGGAGGCGGCCAAGCTGTCACCCAAGCAGCCACGCTACCGAAAGGCGTACGCCCTCGCGCTCGAACGCACCAGCGTGACCAGCGGCACCCGTGAAGGCAAGTCTGCGCAGTTCGAAGAAGCGCGCAAGATCTGGGAGGAGCTGATCCGCGAAGCGCAAAGCGATCCAACGCTCGCGCGTGAGGCCCGCCAGCACATCATCACCCTCTACAACCTGGAGGGACAACTCAGCCAGCGCGTGCCCGGTTTGGAGCGGCGCTTGGCGCAAAAGCCGCCTGATTTGGAGGCAGGGCGCTTGCTCGCGGAAGCGCACTTGCGGCTGCGTCGCTATCCAGAGGCCGAGCGCGTCCTCGGGCGCGTGATCGAAGCCGCACCGGGTGACGTCGAGAGTTTGAACTCTTTGGAACGCGTGCTCGTACTCGAACACAAGCTGCGAGCGGCGATCGGCGTACTCGAGAAGCTCGCCGAGAGCGACCCCAAACGCGCCCGTGAATATTACCAGCGCATGGCGAGCTATGCCGCCGAGCTGTACCAAGACGACGAAGCCGTGCGTTACGCGGCGCGCGCCGTCGAGCTCAGCCCCGACGACGCCGAGGGGCACAAAAAGCTCGGCGAGATGTATCGAAAGCGGCAGGACATCGCCAAATCGATCAGCGAGTTCCGGCAAGCCATCAGCAAGAACGAGCGCCTGTTTCCGGTTTATTTGGAGCTGGCCGAGCTCTTGCTCGGCCAAGGGGAAGCGGACGACGCGGACATGCTCCTGCGCCGGGTGATCCGCGCGTCTCCGGACGAAGAGCTGATCAGCCAGGCCGCGCGGCTGAGCATGCAAGTGAACTTGGGACGAGGCACGCTCGAGTCGCTCGAGCGCGATTTGCTGCCACTTTCGCTGAACAGCCCAGAACGGCCGATTTACCGGCAATTGTTGTTGGAAGTGTACGGCGCGCTCGCCTATCCGCTGCTCGAGCGTGAAAAGAGCGAGCAAGCGAAAGACGCGGAGGTCGCGCGAGTCGCGCTGGATCGTCTGGGTGAACGCGCGGTCAAACCCTTGCTCGACGCGCTGGGCGATCCACGCGAGGCCGAGCAGGAGGTCGCGATCACGCTGTTGTCGCACGTGCAAAACAAGAGCGCCGGACCGACGCTGTTTTCGTACGCCACGGGCAACGCCGACAGCGAGCTCCGCACGCGCGCGATGTTGGCCGTCGGCATGCTGCGCGACCCGGCGCTCGTCCCGCGCTTCGAGAGCTTGTTGGTTTCATCTGGGCGGGTCACCGCAGGTGAATCGGATCCGGTGCTACTCGCAGCCGTGTGGAGCGTTGCGCGCATGCGTTCGCCCCGCGCCGAACGTCTACTGACGGCGCTCGCCGGAAGCGACTCCGCAGAAGTGAGCGCGCTGGGGCTGATCGGGCTATCGTCGATCGGTTCTCGCGCAGGCATCGCGCAGGCATCCAAGCTGCTGCGTCAAGCAGAAGCGGGCCCCTTGCCGCGCGCGGCCGCGGCCTTCGCTTTGGCCGAAGCCGCACAAAAATCGCAAGAAAACGTGCTCGCGGAGCTGGTCGAAGCGAGCGATTCGAGCCTCGCGGCGCTGGCCGTGCTGAGCCTTGCACGACTCAGCTCGGCGAGCGCCCCGCGCGCCATCGCGGACGCTTTGGCGAGCTCCGACCCGCTCGTGTCGCACGCGGGTGGCGATGCCGCGCTGGTTTGGGCCAGCGGCAGCTACCGTAAACCCAAAGAGCTGCTGCCTGCACCGGAGGGCGCGCTCGACGTACGGCGAGTCATCGACGGACTGCGACCGAGCGGTTACTCGGGCGGCGAGCGCGTGGCCGCCCTCGAAAAGCTGTCGAGCGCGCTCGGACTCGCGCTCGGCCGAGCCGCGGCGGTGTCCCCCGAGCGCGCGCGAAGCGTGGCCTCACTGCTGGTCGTGGATCCCGGGCAACTGCCGTTCGCGCCACTGACCGACAATGCTGACTTCACCCCTGCCGAGCGAGCGCGTCTCGAGGCGCTTGCGCGCGCGCTGGGAGCGGCCCTCTTGCCGACCTTCAGCGCGCTCGCGCGTCACCCCTCACCCGAGGTACGGCTGTTCGCGCTGCGCTTTCTCGGCGAGCGTGAGGAGCCGGCGGCCAAAGCGGCGGTCGCCGAAGCCCTCAAAGACGAGCTCGGCTCAGTCAGGCGCGCTGCGCTCGCGGCCCTCGACGCCTCGAATCCCAAGGCCGAAGCCGCGGTGATCTCGCTGCTCGAGGTCGAGCCAGACTGGGCGCTGCGCGCCCTGGCAGCGACGACGCTCGGACGCGTCGCTGCAGGCAAGCCGAGCGCGGCGGCTGTCGCCGCGCTCAGCCAACGCGCCAGCAAAGATCCCTTCGCGCTCGTGCGCGAGGCGGCGCTAGAAGCCCTGGTTTCGGTCGATCCGACCTCTGCCAAGCGAGTGCTCGAGGTGAGCCATGACAGCGACCCAGAACCCAGGGTAAAAGCCAAAGCCCAGGCTCTACTCCAGCGGCTTTGATGTCCCAAGCACCACTCACCCTGCCTTTGCTCCGCTTGCCGCGCGCGTTGAGCATGCTGCTCGTGCTGAGCGCGAGTTCGGCGGTGAGTTGCGGCGATCTCGAAGGCTTCACGAGCAAGCCCGGCCAAGCCTACTGCGGCACGATCGGCCTGACCTTGTTCCAAGCAGGCTTCGTCGAAAAAGGTTCTTCCTCGACGCTCCCCCTCGCGCTCACCTTGGACGTCGACAAGCTTCCCACCGAGCCTGGCTTCCTGAGCAGCAACGATCCCATGGGGATTTGCAGCACGCCCGATTCACCACAGGTGCTGTTTCAGAACGCACGGCTGCGCGCGATTCCCGAGCTACAACACGACGTGCTCTCTGCCCTCGTCTTCGGCGAAGGGCACGACCACGACTTCTTCGCCTGGGTGGACTCGACCTGCCAAGGCACGATGGTCGCCGTCGTGTCGTTGATGAAGAATAACTACGTCGAGCTTCGCTTGTTCAAGCCCATGCCCGCGGCAGCCCCCAACGCCCCGGCGGCGGAGACCCCTGGATTTGCGCTCTTTCACCTCAACCCCAAAGACCTGACCCGGCCCGAAGAGGAAGGCGGTTGCGGCTTTCCTCCCCCATCTTGAATCATGTTGGTCCTCGGTATCGAAACCTCGTGTGATGAAACCGCCGCCGCCCTCGTCAGCGAGGACGGCAAAGTCGTCAGTGACTCGGTTCACAGTCAAATCAAGCTCCACGCACCATACGGTGGCGTGGTGCCCGAGCTCGCTTCACGCGATCATTTGCGCAACGTGCGCCCGGTCATTCGAGAGGTGTTCCGCAAAGCCAACCTCGAGCCGAGCGCCATCGACGGCATTGCGGTCACTTGCCGACCGGGCCTCACCGGCGCGCTGCTAGTCGGCGTGCAAGCGGCCAAAGGCTTGGCATTTGCGCTGGAAAAGCCGCTGGTTGGAGTCGATCATTTGGTCGGCCACCTGCTGGCCGTGTTTCTGCAATTTCCGGGTGCTCCCGAGCAGGCGCCGCCAACGTACCCGTTCGTGGCGCTGCTCGCTTCGGGCGGTCACACCGCGCTGTATCGCGTCACGGGCCCCGAGCTCGAAAGCGTGACCGAGCTCGGCGCCACGCGCGACGACGCCGCCGGTGAATGCTTCGACAAAGTCGGTAAATTGCTCGGCCTGGGCTACCCCGGCGGGCCCATCATCGACAAGCTCGCCAAGGAGGGCAATCCAGACGCGATCGACATCCCTTGGCCGATGCGCCGCCGCGGTTCGCTCGAGTTCAGCTTTTCTGGCTTGAAGAGCAACATGCTGCGCTGGGTGACCGAGCACGGCATCCCCCAAGACGAGCAAACGCTGCGTGACGTGTGCGCCGCCTTCCAACGCCGCGTCGTCGACACGCTGATCTTCAAAACGCTCGAAGCCGCGCGCGCTCAAAAAGTCGACACCATCGTGCTCGCGGGTGGCGTCGCCGCCAATCGCGAACTGCGCGAGCGCTCTGCCGCGCAAGCCGCAGAGCAAGGCATCCGCGTCGTCGTTCCGATTTTCAAAGCCTGCACCGACAATGCCTCGATGATCGCCTACGCCGGCATTCAGCGCCTGCGCCGCGGCGACAACGACGCACACGAGCTCGTCACGAGCCCGCATACGTCGCTGCCCCAAAGCACCAAAAAAGGCCGCGGAAAGCGCGAAAACTAAGCGTCTCCGGCGTTCGCCGCCGCTCCCCTCCGACGCGCAGGTCAGCTCGTCGGCCCTTCGAGAATTTCGAGAGAGTGGGCGCTCCCAATCCAGCATCGCACCTCTCTGGAACGCCGAGTGCCCGACGCGACCGCCCGCGCTCGGGTCGAATTCGTGCCGGCCGATCTGACCCAAGAGCGTTCGGTTCGAAATCGAGCCGGCCGATTTGACCCAAGAGCGTTCGGGTCGAATTCAGACAGGCCGCTTGCGAGCAAGCGCGTTTACGAGATCGTCAGACCGCCATCGACCGGCAGCTCGACGCCCGTGATGTAAGATGCGGCCGGCGAAGCCAAAAAGACCACGGCACTCGCCACTTCTTCCGCATTTCCAAAGCGCTTTTGGGGAATGCGCTCGCTGTAGTGTTTGGCGCTGGCGGCGGCAACATCGGGGGGCAGCCCGAATTTCGCTTGGATGGGGGTGAGGATGGTCGCGGGAGATACGGAGTTGACGCGAATGCCGCGCGGCGCGAGCTCCACGGCCAGGCAACGCACCAGCGCAGCGACCGCCCCCTTGGTCGCCGAGTAGATCGACATCATCGGCGCGCCACGCTGATCGGCAACCGAGGTGTTCACGATCACGGAGGCGCCACTGCCGAGCAGCGGCAGTAGCTTTTGCAGAGTAAACACGACACCCTTGACGTTCACGTTCATGTGCTCCTCGTAAAAGCTCTCCGTCACCGCATCGAACGGCGCAAGCTGCGCGATGCCCGCGTTGAGAAACACGATATCGAGCTTGGAGAAGCGTTGCTTCACTTCGCTCGCCAGGCGCTCCGCATCTGCCACGGAGCGAGCGTCGGCTTGCACTACCGCGATCTCCGAAGGCAGCTCGCGCCGAGCCGTTGCGAGCGTGTCCGCGTTTTGGCCGGTGATGATGACGCGCGCGCCCCGTTGATGCAGCAGCTCGGCCGTCGCCCGACCGATGCCCGTGGTGCCCCCCGTCACGAGCGCAACTTTGCCTGATACCCCGTGAATTTCGTTATTTTCCATGGCTATTCCTATTTTTGACAGATCGGTCAATAATTGAGCATACGAAAGAAGCTAGTCCAAGAGTCGGCGCGCCGCGTGAAGCACGCCGCGCACGAAACTGGGTTCACGATTGACGCGCGCAACGACCGCGAGCCCCTGCGCAATCGTGAGCAACGAACGAGCGGTCGCGCGCGCGTCCAACGTCGGGTTCACCTCACCGGCTTGTTTCGCTCGCCGCAGCGCGCGCATGAAGGCCGCTTCCATCAGCTCGAGCTTGCGGCGCAAGATGTCGGACATCTCGCTGTCTTTGGCGCCGAACTCCGGAACCGAGTTACCCACCAAGCAGCCGTGAAACTCCGCTGCCTCGGCCGCGGCTTGCCACTGTTCGAAGATACGCTCCAAGTTAGCGCGCCCCGAGCCCGGCGCGTCGAGCACATCCACCACGTACGGCTTGACCACGCGCTCGAAGTAGCGCTCGACGATGCGCAGGAACAGCGCGCGCTTGTCACCGAATGCACCGTACAAGCTCTGCCGCCCGAGGCCGGTAGCTCGTTCGAGATCGGCAACCCCCGTGGCCTCGTAGCCCTTCTTCCAGAACAAGAACATCGCCTGGTCCAGCACTTGTTCTTCGTCGAAATTGCGGGGACGCCCTGCCACGAGCAGCATCTCGCCATTTATTGACCCATCTGTCAACAATAGCGACGAGGCGGGAAATCGGAGCTGGCGTGCAGCTCCGTTAAGTAACGTGAAACGAGCGATGGAGTGCGAGCGCGCGGCGTCGGCGCAGCTACGCTCTGAGCGATGCCAAATTTCGGAAAGGTCATCGGCGATTCGCTGAAGAAGCTGGTGTTTCGCGAGTTTACGGTGTCGCGCGTGACTCGGCTCTCCGAGCACTTCGAGCGCATCGATTTCGTGTGCGAAGCGCTGCGCGGCGGTCGTTTCTCGCCCGGGGACAAAGTGCAACTCGCCTGCGACGGCGGCACGCGTACGTATACGCCCTTTTCGTTCGATACCGCGCGCGGCGCCCTGAGCGTGTTGGTTTATCTCCATGGTGATGGTCCGAGCGCGCGCTGGGCCCGGAACGTGAACGAAGGCGACCGCGTGTTTGCGTTCGGGCCGAGGGGCTCGCTCGCGCTGGCGCCCGAATCCGGCCCACTTGCCTTGTTCGGCGACGAGACGTCGTTCGGCCTCGCGCGCGCGTTGCTCGAGTCGCGGGGCGCGACGAATGGTCTCTCGTTCGTGTTCGAAGTGACGAACGCGAACGAGAGCCGCAGCGTGCTCGATGCGCTCGAGTTGCCGAGCTTCGAGCTCGTGGAACGCCGTGGTGAGGATGCTCAGCTGACGGAGGTCGAGGCCCGTGTGCGTGCCGTGCTCGCCCAGGATTCGGCACGCAGGTTGGTCTTCACCGGCAAGGCGCAATCGATTCAGACACTGCGAAAACGGCTGAAGATCGAGCCAATCGCGCACGCGGGGCAATGGGTGAAAGCCTATTGGTCCCCGGGTAAGCGCGG
>Ga0164308_10000148_pt1 | contig 37033 bp, 36 predicted proteins | sample Whisoiple_246_MG_FD_109983 | JGI IMG/M metagenome (GOLD analysis project Ga0164308, IMG submission 109983) | Soil microbial communities amended with fresh organic matter from upstate New York, USA - Whitman soil sample_246_MG | ecosystem: Environmental > Terrestrial > Soil > Unclassified >... | reverse complement strand
CGCAGGCAGGTTGGTCTTGAACTGGGTTCCCGGGGGAAGCGCCAAGTGCGTTGCTCGACCGTCAATGTTGGGCTGCGTCACGCAGCGCGAGGCGCATGGACGTAACGCCGGAGAGGCCGGCGGCCGCGAGCGAAAGTGCACCGCGCACGAGCGTGGTGTTTTTGCGCGCGAGTTCGGTTGCGATCATCACCCCATCACTCGTGTCAGCCAGTGCACGGAGCGTCAAAGCAACCCGCCGGCTCGAAGGCACCAACAGCGCGCTGCCAATCAGCACGTCACGGGCGCCCAGAAGCAGAATCAAGGTGCGGCTTCGAGGTAATGAGAACAACGCTCCGAACAAGCGCGGCGCAGCCAGCATCGCGCCGCCGCACGCCACGCTGAGCAGGGCGATGGTCAAGGTTCGCGCGTCGCTAGCTGCGAAACGGGATGGGGAATGACTATCTGCAATCATGCTGGCACAAGGATGCAAATTCGGTGCTCGCCGATCGCCCCTCGGCGCAGTTCAGGAGCGCGCAGCGGCGCGAGAAGCGAGCTCCTTGGGCGAGTTCGTGGCTCGCTTCTGGCGTCGCGTCAGTTGCGTCGCTTGCTTGATGTGCCCCGCGCTGCTGCGCGTCGACTTCCGTGAGGGCTTGCTGCCCTCGGACGACAACTCGAGCGAAGCGCCGCCCTTGGGACGCTTGCTGAAATTGCGGCGCGCTTTGCCGGTGCCGGTCACTCCTGGCGTCGCGGCGTTCACTTCCGCTGGCGGCTTGCGCGCTTTCGGCTTCTTCGGTTTGGGTCGACTGTTTGCGAGTTGTTGCGCTGAGTTGAATTGCTCTGCTTTGGTCGCCATTCCAGGCAGCATAGTGCGTGATGCTGCGGATGCACGGCGTTGTCGACACTCCGTTGTGCGTGACAGAATTGCAGCCGCTGTCAGTCGCTGCGCGCTGGCCCGCGCGCCCATTGGCATGCGCCGTGCACCGTGCTGGTGCCATGCATCTCTATCTGACGGCGCGTCATTTCGAGCTCACAGAGGCCATTCGCGAGCACGTCCAACAACACATCGTGCGCGCCGTCGAAGAGCACGCCGATCCGCATGACTTGAACCGCGTGGAGGTTCAGCTGTCCGTGGGACAGCGGGATGCGCGCTACCGATGCCACGTGCTGGTGCAGCTGCCCAAGCACCGCGACTTGAACGTGAGCGAGGAGGGCAAAGATCTCTATGCCGCCATCGACCTCGCGCAAAAACGTCTAGTGCGAGCGTTGGTCGACAACCGACAGCGCGATCAAACCACCCAGAAACACCCCAAGAAGTTCAGTTGGGGCCGCATTGCACGCATTCTGCGGAGCGTGCGCTGAGCCGGGCGATTGGGGCATCACCCCGAGCTACGTCGTCAGCCGGCGCACAGCGCTGACCAGAAGTTCCATACGTACGGGCTTGATTACCCAGCCCTTCGCCCCGGCGTTCTTGGCGCGCGCGACCATCGTCTCATGAGCCTCCGTGGTGAGCATCAATACCGGGGTTTGGGCGGTAGTACCGGCCGCGTGCAGGTGATCCAATACCTCCAGTCCGCTCAGACCCGGCATGTTCACGTCGAGTAGGATCATTGCAAAACTCGCGGCCTGCGCTTGAGCCAAGCCCTCGGTCCCGTTCTTCGCCGGGGTGACCGTGAAGCCCGCGCTCTCCAGGGCATCGGACACTTGGCTGCGAACCGTTTCGGAATCGTCGACGATCAGGATCTTCTTCATATGGCTTCCTTTTTTGGCCAGCGGCCGTGCAGCTGTCCCCTGGTGGCGTCACTCGAATCAGTGGCGTGTTCTACGCTGAGGCTCGCTGGGGGGAACGTGACGCGCCAGCACGTACCGCGTTGAGGCGCACTCTCTACGTCGAGCTTGCCGCCCAAGGACTGGACGACGGCGTGGACAGCGGCCATGCCTACGCCGCGCCCCGAGGTTTGGGTGACGCTGGCTTTGAGCGAGAAGCCATCGCTCGTTAGCGCGCGCTTCAGATCCTCGGCGTTCTCGGCCGGTAGCCCGCGTTGCGCCGCCAACGCGGCCACGGCGCTCCAATCGATTCCGTAGCCATCGTCGGTGAGTTCGACGACGAGCGCGCTGCCTTCGAGGCGCGTGACGAGCGTGATCGCGGTATTCTCCGGTTTGCCGAGCCGCGCTCTGTCTTCGGCAAACTGGACGCCGTGGTCTGCGGCGTTGTTCAAAAGGTGTGCGAACACCGTCCAGAAGGGCTGCAGCCGCTCCGGCGGTAGGCGCAACTGATTGTCCAGGACCTCGATTTCGGGTCGTGGCTTACCTAGCCTCTGGCAGGCGTTGAACAGCATTTCTCGAGCGCGTTCGAGGCGCAGCTTGGTCGGTTCGTAGCGAAGCTCGAGCAACTGTTGACGGAGCTTTGGGGTCGCCGTCTTCGCGTCCGCCAACTCGAGCAAGCGCGCATATTCCGCCTCCGAGATCAGCACCCCCTCGGTCTCGCCGACGAACGGCTCGATGCGGCGCCGGAGGGCGTTCCAGGCGTCGCGGACCTCTAGTCGTTCTGCATCGTTCAGCACGCTCTGCGCCCGCTCTGCCATGGTGTCTTCCAGCCGGTGGCACAACGTCGCGATCCGCGATAGCCCGATGAAGCGCGCGTTGCCCTTCAGCGTGTGGATGGCTCGTCGCAGCACGATTGGCTGCTCGCCGCTGGCTTCGCTGGTGATGCAATCCACGAGCCCCGTCGCTTCCAACCAGAAGTCGAAGAATGCGCGCCGATCCCGTACCAACCGCTCGACCAGCACTGAAAACTCGTGATGCTCGGCCAGCGCCAACTCACGTTCGACGGCGGCGGTAATCTCCGTGAGTACGATCACCGTGCTGCCCAGCTCGTCGCCCGGGGTGACCGCGTGGTAGGCGAGCTCGAAATGGCGATTCACGTGCAGCAGGCGCTTCGGCAGCTGATCCAGGGCGACGTCGATCGGAAGCACGCCCAGCTGCATCTGCTCCCAAGCGATCCTCATCCAATCCGACTGACTCGCGTCGAGCCGTTCGACCACGTCCCAGACATGAGCCCGCTCGGGTAGCTCACCCAGCCAGCTGCGGGTGATGGCCGAGCGCTCTGGCAATAGCTCGCCGCTCGGCAGCGCGGTGAAGAAGCCCTGGTCGACGCTGTCCAAGATCACTCGGAGCTCGTCGTTGCGCACGGCCAGGCGAGCCTCACGATCGCGCACCGCTTCGGCCATGCCCACGAAAGCGTCGGCCAGCTGCGCCACTTCGTCGTCGAAGCGTCCGGCTCGATTCAACGCTTCTGGCAGCTCGCTGTTGCCGCTTTTGAGTTGGACCGCAGCCCGCTGAAGCCGTCGAATCGGCGTCACCACCATGCGCTGGAGGACGAGCACCAAAGCAAGCGCCAGCCCCAAGGCCGAACCGAGCGAAGCGTGCCAGAGCTGCGAGGTCAGGGCAGCGAGCGCCTGCGCCTCGCGCTCCGTCGACATGCGCAGGGAAATCGTGCCCACGACTTTGCCGTCGGGATTCACGATCGGCTCGACGGCGACCGCGCTTTGCGGCTCCAGCCAGCGCGTGCGCGCGGCTTGCCGGGGCCTGCCGAGCGCGCGTCCGCCACCCTGGTGTAGTTCGGCCAACAGCGTCGGAGGATCCGCGGAGGACCAGATCTCGACGTCGGTAATCTCTTTGTTCTTGCTGACGTCCGCGACCCCGCGGCGCATCTCTTCTTCGTCCGCGAAAACGACCGCCGGCATCACGGACAAAGCAGTGAGCTGCGCCACCATGTCCGCGGCCACCTCTTTCGAACGCATCGCAGTCATGCGCGACGTGCGCGACAGCCCATAGTAAGCAGCCGTGGCCACGCCACACACGAGGATGAGTACCGGCACCGCGAGGCGCGTGCCCAACGGCACGAACCAGCGTTTGCCGGTATCTTCAGAAGATGATGACGTCGCCTTCATCGAATACGCATGCCGATCCGGAGTAGCTCAGTGCCGTCGGATCGATGGCACCTCGCGTGGAAATGGTAACAACCCCGCGCAGCGTTCGGAACGAGTACAAGGTAAGCTCGCCTGAAGAAGTATTCTCCCGAGCGAGGGCATCGGGGCTACCCCGCACGGGCAGCCCCACGCGCAGCACGGTTCCGAATTGCGCGAGTCGAACTTTGATGCGACCGAGCAGCTGGTTCACCAAATCCTTCACCATGTCTTCGGGCATGGCGCCTCGAGTGACATCGCGGCTGATAACTCCGAGCACCCCCGTTGGGATCGAAAGCTGCAGTTCACCGCGGATCATCGGTGCGTCGTAGGAGATGCTGGCCACGACGCGCTCGTCCTTGCCCGGCTCCAAGTAGTCCGTTGCGCGTGGCATCGGCGCAAGGGCGATGTTCAGCGAATGAAACAGTCCGACGGCTGCGCTCTGCAGGATCGCGTCGAAGATCACGCGGGAGTCGAGCGAACTAGCCATGCTCGACCGACGTCGCGTCGGCTCGTCGTTTTCGGCATCGGCCGCGGCCTGTCAACGCATTCTCCTGCATAGTGTACTCGGCGCGATCGGCAGCGCGAGCGCCGCCGACGCGAGCCCGACCAAGTGTCGCACTAGTAAGCATCCGGCAGGTAATCGGCGGCATTGTTGATGTCGAAGACGCGGTCGACGTTCTTGATCACGAGTGGGACGGCCTCGCCAGCCGCGTATTTCAACATCGTCTCGAACGCAACCGGTCCGAACTTGGGATTGCACTCGGTCACTTCGCCAATCTTGCCATCGAGGATGAACTGCGTGGCCTTCTTGGTCCCATCGATGGACACGATCAGAATGTCCTTGCCCGGTACCTTGCCCAACTCTTCTAGAGCGGTGATCACACCGAAGGACATGGCGTCATTGTGTGAATAGATGACGGTGACGCTGGGATACTGCGGGACCAAACGCAGCGTGGCATTGTAGGCCTTGGTCTCGTCGAAGTCGGCGCTCTCCGAAACGAGCAGCTTCATGCCGGCCTCTTTCTTGATGCGTTCGTCGAAACCCTGCTTCCGCGCGACGCCCGGCGAGGAGCCCACGGTTCCCTCGAGTTCGATGATGTTGGCCTTGCCCTTGGTCTGGGCAATCAGCCAATCAGCGGTTTGTTCGCCCTCGAGTCGAAAGTCGGAGCCGAGATAAGATACGTAGTCGGTGCCCGGTATGGCGATCGTCGGGTCCACCGCGCGGTCGACGATGAAGGTCGGGATACAGGCCTTTCTGGCGGCGACGACAGAGGGTGCGAGCACGGTCTCATCGTGTGGTGCGAGAAAGATCGCGTCTACTTTGGCGTCGATCAGCGCCCGCATCCGCTCGACCTGTTCGGCAGGATCGCTGGACGTTCCTGGATCGAAGATCAGCTCGTAGCCGAGCCGAGCCGCTTCCTGCTGCATGCTCGCGGTGTTTGCGTTGCGCCAAGGGCCATTGTCTTCCCACAGCTGCGCAAAACCGACACGGTAGGTGCTCTTGCTGGCGAGCGGGGGGAGCGTCTTACAAATGTTGGCCGAGGGCGTCGCGTCGTCTGAATTGCTGCCGCAGCCTGCGACGGCCAAAGCGGCGAGGGAGCAAGCAAGTCTGAGTTTGTTCTGAAAAGACATCGACCGATGGAACGTCCGATTCGGCACCACGGTTCAGTGGGCAGAGGCGGTTTTCGGAAGTTCGGAACGGGAGAGCAAGTAAGATATCCGCAGTCGAACCGAGCGGCCGCTCGCGCTCGAGCTCCGAAATTCGCTACTAGACCTAAAAGCCTAGCGATTTTGGTCGTTCTGATGGCTACGCCCCAGCGCTGGCGAGACGCCGCGGTGATGGAACTTCGGCGTCAAAACACCAAGAAACAATGATCCGTCAAAGTTCGATGTACGCCTGGGTGGCGGCTGGCTTACTTGCGGCGATTTGCGAGCGGACGGCTTCGGCGCAGGACGTTTCCGGACTGGAAGGGCTGCTGAGCGAGCAGATTGTCTCCACTGCGTCCAAACACGCGGAGGGGGCTAGCTCTGCTCCAGCGCTGTCCACGAACGTCAGCGCCGAAGATCTTCGCCGATACGGGATCCGTACTGTTGCAGAAGCCGTAGACTTCCTCGGTATTGCCGTGGGTTCTTCCGACAACTTGAGCGGCGGCGAAGTGGGAGCGCGCGGGGTTCTACTGACGGGAGACAAGGGCAGTCACTTTCTGTTGCTCGTCGATGGTCAGACGATGAACGACCCACTGCGTGGCGGGACGACGTTCGGGCCTGGCGCGGGCATCCCGATCGAGCTGGTCGATCACATCGAGATTGTCGTCGGGCCGGGCTCCGTGTTGTACGGCTCCAACGCCATGTTCGGCATCGTCAACGTGGTCACGAAGCGAGCCAAGGACTATTCTGGCGCTCGGGTGATCGTCGAGTCGACATTGCCCATCAGTGTGCGCGTCGGCGCAGGAGCCGGCGCTGAGTTCAAGCTGTTCGGCGCGCCCACCGAGCTCACGACTCAGATCGAATACTTCAAACAAGAAGGGCCGGACCTGTACTTCGAACCCGAAGACACCGGCATCGATCGCTTCACTGGTCAGCCTGGCAGACACACTCGCTCTGGGCCCGCCGATGGTATCTGGGGCGGGGCCCGCGCCACTCACTCCTCCTACGTCGATAGTCCGTCGGGGATCTTGCGCATCGTACGCGGCAACACCGAGCTCCATCTGCAAGGCGTCTATTACCGACACGCATCTCCCTCGACCATCGGCAACTTCGACGACAGCGAGGCGGGCGAGCGAGAATCCCGCGCGATCGCGAGCTTGAAGCATCGTTTCGTGGTTTCCACGCTGCTGGAGGTCTCGGCTCGCGCGTACGCCAACTACTACTCGATGAGGAGCGATTTCATCGCCTCGCGGGGCGAGCTGTGCCCTTTCGGAAACGTGACTTGCGACTACCGCAGCGCCGGTACCTCCCATTGGCTCGGGCTCGAGCTGCAAAGCAGCTGGGATTGGTTCCGAGACAGCCGCTTCGTGACCATGGTCGGGGTGGACGGTCGGCAACGCGGTGTTTCCACGAGCACGGACGCGTTCGACGCGGACACCGGCCGCTCGCTCTACCACCCACCACCGGGCCTGGATCGCTCGGACGCCACGCTCGCGGCTTACGCCGAACAGACCTACGTACCTACTCAGTCCGTGGTCATCAAAGGCGGAGCGCGAGTCGATTCGGATCCTCGCTTTCGCGCAGTAGTGACGCCCCGTATCGCGTTGGCCTACAAGGCGTGGGAGGGAGGCACACTGAAGGTCTCGTACGCCGGTGCCTTTCGGGCCCCGAGCTGGGACGAGGCCAACAACGCCACCACCCGACGAATTCTCTCCGACAACTTGCGGCCGGAGAAGGTCAAGTCGATCGAGGGCAGCGTGAACCAACAGGTCGGCACGCACCGGCTCGTGCTCGGTGGCTTTTACTCGAAATGGACCGACCTGGTCGAACTTGCCACGCTCACCGAGCAAGAAACGATCGACGCGATCCGCAACGGGGACACGTCGGTGCCGTTTACACCAGGCGTTCATCTCACCCAATATCGAAACACGAGCACGGTGATCAACTACGGCCTCAACACGGGGCTGGAGGGCGCGTTCGCCTCGGGTCACTTGCTGTATGGCGTAAGCATCACCGGCGCCATCGCCGAGAGGCGCAGCGAGGGACGCTCGAGTCGGCTACCCGTCGCACCCCAACTGTTTGGCAACGCACGGCTCGCGTACGTCCTGGGAGAACAGCTGCCCACCATCGGCTTGGGTGTCCGCTTCGTCGGACCGCGTCCGGCGGACCTATCGAGCGGCTTCGATCCGCCCCCGTACGCGCCGGCGGCGGCCGAGCTCCGGCTGACCTTATCTGGCCGTGCACCGCTGATCGCGGGCCTGAGCTACCGCTTGATGCTCAACTACAATACGGCCAAACATGGGCCTTACGTGGTGGGGCCGGTCACCAGTTCTTTACCCACTCAGCCCGCGGCCGAACTCAACCCGGTTGATAGATTCCGAACCACTGCTGGTTTGCAGTATGACTTTTAGCGTGCTGTGCAAGTGGCTGACCGACGTCCAGGCGCGACCTCGCCGAGACGCGCTGCGTTGCCATGGGAGTTTCACGCGCCGGACGCTGGGACTTGCGGCGCTGGGGCTCACTTTCAGCTCGCTCGCTAGCGCTAGTAGCGTTCAGGTTCCTTTCAGTGTGCAGGCGGACTTGATCGCCAAGGTTGCCAGTTTCGACCGGAACTTTGGCGCGCGAGCGGGCGCACGCGCGCTCGTGTTCATCATGCAAATGCCAAATGACGCGGAGTCGGGGGCAGCCGCGTTGGAGCTCAAGAGCGCGCTGTCACGGGTTTCTGCAGTGGGCGACCGCCCGCACGAAGAGCAGGTCGTCACCTACGGCGGAGCTGCGGCATTGGCCGAGATGGTCAAAGCGCGCAAGCCCTCCATCATCTATTTTGGCCCCGGTTTTGCCAAAGAGCTGAGCGCGATCAAAAATTCTTGTTCCAACGCCAGTCTGCTCACGGTCGGCGCAACTCCAGAATACGTGGAATCCGGAATCGTGCTCGGCTTCGATCTCGTGTCGGGCCGACCGAAGTTGCTGATCAATCTCGGCCAGGCTCGTAAGCAGCAGGTGGATTTTCCGGCGTCCGTGCTGCGCTTGATGAAGGTTTACCCGTAAGCAGGCGCTTCGTGCGCTGTCGCTCGAGTTTTCTAGCACAGCGCTCCTCGCACTGCGGATACGCTCGTCCGTGGGCGGCGGGCGGCCCAGTACGCTGCCTTCTCTCGTTACGGGAGTGCGAAAAACGCGCAGCCTGCCTCGCCGCGGGCTACGGTGAGTGCGTCGTTCGTCGTGCGCGCTGCAATGGTTCGCACGCGATAGAAGGGACTGCCATGACTCGATCTTCGCTCGGCTCGCAGCGATCTCGCATCAATCGCCGCGCATTCTTGCGCGGCACGGCAGGGGTGGCCTTGGGGCTGCCCTTCCTGGAGAGCCTGCCAGAGCGCTCCGCTTGGGCGGCGGGGCAGGACCCGGTCTTCAGCTTGTTCATCTGCGCGGTGGACGGCATCGTGCCTGCGAGCTTCTTCCCCAATAGCCTCGGAGCGCTGACCCGCGAAGACCTCGCGGCGGCCGGCAAAGCGACCAGCAAACTATCGGCTCATGCCGAGAACTTGTTGTTCTTACGCGGCATCGATTGGCCAGCTGGTGCCATTGCGGATTCGCACGCCGAGTCGCTGTGCATGGCGCTCACTGCGCTCAAGCCTCAGGGCTCGGGCCCCGCGGCGAGGGGCAGCGGACCTTCCGCGGATTGGGTGATCGCACGCAAGGTACAACCAGGGGTCGCGCCTCTAACGCTGTATGCCGGCACCAAGCGGGGCTACATCAACGAGAGCCTGTCGTTCAGCGCAGCCGGCACGGTGACGGCCGCGAGCAACAATCCGTATGAGCTCTATCAGAAGCTGATCGGTATCGTGTCAGCCGATGGCACGCCTGCCCCGGGCTCGGCGCAAGCGCAGCGGCTATTGCTCGAGAGCCGCAAGAGCATTCACGATCTCGTACGAGACGATCTGCGCGACCTGATGTCGAACTCGCGCATGAGCTCGGCTGACCGGCAACGGCTGCAGCAGCACTTCGACGCCATCCGCGATCTGGAGGTCACCATCGACGGAATGGGGGAGGAAATGGTCAAGGGCTGCAATTGGGGCGGAGTCGAGCTCAGTAAGCTCCAAGCATTGCAGACGTTCGCGTTCACCCAAGATGGGATGATCGAGGACATCGTGCGATTACAGATGAGCCTGGTTGCCCTCGCCTTTGCCTGCAACTACAACCGAACCGCCACCTTGCAGTGGGGGGACGGCACCGACGGAACGGTTTACGCCGTACCATCGAACGAAACCCTGCACTGGAAGTTGCACTACATTTGCCACCGCACGCAGAGCGATTCTGCTACGGGCGATAACCCTTTGGCCGCCCAGGCCCACGCCGAGATCGACGCGGTCAGGATGCAAACTCTCGCTGCTGGTCTGGACCACTTCAAAGCGCGCGGGCTCGAGGACCGCTCGTTCGTGCTTTGGACGAACGGCATTGCCGATTGTCCGTCGGACTCGTTCAAGAACGTGCCCAACATCATTTGGGGCAGCGGCGGTGGCCACCTGAAGCAGGCTGCGTACGTAGACGCCGGCGGCACCACCAATAGTCCGCTTTTGAACGCGCTGATTACCGCTGCCATAAAGGACACTGGCGAGACGATGGAGAACTTCGGCGTTGGCCCGGCCGGGCAATTGCCCGCAGTGCTCGCCTAGTCGGTGATTGCGAACAGCAGGCTCTCCTGCGGGCGCAGGCCTGTGCGCCCTCAAGCGCGTCAGTCGCAGCCGATGCGTTCGCTGCCAATGGCGATGTCGTCGTACCAAATATCCGACTCGGGGCCGGCATACTTTTCGAACCCAAAGCGCAGCGCATCGTAGTTTTCGTGCGCCAAGTTGGTCACGTGCAGATCGGGCACGTCGACGCCATCGACCCAAACTCGGATCTCGGTGTGTGCAGAGTCGAGCAACAGCTCGAGGCAGCTATACACCCCAGGTTTGAATGTGACTCCAGGCAGATGGTCGTTGTAGTAATTTTGGTTGGACAGGAAGCCGTGAGCGTCGCCACCCACGGTCATCATCAGCATGGCGTTCTGCTCGCCCAAGCGCAGCGCGTTGCCGGCGTTGGGCGCGGCAAAGGTATCGGCCAAGACGAACGTGTTGTGCCCGCCCGTCATGGCCTCGGCCAAGCGCACGAATGCACGCACATAGAAGCGACCAGAAGCCTGCGGCAGTCGTGCCGGGTCGTGGTAAACGAGCAAGGTCTGGTAGCCAGACCCGTGAACATGCACTGACTTCGAGCCACTGTGCGCCGGCACCGTGTCGTCGACGGCTACGCTCCCTTCGCCATTCACGACCGCCGACCAAGGTGCGCCGGGCACCGCGCCCACGGCTGCGACCTCGAAGTCGTCGCAGGCGAGCAGCCCAGCGCGCGCATGGCAGGCCGACCCAGCTCCGCCGCCGCCCGCGGCTGCCGGTGCTCCCGCGCTCGCGCTCCCGCCAATGCCTGGGCTGCCCGCGCCGCTGCTCGTACCCGCCGCCCCCCCCGTGTTAGTGGCGCCGCCCGTGCCCGCGCCGAGGGCGGCGCCAGCCTCACCGGCGCCGTTCGAAATGCCGGCCGTCGCGGCGCCGGACCATCCGCCGCCCGCGCTGGCGCTCGCGCCGCCTTGGCCCGCAACGGCGACGGGAGTGCGCGCACCGTCTCCGCCGCAGCCCGGTGCGCACAGCGCAACCGCGCCGAAGCTCACGGCGCGCGCCAACTGGAATCCGTTCCGAATCATCGCGCCACGTTACTTCACTGGGGCAAGACCGGCACTTGGCTTTGGTTGGCGGACCGAGGCCACTCCAGGAGGGTGAGCCAAGTCAGCGCAACCCGCCGGAGGCGATCAGCGTTTCTCCGGTGAGCCAACGCGAGTCCTTGGAGGCCAGAAAGACCGCGATGTCCGCGATCTCCTCGGGTTGTCCGACGCGACCGAACGGCGTTTGGGCGGCCAGGCCTTTCTCGAAATCGGAACCGATGAAGCCTGCGCTGTGGGTGCCTTCGGTCTCGACCATGCCGGGGTTGATCGAGTTGACGCGGATCTTGCGCTTGCCAAACTCACGCGAGAGCACGCCCGTAATGGCATCGACTGCGCCCTTGGTCGCAGTGTAGACCGCGCTATCCGATGGCGTGATGCGAGTGACCGCAGAACCGACATTGATCACGCTACCGCCTTCGGGCAGATGCTTGGCGGCGGCCTGCGTCACCAACAACAAGCCGAGGACATTGGTGTTGAACAAGCGGTGAAAGCTCTCTTCGGTAATCGCTTCCAGAGGCGCAAACTCGTAAACGCCAGAGTTGTTCACCAGAACGTCGACGCGCCCAAACGCCTTCACGGCGTCGTCGATCAGCGCTTTCGCGTCGTCGGCTTTCGACACATCCGCCTTCACCGCGATTGCTTTGCCGCCCCGGGAGGTGATGGCTTCGACCACTTGGTCTGCCCCCGACTTGCTGGAAGCGTAATTTACGACCACAGAGGCCCCCTGGGCGCCGAGCGCCTTGGCGATTGCCGCCCCAATGCCCTTGGAAGCCCCCGTCACAATCGCCACTTTGCCGTCGAGTTTGCTCATTTTCTGTCCCTTTCGGTGGAGGCACGGCCTCCGGATTGTTCGTTAGTTCTAAACTGCGGAACAATTGAACTTCGTCAAGGGGTGGTTAGACTGATTTCATGAAGCCGCTGGTTCACCCGGCACTGGAAGACATCACCGTGGAGGGGATCCTGCACGCGCTGTCAGACCCCACCCGTGTGGAGATCTTCGCGAAGATGGCGGACTCTGCCGGGTCCGCCAATTGTTCCAGCTTCCTCACGCTGAACGACAAGGCGGTGCCGAAGTCCACCCTCTCACAGCACTTCAAAGTGCTGCGCGACGCGGGCCTCATTCGCTCGGAGCGGGTGGGCGTGGAGATGCAAAACAAATCGCGCTGCGCCGAGATCGAGACGCGCTTTCCCGGGCTGTTGACCGCAATCGTGGGCGCGCTGAAGACTCAATCCGGAGAGCGCTTTGCCAAGCGTGCCGCAAAGAAGGGCAAGGCCCGATAGTGCTGTCTCGGTAACCAGCGCGTCCGCAGCTCGACTGAGCGGTGCTCAGAGATGCCTCGGGATCGCGCGCGGGACGACACGCCGAGGCGGAGCGTGTTTGACCGTGAATTTCTGAGCAACCAGCAAAAACTCATCCGAGTCGCCCGTCGCAAAGTCGAGCGTCGGATTTTGCGGCATGAGGTTCACGTTCTTGCTCGTGTCGAGCGTCAGAGCGATCGGCTCGTTGGCGGAGGCTTGCAGCAGTACGTGCGCTACGCCTTGCTCGTCGGTTTGTCCGACCACGCTCTTCAAGCGCAAAATCGGCAGGTGCGGGCCATTTTCGGCCCGGACGCCGACTACGACGCTGTGCACCAAAGAAAAGCACTCGACCTCGAAGCGGGCTCGTGTGGAACCATTTCCGAGCCGGCGCAGCCCGACGAGCAGCGGCCGTTCGGGTGAGGCATACGCCGCGGGGCACTTCACGTTCAGGGTCTGCGTATCACCCTCGGCCCCTTCCAGTGAGAACTGCGCGTTCCCAGACGTATCGGTCGTGCCTAGTAAGCGCTTTCCCAACGAAATTTCGACGCCGGAGACCGAGCTCTTGCGCTCGCTGTGTGCAGCGATCGAAATTGGGAACTCGAGGGTCTGCACCGGCAAAGGAGCAGCATCGGTTTTGGACAGACAGCAGCAGAGCAATGGGCTCGAAAGCAAGACACCCATCAAGCGACGAACGAACGTGGTCATTTCCTTTGGCCTTCGGTTGTGGGGGCCCCCGAGTGCAGCACCATGCCATCGGCGTCCGAGCGTGTTCATGGTCCATCCTCGAGTTCGAGCATGGCCGAGCCGTCGGATTGCCCGCTCTCGGTCAAAGTCGCGAACGTGTGTCGCTCGCTCGCGAGCAAGGACAAGAACACTTGATAGCCATCGGCGCGCAGATAGCTGCTCGCGCCCGACTCTGGCGCGTGTGACGCCTGGTAGCCTTGCTCGCGCATCCAGGAATCATAGAAGGCTTGGGTCGCCGCGATTGATTGAGTCGACTCGTAGCTGCGGACGCTGAAGGGGCGGCCCTCCGCGCTGGCCGACAACGTTCGCCGCGCGCTCGGGGGACGAGGCACGACCGGCGAATCGCTGCCCCGAGCGTCCCCGCTGGCGGGGAACAGCGCCGACAGATTGAGTCCGGTGTCCGCCCACAAAGTGACCACGCGCGTGGAGCCGGAGCCCTCGGTTTCTGCGAAGGAATAGCGCAGGCGTCCGAACGCAGACAAATCGCGAGTCGCCGAAAAGCGCCGCAGCGCCTGCAGAAAGCTGCCTGCGGAACCGGAATTTGGACCGCTCACGAAGCACAGCACCATGCCGCGCGTTGCGGCTTCCTCCCGGAACACCCCGTTTCGCAGCGCGCCAGGGGGCGCGTACCGAGCGAACGGTTTGGGGTCGCTTTCGGCCAATCGATCGAGCACTAGCGCGGCAGCCCCGGGGTGATTGCGGCAATGCTGCTCGACGCGATCCAGCACGGTGCGGAGTGGTTGCGAAGTCGCGCTGACGGCGTGGTGAAAGCGTTCGCCATTCAGCGTCAGCGTCTCGGCGTCGCCGGTCAAATCCGCCAAGCCGAGCAGCTCATGCCCAAGGCCAAATGCGTCCTCGCGGGTTGCCGCATAGAGCGCGCGGCCCTCGACGAGCAGGCCGATCAACGAGACGCAACCGAAGTACAGAGACAGCCGCAGCACCCGCCGCGAAGGCAGGAGCCAGTGCCGCAGCGCTCGAGCGGCTTCACTTGCCCAATAGATTGGAGAGTTCATCCTTCATTACTCCGAGTACGCGATCGAAATCGCCGTCTTTGACTTCGTCACCGCAGCTCACGAACGACTTGGCGCGCACGCGCCCTGAAAACACCGTCTGAGTGCGGCTGCTGCGCCCCCCCGCCTTTGCAGTAGCCTTGGCTCGCCCGGCAAACTGCGCATCCGTGATCGGATTGAGTAAGCCCTTGCCGTCGCTGCTCGTCGCGCCCGAGCGCTGCACGAACTTGCTGGCCTTGGCCGAGCTGGCCGCTTCGGACGCTCCGCCGTTGTCTTTGCCGGCCGCCGACTGCTGATCCTTGTTCGACCCTTCGTCGCTGAATCCGGCCAGGTCTTTGCCAAGCCATTCACGGGGTTGGTTCGTTTTGCAACCCGCCATCGAATGAGCGATGACCGAGGCACGCGCGAGTCGAGAAACGGTCAATTGCTGGACGTACAGGTCGCGCACGTACGCGAGCGCGATCAAGCCCAGGGTGAGCGCGGAAATCACCACCGCGGCCTCCAGGAACACCGCTCCGCGAGTGGCACGACGGTGAGCCAGCCGTGCGCGCGTTTCAGTGAATGATGACGTCTTTTTGCACGGCATGGCCGAGATCCTTGAGCAAGAGTGCGTTCTCGTCGGTCGACCAATTGAGCTTGGGTAGGTGCGTCAGTCCGTCCTTCAATAGGTCTGCCCCCGCGAGCACGCTCGACAGGTGCTCGATTCCCGGATTGTTGCCGCTGTTGAAGCGGCGCAGCCGGGCACGCCAGCGGAAGTGCCACATGGCGTAACCTTCGTCGCGCTTGGAGCCGTTGCACGACTCCGACTGCCACGCGCCCGCGCAGTCGTAAAAGAACTCGGCCTGCGCAAAGCCGAACGAATCGGTCACGGACGTGGGCTCGCCGCCCTTTTTCGTCCACGCGCCGAGCCGAACTCCCTTGGGCGCGACCCTCAACGACTCCTTGTTGCCCTTGGCCACCGCCAGCAACTGCGCGTCGTTGCCCCCGTTGACGTAGCTGACGCTCACTTGCTTGGGCGTCATGTCCTTGCCCGAGTTCACGGGTGGCTTGGAAGCGCCGCCCTGAGCCTTCATGCGCTGGTCGGATTGAGCGCGCTTGTCATTTTTGCACTTCTTGTCGTCGAAGCCGCTCACCGCGGACTCGGCGTTCGCTGACTGCGATTGCAAGCGGGACAGCTCACTCTGTTGAGCGCCGGACAGCGCCTTGTTCGAGCCGCCGCCACAGGCCGCGCCGTAGCTGCGGCAGGCGCGTTCGTAGTCCGAGCGCGCCTGCTGTGCCTTGGTTTTGAGGCCATCGACATCCTTTTTGCAGCTGTCTTTGGCTGCAGAGTCGAGCTCGTCGCCGAAGTCCGGGGGCGTGGCGGCGCCGCTGCCGAGCTCGCAGAAATAGGCGCCTCCCTTCTCGATGCCCTTGCCAATCAAGTGATCGAAGCGACTGGTCAGCTTGTCCGGGATGCTGGTGTGGGTGAGGGACTCGATCATCCACTCGATCAAACGAGGACCCGACTCGCCTGCCTCGCGACAGAGCTGATCGACGTTGCCCTCCTCGACCGGCAAGCCCGAAAGCAAGCTGCGGTTGGCCGCGCCGGCTTCGCTGACTCTCGGGCGATACTTGGAGCCCACTTGAACGGAACCGGCCAGCGCGGCGCTCGGCACCATCATCTTGATTCCGACCTGCGCGCGGCTCAACGCCTTCAGGGTGTCGTTGATTGCGGGGCGGGTGTCGACGATCGCGGTCTGCAAATCGGCGGCGATGTCGAAACAGGTGACCGCGAACCCTTCGAGCGGCGGAAAGATGGCGCAGATGCCGCCGATCACCACCAGCGATGACTGGGCGGCTTTCATCGCCACGCGGACGCCCAAGACGCAAGCCATCAGCAGGTTCAAGAGCACGATCAGGTTCATGCCCCGCGCATCGAGAGTCGCCGCGCTGAATGCCACCGCGTCAGCGCCTTCTTGCAGGCGCTCGCGGTACACGATCGCATCCCCGATGCCGATCACGTACCAGAGCGCGCCGGCCATACACGCGCACATGAATACGCCCATCACCAAGATGGCGCCCTGCTCACCCCCCAGCGAAGGCAGGCGAGATTCACGGATAATCATAGCGAGCTCCTTGATAAGGGTAGATGGCCTCCGCCTTCACGGAGCGCATCGGAATGGCGAGCTTCAGCGCGTCGGTCGCGTGTGTGAAGTTGAACGAGAGCGGGCACGCAATGCGGTTGGCGATGCCGATGCGACACTCGGCCTCGACCTCGACCCGCACGCGTACCTTACTCACCTGGCTGTCGTTCATGGGCGCAAACCCCAGCGTTCCCGTCTGACCCGGCGCGCCCGGGCGCTCCGCGGGCGGGAAGACGACGTTCACGTCGTGAACGAAGCCGTTGAGAATCAGTGGCGCCATGCTGAGCAACGCCGCATCTCGTACGACTTCGTAGCGAGCGCTGCCCTTCACGGTCAGGCGATTGATCTTTTCGCCGTTGTAACGCTTGGGGTCGTCCCCAATCACCACTGCCGCCGCGCGCGCGGCATCCACGGCGGCGTGCTCCGTCACCAAGCGCACGGCGAACAACAGCGCGAGTTGGATGAGGCACAAGAAGAAGGTGTAGACCGGCAAAAAGGCGATCAGAAACTCGACGAACACCACTCCGCGTCGATCGCTCAGCGCGTGTCGGAGTGGCGGTGCCACCGCTCGGTCGCCTTTCGTCATCGTCTTGCTCTCCCTAGCCAGCCTCGATTGCCCGTTCGCATGCCCGTTCGCATGCCCGTTCGCATGCCCGTTTGCAAAACTCGTGCGCGCTCGTAAGCACGCGCGCCGCGCAGCGCCTCTTCACGAGCAGCGAGCAAAAAGGCGGCCGCTCGTGCGTGGGTGAGCTCCGCAGCGGAGACTGCTCGCAACCGAGTCTGCAACCGTTGGTTGCACGTGCGACCAACGGTTGCGCGCAGCCTCCCCCACGTAGAACCGCCCATTCGCGAGGGAATCGCAGCGAATCGGCCTGCCGCGAGCTTGGTCTCGCTCTTGCAGTGGGGTCCGCCGTGCGTCGCCGCCGCTCGACGGAAAACACCATGTCCGATCAAGATTACCACTCTGCTCATCGCGATGCCTCGCGGGCTAGCTCGCTGCTGCTCGACACGCGCGGAGCGTTGTTGCTCGAGTATTCGATCCTGATCGGCACCGTGGCACTGGCCTGTGCAGTGGGTTTGCTGATCGTCGGAATCGCCGTGCTCAACAGCTTCGGTTTCGTGCGCGAGCTTCTGCTCAGCGCGATTCCGTAGCCAACATCATCAATCAATCTGGAGGATAGCCATGCTCATCAAAATCAAGAAGCTGACTCGTGATAGTCGCGGTGCGAGCCTGATCGAATACGTATTGCTGATCGGCGTCGTTGCGCTGCTGGCGATCGCCGGGTTCAAAGTCTTCGGCAGCTCCGTCAAGAAGAAGATCTCGGAGCAAGCGCAAGCGGTCGACGGCGTCAACGGCAGCATTCAGTAGGCGCCGAGGCAAAGGGAGCCAAGCCATGAGCCTCTTTCTCTCGTTCACGGTCGTGGTGTGCGCCGTCGCGGCGCTCTCGGACCTCAGGACCGGGCTGATCCCGAACTGGTTGACTCTGGGCGCGCTGCTCGCGGGCGTGCTCGGTCATCTGGTGTACGGCACGTTGCTGATCGACGGACGGACGGGGCTGCACGAGGCCTTTGCCTCGCTCGCAGGCCTAGTGTTGTGCGCGATTGCCCCAGGGATCTTGTATTGGAAGGGCGCCATGGGCGGAGGGGACTTGAAGCTGTTTGCCGCCATTGGCGCCCTTTGCCAGCCGCTCATCGGCATCGAGGTTCAAATGTACGCGCTGGTCGTGGCAGCGGTGATTGCGCCTGCCCGGCTCGCCTACGAAGGCCGCTTGCTCAGGGTCATGGGGGGGACGCTCTCGGTCGCCCTCAACCCGTTCCTCCCTCGAGCGCGAAGGCGCGCGCTGCCACCCGAAGCTCTCACCTCTTTTCGCTTGGGGCCTGCGATCTTCGCGGGCGCCGCCCTGTCCCTGGTTTTGCGCAGCTACGCGCTGCTTTCCCTGTAGCGGAGTGAGTCATGAAGCAACGGGCTGTCACCATTGGTTTGATTTTGGCCGTGCTGGGGGTGTTGTTGCAGGCCCTGTACATGCGCCACTTCGAGCAGGAGGCCTCAGGTGGCGCCAAGATCGAGCTGCTCGTGGCCTCGCAGGCGATCGAGCGTGGCAAGCCGATCAGCGCGGAGATGTTGGCGACCCGCTCAGTCCCGCGTGCCTATGTGGACGACCGCGCGATCCGCGCGGCGGATCAAGACAAGGTAGTGGGGCTGCGCGCGGCCTCCAAGGTACCGGCGCTGCAAACATTGGCCTGGACCGATCTGATCGCGACCACCGACGATCAGCGCGATCTCAGCTCACTGGTCCAACCCGGCAATCGCGCGATGCCCATCCGAGTCACCTTCGAAGACTCCCTACAGCTGATTCACCCCGGTGATTTCGTGGACATTTTGGGTATCGATGGTGACGGCCGGGAAGCAAGCGTGCTGCTGCAACGCGTGCTGGTCCTCGCCGCGGGACTCGAGACGACCATTGAACGCAGCACCGACAAGAAGGCAACCGCACGCGCCAGCCTGCTCACGGTCAGCGTCAGCCTGCAGGAGGCGCAGCTGCTCGGTCTGGCTCAAGCCGTGGGCAAGCTGATGGCGGTAGTACGCAACGCGCGCGACCCGCGCGTCATCGACTCACCGCCCGACGTCAGCCGTACCGAGCTGTTCGACTCCACCGCGCGTCAAACGGTGCAGCGTGCCAGCCGCCGCCCAATCCAACTGCAAACCGCGGGGCTGCCATGACACGGCTTCGACTGTGCTTCGCCTGCGCGCTGCTTTCTTGCCTGAGCCAGGAGCCGCGCGCCGAGGCCCAAGCTCAGGCCGCCAAGCGTTCGGCCAACGCCGAGGCCAATCAGGACATCAACTTGGCCGTAGGCGAGGCGCGCACCATCTCGGCGCGAGACGTGAAGAACTACTCGGAGGGCGTCGCCGGCATCGTGGACGTCAAGTTGACCTCCGACGCGAGTCAGTTCGTGCTGGTCGGCCGCAAACCAGGGTCGACCACCTTGCTGCTGATCAAGAACGACAACGCGCAAAGTGCGCTGAACATCAACGTTTTCGCACGGCCGCCGGCGGTGGTTGAAAAAGAGCTGTCTTCCTTGCTCGCCGGGCTAAACGTGCAGGCACGACGCATCGGCTCGCAGATCGTGCTCGATGGCGCGGTCGCCAGCGAGTCCGATTTGCGGCGTGTCGAGCACATCGCGGCGCTTTACGAGGGGCAAGTCACGTCACTCGTGCAGCTGGGCCAGTCCGGGGCAACGCCGATCAGCAATGGGCAGGAGCGCTTCCTGATTCGGATCGACTTCTACTTCGTGCAATACGACAAGAACTCGAGCTACGGCGTGGGCATCGGTTGGCCCGACAGCATCGGTGCCACCGCCACCGCCGACTTTGCCTACGACTTCATGTCGAAGAGCGTGCGCTCGGCGACGGCAACGCTCACGGGTCAGCCGCTGCCGCGCCTGGATATCGCCTCCCGTCGCGGTTGGGCGAAGGTCTTGAAGCAGGCCACGGTGATCACCAATAACGACGCCGAGGCCAATTTCTCGAACGGCGGTGAGCAGAACTTTCCCGTCAATACTGGGTTGACGATCGGCGTTCAACGCATTGGCTTCGGCACGGACGTCACGGTTTCGCCGCACTACAACCCAGAAACACACGAGCTTGCGCTCAAGTTGGCGGCAGACGTGAGCGATCTCACCGCTGCCGTTTCGGGTACGGTACTGCCGGGCCGAACCACGTCCAAGCTGACCACGAACATCAGCTTGAAGTTGGGCCAATCGCTGGTGCTGTCCGGCATTCGCACGCAATCGCTCACGCACAGCGTGTCCGGTATCCCCGGCCTCAGCGAAATTCCGTTGATTGGCCTGTTGTTCGGCTCCCACTCACAATCGAAGCTGGAGACCGAGGGCGCGATTTTCGTCGTGCCGAGCGTGATTCAAACCGTGCCTAGTGATGCTTCCGAGCTGGTGACGATCGCGCTGCAGAAGTTCAAGGACTACTCGGGCGACGTCGAGACGGTGAACGCTTACAACAAGAACCCCGGCGGCGGCGCCGGAGTGCCACGCTGAAATAGTGGGCGCAGGAGTCGTCATGTCATTCGAAGTTCTGATTCGACACGACCAGCATCAAGAGCGGCGCGCGTTGGGTGCCCTGAACTCGATCAGCATCGGGCGCGATCAAGACTGCACGATCAGCCTCGACAGCGCGTTGGTATCGCGACGTCACGTCACGCTCTCGATCGCCGGATCGCAGATGCGTGTTCAAGATTCGTCGCGCAATGGCACGCTCGCGGGCGGCTGGTTCCTGAACCACTCGGAGCGAGAGGTCCCGCTCGACACCCCGCTCACCGTGGGCGAGTACACGCTTTCTATCCTGAATACCGTCACGATGCCGGCTTTTCAGCCCGCACCGCCCGCGCCGAGTGCAGAACCTCCTGCACCCGCCGCCGCGGCAGCCGAGCCCGCCCGCGAGGAAAGCGCGAGCGAACGGGCACGAGAAATCGTAGCGGAGGAGCAACAGCGGCAGGGGGTCGCGCTGCGTCGCGACATACATCGGCTGCTACTCGAGCACCTGGACCTGGCGACGGTGCAAGCCTCCAAGTTGGACGACCCATCGCTGCGCCCCAAAGTACTGACCGCCCTGCGTCGGATCGTGCAAACGCTCGATCATCGCATCGCACCCGAGCTGAATCGCGACGCGCTGGTCGGGGAAATGGCCGACGAGGCCCTGGGTCTGGGACCGTTGGAGAGCTTGCTCAGCGATCCGACGGTGAACGAAATCATGGTCGTCGACCCGGCCACGATCTACATCGAGCAGCGCGGTAAGCTCAGCCGAGCCAGCGCGAGCTTCACGGATGACGATCGCGTGCGGGCGATCATCGAGCGCATCGTCACTCCGCTCGGGCGCCGTATCGACGAGTCCTCGCCGATCGTCGACGCGCGGCTGCGCGATGGCTCGCGCGTGAACGCGGTAGTGCGGCCGCTCGCTCTGCGCGGCTCGACCATCACCATTCGCAAATTCTCCAAGTCGCCTTTGACCCTGGAAAAATTGATCGGCTTCGACGCCATGAGCCCAGAGATGGGCCGGTTCTTGGTGCGTTGCGTGAAGGCCAAGAAGAACCTGGTGATCGCCGGCGGTACGGGCAGCGGCAAGACCACGCTGCTCAACGTGCTCTCTTCGGCCATCCCCAGCGACGAACGCATCGTGACCATCGAGGACGCCGCAGAGCTGCAGCTCGGGCAGCCACACGTCGTCTCGCTCGAAACACGCCCGCCGAACATGGAAGGCAAAGGCGAATACTCGATCCGCGATCTGGTGAAAAATGCGCTGCGCATGCGGCCGGACCGGATCGTGGTGGGCGAATGCCGAGGTGGCGAAGCGCTGGATATGTTGCAGGCCATGAACACCGGCCACGACGGCTCGCTCACCACCACGCATGCAAACTCCCCGCGTGAAGCGATCGCGCGCCTGGAGACGCTCGTGCTGATGGCTGGTCTGGAACTGCCGGTGCGCGCCATTCGCGAGCAGATCGCCGGCGCGATACACGTGCTGGTGCAACAATCTCGCCTTTCGGATGGCAGTCGCAAAGTGACCGCGATCACCGAGGTGACCGGCGTCGGGGATCAAGGCGAAATCGAGCTCTTACCCATCTTCCGCTACGTACGAAAAGGTACGGGTGAGCACGGCAAGGTCTTGGGTGATTTTCAGGCCACCGGGTTTTTGCCTACGTTCTTGCATGAGTTTCAAGTCATGGGCCTGATCGCACCGGGGGAGCGCTTCCTATGATTTTCCGGTTCGGTCCAGGGTTCGCATACGCGGGCAACGTGCTGGCGGCGCTCGGGCTCGGCCTTTCGCTTTACGCGGCGCTGACTTTCGACACGCCGCTGACCCGCTACTACCGCAAGTACACGGCCTATCTCGAGCGCTCGCTGCATGCGTTGTTCTTGCGTGGCAGCGGGGCTCGCATCGTCTTGGGACAGACGGCATGCGCGCTATTGGGCGTACTCGCGGGAATCGCGATCGACCCACTGTGCTACGGCTTCGTGCTGCTCAGCGCGTTCGGTCCGTATTTGCAGCTGTCGCGCAAGCGGGCGCAGCACGTTCGGCAATTGGAGGGGCAGATGGACGCCCTGATGGTGGCGTTCGCCAACGCGTTGAAGACCGTCCCCAGCCCCGCGGCAGCGCTTTCACAGGTCGTGCTCGTTTTGCCAGATCCGATGCGGCTCGAGATCGACCGATTGTTGCGCGAGATGCGCGTGGGCGGCACGCTCGAGCAAGGTCTATTGAACATGTCGGCACGCCTCAAAAGTGCCGACCTCGACTCCGCCCTCTCCGCAGTGCTGATCGGCGTTCAGGTCGGTGGAAACCTGGCCAGCGTGCTGGAAAGCACGGGGGCCACGCTGCGCGAAATGAACCGACTCGAGGGCGTGGTGCGCACCAAGACCTCCGAAGGCAGAGCCCAACTCTGGGTGCTCGGCATCTTTCCGTTCGCCATCTGCCTGGCGCTCAAGTTGGTCGACCCGGACTACTTCACGCCGCTGGAGACGACGACCATCGGCGGCATCGTGACCACGGTTGCGGTGCTGCTCTGGCTCGCTTCCTTGGCGATGGCCCGCAAAATCATGCAGGTGGACATATGACCGCCACGCGAAGCCTGTGCTTTCAGCTGCTATCCTGCGCAGCGGTTGCCGCTAGCGTGTTCGTGCTGTCGTTCGTGGCAGCTTCGGCCAATACGGCCGAAGCCACGCGCCTCGGTCTGCGCGGTCTCAAGCGCCAGCGAGCGCTGGAGAACGTGCCCGCGTGGTCCGCGCTCGAGCCGCTGGTACGCTGGCTCGGTGCGCGCTTCGCGGGCTTGCTCTCGCCCAGCTTTCGCGAAAAGGCCAATCGCAAGCTGTCCCTGGCCGGAGACTACTTGGGGCTTCTACCGGAGGAAGCGATTGGTCTGAGCGTGCTGAGCGCGCTCGCCGGCGCGGCCTTGGGCTACGTCTTGGGCGCCGTCGCCGAGATGGGCAACCTGGTGGTCATCAGCGGCACGCTGCTAGCGACGGCCTTGCCGTACTTTCGCATCTCGTCCGCCGCCGGAACGCGGATGAAGAAGATCAACCGTCGCTTGCCGCCCGCCATCGACTTGCTCGCGCTATCGATGAGCGCGGGTTTGGATTTTCCGGGTTCGGTGCGGCAATTGGTGGAAAAGTCCGGCAGCCCGGACGACCCTCTGGTCGAAGAGTTCACGCTGATGCTGCAAAGCCTGCAGCTCGGACGCACTCGCCGCCAAGCCCTGGAAGAGTTCGCCGCGCGGGCGCCGACCGACGCGGTGATCGAGTTCGTGAGCGCCGTGGTCCAGGCCGAGCTACGCGGGAATCCTTTGGTCGACGTGCTCAGGATTCAAGCCGAAGTCTCGCGACGCAAGCGCACGGTACGCGCCGAGGAGTCCGCCGCGAAAGCCGGCGTTGCGCTGGCAGGGCCGCTGATCCTCGTGTTCCTGACGATCTTGATCCTAATCGTCGCACCGATCGTGATGAAACTCCAAAGCTCGAACGTTTGAGCGACAGCGAGAGGCAGTCGGCCATGGGCATCATCAAATTCGACATTCGTCACGGAAACGGCCAGCGCGAGACCGCCGTCGTAGAAGGGCAGCGCGCCCTGATCGGGAGCGCTTCGCATTGCGACGTCCGGCTTGCAATGGATGAGGCGGCGTACGAACAGATACTGATCGAGGTCGTAGGCTGCACGTTGCGCGCGCAGGCACGCGCGGAGCTGCCGCTCGCCACCATCGACGGCGCCGAGTTCGTGGCGTCTGCGCTGTCACCGGAGTCGGTGCTGGGCGTGGGGAATACACGGTTATACGTGAGCTTCGTGCCCGACGCGCTGGATGGGCCGCAGATCTCGCAACAGCAGCAGGCCAAAAGGCCTTGGCTGGGCCTGGCCTTGATTCCACTGCTCGGCGCGCTGCTGTGGCTCGTGTTCGGGGACGGGGAGACGAAGATTGCATCGGCTCCGACGCAGGTCCAAGCCCTGTTCTCCGATGCTCCGACGTCGTGTCCGCAGCAGGACGGGAGCCGCGCGCTGGCTTTTGCGGAAGAGCAAACGGAGCTGGCCGAGGGCAAGCAAGAACGCATGCCCTTTGCCATCGAAGACGGCGTGGTCGCCGTCGGGCTGTATCGGTTGGCCGCGAGTTGCTTTCTAGTGGGCGGCGACAGCGCTCGTGCGCGGGAGACCGAGCAGGCGGCCGCGCTGTTGAAGCAGGAGCTCACTGACGAGTACCGCGCGCGTCGCTTGCGACTCTCTCACCTGCTCACCGTCGAGGACTACGCGTTGGCGCTTCAGGACGTGACGGTGCTCCGCGCACTGACCGGTGAAAAGAAGGGCCGCTACTTCGAGTGGCTGGCTCAGGTCGCCGAACAGCTGAAAGTAAAAGGGATCCAATGATGTTTTACCGAAATAACGCCAAGCTCGCGGCGTTCGTCTTGGCTCTGATCGCTGCCTGCTGCACCGCCTGCGGTAGCGGCGCACTGTCTGCCCAAGCGGGCAGGGAAGCGATGCGCAAGGAGTCTTCGCTACGCGAGCTCTTGTCGAGAGGCGACGCTTCGGCCGCAATCGGAGACATGATCCGCGCCGAACAGTACTACGTGTCCGCTCTGAAAGCGGGCGGTGATGAGCGCAAGCTGGTGCGGCGCCTGCTCCTGGTGTGCACCGCGGACCAACGCTACCCGGCAGCCGCGGAGTACGCCGAGCACTACCTGCACCGCTATCCAACGGACGTTGATTTGCGCTTCGCGGCAGCGTCCATCCAATTGGCCGTAGGCAACACGCACCGTGCCCGTGAGCTGCTCGACTCGGTGCTCCGAGAACGACCGGACTGGGCGGAGGCGCATTATGCCTTGGCCAGCATGATGCGCGCCGGCGGCGAGCCGGTCGCTTCAGCGGACTTGCATGACATGCAGTACCTAAAGCTGGATCCGAATGGCCCGCTCGCCGACACCGCTCGCGCACGTTTGTCGCGCCGAGGCACGCCATGATTCCGAAGCAAGTCTTCGAGCAAACGGTGTTGCAGTTCTTCGAGCCGATCGCAGCTTTCTTGGCCGATCCGACCGTGAGCGAGGTCATGATCAACGGCCCCGACCAAATCTACATCGAACGCCGAGGCATGCTGGAGCTCACCAGCGCACGTTTCCCGACGCGTGAGGGACTGCTGGCAGCCTTGCGTAACCTCTCGCAATACGTCGGTAAGCCGATCAGTGAAGAGCATCCGATCTTGGAGGGCCGCTTCCCGGACGGATCGCGCGTGGAGGCGTTGGTGCCACCGATAGCCCCGGAAGGCCCTCACGTGGCCATTCGCCGTTTCTTCAAGGAGACCCTGACGGTCGATCGCCTCGTTCAATTCGGTTCTTTGCCCGAGCTCGCAGCCGAAAGCTTGCGCGCCCTGGTCACGGCCAAGCTCAACATTCTGATCGCGGGAGGCACGGGCAGCGGCAAGACGTCAATGCTGAATGCGTTGTCGAGCTTCATCCCTGACGGTGAACGCGTGGTCGTGATCGAAGACTCGCGCGAGATTCAGTTCCAGAAGCCGCACGTGGTTCAGCTGGAGGCGCGGCCAGCCGACGCCAAAGGTCGTGGCGCAGTCAGCATTCGCGAGTTGTTCCGCGCCACTCTGCGCATGCGGCCGGACCGGGTGATCGTGGGTGAAATTCGCGGCGGTGAGGCGCTCGACATCGTGCAGGCCATGACCAGCGGTCACGGTGGATGTATGGGCACTCTGCACGCGAGCCACCCCAAAGACACACTCACGCGGCTCGAGACGATGGCAATGATGAGTGACGTCGACTTGCCGCTGGCGGCCTTGCGTACGCAAATCGGCGCAGGCGTGCAGCTCGTTGTTCAGGTGTCACGTTTGCAAGACGGCAGCCGCAAGGTCACTCACATCACGGAGGTGTTGGGCTTCGATCTTTCGTCACAGAAGTACGTGCTGCAAGATCTGTTCGTTCGAAAGTACGAGGGCACGTCCGCGGACGGGACGATCGTGAGTGAGCTCGTGCCGACGGGCGTGGTGCCCGGTTGCTTGCATCAACTACAGGAGCACGGCGTGAGCATGCCGAGCGGGAGCGTGCAATGAAGCCGATCGAGCCTCGAGTCGTGTTGACGATCAGGATGGGGCGAAGCTCGCTCGAGAAGCGAGAGTTCGTTTGGGGCACGCCCGTCGCGGCTTTTTCGGTCGGCGCTAATGCGGACTGGCCGATCCAAGCCCCGGAGGTCGACGCGACCCACCTGTTTTTGAGCTTCGACGGCTATCGCGTGTACGCGGCGGCTGCGACTCCCAGCCACGACGTCGCGGTCGATGGCGTTCCGCTCGGCAGCGAATGGACGCCCGTCGCAGTCCCTTCGCTACTCGCTTTCGGCTCTGCCAGCATCACCATCGATTGTGAAGACGCCGGGCGCGCCGAAGCGGCGCCGATTCGTCCGCGCCCCATCATCGACCTGTCACGCGCGGACCAGCAGCCTACACAAGTGGTCGATCTATCGAGCACGCTCCAGCTGCGCACAGTGCGCCTCGAGCTCAGTGAGAGCATGCTGGCCGAGCTGCGTGGAGCGTCTTCCCCCGAGGCAGCACCGCAATTAGTCCCTCCCGCCGTTGCGCCGGCCGCGTCGCTGCAGAGTGGTGATACGTTGATCCTCGAAGCCGCACCCAGCAAGACTCTGCCCATTGCACGTCCGCGTGACTTAGAAGGCTTGCCGCCCCCGTCGCTGCAGAGCGGTGATACGTTGATCTTCGAAACGGTACCGAACCGCACTCTGCCCTTTGCGCGCCCGCGCGACTCGGTGGGTGTGCCGCCCGATGCCGATCTGGCAAATACGCTGTACGACGGCGGCGCGCTGCGCGAACGAGCCGCTCATCTCGCCGCGGCGCAGCCGAGCGAGAGCGCGGCGCCCATCTCCCAGAGCGTGCCAGCAGTCGCGGCGAAGGTGCAGCCAGGCGCGCTTGCGCGCAAACTGGCGGTGTTTCGCAGCGCCAGCTTGCCGAAGCAGCTGACGATTGCCCTGCTGCCGCTGGCGATTGCCGGCGTGTGGGCCTTGCAAGACAACTCGGCGTCGGCGTCGAATACGCATCCCACGCAGTCCGTGTCTGCTCACGTGAGCCCCAGCGCGAGCCCGGTCAAGGCTGTAGACCCGCCGTCTTCGACTCAGGCGGCGAGCGCGCCGAGCTCTTCGGAGGCCCCGCCCACCGAATCGGCTCCGTCGCCTCATGACTCGAGTGAGCGCTTGGCGCTGATCGCTGCGTTCAGCGGCAACAAGGCCGAGGCGGCTGCGCTCTATGAGCGGTTGGCGAGTACGCGCCATTCGCGTGTGTTCGCGCTCGCTGCCCGACTCACGCGTGAAGACCGCGTGCGCAAGCCCTGAGTGTTACCATCAGCCTCAGTCCATATTGTACTTGCGCAGCAGCTTCTGCACCATCTGCCGGGATACCTCGGCCACTGCCGCCGCGCGCATTACGTTTCCGTCGGTGCGCTTCAACAGCGCCTCCAGGTAGCTGCGCTCGAACGCCTCGCTCGCTTCTCGCCGGGCCACCGGCAAAGCCTGCAGATTCGCCGGGTCGACTAGGGGGGGCGGCGGGCGTGAGTCACGCAGCGGCGCGCCCGAAAAATCGTCCGAGAGCACCCGCTCGGGGGTGACGCTGAAGCGCTGCACGGCATTCCACAACTCACGCACGTTGCCCGGCCAACGGTGCGCGTTGAACATCGACCAAACCTGCGGTGGAATGTCGGAGACGGTGCGACGCGGCTTGATGCGCGTCAAAAAATGTTCGACCAGGAGCGGCAGATCTTCCATTCGATCACGCAGCGGTGGCACGCGAACGTGCGCCGCGGCGAGCCGAAAATACAGATCTTCCCGGAAGTTCCCGCGTTGCACCTCGGCTCCCAAGTTGCGATTGGTAGCGGCGATCAAGCGCACATCGACCGGGATGGTGCGCTGCGAACCAAGCCGTCGCACTTCACGGCGCTCGAGGACCCGCAGCAGCTTCGGCTGCAAGTCCTTGGGCAGCTCACCGAGCTCATCCAAAAAAATGCTTCCGCCGTCGGCTTGCTCGAACACGCCCGGACGAGCCGCGACCGCGCCCGTGAAGGCGCCGCGCTCGTGGCCGAACAGTTCGCTCTCGGCCAGGGTGGGCGCAACCGAGCTGCAGTCGAATACCACCAAGGGCCCCTCCGAGCGCAAGCTGGCCGCGTGGATCGATTCGGCGACGAGCTCCTTGCCGCTGCCGGTCTCGCCCTCGATCAATACCGTGACCTCACTCGGCGCGATGCGCGCGAGGTCGGCGAACAGCTCACGCATGCGCGTCGAACGCCCGATCATGTTGCAGAAGCGATCGCTTGCCGCTTGCTCCCGCGCAACGACCTCGGCCAAGGGTTCGATGCCCAGCACCGTATCACCCACGCGGACCTGAGCACTGCCGGTGACCACCGCGTCGAACACGCGCAGGCCGCCGATGAAGACGCCGTTGGTAGAGCCCTCGTCACGGACGCGGACGCCAGAGGCCAGAGGCTCGAGCGCGCAATGCCGACGAGACACGGTGTTGTCGGTCAGCGCTAGGTCATTGTCGGAAGAGCTGCCGATTCGTAGCGATTCACTGATTAGATCCCGAACCACTCCCGCATCTGGGCCATGAAGCACCGTGACTCGGATCTTCGAATAGTTGACCAGCAACGGCTGCGGCCGCGCCAGAGTGTCGATCATTTCCGCCGCACCATGGGCCACAGTATATGACAAATCGCGCTGCTCGCGGCGAGTGCTTACTGGTCCTTGCACCAGCCGCGCTGCTCGAGCGGCGGCTTGGTCTGCTCGATTCTGCCGCTCTCGACCGAGTAAAAGGCCTCGAGCGACGGTTCGAAACCGTAGCTCCCGCTGCTGCCATTTCGGCGCACGCACCACATCCCGATATCGCTCAGCGCCTCGCCGGTATCCGGATCGAAATCGAGCGGCCCGCTCGCGCCTTCGAAGTCGATGCAACCCACTCGCTCCGCGGTGGTGAAGTAACCGCTGAACTCCTGCGATCCGGCCGGAACCGAGACGATGTCTTTGCCCTTGCAACTCACGTTTCGCATCGCATTCGCGAGCTCACGCCCGCTGGGCGAAACCTTGTTGGTGATGGCGATGGCGTACGCCACCAAATACGCCGCATCGTAGCCGAACTCAGCCAGGTTTCCGGGGGCCCGATTGCCGAACTCGCCCCGGAAGCTCCGCTCGAAAGTACTATAAAGGGGTGAACGGCGAGCTCCCGGTGCAGTCCCGAGGATGCGCTCGTTCAGCTCATAGCGAGGATTGTTCGCGACCAGCGTGGCGAGTTCGGTCACGCGGTCGCCTTCTGGCAGCAGATACCAAGGCCGCGGCGCAGACGGCGTCCAGTTGTTTTCGATCTCTTGCATCATCGCCGAGACGAACTCGCCAGTGCCCATCGCAAGAACGATGTGGGGCCTGTAGTCCAAAATGTTGTTGATGTGTAACTGCCAATCCACCGTACCCGTCTTGGGGTCGTCAGGATCGGGGTAGACATCCGGCAAGCCCGGGTCCACCGCGGGCGCAGGATCCTGCGCGTTCATGTTGACCGCGGTGGCTGCCCGCGCGAGCCCTACGCCCGCGCTGTCGTTTTTGGTGGGCATCGCGATTTTGGCGCGCTCACCTTCCGCCAACACGCCCTTCTTGTGCAGCGCGTCTTCCACGTCTTGAACCAGGAATTTGAGCGTTTCCGCCTGCACCACGTCGGACGGGGAAGTGCGCCAGAGCAAGCCGTCGTCCTCGTGGTCCGTGAGGGCCGGACTGGTCGCCGAGGGCGAAAGCACGAGCACCCCGGCGGGGCGTGCCACTGCATCGAACATCTTCAAGGTGGCCGTGCTGAAGGAGTCACCGATGATCACCGGCACGTTCGCTTTTTCGACCAAGTGCCGCGCTACACCCACTGGATCCGAAGCGTGGTCACAGACCAGCATCGCCAGATGCCGCTGCCCGGTGTTGGCGTTCGTGGGCGCGCTCAAGCCATTGCCCAGAACTTCGATCTCCTTCAGGGCCAGTTCGGCGCCTTCTTTGGTCGGCGTGCCGTAGCTCGCGAAGCCGCCGGCGAGCGCACCCATGAAGCCGACCAGCATCACGTTGTCTAGGGTCATCGCGTTCTTCGGCCAAACCTCGGTGCACTCCGGAGTGAGCAGCTTCTGACACTCGGCGTTCACACAGGCACTGGGCTCGCCATAGCGGGTCGTGCACTCCTTGCTGGTCGTGCACGCTTCGCGGTCTTCGGTATTGACGATCACGCTGCAGCCCGAAGCCGCAAGCAAGCTCGCGGCGCAGCCCAGCAGCCATCCGGCTCGCTGCCACGCGCTGCAGGTTCCTGGTCGTGTGCCGTAGTCGATCGGCGCTTTCATATTCAAAACGCGGCTTTCATGCTGATACCATGGGGGCCAAAGCCGAGCTTCAGCGCGCCCGCTGCTGGAGTTTTCGAGCCAGCGCCGGCCTGCGGCTCTGCCGGTGAGCGAAGCGTGAGCCACAAGCTGACGCCTCCGGAGATCAAGGCTGCTGCTGCTAGGCAGTCAGTCACCGTGGCGAGGGTGCGCACTTTCGAAGCTTGCGAATTCACGTCGCTCGCGCTGACGTCGAGGTTGTCGCGGTCGCTTTGCAAGGAGGAGTTCGCAGACAGCGCGAACACGCCGGTGACAGCGGCGCCGGCCGCAAACGCGCCCGTGAGTACCCAGCCCGCCCAGGGAATGGGCTGCGCCGTCTGCTTGTGTGCAGCATCAGCCGGGCGCGCTCCGGTCGCCGTCGCGCTCGCGGCGGCGGGATTCACTGCCTCTGCCGTGGGATGCTGAACGCCGTTGGGCGCTACCGGCGCTGCGCTTCCGATCTCGGCCGCGTTGCGGTCAGCGAGTGCGAATCGGATCTTTTCCGCGGCGCCTCCAGCGATGCTCAGCCGGCGGCTTTGGGGCAGATAGTCCGGATGGCGCGCGCTGATGCGTCGGATGCCCGAGTTGACGACGAGCGGCGCGTTCAGCGGCGTCACGCCCACCGATACGTCGTCGATGAACAGCTCTGCGCCCGGAACGTCCGTTTCGATCACCAACTTTGCCACACGCTGATTCAACGCAGTGAGCTCTTTTTGCACTTGGTCGCGGCGCGCAGGCGGGATCTTGTCGCCGCCCTTGTCGAGGTATTGGCGATACGCATCCATGGCCGCGGCGTAGTCGTGCATCGCGAACCGAACTTGGCCAATGTTGTAGTAAATCTTGTACGAAGGTCGAAGCTCCGAAGCGCGATTCAGTTCCACCAAAGCCGCGTCGTACGCGCCTTCTTCGTAGAGCTTGACCGCGTTTTCATAGCGTTCGCGCGCCTCGCGATCTGCGTCGTCGGCAGCGCGTGCCGGATTGCTGTTCAAGCACACGAGCAGCGCGAACGCGCTGGCCCAAGCGGAAGTTTCGAATCTTGCCATGGTGATCAGCAGCCCCGCGATTGAACGCCGGGCTGACGCAAGCGGGAGCTCACCAAGGGGACTCGCTGGTGTCAAGCGGCGGCACCGTCGTGCCTGCACGCTTTTGCGCGGGCAGGTCGCGGTATGGATCTGCGTCGTCCGGCTTCTTCGCCGCCCCGACGCGCGGCCGTGGTGCGGGCGCGGTTTCTTTGCGCGCGCTCACGGGCTTGGCTGCGGACGCCGGGGTGCTCGCTGCTTGCGCGGGGCTCTGCGCGAGCCCAACCTCCAGATCGACGTCGTGGTCCAAGCGGATGCTCAACGTGCGCGGCTGATGCCCCGCGGCGCTCACCACCAGGTCGTGTTGCTTGCCGTCACGGGCTCGGGTTCCCGAATACGGACTCGGACCGAGCTCTTTGCCATCCAACGTGAGCGTCGCCGAATCCGGGTGTGTAACGACACTGAGCCGTACTTCCGGCGTGGCGCTGCCCGCCGGGCTGGGCGCAGCGACGCTCTCCGAAGCCTGCGGCGCTTTGCTCGGGCTCCTGGAAACAACGCTCAAAACCAGCACCAGAGCCAAGGCAGCGCCCACGACAGCGAGGATCCGAAGCTTATTTGGTGGAGCTTTGGCAGGTTCAGCGGTGGCCATTTGTACCGGAGGCGGAGTCGTGCCTTGCAGCGGTGGTGTCGTGCTCGGCGCCGTCGTCGGGCCCGTAGTTTGCGCGGTGGAAACGCGAGCAGCAAGCACCTTGAGGGTGGGTAGCAAGTGCACTTCGTTGAACGGACTCGAGCCCGGGTCCTCGCTCGTCTCGGTCAACGCGCAGCGGATCACCTCGTTGATCTCGCGTCGCTCCTCGGCAAACAGCGATGACACACGTTCTCCGATCGCGCGCGTGCTCACCTTTCGCCCCTCGAGGTAACTCGCTAGCTCTTCTCGAAAAACGGCGGCGTCGGGGTAGCGGTGCTCGGGCTTGAGCGATAGCGCGCGATCCAAAATCTTCGCCAGGGGTTCGGGAACGTCCGGCGCCGCCTCTCGGATGGATGGCAGCTCGCCTTGCACCAAGCGGCGCAAAATTTCGTAGACCGATGCGGTGCCGTGCATTGGTTGGCAAGCGATCGCCTCCCACAGCATCACGCCGACACTGAACAGATCCGCGCGCCGATCGATGCCGCCGCCCAAGACTTGCTCGGGCGACATGTATGGCACTTTGCCTTTGACCACGCCGGCGCGCGTCTTGCTCGACTCCAGGGTTTTGGCGATGCCGAAATCGACCAATTTGACGTGCCCGCTATAGGTGATGAACACGTTTTGAGGCGAGACGTCCCGGTGCACGATGTTCAGGCGGCGGTCACCGTAGTCTGTCAGGTTGTGGGCGTAGTCCAGGCCCTCCAGCACTAGACACAAAACGTGCAGCTGCATCTCCAGCGGAAAGCTGGGCGGCTTTTCGAGCCACGCGCGTTCCTGCACGTTGCTGAGCGGCTGGCCTTCCAAATACTCCATCGCGATGAACTCGTGCCCCTCCTCGGAGCCGACCTCATGGGACTGGACGATGTTCGGATGGCTGAGTCGGGCGGCGAGCCGGCCTTCGTCTTGAAACATGCGCACGAAGTCCGCGCGTTCGCGCTCCGGCAGGTCCGAGCGCAAGACCTTCAACACCTGGAGCTTGTTGAAGCCTTTCGGACTGCCGGTCAGCGCGAGGAATACTTCAGCCATTCCGCCACTGCCCAGCCGGGCAATCAGACGGTACTTCGAAAACACGCGGTATTGACCGAACTCACCTGCCATAGAGGGGACGAGAGGCGCGAATAAGAAAGCTCGAAACTCGGACTGCCCTCCGCGCTCCTGAGGCCGCAGCTTACCGCAACGTAGCCGCTGCCGCTGACTCTATCGCTGCAATCATGCAGGCTTCGGAAAACCCGGACTATGGCGGAAAACGACAGGTGCCGACCCCTCGGAGTCGAAAACGGCCCACGGACTGACGCCAATTTGCCGCACCTGTGATGGGACCGCCTGCGCGGTGGGTCGGCTGCGCGGGAACAGAACGGCTCTCGAGCTGCGCTGCTGGCTCGCGATCGCCCCTCCTCCCCATCGTGGCACTCGTCTGCCTTAGAACGAGCGAAAGTAGGGCGTGGTCCCCGTGGCCACGCATTCGTGAGCGTAGAGGAACATCGCGGCCGACCACGTCTGCCAATCCCGGCCAATGGGTTTGCCGGTTTGCGCGCGCACTTGCTCGTTGAAGCCCCACTCGCAGGGGTCCTCGTGCCAGGGCTTCACCAGATCGGCCAAGGCTTCGAGCTTTCGTCGGGCGAGTTCTTGGCGGTCCGCAGCCACGCAAGCCGCGATGTAAAACCCGCACACGAACGGCCAAACTCCTCCGTTGTGATACTCACCCGGCTGATTGTAGAGCGCGTACCTGGGCCGCCAGTCGGTGTCGCCGGGCTGCATGTAGGGGAATAAGCAAGGCGGCAGCTGCGGTGACAGATCTCCGCCCGCGCGTAGCGCTTCACAACTGACTTCGACGTAGTCGATCAGCTGCTGCGCGCGCTCGCGGTCCGCGACTCCACTCAAGATGGCCAGCGAATTGCCGAGCACGTCGCAGCGATCGTCGTGGAATATCTTGAACGAGCCCGCCGCATAGTGGGGCCGACCCGGAAGCGCGAGCCCTGCCGGCTCCGATCCGGGCGCGGTCGACTCGCTGTGCGCCAGACGATTCATGGCAACCTTCAGCTGTGCCGCTTCTTCATGCAGCCCGTACATCGGCAAGTAGGCGTGCACGAGCGAATTGACGTACAGGCCGTAGCCCGAGACCCAGTGCTCGTCGCGCCAATCGGTCGTCGGTAATTGCGCGACGATCACGCGATCGTTGGGTGATTGATAGCGCATCCAGGTGATGGCCTTTTGTGCGGCGGGCTCGAGGAAGTGGGGTTCGCTCGACGCGCGGCGGAACACGCCCAGGCCGAATAGGAATAGCGGGGTGGTGTCGCTCGCGCCCAAGTTCTCGGGGTCGTGCGCCAGCGACGGGATGTGCCCATGCTGGGTCTGGTTTTGCGCCAAGGCCTCGAGCGTCTTGCGCATTTGCTGACCAAGCTCGGGCTTGTGCGTGAGCAAGAAGCCGGGCAAAGAGATCATCAGATCGCGCGTGTACGGCTCCGGGTAGCCGAAGCCCGCCGTGCGCGGTAGTCCGGCGTAGGGACCGAAAGCGTTGTGCTCGAGCACGCCAATCGCTGCCACTCTGGCCGCCTCGACGCGCGCAGAATTGGAGTGGATCATTTCGCACCCAAGCCGAGCTTGTGCTGCACGATGTCGACGAAGCGCTGAGCGACCTTGCGGTAGTCGTACTCTTGCGCGCGTTCTCGACCCGCTTCACCCAGCTTGCGACAAAGTTCGGGATCGTTGAGCAGCGTGCACAAATGCTCGGCCAAATCCGGAACGCTCGCGCGGTAGTCGACCACCCGCGGGTTCGGAAATTCCACGCGGTGGCCCGATTCGAAACCCGCCTCTGGTCCCACCACGGCGCCAGTTGCCAGGTTTTCTTCGGCGACTCCCGCGAGCAGCGCGGTTCGACCATGGACCAGGGTTTCGAGCATGGCCATGGCTCGAATGCCGATCACGGGTTTGCCGCAGGCGCCGGCTTCCACCTGCCCCATCCCGAAGCCCTCCAGGCGAGAGGGCGCGGCGTACACATCGCACGCCGAAAGCAAGAACGGCATGAAGGGGCGTGACACGCGACCCCCCGGGAACGAGACCTTGTCCTGGATGCCGAGCTCTTTGGCGAGCGCCAAATCCAGGGCGTTCTGTTTCTCGGTCCGCGGCTGCGTCCAGACCTTGCACACGTAGCGATAGTCGGGGATGCGATCGCCGAGCGAAGCCAATGCGCTCATGACCTCGCGCCCGCCCTTGGACGCCGCGTCGCCGCCCACGGTCAGGATCAACTTCTGATCCTCGCGCACGCCGAGCGCGGCGCGTGCCGCTTGCACTCGCGGATCATTCCGAGGATACGGCGCGAAATTGTCCGTATCGCAACCCACCGGCAACACCTCGATGTTCTTGCCTGAAAGGCCATCGCGCACGTACACGTCTTTGACCCACTGCGAGGTGACCAGCATCAGCGGCAAACGCTCGAGGACTTCGCGGTAGTTCACCACGTAGCCATTGGCCACGAGCCAGGGGATGGCCAATATTCCGTGCTGTTGCGCGTGCAGCACCAAGTGTGGGGCCATTCCCCAATAGCCGATGCCGACCACCGCGTCGGGCTTGAACCAGCGGTAGTACCATTCCTTTTCGAGCGCGGACTCCAGGTGCGCGGCTCGCGCGTCCACACCGAGCGAGAGCAGGCCGCGGAGTAGCAGGTCGCCTTGAGTGGCCAAGCCACCGGGCGGTGGCGGATAATCGAAGAGCAGGAGGATCTTCATGGACTTCGCTGTTGCTCGAGGAAAGCTCGGGCGCGTTCGGCAGTCGTGATTCGATGAAAGCCCTCGGTCTTGGGCGTGGTGCAAGCCTCCCAGCTCGCCGCCGCAAATCCGTACTCTTGGGTGACTAGCCGATGCTTCTGCCGCCACAGCTCGGCCGAGAGTTCGCGCACGATGTCTGCCTGAGCAATCACGCGCGGCAAGCGAGTTCCACCCGCGTCATCGTAGGCGAATAGCCAGAGTTCCGGCGCAGAGAGTGTTCCGCGTAGCCAAAGCCGCAGCACGGCGCGCGCGACCTCTTCGTGTCTGCGGTGCCGGGTATATTCGCCGAGCGGTGAATGAGTGAGGATGCGCTCGAAGTGACGGCTGGGTAGGCGTTCCAAGAGCGCTTCCTCCACGACCTCATCGGCGAGCGGCAACTGCTCGGGGCCATCATCGAGATCTGCCATCGAGCCTCGCGCTCGAAGCTGACTCAGTACGCCCTGAAATTTGGGAGCGCGGTCGACATCACTGCCGCGACAAGCGCAAACGATGAACGGCGACCAGGTGCTTTCGGAGAGCAGGGTGCCACCCGCCCACAGCGTCTCATCGTCAGGATGGGCGACGAGCACAGCTACCGACTCGCTGGAAGGCATTGGGCTGTTCTGCGCTCCAGGTTTGCTCGACTCAAGGGGCATTT
>Ga0164308_10000146_pt1 | contig 37087 bp, 28 predicted proteins | sample Whisoiple_246_MG_FD_109983 | JGI IMG/M metagenome (GOLD analysis project Ga0164308, IMG submission 109983) | Soil microbial communities amended with fresh organic matter from upstate New York, USA - Whitman soil sample_246_MG | ecosystem: Environmental > Terrestrial > Soil > Unclassified >... | reverse complement strand
CTTTCGCCCAAGAGTTCGTCAATGGCATCGCGCGAGTCCAGCAGCGCGCTGCCGACGGCCATAAACAGTTCGGCTACATCGATCGTCACGGCGTGTTCGTATACGGACCATTCCCGATTCCCTGATCGGCGACTTTGCTCTGCCCCGGCCTTTCCGGCCGGTTCGCGAACTGTTCAGCTGGTCTCAGAGCTCGAAGTATCCGCCAGGCACGACGAACGTGTCGTCAGTACCCGCGGCGGTGAACACGCCCCAACAGGCGAGCTTGGTCTTGGCTGCGAACGCCAGCGCCTCGTTGTACGGTCCCATCGGGACCAAGGCAGCGAGGTTCGACCGATGCACTCCCCACGCTCCTTCTCCGTGCTGCAACAGCGCTTGGTGCAGCTCCGACCCGGCTTGGTCGGCGCTGTCCAAAATGGCAACGCGAACACGCACCGGGTTTTCGGTGCCCGCCCCGTTGATGATCAGATACACGAGATCGGCGCGTGGACGATCGACTCGAACATCGAGATGCTGTCGCACGAGAAATTGAACCAAGTCATTTTCATTCAACTTGGCGTGCTCCGGCTGCGTCGCCTCGGTATCGCACAAGCTGGCTTTGAACCTGACCTGCGCGAGCTCCCCGCCCGTTGCGCTGCCACCACGGGGCTCGACGTAGGCCCGGTAGTCCGAGCCGTCCGTCATTCGGAGGCCGGCGTTGCCGCCGCAGCCGAGCAGCAGTGAACCGAGACCAAGGGAGAGCGCTGCGTTCCGCATGTCGCCTCGGGTTTTACCCTGCAACATCGAGAAAGGGAAGGCCGCGAGCTCGAGCGCCCGAAGACGCCAAGCCGGTAGGGGCAGCGTTGATCAGGCTTTTCTAGGACGCCGGCCCTGATTCGCTCGAGCTGCACCTGCCGCGAGGCCGCGCGCCAGCCACTTGCTCAGCTTGGCGCGCGTTCGCAAGCCTTCGAGACTGACGCGAACGAAGCCCTTCATCGTGCGTGCGCCGAGCTTCATAGGGGACACGAACGGCTCGTCGAGCAGCTGTTCTCGTTCTTCGGGTTGGACGCGAATCAAAAGACCATCGCTCCCGACCGAACAGCAGAGCGAGCCGTTCACCATGAAGCCCAACGTTCCCATCAACCGCTTCTCGCTCACACGACCGCGCTGGCTGACAATGGTGCGAACGCGCTGGGCGAGCTTCTCGTCGTAAGGCATGGTTTTCGAGCGCAAGCCGCCTGCAATCAGGGCCGCCCGCGCGGGCGCGTACTTCTGGTATTACGGCACGTCGTAGGCACAGCGCATCCCGAATTCGTGAAGCCCTAGCGATGCGGGCATGGGGCTCCTCCAGGTGGCTTTTAACGTCTCTGGCCCCATATCCCAGGCCCCACCACGAATCATTCGCGGGTTTTTCTCGTAGATCTGTTCGACGTTCGCGCAATCGTTGCACGGGATCGGGCGCGGCAAGGCGAGCGCGTCGAATGTCCACTCGGCTACCGAACCCGCCAGGTCGAGCTGCCCGAATCGGCCTACTCCCCCCTCGCGTTCATACGCGCCGACCGTTACGATCTTGCATAGAAACTTCTCTTCGCTCTTACACCCGTACAAGGCAAGGTTGTGCGTGGGTTCTTCGAAGCCCCAGGGATACCTGCGATTTTCGTTTCCGCCTGCTGCCGCGTACTCCCACTCGAGCTCCGTCGGCAATCTACCGCCGTCCCAGATGCAGAATGCCTCCGCTTCATAGAAGGTCACGCAGTTGACTGGCTGAGCCCACATCTGGGTCGCAAGAGGAGTGTCCAGGCAGCTCCTCACTTTGGCGTCGATCTCGGCACTCGTTGCGTCCAGACCTTCCGCCTGCCCGGGCTGCCGGAACCACTCGACCTTCCAGCCCGAGCCCGGGACCAGCGGATGCTGACCCGCTCCCGCGCGGGGTTCGCCGCTTGCCCGCCAGGCGTCGTACGCATCGAGGAACGCTCGAAACCTCGCCACCGTCACCTCGAACTCGCCCAGCTCGAACGCGGACACATGGCTCGGCTTGATATTCGTTCCGGACTGCTCCAACTCGCCAGCGATGAATTCGCCGGCAGGCACAGGCTTCACCGAGCAACAGCTTCGTAGCGGTAGCACGCCACAGGCGTCTGCGAGATTCGAGCACGACCTGAACTTGTTACCGCCCCCGCCCACGCCGTCGCCACCGGTACCTGCGTTCCCGAGCCCGCCATCCCCTGCGCTGCCCGCACTCCCGACCCCATCGTCACCGGCCATCCCCGGGCCGCCGCCCAACCCCGTGTCACCGGCGTCCCCCGCGCGGCCCCCGCGCACGAGCCAGCCACCATCCCCAGCCGCGCTCACGCCTCCGAGTGCGCCTCCGGTTTCGCTCGAATATCCTCCACGACCCGTGGGCCCTCCCTGGCCGCCATTTGCGCTGCGGCCGGCGCCACCGGGCGTGATGCCGATCGCTCCAGCGCCAGCGGCCGGCTGACCTGCGACCGCCCCCTCGCCATCATCGCCATAGCCGCCGAGCTCCAGGCGGCCGCAAGCCAGAAACAGCCCCGCTAGCGAGAGAATCCGTGCAGGGCGTTTCATGGTTTGAGCCTTTCCAAACGGCGCCGAGCGTCCTCCGCATAGGAGTGCTGGGGCTGCTCGAGGTATTGAGTAAAGAGCGCCGCCGCTTCCGGCCCGCGGCCGAGTGCCTCGAGGCAGAGCGCGTGAAAGTAGGTGACGTCTCCTCGGCGCGCTCCCGCACGCTCCGCGAGCTCGTATTCGTGGGCGGCCTCCGCGAATCGTGACCGCGTCTTGCGCAAGATGTGACCGCGCAAGAGATGAAGTTCCGCGGCGCGTTCGCCGGAAGCCGAGGAGGACAAAAGCTCGTCGCTTTGCTTCAGCGCTTCGTCAGTGCGGCCCAGCTGCACGAGTAGCTCGAGCTGCGACATGTCCGCTTCACGGCGCAGCGAACCGGATGGAAATCGTGTTCGGTACTCAGCGAGCACCCGAAGCGCACCGGGTGCGTCCCCGAGCACGTCACGGCGAAGGCGCGCCACCTCGTACAGCGCCATTTCTGCGCCGAGGCCGGAGCCCTCGGCGCGCTTCAGGAAACACGCTTCCGCATCTCGAGTGTGCCCCCCACGCGCCAGACTCAAACAGTCCGGCCCGGCGCTGACCTCCGCTGCCTGTGGGGGGGTTGCGGACGCCGAAACGTCCGGCGTTGAGCCGGCAGGAGCGGGCGTTGGCGATGGCGGCACGGGCGCCGGATCGACGCTCGGAGCTACCGCACTGGCCGGCTCGCTCAGCGAAGAAGCCGTGCTCGGGGCGCGCCCCGAGTGCTTGGCGCTCAACGCGCTTCTACCATCACCAGGCCGCATCACTTCGCGTGCCGGCGCGGCCGGCGATCGTTCAGTGGCTACAGCGCTCGCGACAGGCGGTTCGCGGTGGCCGCGCAAATCTTCTGCAACGATGAGCGGCCCGCTCGGTGCTCGCATCCGAGTCACGAGCGCGGGTACGACCGCGAACGCTGCCAACGCGACTGCGAAGGCAGGCACGAGCCAATAGACGCGTCGTCCGCCGCCGGCAGCAGGCGATGTCGCCATGCGTTCGCTCAAGCGCTGAAAAGCCGCGGACTGATCCAGGCCCTCCGCGAGCTCTCGGTTGCCATCCTGGAGCAAGCGGCCAAACTTGCCCTCGGTCAGGCGCTCGGGATTGGGCAACGATTCGGCGGCTCTCCCGCCCTTGGGGGTCAGGAAGCGAGTCACGTCAGCTCCGTTTGGGTTGCAGAAGCTTCGAGAGCCTGGACGAACTTTTTGCGCGCGTAGTGCAACCGTCTCCAGAGCGTCGCTTCTTTGCAGTGTAGGATCTCTGCAACCTGGCGACCTGCGAGCCCCTCCAGGTCGTAGAGGACGACGGCCAGACGATCGCCCTCATTCAGCGTTTCCAAGGCCGCTTGCATGCGTCGACGCGCAGACTCTTCACAAAATCCAGGTGAACTCGGCTGTACGGACTCGGGGCTCAGTGAGAACCACGAGCGCAGTGTCTCCCCCATCCGGCGGCGACGGCGCAGATGCCGCGCCTGCGTGATGCACAACCGATACAGCCAAGTTTTGAGCTCGGAGTTGCCTCGGAAGCGGGGCAAGTAACGGTGCATCTGCAAGAAGACTTCTTGCGAGGCGTCATCGAGATCGGACTCCCGCACGCCTAGCTTGCGCAGAAATGCCATGGTGACTGGGTAGTAACGGAAGTGCAGGGACCGCCACGCCTCGTGGTTGCCGCGCACGCAAGCGAGCAGCAAGGGCGACTCGCAGTCGCTATCCCATTCCCCGATCGGGCTGGCAACGGCGGAACACATGGCTTTCCCGTTAGAGTCCTCGCTCGGCCGAACCTTCGCAGGGGGCTAAACTATTTACCCCAGGCATACCCAAGACCCAATGACCAGCCGAGCGTCAGGTCGCGGGGCGGGAGAACCTCGTGGTTCTCGACGAAGAACCGCCCGGACGCCCCAGGTACGAGGAAGTCGAGCGAAGCCCCCGCCTCCACGAAAAATCGGCGGCCGACCGGGACCACGAAGCCGGCTTCGACGCCGGCCATCCACAGCGCCCGGGTCCGATCGCTTTGATTCGCCAAGCCGTCGGTGGTTGCTCGCTGAATCGTCAGCGACACCGCGGGGCCCAGGTGTATCAGCCCCGGGGCTACGGCCAACCTCCAAGCGAAGCTCGCCCGCGACGCGAAGGCCTTGGCGGCCACGTGCGCTCCGCGGGGGTCGCTCTCCTCCCATGAAGTCAAGCCCCAGCGCAGCGCGAGCGCCCCTTCGAAGCTCCGACCAAGTCCTGCGCTGACGCGTGCGCCCAGCGAGGCTTGTGCCAATGCAACAGCGTATTCGGCGGACAGCCGCAGGGTTCGAGCGCTGAGCTCGACGTTGGACGCCGTTGCGGGCTCACTGGCGACTTCCGGCTGGGCAGAGACAGACAGGGGCGGTGGCTCGGTGCGCGCCGGCTGTACCGAGTCCGGCGGGCTCAAATCCGTCGCGCCCAGGCCGCGAAAATAGCGATCGAGCACCAGCGCGATCACCTCAGCCATGGTGCGGCACGAGTCGCCCTCAATGGGCAGATCACGCCGCAGCTCGACTTCACCCTGAGGATTGAACAGCTCGAGCCGCACGAAGTCTCTCGGCCTGCCCGAAGGCGCGTGCCCAATGGTGTAGCGCGCCAGCCAACCCTTGCGGCCCTCGACCACGAGCGAGCCCAATCGCCGCGCCACGATCTCTCGGGTCACTCCGAGCTCGGGGCAAAGCGCATCCGGAGAGCCGGTCTCCAGCGCGAAGCCGTCGGACTCGAGTGCCATGACATCGCCCGCCCACAGCAGAACGGCGGCGAACCAAACAGAGCTCAATCGACGATGCACGTGCCCTGAGATCAACGACAACGAGCGCGCCTAGCGCTGAAACACTTGACCATCCCGTTTACGAACCTGCTGCGTGACTGCGCTCGAACGCTACACCCGTTCGGGGCGCGGCGGGTCGGCTGTGCGTCGAGTATCTCAATTCATTGTTGTGAGCGAGCACTCACGCTGCAATCGCTCCAGCGACGGCGGACTGTTTCCATTCGATATCGAGTGAGCAATTGGCCACTTCTGATTGGCATTCGCTGGCCGGTCGGCCGCGCGAAAGCGGACCGATCAGCCGCGGGCGGCAGACCCGCAGAACTGCGCTTCAGATCGAGGGCTGAGTCGAAACTTCGAGCTCTGGGGCTTGCCGAGTGACCGAAGCGAGCAACATCTCTAGGCTGGTCATGGTGTGGGGCTTCTCCAAAAACCCAATGACATAAGGCTTCTCGAGCAACAGCGAAGCATCCTCGGCCTGAAATCCACTGCTGATGACCACGGGCAGCTTGCTGCGTACCATGCGGACCTGCTCGAGCGTTTGCTCGCCGGATTGCTCGGGCATGGTCAGGTCGAGGATGACGAGATCGATCGCATCCGGCTGCTCTTCGAGGAGCTGAAGTCCACGCGCGCCGCTTTCCGCCGTCAAAACTCGGTGACCGAGTTCCCTCAGCATTCGGGCGGTCACCAAACGCACCGCTGGCTCGTCGTCGATGAGCAAGATATTGCGAGCGATCGGCGCGGCCAGGGGCGTGGCGGGATTGAGCGCCGCGCGAGATAAGGACGGGGGCGCGACCGGCAGCAGGATCACGAAGCTGGTCTGTCCGGGGGGCGTCGGATTCACGCCGAGCCAGCCGCCATGCGCCTGCACGATACCGGCGGCAGCCGCCAAGCCCATTCCCCGCCCAGCGCCTTTGGTTGAAAAAAACGGCTCGAACAGCCGCTCGCGTGCCTCGGGCCGAATACCGCTGCCGGTGTCGTTGACCGTGACTCTGACGTAGCCGCCCGCGTCGACTCCATATCGCTCATTGTGCGGTGCCTCGAGTTGCAACGAATCGCTGCGCAAGGTCAGCGTGCCGCGCGTCCCCTCCATCGCGTCCAGGGCGTTGAGAATCAAATTGGTGACCACCTGCCGCAACTGGAAGGGATCCGCGCCGACGAGCGGTAGCTGCTCGCCGAGTTCGAGCACGAGTTGAGCCTTGGATTCGATGGTGGCGTGAAGCAGCCGCAGCGCCGCGGAAAGCTCGCTATTGATCGCGAGCGCTTGAATCGCGAGGCTTCGTTGCCCGGCGTATGCCAACATCTGTTTGCTGAGCTGCGCCGCTTCGCCCGCGAAGACCAAAATTTCGGAGACGCAATGCGTCACCATCGGCGACACATTACTCGGAACGTTGCGCAGAGCGATCTCTGCGTTGCCGACCACGCCGCACAGAAGATTGTTGAAGTCATGAGCAACCCCGCCCGCCATGACGGCCAAGCTTTGCAGCGCCTGGCTGCGCTGCAGCTCTCGCTCCAACTCGCGCTGTCTGCGCTCGGTCACCACCCGATCGGTGAAATCCCGAACGACTCGTAACGTCAACTGGTCGTGGGCTCGGTTGGGCTCGAAGCGTGTCTCGGTAACGAGCAGCAGCATGTTCGCGTCCCGTTCGAGGACGACCTCGTACGAGCGGCGTTCCCCCATATTTGGCGGAGTGAGCGCCAGCGTGCGCCGGCTTTCCTCGGTCAAAAACTGGGCGAAGGACTTGGTCGAAAGCTCGTCACGAGCGACCCCGAACGTCTTCGCCAACGCCCGGTTCGCAAAGATCGCCCGCTCCTGCGAGTCAAACAGGCCGACTCCCTCACCCAGGCTCTCCACGAGCGCGCGTTGCAGCGCTTCACTGTGCTGCAGCGATTCTTCGCTTTGCTTGCGGGCCGCGATCTCGCGGCGCAGCTCCGCGTTCAGCGCCAGCGCGCGCCGCCGCGAGTCCAGCACCATCCCCAGGCCGCCGGCGAGCACGAGTTTGACGAGAAACGCGATGATGCCAGCGGTCGACCCGGTCTCCGCGCTGGCCGCGAGCTGAAGCGCTTGAGAGCGATCGATGAGCGCGACGCCGACAATCACGACCAACGCACCGCGCGCGCCCAGCCACACGGCGGCCAGCAGACAAATACCTAATCCGAACAAAAATGCGGGGGGGCCGAGCAGAGCGTGCAGCGTGGCGAACGAGACCCAATAGCCGAGTGCCAACCCGGCGAGGATGGCGCACCGCAGTGGGACACCTGCCTGCTCGCGCCTCCGGAGCGCAGGCTCCTTGCTCGGCTCCGAGCGCCGCGAGGCGTCCGAACCGCCCGGCCAAGTTTCCTTGACTTGCACGGAGGTAGTACCACCGCCTGAAACCAGCATGATTACGGGTCATAGGCTTTCACGACCGGCGCATCAAGGCTGCTCGTCGCCGGACGCAGCCAAACATTGTCGCATACGGAAGCGTCGCTCGAACGCTCGCTCGATGGTCCGATCACCTGTCCTATCGCCCTTGGGGGTGACAGTTCGACTCCAGCTTTTCCCCACCCGATCAGGGTGTCCCGCCCCCGATTTCGCCGGGGAGCGGCTTGCCGCTGGTACTAAGCGGCGGGTGCGGGGCGATCGAGATTCGGGTCATGGACGGCGCGCGGTCACCACCAGCGCACTCATCCGGTTCTGGAAGGGTCCGGCACCGAAGCGCGCGCGGAGCGCCATCGCGGCAGCCGCGGTGGCTTCCTCCAACCCGCCTGGCTTCCGCGACTCGATCTCGCCGCGCAATGGGGTGCCTTGGCATAGGCCGATGGCTACGTCCTGCGCGGAGGTCGCTTGTGATGCCTGCTCAACCGTCTCGATTTCGACGCTTTGGAACCCAGCGGCTTGCAGCTCCGCCCGGATCGATACGGGGTCGAAGTAACCGAAGGGCGTGCGTTCGAAAAAGCGCGGCGGATCCTGTGGGAACAGCGCCTCCACGGCGCGGGCGATGATTAGCGAGACCTCGTTGTTGGCCAAGCGGTCCCACACATTGAATACGAAGCGACCGCCTGGCACGAGCACCCGCAGTGCCTCACGCTGAGCGGCGCCCTTGTCGGGCACGAACATCATACCAAACTGGCACACGATGGCGTCCGCCGAGCCGTCAGCGAATGGCAGTTGCTGCGCGTCCGCCTGCTGAAAGCTGACCTCGGACAGGCTGCTGGCCGCCAGCTTCAGCATTGCTTCGTTCAGATCCGTGGCCACGATTCGCACTTCGCTGGGCAGCGTCCGCCGGAGCGCGCGCGTGACGACGCCGGTGCCGGCCGCTACCTCGAGCAACGTGCCGCGACGCAGATCGCTCAGGCGTCGCGCCAGATCTTCTGCGTACGGCTGGAACAGCAGTGCCCCCAGGTACCGCTCGTATAGCTCCGGAATCGACCCGGTAAACTTCGCGTCTGTTGCCTGCATGTTCACCTCCGCACCCCAGCCTACTCGGCTCCGAGCTTCTTTGGCAATCATGCAGCCGTGCAGCGTTGTGGTCACCGACGCGCGTGGACGCTAGACTCTTCGCATGGCTGAGATCGAAAGCACGCCCTTCGCATATCAGGCGGGCGGTCAGCAATACCGTGCCGTGTTCGTCGCGAGCGTCGGCACGGCCCCCTCCGCCGCGGTCGTGCTCCTGCCTGATTGGCGCGGCCAGAGCCCACTTGCCCACGATCATGCGCGCTTCCTCGTCGAGCAGGGCTGTGCAGTCGTGATCGGCGACCTTTACGGCGACGGGTTCAGCCCGACCGATCCGAGCCAAGTCGCGGAGATGGTGAAACGGCTGATCGACAATCGCAACCACGGTGTCGAGGCGCTCAGCGCCTGCGTCGAGGCGCTCCGAACGCGCATCCCGGCGCAGCTGCCAATCTTTTGCCTCGGTTACAGCGCGGGGGGGATGGTCGCGCTCGACTACGGGCGCAGCGGTGCGACGCTCAGCGGTATCATCGTCGCCTCCGCGCTGCTCAAGACGGCCGCGCCGGGCATGTCGGCGCGCATCGAAGCTCCAGTTTTGATCCTGCAAGGGACGCAGGATCAAGTCTCACCGATGGGCGTCATCGCGAGCGTGGTCGCGGAAATGGACGCCGCGGGCAATGATTTCCGCTTCGAGCTGTTCGGGCAAACGCATCACGCATTCGACAACCCCGAAGCGGGCACCGATCCCACGGCGCGCCTGGTCTATTCGCCCTCTGCTGCGGCTCGCTCTCGCCGCGCGATCGCGGAATTTCTGCGCGAGAGAACCCAATGACGCGCTGCTGCGGCAATCGTCATCGAGCAAACCGTGGAGTGCCAAGCTCGCCCCGCGAGCCTCCCGCCTGTTTTTGACGAACACGCTGGGCCTGGCCCGCGAGGTCCAGGCAGGGGACGTTCTCGTGAGGAATCTAGTTCATTCAACGGTGGCGGAGACGAACTCCGGCCGCCAATTCGGACCGGTCTTGTTTGCGCAGAATCCGAAATTGATGGTCTGTGTGGGCGGAATATTGCCATTCCAATCGAGGTTGGTCGCCGTGTAGATAGAACTATCGTTCGTGTAGTTCGCGCTCCATTGGCTTGCGAGGGTCGATCGTGGATATCGAATTGCACAGGAGCCGCCGCAATCGATCCCGGTCTCGGTGCCGCTCTGAATCTGATCGCTGCGGTCGTTGTGAACGTGCAGGCCTACCCAGGCGCGCACTCGGAGCGTCGTAGCTGACCAGCAGCGAGGCGTGTCGTAAGGTGCCGAAACCCGCCCTCGGTGCTTTTGTTGCCGTAGCACTCGTCTTCGATTCCGTCGCAGCTAGCTTCGCATCGGCGCGAGCACGCTCACCCACTGGCTCAATGCCTCGAGCATTGCCTGCGCGCTGGTCTGCTGCAGCTGGCTCGGCTGGAAGATGCCTAGATCATCGATGCTGTGCGTGAACAGGGGTACCATCACCGACTCGTGCAGGACGACCAACTTGAGCGCGACCATCATCGGTTTGACCATCTGCACTGCGCGCGTTCCGCCGGCAGGTCCCCCATAGCTGACGAAGCCAACTGGCTTGTGCGCCCACTCCTGAACCAAATAGATGAGCGCATTGATCAGAGACGGTGGGGTGCCGTGGTCGTATTCGGGCGTAACGAAGACGAACGCGTCGGCAGCGTCGATCTTCGCGCTCCAGCGCCGCGTGTGCTCGTGCTCGTATTGACGTAGGCGCGGGTGCCGTGGCTCGTCGAACATCGGCAGATTCTCCTCCTTCAAGTCGACGAGCTCGACATCGAACGAACCGTGCGCCGTCGCGCGTTCGAATATCCACGTGCTCAGCGGCACGCCAGCGCGCCCTGGGCGAGTGCTGACGGTGATCACGTAAAGCTTGGGCTTGGGCCGCGTGTTATCGGTCGTGTTCATGAGTGGTGTGTTAAGCCCGAGACGCCGCATGGCCAATGGGCGAAAGCACCAATCATCTATCCGGAAGTCCACACCGACTGAAGCTGACCAGCCTGTCGGTCGAGCGAACCCTGGGACCGTGGCAAGGCAAACTCCCAACTCTCTTGCGCACGCGGTGTTGGCGACCCGCGTTGCACACTCACACCCACAAAGCGTGCAAGTCAATGTGCGCTCTCCTTGGCATCGTCGTTATTCATGACAACCTACCAAGGCTCGTGACAAACCGAGCGGCCAGTTCCGTTGGCCGGACCCCTTGAAATAGTTCGCCGGAAAACCGTGCATGAGATCTCATTTAGGCTTCCCCAGCGCGTTTCTGATTCTGGCGCTGGGCTGCGGCAGCGCCAGCAACGGATCACTCGCGGTTGGCGGGAGCGGTCAAACGCAAGCAAGCGCGGGCCATAACTCGGCGGGAACTCAAAACGCAGGCGGAACAGCCAATTCGGGCGGAGTGCCCAATGCGGGCGGCGCACTCGACGCGGCGGGCGCGCCGAGCGGGGGCGGTGCGCAAAGCGCCGCTGGGGCCCCAAATGTCGGCACCGGCGGGAGCGCTCCTCTCGGCGGTGCAGGCGGTGGAGCTGGCGCTGGCGGGATGCACGCCAGCGCCGGGAGCGGCGGTTTGAGCACGGGCGGCTCGTCTGCTGGCTCTGCAGGCCAAAGCGGGGTCGCAGGCAAGACCAGCACTGGTGGGACCGGAGGTGGCGGGGCTTATCAGCCCTGTCCGTCTGCCAGCACGCCTTGCAAAGTGCTCCCGTTCGGCGACTCCATCACCTTCGGCGTCGGCGACGAAGGGGACGGTGGATACCGAGGGCCTCTGTTCGCGTCGGTGATTGCTGCGGGACAAAAGCTCACTTTCACGGGTTCGCTGTCCAATGGACCGAACACGGTTTCCGGCCAGACCTTTGCCAAGAACAACGAGGGTCACAGCGGTTGGGGGATTTCTCGGGTCAACCCGAACAGCGGCGGCAACGCGGGAATCATCAATGTTTTGCCCAGTCCCGCGTTCAGTAGCGGCAGTGGCGGCATGCCGAACATCGTTCTTCTGCACATCGGCACCAACGATCAAGGAACGTACAGCGCCGCACAGATCACGAGTGACCTGACGGGGCTCATCGACAAGGTCACCTCCACTGCACCCGATGCATTGTTGGTAGTCGCGCAGATCATCCCGCTCGGGTACGGCAACAACAGCATCATCCAAACTTACAATCAGGCCATCCCTGGCATCGTGCAGCAACGCGCTGCCACCGGTAAGCATGTCGCGCTGGTCGATATGTATACGGGCTTCAACGCGTCGACGATGCTTGGCACGGACAAGGTGCATCCGAACACCGCTGGCTACACGTTCATGGCAGGTCGCTGGTACGCCGCGATCAAGGATTTTTTGCCCAAGTGAGCGCGTGCTCGGTGTTTCCCGGCCAAAACCAACTGTGGAGGCTGAAATCGCTCCACTACAGCGCGGAATGTTCCGTGCAATGCGGAAAGCCGGCCTCCAGGAATCTGCCTGCCCACGCGGGCGAGCGGTTACTAACTTTACTAACGCTCCCTTCCGTGAATCGGAGCCCCACCCTAGCCACTTGGATTTGATGACCCGCCTCGACCGCAACCCCCTCTCGCTTCATGTGCTGGCCGTTTCGTGTCTGCTGGCTTGCAGCTCGTCACCGGATCAGAGCTCGACCCTAGGAGGCGGAGCAACGGCGGGAATCGGAAATCCGCCGGGCGTCGCGGGCAGTGGCTCGGTTCAGGACAACGGTGGTTCAGCTCCGTTGAATGTGACGCCCGCAGGCAGCGGCGGAACCGACGCTTCGACCGGGGGAGGAACGAACGGCGCGGTGCAATGTAACGGGCGATTCACGGGTCGCTTGCGCGACTTCACGGTCGGCCAGGATCCAACCGGGACCCAATTGGATGCCACGGCCGTGCCGTCGATTGCGGACTCGATTGCTGGCGTGAACTACCTCGTCAGCCCGGACTTCGAGTTTGCCAATGCCCGGATCAATCCCAAGACCGCCATGGGCAAGCGTTTTGGTTCGGACCCCGGAATCGTGCAAGCAGTGCTTGGCCCGGACGAGACTCCCCAGTACGCGGGCACCGAGCAGGGCACGGTGACTACGACCGGTCCCCAGAACTTCGCAACTTGGTTTCACGACACCGCGAACGTGAACATGGGGCAGAACTTGACGCTCCAGTTCCTGCCGGACCCGTCCAAACCCAACGACCCGAACGCCTATTACTACGACAGCAGCACGATGGGCTGCGGAGCTGCGCGCTGCCCGGGCTTCTTTCCGATCGACGGGATGTTGCTGCAAAACGAAGGCAACGCGCACAACTATCATATGACCTTCGAGTTGCACTTGCAGTTCAAGTACCATCCCGGGGAGGTCTTTACCTTCATCGGTGACGACGATATCTGGGTCTTCGTCGACAACAAGCTCGCGCTCGACCTCGGTGGAACCCACAATGAAGTGACCGGGCGGATCATGCTCGATACATTGGGTCTCGTCGACGGGCAGACCTATCCGCTGGCTTTCTTTTGGTGCGAGCGCCACGTGACCGGCTCGAATCTCCGCATCGAAACCAGCTTGGAAGTCACCAGCTGTGGGGACCCGGTAGTCAAATAGGCTGCGCGCCGAGCGAACAGCGACCCAGGCGTCAGCCTAGCGAAGGCGCCGCGCGCAGCTCGCCGAGCAGTACGCGCGGGGTCACCCCCGCGATCGCGCGGAACTCGGCGATCAGGTGCGCTTGGTCATAGTAGCCGACTTCGGCGGCGATGGCTGCCCAGCTCGAGCTGGCCTGCGCGCGCGCAGCGCCCAGCGCGCGACGAAAGCGCGTGAGCCTTGCGAACGCCTTCGGGCTCAGCCCAATGCTGTCCCGAAACACACGACGGAGATGGCGATCGCTGACACCGAGTTCGACGGCGACGGCGTTCACATTGGCGCGCATCAGCCGATCAGCAGCGACCAAGGCGAGCTTAGTGCCCGCGTCGCGCTTGGCCGCGCTCGCGAGGCGTGCTGCGATCGCGCGATCCAAAATGGACGCTGCCTCGGCCGTGTTGCGTGCTTCGACCAGACGCGCGTGCAGCGCGCGTGTTTCGGCGCCGCCCCACAGATCCGCGAGAGTAACGACGCGCCCGCTCATTTGGCTAGCAGGCACCCCGAGCACCGCCTGCGACTCGCCCAGACGAAGGCGCGCGGTCACGGTGCGCAGCCCGCGCAGGATGAGCTTTCGATGTACCCGCTCTCGTGCTCCGAAAGCGTGAATATCCAAACCCTTCGGAACACACGCGCCGAACCGAACCACGAGCTGGATCTCCGGGCGTGGAATCAAGACGCCGGGGCGTTCGCCGTCACTTTCGTACACCAGCAAGCGCGCCACGGCGGGCGCGAGCGCTGCGACCGATGCTGCCGGGTCCATGCGGGACTGTTGAACGGCGCTTTCGAGCATGAGCGACGATCCTGATGCGCGCGGCACGCTCCCGCAAGCTCGAGAAGCTACTTGTCCGTTTTTTCCAAGCTACGACGATCGCTGGCGCCTAGGTTCTGGGCATGAAAATCCTAGTCACCGGAGCAACTGGAAAGGTCGGAAGCCGACTCAGCAAGCGACTTGCGCAGCGCGGAGATCGAGTGCGCGCGCTCGTCCGCGATGTAAAGCGCGCTGCCGATTTGCAGGAGGCGGGAATCGAACTCGCCGAGGGCGATTTGCTGAACCCTGATTCGCTCGCGGCGGCGGTACGCGGGATCGATGCCGTGATCCATTGTGCGGCGTTCTTTCGTGGTGCGACTGCCGAGCAGGCGCATGCAGTCAACGATCTGGGCACCCAGCACATCGCCAGTGCGGCCCGGGCAGCCGCCGTCAAACGCTTCGTCTTCACCAGCACCGGCTTGGTGTACGGTGGGAACGCTGGCCGCCTCGCGTGCGAGGACGACCCGTGCACGCCGAGCGAAGCTTACCCGGTGAGTAAGCTGGCCGCCGAACGCTTCTTGCTAGCCTTAGAAGCGTTTGACGTGCGCGTGCTTCGGCTTCCGTTCGTTTACGGCGATGGCGATCCACACATCGACGAGGCAGTGCCCATGCTGCGCGGCTTCCCTCCCAGACAACGCATGTCGATCGCCCACCACGCCGATGTCGCGCAAGCCGTCGCGCGCTTGCTGGATTGTCCTTCGCCTCGGCATCGCATCTATAACGTGGTCGATGACGAAGCGCCCGAGCTAACCGCGCTGCTTGCGTCCGTTGGAGCGCCGCCCCCCGACGCTTCGAACGCGGAACGTGCGCGCGCTTTCGACGTGCTGCTCGATGGTCGCCGCATCCGAGAAGACCTCGGTTTCAAACCCGAGTTTCCGCGCTTGGCAGACGCGATCGCCGCAACCGCCTGAGGCCTCTAGGGCGGTATTTATGGCACGCTCGCGCGCTCGGACACTTGCCCTCGCCGTCGTTCGCCTGACGCGATAGAAGGAAGGCGAGGAAGCAAATGGCGAAAGTGACAGGGATTGGCGGTGTGTTCTTGAAGAGCCCGGACCCGAAGGCGCTCGGAGCCTGGTATGCAAAACACCTAGGCATGGAGGTCGGCGAATACGGAGCAACCTTCTCCTGGAAAGACGAGCTGCCGAAAGGCACGGGCATGACCAGCTGGAACCCGTTTCCGAGCGATAGCGGCTACTTCGGTGACGGCAATCAAGCGGTGATGATCAACTACCGCGTCGACGATCTAGACGCATTGCTGGTCGATCTTGCTGCAGCTGGGGTCTGGATCGATCCGCAACGTCAGAACGAGAGCTATGGGCGCTTTGCCTGGATCAAGGACTGCGATGGCAACCGGCTAGAGCTCTGGCAGCCCCTCGAGGCTTCCGAGCCGTAGCTTCTTTCCGTCACGATGATGGCCATCGCACTTTCAGCGATTCTGGTTGTCCACGCGCTCATTCACGCGCTGGGCTTCGCCAAGGCGTTCGAGCTTGCCCCCGCTACGCAGCTGACGATCCCCATCTCACGACCAATGGGGCTGATTTGGCTCGCGGCGAGCTCGCTGCTCCTGGCTTCGAGCGTCGCGTTGCTTGCGGCGCCACGCTGGTTTTGGCTTCTGGCCATCGCTGCGGCCACGGTTTCGCAAGTGGCGATCGTCGCGTCGTGGCGCGACGCGCGTTTCGGGACGGCGCTCAACGTACTCACGGTGCTCGCGGGCGTGTACGGCGCGGTGGCGTGGGGACCCTTTGGACTGCGCGCCGAGTACGAGGCGCGCGTCGCGCGGAACCTGCCCCGCCTCGCCCAGCAGCCCGTACTCAGCGATGCCGAGCTTGCGCCCTTGCCGGCCGCGGTGCAACGCTACCTGCGCTACGTCGGAGTAGTGGGACACCCGCAGGTGCAAGGCTTCCGAGTCCGGTTCCAGGGCAGGATTCGCAGTGGTCCAAACGCGCCCTGGATGACGTTCAGCGGCGAGCAGCACAATTTCGTGCGTCCGCCGAAGCGTTTCTTCTCGATGCAGGCGAGGATGAATGGCCTTCCGGTAGAGGCGCTGCACGCCTACGACGAAAGCGGCGCGCGCATGCGGGTGAAGCTGCTGTCACTCTTTCCGGTGGTGGACGCGGTCGGCACTGACTTCACCCGAACGGAGACAGTCACGCTCTTGAACGACCTTTGCATCATGGCGCCCGCGGCCTTGATCGAGGCCCAGATTCGCTGGCGAGAACTCGACGCGCGCAGCGTCGAGGCCACGTACAGCAATGGGCCACATACCGTGCGCGCCGTGTTGGTCTTCGACGAATCGGGTGCGCTGGTGAATTTTTGGTCCGACGATCGCCCGGCACTTTCAGCCGACGGCAAGACGTTCGTTCCCCAGCGCTGGTCGACCCCTGTCGGTGGCTACCGCAGCCAGGGGCCGTTCAGGCTCGCATCGCGGGGCGAGGGCCGATACGGCGTAGCGACTGGCGAGTATGCATATATTCAGTTCGACGACCTGGTCGTTTCCTATGACTGAGTGAGCCCGTGATTGAGCGCTGCACCTCACCGTTTCGGAATTGGTTCCACGCACACTCTCCGAGCTTGCTAGGGTCCCGCGCGTGGCGATCTTTGGCAAGAACTTTTGGGTCGGGTTTCGGACGATGTTCTCGGGATTTCGACGGCTCGTGCGGCTCCGCCAGAGCTACGCGTTTGCGTTAGTCCCAACGCTCATCTTCGGCGTGCTCGAGCTGTGCTTCGTTGCGCTGTCCTTGCGGGTGCTGTCGCCCTGGGTACGCGCCGCGCTCGCGGGGCACAGCGTGATCCAGAATTTCGGCGCGAGCGCACTGGCGTGGCTCTCGGTCGCCTTGGGCTGCGTCGCCGGCTGGTTCGTTGCGGCCCTGCTGACGCCGGTGTTGAGCGCGCCGGCTCTAGAACGCATCGTCGACCTAGTCGAACGCGATCTCGGCGCTCCGCCGCGGGCCCCGCTCGGCATTTGGGGAGAGTTCGCGTGCGGCCTGCGCGGCGCTGCGTTGGGCGTTCTACTGTTCGTGCCACCGGTCATCGCGCTCACCGGTTTGGAGTTCGCGTTGCCGCCGGTAGCGATCGTTACGACGCCGCTCAAGCTAGCCCTCGGTGCGCTCGGCGTGTCTTGGAACCTGCTCGATTATCCGCTCACGTTGCGAGGGATCGGCGCGCGCGCTCGCGTCGCCTTCGTCAAGGACCATGCCGCGAGCGCGCTTGGCTTCGGAGTCGCCTTTGCGCTCTCGTTTTGGTTGCCTTGTTGCGGCATCCTGTTATTGCCAGTTGGGGTGGCAGCAGCCACTGAGCTGTATGAAACGCTCACCCGTCCATCGTGATGCACGGCCGATGCCGACTGAAAAGGCAACGCAGGGGGCGTGAGAAATAACATCTGGGGAGGGACGGGACAGCGCGCTAGTAGCAATATCGGAAGGGATTGGTGGTGAGCATCCGGGTATTCGCGATCACGGCAACGGAGCTGCGGCAGCTTTTCGCGCGGGGGTATGGGGGTTCGGGCGAAAGCGTCAGCAGGCACGGCACTGCGCGAACGGGGTGATTCGCTCGGTGCAGCTCCGGCCAAACACGGGAGCGCTTGCAGCGTTGCGAGTAGCGGGGTGCGGGCGCTGGCGGTGGCTCCGACGATCGATCGTCGGAGCCACCGCCCCGATGAGCAGACGCGCCGCCGGCCCCCCTTTTCGTGCCTCCCGCTCGGAAGCCGGCGGACCCAGGGGGTCGAAGCATTCGGCTCAGAATCTGATGGTCACGATCGACGCCTTGGGCACGCGCACGGTCGAGCCATCAGCCAGGCTCACTTTCGTGGCTCTGGGCCCAGTCGAGGGATACACCTTGCCCGTTGGCGCCGAGCTCGTCAGCCCCCCCGAGTCTTCGCGGGTCAATACCTCGATCGTGGCGTCCCCCTGGAGGCCGGCCAGCTCGAGCCTCGTCACGTAATCCGTGTCGAAGTTCTTGTTTACGAAGACGATCGCCAATTTGCCGTTGGGCCGCTTGCAGAGAAAGCCAGACAAGCTCTCGCGGTCCGTCTTTGCTTCGAGCAGCGTACCGATCAGCGTGTTCGCCAGCATCTCGAACCCCCAATAGGAAGGCCGCCGGAAATTGTATTGCTGAGGATCACCCTTGGGCGCGAGCAAGCTGTAGTCGCCCATACGCTTGTCGCGGCCGTTGTACAGCGCCCACAGGTTGGCGATTCGAATCGGCGCGGCCGCCAGATGAGCTAGATAATCCGCAACGAACAAAGCGTTCACGTGCTGCAGGATTTGGGGCCCCGGGTTGGCGTCGACCGAATTCCATTCACTCAGCCAGATTTCGTAAGATTTACCCTTCACACCCAGCTGGTCGAGTTGCTTCTTGACCCCCGCCATCAACGCGTCTGACTCGGACGAGACGGCGAGTAAGCCCGGGTCGCTCTCGGAGCCAAAGTTCTGCGCGTAGTGGTGCACGCTCACGGCGTCGACGACATCGGCCGCCTGCTCGAATACCGTCTTGTTCCATGGCCCATTGAGCATCCACACGGCGCTCACTTTGATTGTCGGGTCCACGGCCTTCATCGCCTTCACGAACGCGCGAACGGCTTTGCCGTAGGCCACTCCGCCGTCCTTGCCCCACTTGGCGTAGTACCGGTGCCAGTCCCCGTAGATCTCGTTGCCGACCTCCCAGAGTTGCACCTTTGGCCCCTGGCGCGTGCGGTTCACGTACTTGACCCAGGCGGCCGCGAGCTCAGGTGTGCCATCACCGACGTTGACCGTGAACATTGGCTTGCAGCCCGACTTCGCGCACCAGTCGAGAAACTCGTCCGTGTCGATATTGGAGTCTTTGGCCGCGAGAGTCTTTTGCCAGTCCTCCTCGTCCGAAAGTAGCCCGCCCGGGTAACGAACTACGCCTAGAGCCAGCTGCTTCTGGACGGGGGCGGAGGCCGAATCCAGCAAGTCAGGAACCCATTTGCCCACGTTGATCCCGTAGATATCCGGGATCTTCTGGACGACCTTGCGCGCGTCCCCGCGGAACGTGGCAAGCAGCTCGGTGGCTGCCTTCTGTTTGACGATTTCGCGCGCGTTCGTCAGCTGCAGGTTGGCTAAAAAAAGGGTCCCCGGCACTTCACCCCCCGGCTTGATGCCGAATTGGAACACACCGTCCAAGTCCAGCTTGTTGTTGGGCTTGGCCTCGGGCGGTTGGAAGTAGGGGAACTTACTGAATGCGCGGAAAGGGATCAGAATTTGATTCCAGCCGCGAGTTCCGCCGACCTTGGTCCAAAACATTTCGTGGTCGCGATCCAGGATCACGAAGTCGAAGGATTGGTAGGGCTTGTCCGTGTACAGCCAAACCGTCGCCGCGTAGTGTTTGCTCCAGTCGACAACCATCCCTTTTGCGTTCGCTGGGCGGATGAACGCGTCGTACCAATCGCCGGGTTTGAATTCGACTTGCAACGCTTGGCCTCGAGCGGCCGGCGGAGCACCCTTCGGCTGGGGCACGACCGTGGCGGCGATCTCCGCGGATTTGCCGTGCTGGGTCTGCCACGCCTCTTTCCACTGCGTAAAGTCGGTGACCAGTACGGGCGCCGCATCGGAGGCGAAGGCATCCCAATAGGCATCCGGATCTTCAACGCCCTCGGCAGTTTTGCCGAGCTGAATTTGGTCGAGGTAAAACATCACCGGCGAGCCTTTTTCGACCTTATTTTCGCCCCGATTGATGGAGATGCGAAAGTCGTTGATGCGGCTCCAATCCATCTTTGCGGAGATTTCACGATTCTGCCCGGCGTCCCAATACACGCCGTCGTCCGCGAATGCTTTGAGTGGGATGGTGCAGCGCGTCCAGCTCCCCTCTTTGACGACCACGTAGTCATTGCCGTTCACTTTGGTTTGGACCTTCTTGCCGTCCGCGTGGACGTCCATCAGCCCAATCATGAATTTTTGCGCGTTTGGGCCGCCCCGGATCAAGAAGGTCACGCTGCCGGTCTTGCGATAGGGGGTCAAATCCAGCAGCTTGCTGGTACCCATCGACACGTTGACCCCCGAGTAGTCGTCGTCGAAGTAGGTGACCAGCATGGAGCCGCCATCGTTCGCGCTGCTCTTGGCGATTTTGACGTGGGTATTCCCGCCGTAGCTGTAGCTGTAGCCGCCCGTCGATCTGGAGAAGTCATCGTCGAAAAACGTGGCCAGCACGTCCGCATCCGTGACCGCGGAAAGCTCGGTTGGCAGGGGGCCTGGTACGCGCGCGGTCGGGATACAGGACAAAGCCGCCAGCGCGAGCGCCGACAGGGCAGCGATCCAAAACTTCGATTTCATGCTCACCCAAGATGGGACGAAGCATGCGCACTGATCGGCAAAACGACGGAGAACGTCCCCCACTCGATGAAAGTGCCGAGCGTCGACGGAGAGAGCGATCGGCGTGCCATGCCATTGACGCCTGGCAGCGCGCATCGGATGCTCGGCGGCTGATGCGCGTGCTATTTTCATCTACGCGGGGAGCAGGGCACTTGAACCCTGTGCTGCCCTACGCGCGAGCGCTGCTCGCGCGCAACCACGAGGTACTCGTTGCGGCTCCCGCACAGGCGAGCGAGCTCGTGCGCGGCGCCGGGCTCGCCCACGCTCCCTTCGATCATCCGGGAGATGAGCAGCTTGCTCCGATATGGGCGCGGCTGAGCGGAAAGTGGACAGACGACGCGATGGCAATCGCTGCCCGCGAGATCTTCGCCGGGGCGAATGCCGCCGCCGCGCTGCCGCAGTTGCGAGCCACGCTCGCTTCATTTCGCCCCGACCTGGTCGTGCGTGAGTCGTTCGAGTTCGGCGCGCTGGTGGCGGCGGAGCGTGCTCGAGTCCGCCACGCGCGCATCGCGGTCCACTCCATCTCGTTCGAAGAGTTCATCCCGCCCTTGATCGAGCAGCCCATCGATGCCTTGCGTGCGCTTGCCGGCTTGGCCCCCGACCACGGCGCGGCACTACGAGCCGAGCCGGTGTTCTCCACCTTCCCCGCCTCGTTCGATGTCGTGGCCACCGAATCGCGCATGCAGGCGCCATTTCGCCTACGCTCGGCGGAGGATCGACCGAGCTCGCCGTCCGCTGCCTGGGCAAATTCCGCTGACCCGCGGCCCTTGCTGTACATCAGCTTCGGAACTCTGGTTGGAACTAACCCCCAGGCGCGTTCGATCTACCGCACGTCGCTGGAGGCGGTCGCTGGCTTGCCGGTGCGCGCTTTACTCACCACAGGTCAGGGCGTGGCAAGCGACGCTCTGGGAACAGTCCCAGACAACGTTCACGTCGAAGCCTATGTGCCGCAGCGCGAGGTGCTGCCTCACGCAGCGGCGCTGGTCTGCCACGGTGGCTCCGGCACCTTGCTCGGCGGGCTAGCCGCAGGTCTGCCGATGGTGATCGTGCCTTTCGGCGCTGATCAGCCGCACAACGCGCTGCTCGTCGCGCACGCGGGTGTCGGGCTAGCGTTGAACCAACCCGACTCCGGCGCGCTCGCTGCGGCTATCGGGCGCGTGCTCGACGAGAGCGAGTTTCGCGCCAACGCTCGGCGGCTCGCCGAGGAGATAGCGAGCCTGCCGACGATCGAAAGCGCGGTGGACGCGTTGCTCGCTCTCAGCTGAATACTGTGTGCGAGCGCGCATTCGTGGGTGTGATTCCTCGCTCGCTCACCGGCGCGGTCTGCAATTGGCGCCAGAAGAAATAGGACAGCCCCCAGAGCAGCGCGGTGCCAGCCGCCCAGCCCCACGCTTGCGGCCCGTCTCCCACTGAAAAATGCGCGATTAACGCGGAGCAGAGGGTGATGGCGAAACCCGCGTAGGCCCACTCCTTGAGCCGCGCCGGCACTGGCGCGAGCAGCAACACGATGCCGATGAACTTGGCCCACGACAGCTCGACCCGGAAGTAGGCGGGAAAGCCCAAGTGGGCAAAGGCGGCGGACACCTGCGGTAGACAGAGTTGGGCGTAAGCAGTGAAGCCCATTTGGAGGCAGAAGAGCGCCGTCGCGACCCAGAAGCCGACCGTGATTGCTTTCGAGCGGTGCATGTTCAACCCTTCCCTGCAGACCAATTGGGGAGCTCGACGCCGAACTGCTGCGCGTACTCGGCATGCAAACGCTGCCAGCCGTCGAACTTCATGGCGTCAGGCCCGACGATGCGCCCAACCGGTTGCTCGCCCAGGGACCGATCCAAAACGTCCAAGCAGATGTGCCAGCCAGCGGCGCCCATGGCGATGAAGCGGCGGTCGATGTTGTGCCAAAGCGTCAGCCGCGTACCGGTGCCCCCGAGCGGCTCGAGCTGCCAGCGGATGTCTTGGCCGCCCCAATTGTATTCGAGCATTTTTGGCGCATCGGCCCGTGTGATGCGCGTCTCGGAAACCTGCGGCGTCGGCGTGCCGACGGTCGACAGCTTGACCGTACCCACAGCGGCCAGGCTGTGGTCCGAATCGAACGGAGCCCACTGTCGCAGGTGCTCCGGCTCGGTGAGGGCTTCCCAGACTCTCGTCGGAGGGTGGGCTAGCTCGCGGACGAGAACCAGCGTCCACTTCTCTCCGTCTTTTCGAACCTCGGCGCCAGCAGCGGCGCCCGGTGCGTATTGCTCACGTTTGCTCATGTCTTCTTCTTTCCTTTCACCGAGGGCACCTTCGCCATCTCGTCCAAATGTTGTTCCAGCGCGTCGACGTGCTTCGACCAGAAGCGCCGAAACGGCTCGAGCCAAGCGTCCAGCTCCATGAGTGGCTCCGGTCGTAAGCGATACAACCGCCGTTGAGCTTCGACGCGCGATTCTACGAAGCCCGCATCGCGCAGCACTCCCAAGTGCTTTGAAACCGACGGCTGCGAGAGTCTGAGCTCGCGCTCGAGCTCTCCCACCGAGCGCTCGGACGCGAGCAACAAACTCAGAATGGCCCGCCGATTGGGCTCCGCGATGATCGCAAACGACGATTCCACAAGCGGCATATAACCAGAAAGACATATACCTGTCAAGGCATATTTGTGGCGAGCGGCGCCCATTTCGCCTCTCGGCACCGGCACCGGCACCGGCACCGGCACCGGCACCGGCACCGGCACCGGCAGGGTGTCTCAGCAACCCGTGGTTCGAGGTCTTAGGTGATTTTCAGGTCCGGCAGCTTTCGACGTCGGGGCGGCGTTCTGGGCGCCTGCTGCCGAGCGTTGCGTCACCGGATACCCGCGATTCAGTGCGTGATCAGCTGCGCTGCCATCTGGCCATGGCCCGTGCTCGCCTTTGACTTCACTTGCCGACCTGCACCACGAAGGTGTCGCTGCCGCCCGCATTCAGCTGTCCCGGGAACTGTCCTTCAGTAGCGCCGGAGACCCAGAGACGCATCGAGCTGTCGAGAGCGACCGACCCCCCGTACTCTTGCTGGTCCGTGCCGATAAGGTACGTCTCGGACGTCTGCACGGCTTTGCCCGCCGCAGGCAGCGTGAAGCGCGAAGCGAAGATGTCCCAGCCTCCCTTAGCCGTTTTACCGTTGAAAGTAACTTCAGCCTGGCCGCTCACCCAAAGGTCGTTGTTCTTGTCCAGAAACACGCTGTTCGCGTAGTCGTTGCCCAGTCCGCCGAATTGAGTGACTTCGTGCGGCTGCGCGTCGCTAGCGCTCACGCGCACCATGTAGATGTCTCGGCCCCCGAAACCGCCGGCGGGCACAGATGAGTCGTTGTTGTCATAACGGGTGTTGATGACCTTGCCGAGGACCCAGATGTTGCTGCCCACGGCGCGCATCACGGCTGGCACTGCGTTGAACGAGGGCGGACCAAACTCCGTGAACTTCGCACTGGTGGAGAGCACTTCACCACTTGGCGTTCCCTTGAAAACGTATTGGGCATTGTCCGTGTACCCGCTCACCCAGGGGTTACCATTCGCGTCAACGGTAATGGCATAGGCATCCGAAATGCCCGTTGCAAAAGTGCTGATTTTCGAGAAGTCGCCGGGCGCGGTATTGGTGAGCGTGCCCGCGCTGTCGATGATGTGGGTCATGAACGTGCCCATGGTCATCCAGACATCCTTGGAAATGCCCGCCGCGATCGTGAACATGCCAGGACCTCCGATGAATTGCAGAACCCCCGTTCCCGTCCCGTCGGGCGCGAAGCGAGCGGCAAAGGCCATATCGACGGAGTTGGGATTGGCACCGGCTTTGAGGGCGCCATTTGTGCTGCCACCGACCCACACGTTGCCTGCGGTATCTAAAACCAAGCCGTACGCGCGCTCGCTACCCGGGGTGGCGAGTGTGATGGTCTTCACTTTGGCGCCGGTCGAGTCGTACTTGTAGAGCACGACGTCGGAGTTGTCGTTGACGTTGGTCGTAGCGGCCATCCACACGTTCCCTGAGCCGTCCACCACCAAGCCACCAGGGCTGTCACTGCTGACCGTTCCTTCTTGCTTGGCGGTGTCTTGCTTCGTACACACGGTATCTTTCGTGGTCGAGCACGCGGTCGACGGGAACCAGCCGCAAGTGGAGCAAGCCGCGCAACTCGTGGCGCCCGTCGTAGCGCTGAACGTGCCCGAAGCGCAGGCCGCGCATTTCCCCCCGCTGCTGAAAGTTCCCGCGCTGCACGTCGCACACACGCGATCCGTCGTGGCAGTGCCAGCGGTGCTTTCACCTTGGCCGGCGCCACAAGTCTTCCACGCCTGGCAGGAAGTGGAATTGTCGGCAGTCGAATAAGTTCCACTGGGGCAAGCCTCACAGACGCGATTGGTCGTGGCCGTAGCACCCGTCTTGATCCGTTGTCCGGGGGTGCAGGAAGTGAGCCCTGAGCACACTCGGTCGGCCGTAGCGCTCGGCGCCACGCTCTCGTACTGCGCAGCCGTGCACACCGACCAGGCGCTGCAGCTATCTGCATTCTTCGTGGTGCTGAAGCTACTTGCGCCACACGGACCGCATTGCCGGTCGCTCGTTTTCGTCGGAGCGGCGGTTTGTTTGTTGCCCGGAACGCAGTCCGAGATCGCCTTGCAGGTACGATCCGAAGTCGCGCTGGCTGCTTTGGATTCGTATTCGGTTGCGGCGCACTCCGTAAGGGTGGTGCAAGTGCCGTTCAGCGAGTACTTGCCGCTTCCGCAGGCCGAACACACGCGGTCAGAGGTCAAAGCGGGAGCAACGCTCTCCGTCTCCCCTGAGGCACAGGTCTTCCAGGCCTTGCACGTGTCGCTGTTGGGTTGAGAACTGAAGGTGCCATTCGCGCAGGGCGCACACATCCGATTGGCGATGGGAGTCGCAGCCGCGCTGACGTAGGTTCCGGCGCCGCACACGCTCAGCGGAACGCAGGAGCGATCCTTTCCGTTGGCGCCCGCGGCTGCATATTGCTCTGCCGTACATTGGGCCAAACTTTGACACACGCGGTCGCGGTCGGGCGCCGGTGGAACGGCCTCGAATTCGCTGGCCATGCACATCGTGAGTGGCTGGCAGGCCTGGCCGTCGAAGAACTCGGTGTCTTTGCACGCATCGAGGCCATTCCCAGGTGTCGTCTCCGAAGTGCCGGCAGCGCCGGCCATGTCACCCTCCGTGTCGGTAGGAGCCGAGCCGCTCGAGCCACCATGGTGCGTACCGGCAGAGCTCGTGGCGCCCGCACTCGCAATCATGGCACCGGCCCCGCCGGCCTTCGCGGGCGAGTCGAAGTCACGCTTGGGCGAACCGCAGGCGGCGGTTACCGCAAGCGCAAGTCCGGCAACGCAAGCTAACGCGCTCCTCCGCATTCGCAGCGAACGCGAGCCCCTGCGCGAGACCCGGATAATTTGCGAATTTGAGCGAATCGCGTGCGACATATTGTCGGATTACCGGAACGGGTTCAGGCGTGCAACTCTGAATGGGCAGCAGTAGACTCTCACTCACGACCTGAGCAACTTGCGTGACGCGATGCGCCGAATGACCTCTTCGCCGTACGTCGATCAGTTCCCAAGTGGCTCTGCGATCACGGCGCGCGAGCGCGCGAGTCGGACGCGAGGGACAAGTCGAACTCCTCAGCCAACTCGCGAGCGGGCTGCGCAACCGGTTGAACCATCACCGGGCGGATTCACTCTCGGCTTTGGACGCGGGTTCGCTTTCAGATCCGACGTCTGCGAACCATTGCGCACGGTTCAATGCCGTGAACCCGTCCTCCAGCGGCACTTCGGATGGTCGAGGCAGCAGCCGCGCGGTTCGCTGGCTCTCTCGGTGGCTCGTCTCCGCTCACGCCGATCGCAATCTGCCCCTGCTGAAGAACTGCTCAAGTAAGTGTTAGTGCCTGGTTGCCGCTACGCCGGGTACTTACCTGCGCATGAACGTACGTCCGGCGGTGAACTTTGCGCGCATGACCCTAGGGGCCTTCTTGCCAGCTTGTCTGACTCTGGTTGCTTGCAGCGCCGCGCCGGGGACTGATTCAAGCAGCGCCGGCACGAGCGGCGTCGGATCAGGGGGCCGTTCCGCCGGTGGCGGTTCCGGCAACGGCTCCAACGGAGGTTCGGGCAGCAGTTCGTTCGCTGGCTCTGGTGCCGGTTCGCTTGCTGGCGCGGGCGATGGCGCGGGCGGCAGCTCGGGAAACACTTCCTTCGCCGGCTCCAGTGGCAGTTCGAACGGCGGCTCAGGCAACAGTTCCTTCGGCGGCAAGGCGAACGGCGGCAGCGGAGGCACCACGGGCGCTGCCGGCGGCAAGGCCAACGGCGGTGCGGGCGGCAAGGCCAACGGTGGCAGCGGAGGCACCACGGGCGCCGCGGGCGGCAGCACCGCAGGGGCCCCGGCGCTGGATTGTGCGGCCGTGATGCCCACCGGAGGAACCCCGCATACCTCGACGAATATGTCCGGCAAAGCAGCGGGGCTCGATTGGACCATCTGGTCGAATGGCATGAAGGCCGGCACGATCACCACCTATGCCACGCCCGCCTTCAGCGCCGCCTGGAACGATTCTGGAGATTTTCTAGCCCGTGTTGGCCTGCAGTGGAACGCCACCAAGACCTACGACCAACTCGGCACGATCACCGCGCAGTTCGCGGCCAAGAAAAATGGCACCGCGCTGTTGTACTCTTACATTGGCATCTACGGCTGGTCGGTGTCGCCCTGTGTGGAGTGGTACATCGTGGATGATTCGTACAACAAGATGCCAGTCAATCCGGGCAGTACCACCAACATGGGCACGGCCATGATCGACGGCGGCACCTACACACTGTACAAGCGCACCACCAACGGCACGGGCGGGTCGAAGTGCGGAAGCCAAGCGACGTGGGATCAGTATTACAGCATCCGCCAGACCGCGCGTTCTTGTGGGCAGATCTCGATCAGCGAACACTTTGCCAAATGGTCTGCGGCAAACATGCCCCTCGGTAAGATGGATCAAGCACAGATCCTCGTCGAAGTGGGCGGCGGCGAAGGAAGCGTCGATTTCTCGACGGCAAACGTGACCGCGACGCCGTAGTCGCAAGTCACTCGGTCGTGCTCGAGTTCTACGACCACAGCCGTTTCAAGCCTTGAACGCAGCGCAGTGCGGCGACGAGCCACGCCATCCGCAGCGGGAACGAGACGCGCCGCGGACCGCCCGCGAGGGTGCGAACGATGACTTTGGCGGCGGCTTCACGCGTGATCATGAAGGGCCTGAAGCGTGCCTTGGCTAGCTTGGTGTCGACGAAGCCAAAGCGAATGTAGCTGACCGCAACGCCGGTCGACGCGAGCGCCTTGCCCAGGCCATCGAAATACGAAGACAGAGCCGCCTTGGAGGCGTTGTAACTGGGAAATTCAGGCGAGACCAGGCCGTCGGCCAAGCTGGACAAAACGATCAAGTGTCCGCGGCCCACCGCCAACATGGGCGGCAATACGATCGACGCGGTCGCTACTGCCGCATTCAGGTTTGCTTCGAACACCCGTAGCTCGCGTGCGAGCTCATCGACAGACCAACGCTCGCCGATGCCGACGCAATAGATCACTGCATCGAAGGGAACTCGCGACAGATCTCGAAGCAACTCGCGATAGCCTGCCGTGGTGACGTCACTCGTGAGATGGCTGTAGTGCGCGTGCTGCAACGGACTCTCGCTGCGCGACACACCGCACACGGTCCAGCCATCACGCAGCAACAGGCTCACGGTTGCCAGCCCTATCCCATCCGAGCATCCGATGATGCACGCCCTGCTCACGGGCTGCCTATAGCGCATTGCGGGTCGTACCAGCCAGCCGAGACTGGCGAAGTCCGCCGGGAGCGCGATTTTAGCAGCACAGGTTGCGGGGCTGTGCGCGGCGCTGCAGACTTTCGGAGTGCTCCCGTCGGCTCGACAGGTATCCCGCGCGCTGCGCGTGTTCCTCACCTGTTTAGCACTCGCGTTAGCATCGCCGAGCGCGCTGGCCGTGGCTCGAGAAGGCATCAGCGCGAGCGTTGGCGAGACCAACGGTCACGTTGCTCGAGCGCAACCAACTCGTACGCCCGCCTCGGCCGTGCACCTGAACCGCGCAACGCCGACCTACCGCACACTCGACCTCGCCCGGGCGCACTCGTCCTTCAGCGAACTGCGCTTTCTACCTCGGCGTGCATTCCTCTTGAATTGTTCGTGGCTGTGCTGAATTCGACGCGATCCGTCAGCCACCCACTTCGACATTTTTGAGAGGTCCCCATGTTCGCACGGCACACGTGCACGCTTCCGACCCGCGGCGGCAATTTGCTTCGCCGTCTGGTTCGCTTTAGCGCGCAAGTTCTTCGAGCTTTGTTGATCGGCGCGGCCGCGTTCGGTCCACCGCGCCCACGGCCGGAGCCCCCTCCGCCACAGACGACCGAGCAAGCCAGCGAACGGTTATTGCAGACTTAGAGCTCGCCTCTCTCGTGCGACTTGCGACTCGGGTGCAGAAGCGGTACCAATCCGGTCACGGGGTGGCGCTGTTATGAGGTTTGGAATCGATCGCTATCGCATTCGGAGAACACCGGGGCTCGGTGTGGCGCTCGCTTTTGTCAGCCTTTTGGGGATCTGGCCTGCGTGCGCGCCGAGCCGTTCTGGGAGTGGTTCCCCGTCTGGCTCCGCCGCCGGAGCGGATCTCGGCGCGGGCGGAGCACTCGGTCAGAGCGGCTCGACCTGCACTGCCCTGGCACTGTGCGGCGGCACTGATCACGGGCCGGATCTTTTGAACGCAGGGGCTGGAGCGCCGCTCGTTAGCGCTGCCAGTGGTGGCGCGAGTGGGGGGAACGGGCTGTGTCAGCCGCCCACTCTGGTTGCCCCTGGCTGCATGGTCCCGGGCGCTGACGGTTCGGAGGCGCAATGCAACGGGCTCGACGACGATTGCGATGGCAGCGTCGACGAAGGCTGTCCGTGCTCGGCGGGAGACGTGCAGCCCTGCTTCGTCGGGGAGCCTGGGCGCCACGGCGTTGGGGCTTGCGTGGATGGCGCGCAGACGTGCATGCGCGGCGTCGAGTTTGCCGCTTATTGGGGCGAGTGCACGGGAGGGATTCACCCCAGTGAAGAAAAGTGCGACGGCCTCGACAACGATTGCAATGGCTGCGCAGACGACCTCGCAGGTTGCAAACCGCAATGGACGTGCCCCGGCCCGAATGATCCACGCACCCCTACGGGCACTCCGCTCACCGCATACCAGCTGCGCGGGCGTGACTTTTTCACGGCCGAAGTTTCCAGTTGGTCCTGGACCGTCCAGGGTGGCCCCTGTGATGCCCTGACGCCCACCTCGCCAAGCTTCACGCTCACCGGCGCCAATAGCGAAACCGCTATTTTTACGCCAACACTGAGCGGGGACTACACCATCACGCTGACCGTCACACCCCGAACCGGTGCACCCTTCAGCTGCTCGTGGATCGTGCACATCGTCGGGCCAGGCATGCGCATCGAGATGTGCTACCCGGAAAGCTCGACCGATGATCTCGATCTGTACCTAAAGCAGCCCGGGCACACCACGCCTTGGTTCACCGGTCCCGCGCAGTTCAGTAGCGCACTCGACCAGTGCAGCTGGGCCAACTGCGAGGCCAATCTGCGAGGGGACTCGGTCATGCCGGCGCCCAACCAACCAGTGACTCGGGCTGACTGGGGTTACCCTCATAGCCCGCTCTCGTTCTGCCAAAACACCCTCCAGGGTGTGACTTGGCAAACTCTCGGCTACTGCGCAAGCCCACGCCTCGACATCGACAACAACCTCAGCGAGGGCACCGGTGTACCCGAAAACATCAATGTCGATGCGCCCAGGGACAACGAGACCTTCCGCATCATGGTCGCCAACTTCAGTGGTACGCCGACCCATCCGCTGATCAACGTTTATTGTGACGGCCGCCGCACAGCGACGATCGGCGCCGCACCGGACAGCCTGACCAATTTCAGCGGTACGCCCGGCAGCCTTGCGATCGGCGCCCTGTGGCGCGCCGCCGACGTGACGACGCACGTCACTGGCGGTCAGACGACTTGCACGGTCAAGGTCCTTCATCCGCCGGGGACGAGCACCGGTTTCGACGTTACTTTCAACGACTCGCGCTACTAAACAGGCTGTCGGCCCCGGGCGTCGGCTCCACAATCCGATCTTCGCCGTGCGCTGATCAACGCAAACTCACTCTGCGGGCGCGCAATCGTACTGCACCTTCCACTTGAGCAATGTGGGGGCTGCCAAGTTGTCGCCGGTGGGGTTCAGAGTGATCGAAAGCCTGAGCAAGTTGCGCGAAGGCACGAACGGCGATGCGGTATTGAAGGCTCCCGCCGTCGTCGCGCCTTTGCCAGTATCGATCAGCGCGAAGTCGAACTTGGTGCCGCTGCCCACGTCCGTAGAAGCAGTGACCGTGGCAAGGGTGAGAGGCATGGCGGGCTTGAGCGTCGCCACCGTGTCACCCGACTGTGCCGTGATCACGATCGAAGCGCTATCCGGGATGGATGCTTGCCAATCGAATTCGCGCCAAACGGGCTTCGTGCCCTCGCTGCAATTGGCCGTGTAGTCCTGGATGAAAGTTGCCGGCTCATAGCCGGGCAAGACTTGCGGATCCACGGGCGGAAGGTCATCGGGCGACACGCACGCGGTCAGGTCGAAGAACATGAACTCCAGCGCTTTTTCCTGCGGCGAGAGCTGACCTTGGCGGCAGGCCGCGGGGAATAGGCCGGAGGTGTACACCGAACATTTGCCGTAGTTGGCCGACGGGATGCCACCGCACGAAGGCGTGTAAGCGCTGTCGTTGCATTGAGTCGAGTTGGTGCAACCGCCGCACTTGCCGGCTACGCACAGATCCGGCGCGCAATCGGCGTTTTTGGTGCAGGTTTTCTCGCACTTGCCCTGGGCGAAGCCGTTGCACGTCTCGTCGGTACCGCAGCCGCTCGGCCCGACGCAATCGTCACCGGTTTTGCAAGTTCCTCCGCCGCAGGTCCCGCCGCTGCCGCAGTCCACATTCTCGCTGCAGGCATTGGTGGTGCAATAGGCGGTCGCGCACACGTTGTTCGTGCTGGTACCGCAGTCCGCTTTCGAGCCGCAGGACACCGACGTGCACTTGGCGTTGTTACAGAGCACGCCGGTTGGACATTGAGCGTCGTTGGCGCAGATGGCCGAATTGCATTTTGCGCCGTTGCATAGCTTGCTCACCGAACAGGCGTTGTCTCCAGCGCAGGTCGCCGCGGTGCATTTGGCGTTGTTGCACAAGTTGCTCACGCCACAGCTGTTGTCGCCGGTGCAGGCTGCTGTGGCGCACTTCGCGCCGTTGCACACTTTGCTCACCGAGCAGGCCGTGTCACCGGCGCACGTCACGCTCGTGCACTTGGCATTGTTGCAAAGATTGCTCGCCGGGCAGCCACTGTCGCCGGTGCACGCCGGCCCTGCGGTGCACTTCGCGTTGTTGCAAAGATTGCTCGCCGGGCAAGCCGAGTCACTGGCGCAGGTCGGGCTGGCCGTGCATTTTGCCGCGGTGCAAACCTTGCTCACGCCGCAAGCGGCGTCATCACCGCAAGCCTTCGCGCTGCACTTCACGTTGGTGCATACCGAGCCCGACGAGCTACAATCGGTGTCGACAGAGCACAGGGAGGCAGCGCCGCACACCACGCTACCGCCGCAGAAAGCATTCGTGGTGCAGGCCAGACCCTTGTTGATGCCTGAGGGACAGGTCCGCGTGCAGGTGCCCTTGGTCGCTCCACAGATTCCGCTATCGCAATCGGCCGCCTTGTGACACACGGTCGCGGTGCCGGTCGAACAAGTGCCGCCACCACACGAATTGCTGTCGCAGTCCGCCGCCTTGTGACAAGCCGTGGTCGTACCGGTCGAACAAGTCCCGCCACCACACGAATTGCTGTCGCAATCCGCGGCCTTGTGACAAGTCGTGGTCGTACCGGTCGAACAAGTCCCGCCCGTGCAGGAGCCACCATCGCAAGCCGCGCCGCTGTGACAGCTGGCCGCGTTCGTCGAGCACGTGCCGGCCGTCGCGCCAGTGCCCGCACCACACGCGACCCCGCCATCACATTGGGCGTTGGTGTGGCAAGCGATGCCGCTGGTCGAGCAGGTGCCACCCGTGCATGAACCGCTATCGCAAGCCGCGCCGCTGTGACAGCTGGCCGCGTTCGTGGAGCAGGTGCCCGCGGTAGCGCCGGTGCCGCTGCCGCAAGTGCCCGAAGTGCCGCAATTGGCGTCAGTATGGCAGGCCGTGCCCGCGGTGCAGGTGCCGTTGTTCGTTCCTCCACCGCAGGTACCCAGCCCGCAGTCGGTATTCTTGTGACAGGCGCCCGCCGCATTGGTGCCGCTCTTCGTGCAGGTGCCGCCACCGCACGTCCCGAGCCCGCAGCTGGCGTTGGAGGTGCAGGCGTGGCCCGGCTTGCAAGTCATGCTGCTGCACACCCCGGAGCCGCATAGCAAGCCGTCGTTGGCGGCCGAACAGCTGCAACTGCCGCCGTTGCAAGTCTCACCGGTGGGACAGTCCGTGTTCACGCTGCAGGTCTTGAGTTGGCACTTGCCTACCAGCGCGCCGTTGCAGGTGTAGCTCGTGGCCGGACAGTCCGAGCTCGTGTCACAGGGCTCGATACATTGACCGATACCGCCGGGCTTGGCGCCCGTGCAGGTCGACGTATATCCACAATCTGCGTCGCTGAGACATTGATTGGCGCCCACGAGCGCGTTCGCAGACACGTGAAAGTCGCTGTACACGACGCGTCCGCACTGATTTGCGGCTGGGATCGCGTAGGGCGTGTTGAAGGTAAAGAGCGGCGAGTAGTCCGGAGCGGTCAGGTATTTGGTGTCGTATGCCGACATCCAACTCTGCGTGTCGGGGCCAACCGTAGTCAGATCTTGGCGCCCCTCGTGGACCGTCACTTTGCCCGGTAGCGCGGTGGCCGAGACGTTTTGCAGCCAAGTCGAATACACCGCGCCCTTCGGGAAGCTGGTATTTACGACCGCAGTCATCGGATCCTGGGTGTTGGTCGTGCCGGACGAGTGCGTCCACTTGGCGACCTTCGACCAGTCATTGGGCGCGGGCACGTAGCCCTTCACCGAAGGGTACTGCAGCCACGTGTAGCTGAAATGAGTAGCGAAGGCGCGGCCGCCCGCATCCGCATAGTTGATCAGGTTTTGGTATGGCGTATTACCGGTCGTCTGCTTGTCGATATTGCCGCCTTCGCAGGGCAGCAGCACGACGTCGTACGACATCAGATTGGAACCGGCGCCGTTCAGGTTATTCCATAGGGCGCTGCCGTTGACGTTCGCTCCGTAGCTCGAAGACAGCTTGTTTCCTGGGCTGGCATCGCTTTGGTAAAAGTGAAAGCGCTTGCTGGAGCTTCTGTCGCCGAACTCTGCGGGATCCAGGCCCGCTTTCAACAACAGACAGTCGAACGGGTCCGCCGACCCGCTGACGATCGCGAGCTTGGGCACGTCCGCCTTGGTGTATGTGCCGGCCACCGGGTCATAACCGTCCGTGTGATTTTTAGGCAACCGAAACGCACAATCCGCCGGGTTCGGCGCAGTGCAATTGCCGGTCACGGCATTGCCCGTGCAGCTCGAGACAGTCGTCAGCACGATCTCGCGACGCCATTTGCCCATCTGCACGACGATGGGAATGTTTGCACCAACGGGCACGTCGCTGAGCGTGAAATTCCCACTCGAGTCCGTCTTGGTCGAGCGCAGGGCGACGAGCGCCGGGGCTCCGCTGCAAGTATCGCAGCTGGCGCCGGTTCCGAAGGCGGGCAGCGCTTCCTTGGACTTGACCGGGATGTAAACGTTGGCGTTGTACATCGGGTTATTGCCCGCGGGATCGTACACGGTGCCAGAGATGGTCGTGGTCACGCCGGCGCCCGCGCAAGTCACGAGCTTGCACTGCAAATCACGGCAATTGGCGGACTGTTTGACGACCACGCCGCCGTCCGAGGCCTCCAGCGTGATGCCGCCGTCCGGATTCGGAACAATCGACGAGGCGTCGACGTCCTTCACCTCACTCTGAGTCGATTGGCAGTAGGGGTCGCAAACGTTGGTGCACGGCACCGGTGTTGCCGAAACGTGCAACCCCGCGCGCGTGAGTTGCACGTTGGGTTGACTCATCGTCACCAGATGATCGCCTACGCACGCGCTCCATTTTCCCTCACGGCAGGTCATCTCGCCCATCGAGCAGGTGACGTAATCGCCGTAGGTGTGCGTAACGTGGCCGCAAGCTCGAACCGCGCCCTCCTCTTCACAGTCACCACCCGTGCTCGGCCCAAACAAAGGCGGCGGGTCGTAGGACCCAGGGACCGGGCCAGGATGGTCCGAGGTGGAGCAGCCCCAGCAGCTCAGCAAAATCAGCGCCACCAGTAATCGCCACGCCGGGCTCAACCCGCTGGAGCGAGCGAAAGCCGGGCTGAGTGCGCCGAGAGCGCTCGATTCCATGAACGTGGTACGCACAAAGTGCCCCTACCCGTAAGGCATTTGCCGACAATTTCCCCCAGGCCCTCCATAAAAAGAGGCTAGCGCCAGGCGAACCAACGCTCTTCGCTCGCTCGACAGCAGGTGGTGTGCTGATTCAGCGGACAGACTGCGACAAGTAGTTCCAGTCGACTCGCGGCCAGTCGGGGTAGCAACTTCGAACGCTGCAGCGTGCTGCTGAGCCATGACGCCCGAGGCCCGGAGCAGCGCTGCGCGCGGCTGCTCAGTTGCAAATGAATGGTTCGGCTGAAACTGAGCGCAGTATTTCCCGCCGATCGTCGAAGCGAGCGCTCTTTGGCGATCACAAACCAGCGAACCGGGCATTGGGTGGCATGCAGACTTCCTGGGTATCGATCAGCGGACTTAGCGTGGCCTTCCTCGTGGCAGCCTGTTCGTCCGACGGCACTGGCCCGGCAAACGGCACGGCGGGGGCCACCAACGGCACCGCAGGCGCTCAGTCCGGAACTGCAGGGGCTCAGACCGGGATGGCCGGCGCCCAAACCGGAACAGCCGGTGCTCCCGCCGGCACTGCCGGTGCTCCGAGTACCGCCGGCGCAAACGGAACAGCGGGCTCCGGCAACACGGCCGGAACTGGAAACACGGCTGGTTCGACTTCGATTGCGCTACCCAAGCTGGTGACCTCCGCGGCCAATGCCTACTGGAAAACCGACGGCATGTTGACGGACGTCACGAGCGGCACGCCGGACGTGACCGTCAACGATACCGCGGTGGCTCAAACGTGGGACGGGTTCGGAGGCGCATTCAACGAGCTCGGCTGGAAGTATTTGATGCTGCTCAGCGAAACGGACCGCAACGCGGCGCTCAAGTTGCTCTTCGCCGATGACGGAGCGCGCTTCACCCTCGGCCGCATCCCGATCGGCGCGAGCGACTACGCGATCGCACGCTACACGCTGAACGAGACGGCCAACGACACCGCGATGGCCAATTTCTCGATCGCGCAAGACAAGATGTATTTGATTCCGTACGTAAAAGCCGCGCAAGCAATCAGACCCGATATTCATTTCTGGGGCAGCCCGTGGACACCACCGACTTGGATGAAGATGGGCGAATTCCAGCCGGGCAACATGGTCTCGCCGTTCGACGGCGGCACCATGAAGAGCGATGACGCGACTCTCGGCGCGCATGCTCAATACTTCGTGAAATTCGTGCAGGAGTACGGCAAAGAAGGCATCAAGATCGAAACCGTCGCGCCACAGAACGAGCCGAACTTTGGGCAAAACTATCCGTCTTGCCTATGGGGCACGGACACGTTCGTGAAGTTCGTCGGCAAGTTCTTGGGCCCCACCCTCAAAGCCGCCAGCCCGGAAACCAAAATCATGCTCGGTACGATGTCGAACGGCGACAAAGATCCGGCCATCGTCACCGCCGTCTTGGCAGACGCCACGGCCAAGAGCTTCGTCAGCAGCATCGGCCTGCAGTGGGGCATGCTGGGCAAAGAAGCAGCCGCAAAAGCTTCCAAGCTCCCGATGTGGCAAACCGAACATAAGTGCGGCAACTATCCGTGGATGTCCGCCACTTACAAGCCCACCGCGCCGAACGACATGGCCTATGGCGTCGAAAGTTGGGGCTTGCTTCGGGATTGGATCAAAGCCGGCGTCACCGCGTACAGCGCGTGGAACATGGTGCTCGACACCGTGGGCAAGGGCAACGACACCACCCGTGATTGGGCGCAGAACGCGCTACTCACCGTCGACACGTCCAGCAAAAAGCTGAACATCACGCCGACCTACTACGTGTTCCGTCACCTGGCCCAGTACGTCGAGCCGGGAGCCAAAGTCGTCGGCACCACGGGCGGCGATGCGCTGGCTTTCAAAAACCCCGACGGCAAGCTCGTCACCGTGCTGTACAACTCGGGCGCGGCCAAGACGGCGATCGTGGCCATGGGCGGCAAAATGGTGTCCTTCGCCATGCCCGCCGCCGGTTGGGCAACCGTCGCCTCCCAGTAACGCTTTCGACCTGGCGGCGATCGCCGGCTGCTGCGGCACGCCGCCTCGGTCCCCAAGGGGCCGCGAGCGTGGACCGTGGACCGTGGACCGTGGACCGTGGACCGTGGACCGTGGACCGTGG
>Ga0164308_10000145_pt1 | contig 37204 bp, 27 predicted proteins | sample Whisoiple_246_MG_FD_109983 | JGI IMG/M metagenome (GOLD analysis project Ga0164308, IMG submission 109983) | Soil microbial communities amended with fresh organic matter from upstate New York, USA - Whitman soil sample_246_MG | ecosystem: Environmental > Terrestrial > Soil > Unclassified >... | reverse complement strand
GGTTGCCAAGAGCGTATTTTCGATCTCTCTGTTGGTCTTCTTCGGCTTGATCGCCTTCTACTTGGTGCAAAAAGTCGGCGAGTTCGCCGAGAGCGCGCGGGAGTTCTTGGACAATCGTCCAGACCGCGAGCTGTCGATCAAGGTCCAGAAGATCGAGTTCGTTCGCCCTGCGACTCTGCGTAGCAGCGCGGTCATGGCGATCAGCATCGGCAAGTGGCTCGGCCAAGCCGTGATCGCCTATGCGTGGTTGGTCGTCGCGCTCTCGTTGTTCGACGCCACCCGCAACTACACGCAGCGTTTGACCGGCTTCGTACTTTCGCCGGTGTCGCAGCTGATGGAGCGCTTGGCAGGCGCCTTGCCGCTGTTGCTCGTCGCGGCCCTCGCCAGCTTGGCCGTGTTCCTCCTGGTCCGCTTCGTCGGTTTGTTCTTCGCCAGCGTTGCCCGCGGTGAGACCCCGTTGCCCTGGTTGCCGGCTGACCTCGCTGCGCCCACCAGTGTGCTGCTTCGCTCGGCGATCGTGGTCACCGCGCTGGTCTTTGCTGGGCCAATCGTGACCGGTGATGCCAACGGTTCGCTCGGACGTTCGGGCGCGGTGATCTTGGTCGCGCTCGGCCTCGCGAGCACGCCGGTGCTGGCCTCTGGCGTAGTCGGAGTGACCGTGCTGTTCGGTCGCCGGCTGCGTCTCGGTGAGTTCGCCGAGATGGGCGGCATGATCGCGCGCATCTCGGCGATCAACTTGCTCGAGGTTCGGCTGCTCGACGCGCACCGCGTCGAAACCCGAGTCCCACACTTGTTGTCTTTGGTGCGGCCGCTGCGCGTGCTCGGCATGCATCCGCGGCTCAGCGTCGACGTCGCCGTGGCAGCCGTCGCTGCGCAAGAAAAGGTGCGCGAGATCCTGCTCGACGCAGGCAAAAAGTGCGGCAAGGAGGCTCGCTTGGAGCTGCTGAGCTTCGATCTCGACGGCGCAGTTTACCGCCTCAGCGCGCTGTGCGACTCGCTCGATGCCAGGCAATGGATGGCCGAAACCGCGCTGAGTGATTTGACCTTGGCCGGAATCGCGCTCGGCCGCTTGCGCGTGGTGGCTGAGTGAACGCGATTGCCTTCTTGCTCGGCCTATTGGTGCTCTCCTATCTCGGAAGCATCCTAGTCGGCGGTCGTACCATTCGCGGCTTTGGTCTGGCCTCGGGTGCCGAATACCTGGTCCTGGGCTTCGTCCTCGGCCCGCAGGTTCTCTCCGTCGTCAATCGTTCGCTCGTCGAAACCTTTCAACCCGTGGTGCTGGTCGGTGTCGCCTGGCTTGGGTTGGTGCTGGGCGTGAGTTATCTGCGTGTCGGTCAGCGCCCGGTGCCCGCGCCGCACATCGCGCTCGGTGTTGCGTTGTCTGCGCTGGTCAGCGCTTCGGTATCGGCGACCGTGTTTTTCGGAGCAAGTTACTTCTCTCCGTTGCCGCGTACCCAGGTCGTCGCGCTGGCGGCGACTGCGGGGCTCATCTGTTCCGAGACTACTCGTCACAGCGTGCGGTGGGTCGTGGAGCGCTACGGCGCCAAAGGTCCCCTCGCGGACCTGGCAGCGGATACCGCGCGCGCGAGCGCACTATTTCCCGCATTTTCTTTGGCGATCGTCTTTGCGTGGCTGCCCGGTGCGGCGCCGCCCGCGTTTTCGGTCGTCGGGCGCGTGGTGACCTCGCTCGGGCTAGGCATGGTGCTCGGTTTTACTGCCGCGTTGCTGTTGGGGCGCGAGTTTCGACGCGACGAAAGCTGGGGCATCTTGCTCGGTACCTCGTTGCTCGGTACCGGCGCTGCGGCGCGCCTCAATCTATCGCCGCTCAGCACGACCTTCGCCATGGGGCTCACCCTCGCGCTCGTCTCCCGGCATCGTGACGATATAAAAGCGATGATCACTCCCACCGAGAAACCGGTGCTGCTCCCCGTGCTGCTGCTGGCGGGCGCCTACGTCAACGCCAAGCTGCCGCTTCCGCTCTTGGTGCTGGTGGCCACGGCGATGACCGCGAAGATCTTGGGGCGCGTCTTTTGCGGGGCGTTGCTCGCCGCACTGACCAAACCAGTCAAGGGCGTGGGCTTGGAGTTTGGTGGTAGCATGCTGTCGTGCGGCGCTCTCGGCGTAGCCGTGGCATTGGCGTTCTCGATTCGGCATCCCGGCGTGGTCGCTGACACGCTACTGCTGCTCGCATCCGTGGGCGTGCTGCTCGGCGAATGGCTCGGCCCCGGCTCGCTCCGGCGAGCTCTAGCGCGCGCAGGCGAAATCAAACCGGACGTGCCGTCCGAGGACTCTCAACCGAACTTGCCGAGCGAAGCATGAGCGGACACGGCGGTTCGAAGAAGACAGCAGCGACGCGCGCCATTCAGGCCGCATCGCTGCTGGTCACGTTCGGCGTGCTTTACGGCGTCACCCGCTTGACGCCCGAGCTCGAAACCCACTTGGGAACGGTGGCAGCGGTCGGCTTCCTGCTGCTCGCAGGCACGTTGATGAGTGAGCTCCTCGAGACCATCGGGCTTCCTCATCTCTCCGGCTACCTGCTGGCGGGGATCATCGGTGGACCGCACATCTTGCACTTGGTGGATCACCACACCGTAACGGAGCTGTCGCCCGTGAACACCTTGGCGCTGTCCTTGATTGCGCTGGCGGGTGGAGCGGAGTTGCGCGTCGACACGTTACGATCGGTGGCCCGCAGCTTGGCCTGGGCGACGCTGATCCAAAGTACGTTCGTGCTCGTGTGCGTTGCCGGCGTGTTTTTGGCGGTCTCGCCGTTCATTCCGTTTACGCACGGTTTGGGCACCAAACCTCTCATCGGCGTGGCGCTCCTATGGGGCGTGCTCGCGGTCGCCCGCAGTCCTTCGGCTTGTATGGGCATCCTAGCGCAGACGCGGGCCAAGGGCCCCGTTGCCACGTTCGCGCTCGCGTTCATCATGCTTTCGGACGTCGTGGTCGTGATCTTGCTGGCGAGCATGTTGATGTTGGCGCGCCCTCTGATCACTGGCAGCGGCGGGATCTCGCTGGAAGACTTTTCGGTCCTCGGACACGAGCTCTTGGCCAGCATCGCGGTCGGCGTCACGCTCGGTTTGGGGCTAGCGATTTACTTGCGCTTGGTCGGACGCCAGTTGCTGCTCGTGCTTTTGGCCATCGGCTTCGGCTTGAGTGATACGTTCGCCTACATTCACGTCGACTCGCTGCTCGCGTTCTTGGCTGCGGGTTTCGTGGTCACGAACCTCTCCGATCAGGGGCCCAAGCTGCTGCATTCGATTGAGCAGACGGGGAGCGTCGTGTTCGTGGTTTTCTTCGCCACGGCGGGCGCGCACCTAGACATCCCGCTGTTGCGCAAGCTCTGGCCCGTTGCAGTCTCGTTGTGTGCGAGTCGCGCGTTGATCACGGTGGTTGCGAGTCGCATCAGCAGTCGCTTGGCTGACGATCCGCCGATTCTCAAACGCTGGGGTTGGTCGTCTTTGGTTTCGCAAGCCGGTCTGGCGCTCGGGTTGTCTGTCGTCATCGTCAAGGCGTTTCCCGGCTTCGGCGAGGGCTTCCGTTCTCTCGCGATCGCAGCGGTCGCGCTCAACGAAATGCTGGGCCCAATCCTTTTCAAGTTCGCGCTCGATCGCTCGGGCGAAACGGACCGGGGCGAGCCAGAAGTCAGACCTAGCCTCCCGCCCGCACCCGCTACCAAATAAAATTGTCTATTAATTTCAGATGCTTATAAACTCGCTCGAATTCTCCATATTCCCTATTCGGTAAGTAGGGTTATGCTTCGGGGACATCGCGATGATGATCGACCCCAAAGTGGCACTCGCCGGATTGTTCGTGGGTTTCGTGGTCGGTTTGACCGGCATGGGCGGCGGCGCCCTGATGACGCCGATCTTGGTGCTGCTGTTCAAGGTTCAGCCGTTGGCAGCGGTCTCGAGTGACATCGTGGCCTCCATGATCATGAAGCCGGTGGGCGGCGGGGTTCACTGGCGTCGCGGTACCGTCAACACCCAGCTGGTGCGCTGGCTGGTGGTCGGTTCGGTGCCCTCTGCGTTCCTCGGTGTGCTGCTGCTGAAGAGCTCTGGGCAAGGCGAGGCGTTGCAGCACCACGTCAAGGTCGCGCTCGGTGTCGCTTTGTTGGTCGTTGCCCTCGGGCTCATCATTCGTCCACTGTTGGCCCGCGGCCGACAAGCGGGGGACAGCATCGAGCCGCTGGTGGTGAAGAAAGCGCAGACGGTGCTGATTGGCATCGCGGGCGGTTTGGTCGTCGGTCTGACCTCGGTCGGATCCGGCTCGTTGATGATCATCCTGCTGTTGATGCTGTATCCCAAGCTCCGGCTGTCCGAACTCGTCGGTACCGACCTAGTTCAGGCCATTCCGTTGGTTGCGTCAGCAGCGCTCGGCCACGCGCTGTTCGGTGACTTTCAACTAGCGCTGACTGCCTCGATTTTGGTTGGCAGCGTGCCGGGGGTATTCATCGGTGCGCAGCTCTCGTCCCGCGCGCGCGACGCCGTGATTCGCCCGGCGTTGATCTTGGTGCTGCTTGGATCGTCGATGAAACTCCTGGGCAGCAGCAATGCAGTATTGGGCTTGGTGATCGCCGTGTTCGGGGCTGCGTACCTGGCGGTCCGCGCGAGCGAGCAACGCCAGGCGCGTCCAGCGTTAAAGTTGCGTTGAACCTTCGGGGGCAGAAACCCCCGAACAAAAAAATCATCGGCTCGATCCGTATTTTGCGGCGAACAGTGATCGCTCCTGCTTGCTGATGCACACTCCATGATCGAATGACCTTGGTCATGGCCCCCAACCCCCCGACCACCTCGGCGAGCCAAGATGATGCCGCCGAGTTGACGGCGTTGGCACGGTTGGCCGGCAGTGGGGATCCTGCGGCCACGCGCCGCTTCCTCGATCGAGTGTGGCCAACGCTTTCGCGTGTGGTCAATAGTGTGCTTGGCGCGCGGCACCCCGAGGTCGACGACGTGATTCAGCAATCGCTGATCGCGGTGCTGCAGGCGCTGAGCGCGTTCCGCGGGGAGTGTCATCCCGCCGGTTATGCTTCACGCATCGCGCTCCATGTTGCGTTGCGTGCTCGGCGCAGTGCCGCAGTGCGCCGAGCACGCAATCAATCATTGGTGCAGATTTCGGCGGCCGAACCGGACGCACACTGGCCTGGGTGTGACGTCAGCGCCGAGCGACGTAAGCGTGCACTCCGCGACTTACTCGGTGATTTGCCGGAGGAACAAGCCGAAGCACTCGCGTTGCGGGTGATGCTCGGTTGGTCTTTGGATGATGTTGCGCAGGCGACCGGCGCGCCCCTCAATACCGTGCGCAGCCGCGTGCGATTGGCAAAGGAGGCGCTGCGCCGTCGAATCGAGGCCGATCCGACACTCGCCGACCAACTGGAGGTCCTGCCATGAACGTGGTCGATCTCCATCCCGAGGAGCTGATCGACAAGCTCCATGACGGTTCGCTCACCGCCACCGAGCGTGAACGCTTGGATATCCACCTCGCGCAGTGCTCCGCCTGTCGCTTCGAGATCGCCATTCGAGCGGACCTCGCCGAAGATCAGCGGGCGATCGCGGAGCGGCCACAACTCACGTTCGCGAGCGGAACTCCGGGCGAGCGCAGCTTGCCCATCCTGCAAGAGGAACCCGCTCCCGCAGCGCGCGTTTCGCCCTCGATCCGGGCGCGCTCTCGGAGGCGTTGGCCGCTTTCGCTGCTCGCGGCCGCACTCGTGCTCTCCGCGGGCGGAGCGATGGCTGCCGTGATGACCGGCGCGGTCCGCAGTCATTGGCTTGGTTGGTCGCCTCAGCCAAAGCCGGCTGGCTCCGGCGCAGTCATCAATGAAGCAAAGCCTTCTTCCAAGCCTAAGCGAGTAGCCTCGACGCCTGCCACGGCAGTCCCCGTGCAACCCGAAGGGGTTGCATCCAGTGCAACCCCGCTGAGCCCAAACACGCCCGAGCCTGCCACTCTGGTCCCCCCACTGGCCGCGGCCAGCTCCTCGATTCGTAGCGCGGCGCCCGCACACCGTCACGACCTCGCGCCGACCGCACCTGACCAAGCGCGGTCGGCGTCGGTGACGGCTTTTCCTGCGGTTTCCGCGGTTGCTCCTTCGAGTGACGCCTCTGCGCCGGGTGTCGATGCGGCGTCGTTGTTTGCCGATGCCAATCGCGCGCGCCGTGACGGCAACGTAGATCGGGCTGTCGGCTTGTACCGCACGCTGCAGAGCCGCTATCCGAACTCCTCGGAGAGTGAACTCTCGCGCGCACTGCTCGCTCAGTTACTGCTCGATCGCGGCAATCCAGAGGCTGCACTCGCAGGCTTCGATCGCTACTTGGCGGAAGACTCACCGGTGCTGAGTGCCGAGGCGCTGGTCGGGCGCGCGCGAGCCTTGGAGCAATTGGGCAAATCCTCCCAGGCGGAAGCCGCGTGGCGACAGGTGCAGAGCCGTTTTCCAGGGTCGGTCCACGCGCGTTTGGCAGCGACTCGGCTGGCGGCGCTGGGCACGCGGTGAATCGTCGGATCAGAGCCGGCTCCTGCGCGGCTGTGAGTATCCTGGCTGTGAGCTCGACTGTGCTGGCGGCCGACACCCCGCCGATCGTGCGCGTTTACGTTGCTGGCTCGCCCGACGCCGTGAGTGGTTCGCGTGACGCCATTCAGGATCTCTGTTCGCGCTCCAACGTCGCAGTCGTGGTGCGCGATGCCGCGGGTGCTGATGAGGCCTTGTTGGCGACGTCGCACGCGCCCGGTCTCGCCGATGCTTACGTCGATCTGCGCCCCGGCACCCCGCCGCGTGTCGTCGTGGTCGACGGCGACACCCGGCAGGATCTCGAGCGTCGGACGTTGCCGGAGGGTGTATCGCTCGAAGTCTCCATCGAGACTTCGGCCCACGTGGTGTGTGCGGCGGTGGAATCGTCTCTGGCTGCACGTGCAGCGATGTCTGCGAAAGCGGTAGCTGTGCCCGCCCCCAAATTGGAGGAGCCGACCGACGCGACCAGACCACCAGAGCGCCCCGAGCGGTGGCATACGCGAGCCAGCTTGTTCGCGAGCGGTGCTGATTTCGGCGCCGGTTTTCGAGCAGGGGTCGGCGCGGGCTTCGGTTTGAATTATGGCCGAGCGCCCTGGCATTTCGGCGCGATTTTCAACGTGATCGGCTACCCCTCGGCCGATGTCGAGAGCGCCGACGGGCTGGCTTCGTTCGGGCTCGTGGGGGTGCGCGCGGTGCCCCTGATCGAATGGCAAATCGCATCGCCGTTGACCGCCTTTGCCGGAGTCGGTGCAGGCTTGGATTGGAGTCGAATCAGCGGTGAAAGGCCGCCGCCGGGATCGATGTCGAGCCCGACGCAGCGCGTGCTCGAACCGATAGCGACCGGTATGCTCGGACTGAGAGTCATGCTGGGCAGCGGAATCAGCGCGTTGTTTGCGCTGGACGCGGACGTCGCGCTGACCCACCACAGCTATGTCGTGCAAACTCCCGAGGGGAATGAGCCGTTCTTTGAGCCCTCGCGTGTACGACCGATGGCCTTGGCTGGGCTCTCGCTCTCGCTCGGTGGCACGAGCGAGCCGCACGCATTGCACAGCGAGGCCCGGCGATGACTAGCGTAGGATTGCGCGCGATCTTCGGGCTCGCCTTGCTCGTCGCGATCGGCGCCTGCGAGGGTGGCGAAGTCGTCATTTTTTCGCCGGCTCAAGCGGGAGCGGCAGGCAACGACGCAGGCGCGGGCGCGTCTGGCGCTGCGTTTGCCGGTGCTGGTGGGAGTTCTGCGGGTCTCGCCGGTCAGGGGGGAAGCACGGCTGGCGGCTCAGGTGGCACCGGGGGAGGTACCTCGTGTCGAAGCAATGCCGACTGCGGTCTGTCGTGGTTTTGTCAAAAGCCCGATTGCACCGCTGCGACTGGCGTGTGCTTGCCTCTGCCGATTTCGGAGGAGTCCCGATACATGCCCGTGTGCGGCTGCGAAGACAACATTACGTATTGGAACGACACGCAGCGCCAGTTGGCTGGAATTTCCGCGAGCACGCCCGGTCAGTGCCAGTCCGCGAGCGCCAAGACGTGCATGAGTAGCGTTGAATGCGGACCTTATGGAGCATGCCGTCAAGTATTGCCCGGGCCCAACGACTGCGGCTCGCCCCCCGGCGTTGGCCAATGTTGGGCGATTCCGGACAACTGCACGTCCCCAGACGACAAGCCCGTTGGACTGCCGTGCCCGCCGCCTGGTCCGCCATCGGGGTGCCCTCCGATCCTGACGGCTTGCCAGGCGCTGCAGGCGGATCGGCCGTACATCAAGCTGCCCAGGAACTACCATTGCCCATAATTCCTGCGTAATTTCGCGCGACTGGGCGGGCTCATGCCGGAAAATTCCGCACCAAAAAAAGGTCAGCAGATTTTGATCGATCTTCACTAGCGCGTCACACAATCGCTACGTGAAGTTATCGAGCCGCTGGCAAAGCCAAACCTCCGCTTTTCTCCTTCCAATTTGTGGTCTTCTTTTCGCTGCCTGCAATGGATCCAGCGACAGCCCGGCAGGCTCTGGCGGTGCGGGCGCCGGCGACCCCAACAAGCTGGTCGGTGCGTTCCAAGTCAAGCTGACGCCGGCCAGCGACCTGGGCGCTGCGACGACCTCGATCTTCGGCCGCATCTACGACGGAGTCACTCCCGTCACGACCATTTGGGAAACGTCAAAGGTCGACGGCGAGTGCACGCTCAGCACGCCACGTGTGCCGTTCTGTTCGACCCCCTGTGGTGGCAGCGCGGCCTGCGTCGAGGATGATACGTGCCTCGCATACCCGATGGCGCATAGCGCCGGCACGGTGACCATGACCGGACTCAAGGCGACCAACGGGAGTTCGCCGCTCGAGCTCCTGCTGCTGTCGAACAACTATCAAGCGCCGCCTAGCGTCCCTCTCGCGTATCCGCCGTTTGCTGAAGGTGACGCCATCAATCTCGCCGCCGCTGGCGACTACTTTCCGGTCTTCAACTTGAGCAGCAAAGGCATTGCTCCGCTCGCGCTCACGAGCACCGATCTGGCGTTGAAGAGCGGGCAACCCCTGAACCTCACCTGGACCAAAGGCGGAGAGGCCGCCGCCAAGATCCACGTCAAGCTCGACATCAGCCATCACGGCGGCAGCAAGGGACAAATCGAGTGTGACACCGCGGATTCGGGTTCACTAGCGATCGCTTCGGCGCTCGTCACTCAGCTTTTGAGCCTCGGCGTTGCCGGTTTCCCCACGGTGATCGTCACGCGACACACCGCCGGCTCTACGGTGATTTCTCCGGGCCGTGTCGAACTCGAGGTTTCTTCTTCCGTCGAGCAAGCGGTGACGATTGACGGCCTCGTGTCGTGCACCGACACGGCGGATTGCCCGGACGGTCAAGAGTGCCAAACGGACCTGACGTGCAAATGAGCGCGACCGTCAACCTGTCACGCCGCTACCCGTTGCTCGTCACGATCGTGCTCGCGTGTGGCTTCCTCACCGCATGCAGTGACTCTGCAGGGTCGAACGCTGCATCGACCACTGTGGTCGAAGGGGTTTGCAAGATCGACCCGAGTGACATCATGGACGGCACGGCGTCCACGCAATACCTCGAACACATCGACTGCTCGGCGGATTTCCGCGCGCTTGGCTCGGAGCCGATCGATGCCAGCATTCCGGGCGCCCGCTCGGTGAAGGTGATTGTCGATACGGCTGATTCGAACCACCAATATTTCCAGAATAGCGTGCTGTACAAAGTGCACTACGACTTTGCGTCGACGCACTTGTCTGGGAACGGCTTGCCGGTCGTGCCTTCGCTTGCCGAGTTCAACACTTCCCAATACTACCAACCGGATCGTCGCTTCATATTGGGCGCGGTGACCTACTACGACGGCCCGAAGACATGGGCGCTAGAATTGGCGCCTTATGACACCGCCAGCGCCGCCATGATGGCGACGCTGTTTCGCAGCGTGAAGGCGCACGCGTTCTTCGGCCCGGGCCTCAAATTGCACCCGACCTCCGACGCAGTCGCGATTGAAGCCGCGAAGCTGCCGAAGGACATCCCGATCGTCACGACCGACGAGCTGTACCAAGGCATCAACTACCAGCCGCTGGTGCTCTCGTCTGGTGTCGGGCGACTTCGTTTCGAGACCATCGCGTCGATCGACGAAGCAGCCATCTCCTACACGGACATCGTCGTGGTCGATTCTGCGCCCAACGACATTCCAGTCGTTCAGGGCCTGATCTCCCAAGATTTCCAGACGCCGCTGTCTCACGTGAACGTGCTCTCCGCCAACCGCAAGACGCCGAACATGGGCCTGCGCGGCGCGATGTCGAACACGACGCTGCGCGAACTCGAGGGCAAGCTGGTCTCGCTCACCGTCGGAGCACTCAACTACGAAATCCACGAGGTGTCGGAGGCAGAGGCGGAGGAGTTTTGGGACGCGCACAAGCCGGTGGCGGTGACACTGCCCGAGGTCGACACCAGCAAGACCGAGTTGAAGGACATCGCCGACGTGACTCCAGAGCCCGAGGCAGGCGGCTCACTGCGTGACGCCATCAAGAACGCGGTCTTGAGCTATGGCGGCAAAGCCGCGCAATACTCGGTGCTCGCGCGAACGCCGGGCGTTCCGATCGACAAGGCATTCGCGATCCCCGTGTACTGGTACTACGAGTTCATGGAGCGCAACGGGCTGTTCGACAAGCTCGCTCTGCTGGAGGCCGACAAAGCCTTCCAAAGCGACTCGCAAGTGCGCTTCGAAAAACTGGCTGAATTCCAAGCCGACGTTCAAGCCGGTACGGTCTCCCCAGAACTCGAAAAAGCGCTGATGGACAAGATCCAAAGCGAGTATCCGAACCACGTGATTCGCTTCCGCACGAGCACCAACAGCGAAGATCTAGACGGCTTCCCCTGTGCTGGTTGCTACGACTCGGCCAAGGGCGACCCGGCCAAAGGCGTGGAAGACGTGCTCGACGCGATCAAATTCACGTATTCTACGGTCTGGAAATTCCGCACCTTCGAAGAGCGCGCCTACTACAGCGTGGACCACCACAGCGTGGGTATGGCGCTCTTGGTACACGACAATTTTCCGGACGAGTACGAGAAAGCGAACGGCGTGGCGATTACCGCCAACCCGTTCGACGAGAGCGGCCTCGAGCCTGCCTTCTACATCAACGTGCAATTCGGCGGAAAAGTGGAGGTCGTCGCGCCAGCGGCGGGTACGACCTCGGATCAGATCCTGTACTTCTTCGACAATCCGAATCAGCCCATTACCTACCTTGCGCATTCCAATATCATCAGCGCGGACAGCACCGTGCTCTCCCGAGAGCAGGTACACTCATTGGGCGTCGCGCTCGATGCCATCCACGCTCGCTTCTCACCGGCCTACGGACCCGCGGCTGGAAACAAGGGATTTTACGCGATGGATATCGAGTTCAAGTTCTCCAACGAGGCCGATCCGAGCAAACCTGCAACCCTCTTCGTCAAGCAAGCTCGTCCATATCCCGGCCGGGGAAACTGAGGGCTGATTTGTCGCACGATACGAGCGCCGACCCACAGCTCTTGTTCGACGCTGCCGGTGCGCGCACGGCAGCTGCCGAAGCGCGACGCTCGGGACCGCGTCATCGCGCACCGACTCCCGCACTGGGAGCGGTGCCGGCGATTCGCACCGTCTTCGAGCGTTTCGAACTCAAGTATTGGGTCACCGAGCCGCAGGCTCAACGGGTGCTCGACTTTGCATTGCCCTACCTGAAACGCGACGCCCACGCGACCACGCGCGAAGCCCAACGCAATACGACCCTGTACCTCGATACTCGCGGATTTCGCTTTTGCGAAAACCACATGAACCTCTCGCCCGATCGCTCCAAATTGCGCATTCGCGCGTACGGTCGACCGTACAGCAAGCTCGCGTTCTTCGAGGTCAAGCGCAAGGTCAAGACCATCACGATGAAGGAGCGCTTCGCGTTGCCGCTCGCCGAGGTGCAAAACGTGCTCGCGCGCCGCCCGCTCGGTTGTGAAATTTCGGAAGCCGCGCGCCGTACGCTCGGCGATTTCCTGCTGCAAATGTGCCTGCACCGCGCCGAGCCGAAGCTGTTCGTGGCCTGCTTTCGTGAGGCCTTCGAGTCACGAATCGCGGGCGAGGACGTGCGCCTCACCGTCGATCGTGAGCTGGTTTATCAGCACGCCGAAGGGCTGGCGTTTGCGCCGAACGAACGAAGCTGGGTCGATCTCCACGAGGGCGACGACTCGCGCACTGCTTTCGGTCAGCGGCGAGCAATGCTCGAACTCAAGTTCAACGGGACGCCACCACGCTGGATGGTCGAGATGGTGCGTCACTTCAACCTTCAGCGTGAGGCGTTCTCGAAGTACACGACCGCCGCACTGCAACTGCGTGGGAGACTCTAGTCATGGGAACGCGCGTCGGTTGGGACATCGCTCTCGCATCGCTGCTCTTGTCGTTCGCGACGTCGATGGTGATTGCTACCGTTTACACCATCACCTACCACGGCATTGGCTACCTACGGAGCTTCGTGCAGACCATCGCGCTCGGTGGCCTGGTCGCAGCGCTCGTCATGTTGGCCATCGGCGACGACGTGGCCCGCGGGCTCGGCATGGTCGGTGCGCTCACTTTGATTCGCTTTCGTACGACCCTGAAAGACACGCGCGACCTGATCTTCATGTTCGCTTCGCTGGGCATCGGCGTTGCCTGCGGAGTCCAGGCATTTGCGGCGGCATTGCTGGGCACGGCCATGTTCTCGTTGGCGGCGATGTATCTGACCTGGTCGGAGTTCGGTTCGCGCCTGCAATTCGACATCATGCTCCGTTTTCAGGGCCCCGCGGACGCCGAGCACGCGGAGCAGGTGCGCCAGGTGCTGCAGCGTTATTGCCGCGGACTGTCGCTGATCGACCTGCGCAGCGCAGGTGAGAATGTTCAGGAGTTTGCCTATCACCTCAAGCTCAGCAAGGCCGGAACCGAGACTGCGCTGATGCGCGATCTCGAGCGAGTGCCGGGGGTCGGTTCTGCTGCAATGTTCACCCGTGACGCATCGTTGGAGCTCTGAGTGTTGCTGGCATCTTCTTCCCCCTGGCTCGATGCGGTCCGCGCCGCTCCCCGCCGCTTGTTGTACGCGGTATCCGTGATCGGCGCGGCGGTCGGCTTCATCGTGCTCACCCACGGCAAGGGCTTGGGCAATAGCGGCAATGCCGTGGCCTACGTGGAGGCGATTCACTACAGCGTCGCGCCGATCGAGCTCGGACGCATCGACAAGCTGAGCGTGCAAGTCGGGCAGCACGTCAAAGCCGGTGAACCGATCGCGACCATGGACGGACGAGAGCTTGCGGCCGCTCGCGAGAAGGCCGTATTGCAGCTCGCGCAGTTGGAAGCGGAGGTGATCGCTTCGACGCAGGATCAAGAGTTCCAAGTCACGCGTAGTGAGCTCTGGGTGCTCAAGGCGCGTGCCGACGAGCGCGGTGACCGTGCTGCGCTGGCGCAGATCAGCGAGCGCATGCAGCGCTTGGACGGTTTGCTCGACAAACAAATGATCCCGGCGGCACAGGCCGAACTCGCGCGCGAAAAGCAGAAGGAGCTCTCGGCACGCGTCGAGACCTTCGACCAAGCCAAGATGCGCGGGCAAGCGGGCCTCGGCCAGACCGGGGCGGGCAATCACGATCACTTGCGCGCCGTCAACGCACACGTCGAGCCTGCGCGGCGTGCGGTCGAGGTACAAAAGGCCGCGATTCGGCAGCTGGATTTGCAGATCGAACAACTGACGCTACGTGCCCCCATCGCTGGCGTGGTGACCACGATCACTCATCGCCCGGGCGAGGTCGTGGCGGGAGGCAGTGAGGTGCTGAGTATCGTCAGCGCTCGGCCCGGCGTGCTCTTGGTCGAGCTGTCCGAAGGCATGGCTGCACGCGCCAAGCTGGGGCAAGGAGTGACCGTACGCTCCAAAGAATTGTTTTCGCACGCACTTCACGGCCACGTGATCGAGCTCGCCCCCGAGGTAGACGAGATGTGGCCGCGCGCGCGCCCGTCCCCGGGCATCGCAGCTTGGGGACGTCGGGCAACGGTGCAACTCGACGGTGGCGGCGAGGTGCTGCCCGGACAGGCATTCAGTGTCTCCCTCGACTGAGCGGAAGAGCTGGTTTGGTTCGCGCCGCAAGGGAGGTGTGCTCCCCGCGTGCGTGGGCATGGTGGCGTGCGCTGCTCTGGTTGTTCCGATCAAAGTGCCGCGTGAGATCTCCGAGCGCACTGGGCTCGAACTATCGGGCGCCGCTTGGTCTACCGCTCTTTCGCGGTACATTTTGGTCTCTGACGACATCAACGACGAGGGGGCCAAGCACACTCCGCAGCTGTTCGCTCTTTCCGAGGCGGGGCAGCTCGATTCGACTCCGATCAAGATCGAAGGCATCGGCGAACTGAACGATCCTGAGTCGATCACCGTGGGGCCAGAGGGCACGTTCTTCGTCTGCACCTCGCATTCGCTGAACAAAAAGGGACATCTGCCGGAGAGCCGCCGGCGTCTGCTGCAGATCGCGCTCGGCGTCGATCGCAAAGCCAAGGTCATCGGCCATGTCGATTTGAGCGTGGCGCGCGGCGCGGACGGCAAACCTCCTTGGGGCGAAACTGGAGCGCTCGACATCGAAGGCATCGCATTTCGCGAGGGTGCGTTGTTCATCGGTCTCAAGTCGCCGCTAGGCGGCGACGGCAGTGCAAGCATCTTGCGTCTGCCGGACGTGGCGTCGGTGGTGAAGGCCGGAACGGTCGCTCCGGGAGCGCTGTCATTGTGGTCCCGCGCGCGGTATTGCGTGCCACACGACGGCAAGAACGTGTGCGAGGGCATTGCGGATCTGGCCTTTTTGCCCGACGGCAGCCTGCTCGTGGCTGGCAACGCGCCCAAGGGCATGCCGACCGATGGCGGAGGCTCGCTGTGGAAGCTCGAGTCTGCCAATAGCGCGCCGAAGTTGCTCAAGCGATTCGACGGGTTGAAACCCGAGGGGATTGCGCTCGCACCCGATCAGCGCTCCGCAATCGTGGTGTTCGACACCGACGGCCGTCAACCCCTGTGGATTCGCTGGCCACTGTGACCATGAAAATCGTTCGCCAGTTCGCACTGATCGCGTCGTTCTCGGGCTCACTCGCGTTGGCGCCTGCTGCGCTGCAGGCACAGACTCCAGTCGTCGACACCGGGAGCGCGGAACTCGCGAGTGAAGACGCGCTCGTGCGCTTCGCCCTTTCGCACAATCCGGATTTGCGCGCGGCGCACTGGGACAAAGACATCGCGACGGCGTCGGTGACCAGCGCTTCGGCTTTGAGCAACCCAGTGGCGCGAGGTGAGTGGCTGCACGTCCAATCGCCCACGGATTTCGGGTGGGGCGTGGGCCTCGAATGGGCGCCACCCCAGCCCGGAGTGTACGGCTCTGGAAAAGACGCCGCGCGCGCTCAAGTGCGCGCCGTCACGGCGGATTTCAGCGAGCGCCGAGCAGACTTGGAAGCGGCGATTCGGCGTGGCTACGCACAAATAGCCGCACTGACCGAAGAGATCACGCTCGCCGAAAAGTCGGTCGAAACACGACGAGCCGTGCACCAATCAATCAAGGAACGCCTCAGCCACGGCGCGTCCAGTCGCATCGATCTGAGCTTGGTGGCGGTATCGCTCGCTCGTGGTGAGCAGGAGCGCGATCTCCTGATGCTCGCTCGCGCGACCGAGATTACGCAGCTCGAAGCGCTGGTCGGTTTGCCACCGGGTCGGTCGCTGGCGTTGACGCCCCGCCTCACGACCGACGACACTGCTCGAGAGTCGCGCGCTCCCAGCCCTCGCCCGCAGCTGCAGGCCGACGCAGCTCGTGCCGACGCCGCCGAACTCAACTTGTCCGCTGAGCGCGCCAAGCGCTGGCCTTGGCTCGCGTTGCAAGCTCGCTATCGCAAGCACGACCAATCCAACCACCCGGACGACGTGACACTCGGGTTGGAGGTCACGTTGCCGATCTTCAACCAAAACCCGGGGCCAATCGCGGCCGCCGAAGCCTCACGCCACGCGCTTCGCGACGTCGCCACTGCTCATCGCCTGGGCATCGAACGAGACATCCGCGTGCTGCGCGCAGAAACGGCGCGACGACGCGAGATTGCCGAGCACTACGCGCAAACGATTGCGCCGGTGCTCACCGAGCACGCGGCGTTGGTCAAGCAAGCGCTATCCGGAATGGAACTCGATCTCACGGCGCTGCTCGCGGCCGAGGACATGGTCACGCGCAGCGGTATCGAATACATGGAGGCGCGTCTTGCCCAGCGCAAAGCCGAAATTGCGCTCGCGCGTGCCCTGGGCGAATTGGGCCGAGACACGGGGGGGAAGTGAGCCGCGCTGCTTCGGTCTCGTGCGTGCTCGCCGCGCTGCTGTCCGCCTGCCAGACGGATGATGGTCCCTCGAAGTCGGATCCCGACGTCGACACGGGCACACTGGACGGTACGAGCATGAGCCGCGCGCTGCCCGTGCAGCTCGTCGCCGAGAAGAAGTTGTCGAAGCTGTTGCCGACGAAAGAAGTCGACCACTACGAGGCGAGTGGCATCGTCGCTTCGGGCGGAACCTTGTACGTCGCGTCCGACAATCTGACCAACATTGCGGCCATCGATACCTCGCTGAACAAGGGCAAGCTCGGCCCGGGCGAGGCAATCAACTCTCAATACGAAGCGATCACCGCCAGCGACGACGGGCGCTTCTTCGCAATCATCGAGCCGACGACCGACGGAGACGTTCCCGCCGAGGTTGACGCGCTAGCGAGCGACACGGCATTCGTCGATCGAAGCAAGACCGATACGACGTTCGACCATGCGAACAAGGGCTTCGAGGGAGTAGCTTGGTTGCGGGTTTCTGGGAGCGAGTATTTGCTCGCGCTGTGTGAAAACAACGACTGCAAAGACGATGACAGCACCCCGGGTGAGGGGCGAGTGAAATTGCTCGCTCCGGTGGACGGTGTTTGGGCGACTCAGAAGACCTTGAAATTGCCCGAATTGGCCGGGTTTTTGAACTATTCGGACATCGCGTTGCGGAGCACTGGGGATGGCAGCTATGCCGTGCTGGTCGTCTCGCGAAAATCTGCGATGCTTTGGCTCGGTACGCTGTCGACGTCCACCTGGGCATTTACCGGTGCGAGCAACTTCTACAGCTTTCCGCGCGATGCGGACGGCGCGGTCCGATACTGCTCGGTCGAGGGCGTCACGTTCCTCGGCCCGCAGGTGATTGCCGCGGTTTCAGACAAGAGTGACGGCAGCAAGCCGTGCACCGACGAAGAAGAATCGATACACATTTTCCAATTGCCGCAGTGACGCGGCCGACTCACTTGCCCCGAGGATCACATGTACAGGTCTTTTGCTACCTCTCTGCTCGCGCTCGTTGCTCTGACCGCCTGTTCGAGTGACGGAACGACGACCCCCGCTGCCAGCAATTCCAGCGTGCCCGTCGCGTTCAACGAGATCAGCGCGGCCGGTGACGAGTGGCTCGAACTTTACAACACCGGTTCGACCGACTTCGATCTCGGCAACTACGCCGTCGCCGACACCGACAAGACGACGGGCGAGCCACGCACGACCAAGGCCATGCGCTTCCCCGCTGGCACGAAGCTGCCGAAGGGCGGCTTCGTGCTCGTGCTGCTGGGCAAAGACAACTCGACGCCGGGGCCATATTCGGCGGACGCTTGTGTGAAAGGGGCGTCCGCGGGCTGCTTTTACGCGCTATTTTCGGTCAGCCAGACTCGGGGCGAGGCCGTGCACTTGCTCGCGCCCGACAACAGCAGCGTCTCGAACGTCATTTATCCCGCAAATCTCGATTTCGAGGCGGGGACTGGTTTGAGCGCGTGCCGCATGCCGGATGGCAGCGGCGAGTTCACGACTTGCACCCAGACGCCCGGAGCGGCAAACGCCGTGCCCTAATGGCCCCGAGCTGGCTAGCGCAGCGCAGGCTCACCGACGCGCTTCGTGACACCGGAAGGGTGGTGCTCGCAGTCGCGGGCACCGCGTTGCCATTGGTCGCTTGTTCGGAGCCGGCGCTCCACTCGCAATCCGACCGAGAACCTCCCGCGACGCGTCACACGCCGGCCGCGCCGACGGCAATCGGGCAAGAGCCAGCTCCGAACGACGCTGGCTGCATTCATCCCGTATGCAACGTCGACTCGCCTGCGACGCGTTTCGTGATCATCGGTGATTATGGCCTGTCGGGCCCCAACGAAGCGAACGTCGCCGAGTTGGCGTCGCGGCTGAAGCCGGGTTTCATCATCACCACCGGCGACAACAACTACCCGCTGGGTGAAGCCGAAACCATCGACGAAAACATCGGTCGCTATTTCCACAGCTTCATTGCGCCGTACCAGGGAAAGTTCGGCGAGGGCGACAACCACGGCGAAAATCGATTTTTCCCCAGCTTGGGCAACCATGATTGGTACGCGCCCGGCGCGAAGCCGTACTTCGACTACTTCACGTTGCCAAACAACGAGCGCTACTACCAATTGCGGCGCGGCAACGTACAATTATTCGCAATCGACAGTGATGCCGCCGAACCGGACGGCATGACCGTCGATTCGAAACAGGCGCACTGGCTGCGCGAACAGCTCGCCGCGTCAGCAGCGCCCTGGCGAGTCGTGTTCTTTCACCATCCGCCGTACTCTTCGAGCACCGTCCACGGATCGACGCTGGCCATGCGCTGGCCGTTCGCGGAGTGGGGGGCGAGCATCGTCTACTCGGGTCACGACCATACCTACGAGCGCCTCGTCGTCGATGATTTCCCGTACATCGTCAACGGCGTGGGCGGCAATGACTTGTACGAGCTCGGTGATCCGCTTCCCGAGAGTCTCGTCCGACACGCGGACGTTCACGGCTTGGTGCTCGTGACGGCAACGGCCACCGAGTTCGTCAGCCGCTTTCTGGACGAGCGAGGCGAAGAGCTCGACGTCTTCAGCTTGCGTCACGAGTGACGTGAATCACGCGCTGCCGGGGCGGTGATGGAGCGGAGTGGTCGGCCCACTCCGCTCCGCTCGCGAAAGTCAGAGCAGCGCCAGGATCTCGTTCAGCGTCTTGCTCGGACGGAGCGCTGCGTTCGCTTTGGCGTCGTCCGGCTGATAGTAGCCGCCGACGTCGACGGGCTTACCCTGCGCGTCGACCAACTCCTTCACGATGGTCTGCTCGGCCGCAGCGAGCTTCTCGGCGATCGGGGCAAAGAGCGCTTTCAGTTGCGTGTCTTTGTTTTGCGCGGCGAGCTCTTGAGCCCAATACAGCGCGAGATAGAAGTGGCTGCCGCGATTGTCGATGCCGCCTACTTTGCGCGCGGGTGACTTGTCGTTCTCGAGGAACTTGCCGTTGGCCGCGTCCAGCGTGTCGGCCAGCACCTTGGCCTTTTCGTGTTTGAACACGATGCTCACGTGCTCGAAGGACGCTGCCAACGCGAAGAATTCACCCAGTGAATCCCAGCGCAAGTAACCTTCCTCCAAGAACTGCTCGACGTGTTTCGGTGCGGAACCACCGGCGCCTGTTTCGAACAAGCCACCGCCGTTCATCAGCGGCACGATGGACAACATCTTGGCGCTGGTACCAACTTCCAAGATTGGGAAGAGGTCGGTCAAGTAGTCGCGCAAGACGTTCCCGGTGACCGAGATCGTGTCTTGCCCTTTGCTCAGGCGCTCGAGGGAGAACTCGGTCGCTGCCGCGGGCGGGAGCACGCGGATGTCGAGGCCGCTCGTGTCGTGGTCCTTCAGGTACTTTTCCACCTTGAGCAGGACTTGCGCGTCGTGCGCGCGCTTTGCGTCCAGCCAGAATACGGCTGGGGTGCTGCTCAGTCGCGCGCGATTCACCGCCAGCTTCACCCAATCTTGGACTGGTGCGTCTTTCGTCTGGCATGCGCGCCAGATGTCCCCTGGCTCGACGGAGTGCTCGAGCAGCACCGTGCCCGCGCCGTCGACCACGCGTACGCTACCTTTGGCAGCGATTTGGAAGGTCTTGTTGTGCGAGCCGTACTCCTCTGCCGCTTGCGCCATCAGCCCGACGTTGGGCACCGAGCCCATGGTCTTCGGGTCGAACGCGCCGTGCTTCTTGCAAAAGTCGATCGTCGCCTGATACACGCCCGCGTAGCTGCTGTCGGGGATCACGGCGATCGCGTCTTGCAGTTTGCCCTGTGCGTCGTACATCTTGCCGCCCGCGCGGATCATCGCCGGCATCGAGGCGTCGACGATCACGTCGCTCGGCACGTGCAGGTTGGTGATGCCGTTGTCCGAGTTCACGTAAGCGAGCCCGGGGTTACGCTCGTAGGTGGCCTTGATGTCCGCCTGAATCGCGGCTTGCTCTGCGGCAGGTAGGCTCTGAATCTTGCTCAGCAGGTCACCGAAGCCGTTGTTCAAATCGACGCCCAGCTTGTCGAACGTCGCGCCGTGCTTTGCGAACAGGTCTTTGAAGAAGACGTGCACGGCATAGCCGAAGATGATCGGGTCCGAGACCTTCATCATCGTCGCCTTCAAATGCAGAGAGAAGAGCACGCCCTCGCGCTTCGCGCGCGCAATCTGTTGCTCGTAGAAGCTGACCAACGCGGCTTTGCGCAGCACCGTACCGTCGATAATCTCGCCCGCTTTGAGGGGTGTTTTGTCCTTGAGGACCTTGACGCTGCCGTCCGCGGCCACGAACTCGATACGCACGTCGGTGGCTGCCGCGACCGTCACCGACTTCTCGTTCGAGAAGAAATCATTTTCGCCCATCGTGGCGACGGTGGTCTTCGAATCAGCCGACCACTTGCCCATCGAGTGGGGGTGTTTGCGTGCATAGTCCTTTACGGCCTTGGGCGCGCGACGGTCCGAGTTGCCTTCGCGTAACACCGGGTTCACCGCGGAACCTTTGACGCGATCGTAGCGCGCTTTGGCGTCTTTCTCGGCCTCGGTCTTGGGAACTTCGGGGTAATCCGGAACTTGAAAGCCGTGGGCTTGGAGTTCCGCGATCGCTTCTTTCAGCTGGGGCACCGAGGCGCTGATATTGGGAAGCTTGATGATGTTGGCTTCGGGCTTCAGCGTCAGCGCGCCCAACTCCGCGAGGGCGTCCTGGACCTGCTGGGCCGGCGGAAGCAATTCGGCGAACACGGCGAGGATGCGACCCGCGAGCGAAATGTCGCGCGTCTCGACCTTGATGCCCGAGTGCTTGGTGAACGCTTGCACGATCGGCAAAAGCGAATAGGTGGCGAGCGCTGGGGCCTCGTCGGTCTTGGTGTAAATGATGGTGGGCTGGGCGGACATGATGAAAAGTGGGCGGATTCTGCCACCTATCGCCCGCATAGGGAAGTAGACGAACTTTCTTGGGGTAGGATGCAAATATGGCGGACCTGCTTGGGATCTGGGGATTTGCCGGGCGGCTGATGGTGTGCAGCTGTTCACTGCTGATTGCGTGTGGTTCGAGCGACGGTGGCGCGATGACGGGCGTGCTGGCGCAGGCGCCGCATTGCCCAACCGACAAGCCCGCGCTCAAAATCGAAGGCACGATCGCGGGGGCCGCGATCGTCGACACGCGGGCGGACAACGACATCAATGCGGGCTACGAGAACGCGACGACCGGCAGGTTCGCGACACCCTTCGTCAGCCTCGCGACATTGGAGAGCAACCAGCTGGCGTTGACGTTCACCTGGCCGCACGCCCTCTTCTATGGGGATACCTCTGCGATCAGCGGCGGATCGCTGACGCTGCCTGCGACTCATCCGCAAGCTGGCGCCGTCTACTGCGTCAGCCAAGGTCAAGTCGGATTCGTGGACGGCGGTAGTGAGGACGGCGCGTTGAAGTTCGCCATCACGGAGGTCAAAGCTGGAGCAGACTGCAGCGGAGCGCCAGCCGCAGTCGACCTACGGGGCTGCGACCAATAGCGTCACCGCTCAGAACGTACCGACGACGCCGACCGACTGCAGTCCGAACACCGGCATCACGTGCGGAGTCGATTGGCTTGCAAAGCGGTTGCTCTGTCCGGCGGCGGAGCGCGCTTGAGAGCGCGCGCTCACGTCGACGATCAAGAGGGTGAGACCCGTGAGGACACCCACACCACCGCCGACCAATCCGACGATTCCGAGCTTCTGTTTGTGCTTGGCTTCGTTGTCCAAGGCTCTGATTTGGTCCTGCATGTCCAGGTCCATACAGGAGCCGCCGCCGAGCACGTTGCATTTGTCGTTGAGCGCATTGGCGTCGTCGCGCGTGTCGCTCGACTTCAACATGTAGTACGTCCCGACGCCCGCGCTCGCCGCGCCGAGTGTGAAGAACGCGATCGAGGTGATCAAGAGGGCTGGGCTGCGTCCGCTACTCGCTCTAGTGGGCTCGGTTGCCGGGGCCGCGTCCGGGCTGCCCGCTGGTGCGGCCGTGGCCGTCGCGGCTGCAGCAGGTGCGGCGGCGTTCTGCGCCGCGGTACCCGCTGGTTGCGCGTTCGTCGGCGTCGGGTTGGCGACGACGGCCGGCGGAGGCGTGCCGGTCGAGCGCAGTTTGAGGGTGACCGTTTGCTTGGCGGCCTCTGCAAGCTTGATCGTCACCGGGTCACTCGCGATCCATGGCCCCGTGGCCTTGAATACGTGTTCACCCGGATCGGCGGGTAGTGGAATGCCAATCATCGCCGCGGGCAAGGCAGTTCCGTCCATTTGCACTACCGTATCAGGCGCGGTCGTGGCGCCTTGTAGAGCGACGGTCACGGAGGGCAGGCGGGCGTCGAGTGCCTCTTGTTCTTGCTCGGCCGCGTCTTGCGCGCTGACGAAGGCCTTCGGTGCGTTGGGCGCCAGAGTCTCACGCGTGATCTTGAGGTAAGTCTCGTGAGCGGCGACCAGCCGGCCCAGTTTGGCTTGTGCGCGAGCCATGAACAACAGATGCGTCGGGGAATGAACGAGCTGTTCGGCGCGCGACAGGTAGTCGATGGCCTTCTCGTACTTGCCCGCATCGAAGGCGGCACGGCCATTGTTGGCTGCATCGCGCGCTGTCGCCCGTTCCAAGTCCGTCTGCGCGAACGCACTGTGTGCGGCGATGAAGACCCAACCCCCGAGCACCAAGCAGGAAATTCTTCGCATGCCGTTTCGGAGCCATGGTAGGGCACGCCCTTCGGTCCTGCCAGGGGAAACTCCGCCGAGTCGGATTACAGCTCTGCGCGCGCGTTCGAGATGCGGAGTGCGGCCGGGTCATCCCTACGAAAAAAGAAGGCGAACACGATGAACAGCGTCCAGAGCAATGCGAGCGAAAAGAGCATTGCTTCGCCACCGCGTCGCTCGAACAAATAGCTCGAGCAGAACGGCCCGAGCAGCATGCCCGCCGCGTAGAACGCGTTGTAAATCGAGGTGCTGCGCTCGTACTCCGCGGGGTGCGCCACGACACCTTGCAGCGCCAAGCTGACCGGAGAAATACTGGCCAAACTGCCGCCCGCGACGAACACGGCTAGGCACATCGCCGGGTACGCATCTAGGTACACGAAGCCGAGCACCATCGTCATTCCTACGAGCCCGAGGCTGCGCATCAAGAGCAGGTGCCCGTAGCGGTCAGCCAGGCGTCCCGCGTAGTTCGAGAAGAGCAGCATGCCCGCGGCGAAGTAGGCAGGAATGACGATGGTCTGAGACTCGCTGATGCCTTTCTTCTCCATCAAGTAGAGCGGCAAGAAGAGGACGACGCTCGCCTGAAAGTAACCGTACGCGAAAGTACCGAAGCACGACGTCTTGATTCGCCAGAGCAGATCGAGCGCACTTCCACCCACGGCGCTCGAGCGCGCCCGCTGCTCCTCGCGATGCTCCGCTCGAACGTCCGGCGCCAAACGCAATAAGACGTACACACTCGTGCAGATCGCGATCGCCGCCGCCAAAATGAAGGCGAATTGAAGGGGCAGAAATTTGCTACACGCGAACGCGAGCAGTGGCCCGCCGACGTACCCGCAGGCCACCGCGATGGCGTACAAGCTCGTCACGAAAGCCTTGTTCTCTTTGCCGGAGCGAGCGAGCAAGATCGACTCCGAGCTCACCCAGACCCCGACCGAACAAGCACCGTCGAAGAAACGTAGCGCGGCCAGGGCCCAAAAATCGTGCGTGAAGGGGAAGAGCGCGACGGCAGCGGCATAGCCCGCGAGCGACACCGCCAGCATCGACTTGGCGGAAAAGCGCCGCGCGAGCGGCCCCATGGGCAGCGAGAACGCGACGATACCCGCGGCAAACCAAGCCGCCAGCTGACCTATCGAGAGCTTGCTCACGCCGTGCGTGGTCAGAAACCGACCGATCACCGAGATCGCGGTTCCGTACGCCATGCCCAGCGCGAGCGTCACGCCGTAGATGCGCCAAATGTTGGGATCGGGGACACGCTGCACGAAGCCGTGAAAGAACGAAGCGCCCTCGGCGTGCTCGCCAGGGCGCTCCATTTCGTGCGCGAGCTCCGTGGCTACGGGCTCACTCATCGCTTTACTCGGCTGCGATGGGGAGGGACTCTTCGCTCGACTTGGCCTTGGCGAATGGCAGGACCAACGCGAGCTTCGCGCGCGCGGTGTCGAGCGCGCCCTTGGCCACGACGGGCCCTTGCTCTTTGCCGATCTCGTACAGCTCGCGGCTGGCCGCGCGCAGCAATTGCGCGGCGCCGTTGGCTTTTTCCGGCGCGTCCTGCGCCGTCTGGCGCGCGAAAGAGCTCACGCTCTCGAATAGCGAGCGGGCGTTCTGCGCCATCACTTCATAGCGTGATTTGCCGTACACCTTGGCCACTTCGTACACGAGGTCCGCAGACGTCGAGGCTGCGGCGTGGGGCGACTTGTGCAGCGACCCGGAGAAGCGCGGGTTCTCCGCGAGGAAGCTGCGGAGCTTTTCGACGGTGAGGCCAGTTTCAGCCAGAGCCTTCTCGAACTCCACCTGTGCCGCCTGGCGCGCTTTGAACAGGTACATCTGCACGCGGCTCTGGAAGTTGACGGCACCGTCGCCGCTGGTCTCCACCGCGCAGAAGATCGTACCCGGGAATTTCTCGTTGATCAGCGATTGGACACCGTCGCTCACGCCCGAGCTGGGCATGCAGCCGAAGGGCTTCACGCTGAGCGTCATCGTGGCTTTGCTCTTGACCACGTTGAGGATCAGCTTGCCGACCTCCATGTGGCCCTCGCCGCCGCGCAGATCGTTGTTGTAGTAGGGCGCTGCCACCTCGGCCACCGCATCCATGTCCGGCAAATGGTAGCCGTAGAAGCCGCCCGCATAGGCGAACGTCTGGAACGCGGCGCGCAGCGCGAGATCGCCTGCCCATAGCCCGATCTTGCGGCTGAACACGCCATATTCACCGATGCCGCCGAGTCCGTATTTGCTCTTGTCCATGCCACGCAGGGTCGCGCGCGACGCGGTATCGAAGCGAACCTCCCAGATGTTGTACAAGATCCACGCGGTCACGAACTGGATGTCCGCTTCGGCGCCCTCTTTCTCGATGAAGCGCTGCAGCTGATAGTTGCCGTCGCCTTCGGTCGTCATGGCCCAGAACTCGCCGATGATCGAGACCTTGGGCTTGGGCAGCGTGCGGTCGACCTCGACCGTCTTGAAGATCTTCTTGGCGCGCATGAGCGCTGCCAAGATCGATTTTTTGTGCAGCAGCGCATCGCGACAGATGTCCTTCGCTTGCGCGATGGCTGCATCCGTGGCGCCGGGCACCTTTTCGTACGGGCGCAGGCGGTAACCGATGCCGTTGATCACGTCGCCGGCGATCAACGACTTCAACAGACCGATGAAGAACGCCGGATTCAGCTCCAAACCGCTGGCCTCGCCGGTGGCCTGGCTGAGCCCGCCTTGCTGCTGAAAGAGCATCACGCGGAAGCCGTCGAAGCCGGCGTCGCGCAGCGCCTTGCGGTACTCCGTGACGTACATGCCGAAACGACACGGGCCACACGCGCCGGCCGTCAGGAACACGTAGTTGTCGATGACTTCTTTGGTGGTGAGCCCCTTCTTGTCACGCAGGTGAATCAGGTACTGCACCAGATTGCCGACCGTGAAGTAGGTCGGATTGCATTGCGACTTGTTGCCGAACTCCTTGCCCACGCTGAGCGCGTCGTAGTTCGGCGGGTCGAGCGGAATCGTGTTGTAGCCGAGCGCGGAGAAGGCGCCCGAGACCAAGTAGTCGTGGGCCATGGTCAGGCCGCCGATGAGCAGCGTGATCTTTCCTTTTTCCGACTTGGTGAACATCAGGTTCGCCATGTCCTCGACCCACTGCTGCTCGACCGCGATGCCGAGGCGCGCGCGTTCCTCGTCTTCGAACTTCTTGAGCTCCGCGTCGATGTCCAGCGTTTGGCCGGCGATCGGGAGGCTCTTCTTCTTCACGGGTGCGTCGAAGCTTACTTGTTGAGTCATCTGCTGATCTCCCTGAAATCTCGCTGTTTGCTCTAGAAAAACGCCATCTACTCGGCCGCGGGGGCGGCCTCTGTCGTACGCTGGGAAAGGTCGATCGCGACGATCGAGCCATCCGCTTGCTTTCGTCCCAAACGAAACACGCCCTTCGGCAGTTCGACCTCGGCGTCGCGTCGCGCTTCGTAGCCGCGCACGCGCTCCATGGTCTCGGCGATCTGCTTTTCGATCGCCGGGTCATGCTGTTTGGCCGCCGCGAGTTGCGCCTGCTTGAGGCTCAACAGCTCCAGGCGCTTCTTGTCGATTGAGAGTGCCAATTCGCGCTTCTTGCTCGTCAGATCTTCGAGCCGCTCTTGCGCCAAGCGCAAGGAGTGAGCGTAGGTCTTGACGCGGATCTTGATCGAGCCGCCCGGCTTGTTGGCGTCGATGTCATGCAGCGCGGCCGAAGGCGTCTTCGAGGTCTGGATGATGTCGGCGATCAGGCCGTAGGTGGGCGCGTCGTGACCGCACTTGAAACTCGAAAGGTCGAGCACCGCGACGTTCGGATGATGCGCGGCGAACGCCGCCGCCCACACCTTCATGGCGCTGTTGACCGAATAGTTCTCGGGCCACACGTGGTTGATTTCGAGCGGGCTCTTGATCACGCCGCGCTCGAGTTCGTCCTTGTAGTAACGGTCGAGGTATTCGCGGTCTTTCGGGATCGAACGGATGCTGAGGATCGGATAGCCGAGGACCTGGAACTCGTCCGGAATGCCGTGATTCAAGCCAGGATCTGCGTGATAGGGCCGGTTGATGACCAAGATCGCGATGCGATCTTCGGCCTCGACCGTCTCCAAGATCGCGCGGCCCTTGTCTTGCAGATCGAGGTCGAACGCTTTCAACGCCTTCCAAGCCTCGCGGCAAGCGTGATCGCTCTCGTCCTCGGTGATCTCCAGGCGATCCTTCCAGGTCTCGAACATGCGCCGCGCAAGCAGCGTCGGCTCCTCGAACGAAAGCGCAGGGTCGAGGTACTCCATGTTGCGCACGGCAAAGAAGTCGACCTCTTTGGTGAACGCGGCCTTGGTCACGTCGGGCGTACCGGCCACGATCGGACACGAAGCGTTGTCCTGCGTGTCGACCACGAAGTTGTTCACGTGGGTCAAGATTGGAAAGAAGATGTAGTTGAGCTGCTTGTTGCGCTCCGGTTCGTGCTTGTGAAAGAGCAGGTTGTGAATGTGCGATTGCACGACCTTGCTCGGAAAACACGGGTCGATCGAGCCATATTTCCCGCCCTCGACCCAGCTCTCCTCGGTCGTCGCGTCGCTCCAGACCACGTTCGACTTACCGAGCCCGAGCGTCTCGAAGTAGGTGCGGAAAAACGGTGCGGTGCTGTACATGTTGAGCACTCGCGGCAAGCCCACGCGGATCTTCTTGCGGCGCTTCCAGGCCTCGTCGCTCGAGCGTTGGAAGGGGCGGGTGATCGTCTCGCGTTTCACGCGGAATAGCGATTTCGTGACCTTCACGTCTTCCACCGGCGTGCCGGCGGCGGGCATCGGCGCCCATTCATAGAAGTGCACGAACGCGCGCTCACCCTCGTAGTTGACGATGTTCGGGAACGCGGCCGCGGTCTTGCGGCGCTCTTCCATCAGCGAGAGCATCGCGTCCTTGCTCTCGACCGTGCCTTTCTCGCAAGAAAATCCGGAAATGTAGCGAGTGGTCGAGCCGTCGGGGCGCGTGGTGTCGATGAACGTGCGCTTGCACTCGTTGGGGCAGAAGTGACACACGGTCTCTTCGTCGTTCTTCGTCCGGTAGTCGAGGTTGAGCGCGGCCTCGATGCCGATGAAGCGCGTGACACCGCTGCGCTTGTAGCGACGTAGGGTCTCGATCGCGGCGCCGATCGCGCCGGCCTCACCAGTGTGGGGGTGCACGAACACCTGCCCATTGGGCACGCGCTGCTTGATGTAATCGACCTGAGCTTTGACCGCCGCGAGGTTGTATTGCGTGCCGCCTTGCAGCACGAACTTGGTGCCGAGCGAGGCCAAGCGCGGGATCTGCACCACGTACTGCCAAACGTTCTTCGGCAAGACCTGCGCGAGGCCGGCCAGGAGCTCTTCCTTCTGGTAGCCCTCCTTCTGGAAGTTCACACGATCGGAATCGAGGAACACTGCGCAGCCGTAGCTGAATTTCGGCGCGAGCTCGGCCTTGAACGCCGTGTCGGCATACTCGGTCACCGGAATGCCGAACTGATCGGCCATTGCCTGAAGCAGCATGCCGTTGCCGGCGCTGCAGGAGTTCGACAGCTTGAAATTCTGGATATCGCCGTTCTTCATGAACAGGACCTTGATGTCCTGCCCGCCGATGTCGCAGATCACGTCGACGTCGCCGAAGAAGTGCACGGCGCTCATCATGTGCGCGACCGTTTCGACGATGTTCACGTCGGCGAGCACGCATTCTTCGAGCACGTCTGCCGCGTAGCCCGTCGCGCCGAAGCCGATGCACTCGAGCGTCGCGCCCTGGCTCGTGACCTGGCCCTTGATGTTGGCCAACAGCTCTTTCGTATCTTGAATCGGGTTGCCCTTGGACAGCTGGTAAGCCTTGACCAAGAGCTCGCCGTCTTCACCGATCAACACGGCTTTCGACGACGTCGAGCCGCCGTCGAGGCCGATCACGCCCTTCACGTGTTGCCCGGGCGTGAAGGTCGCCGGAACGAACTTCGGGATCTTGTAGCGCTCCTTGAACTCCGCCATTTCAAGCTCGCTGGCAGAAAGGGGAGGCCCAGCTTGCTCACCGAGCCGCGCGCGGCGACCGTTTTGGATGAAGTCCCTGAGGCCAGCGACGCCGTTGAAGCGTCCGGCTTCGCCGCCTTCGGCGATGCCGAACATGGCTGCGCCGAACGCGGCGTACAGCTCCGCGTTCTTCGGCACGAAGATCAGCTCTTCGATCGGCACGTCTTTCGGATAAACGAAGCCGCGATCACGCCAAGTCTCGGGGATGCGCTGACGCCAACAGTCCTGCAAAAACGGCAGATAAGTGTTCGGACCGCCCAGTAACAGCACCCGAGGCTTGAGTGTGTTGCCGCGCGTGAGCACGCTCAAATTCTGCAGCACGATGGCGTCGGCCAGCGAGTTGAGCACCTCGTCCTTCGGAATGCCGGTCTTCACCAGATTGACGATGTCGGTCTCGGCGAACACCCCGCACTTCGCGGCCACGTGATGCAGCTTCTGATCGTTGAATCGGAGTGAAGTCGCAAAGCCCGGCTCGGCGCCGACCTTGATCATGCACTTGTCGATCGTGGCGCCCGTGCCCGACGCACACTTGTCGTTCATGGAGGTGCCCGCGGTCTTGGCACCGGTCTGGGCGTCTTCCTTGAACATGATGATCTTGGCGTCTTGACCGCCGAGTTCGATCACCGAAAGCACGTCCGGATGCTTGTATTCGACCGCTAGGGTGACGGCGTTTACCTCTTGGACGAACTTTGCGCCGGTCGGCGCGGTGAGCGGGCCCGAGCCCGAGCCCGTCATGAACAGCTTCCATCCGTCAGCCGGTTGCTCGGGGAACGCTGCCAAGATGGTCTCGAGCAGCTCGAGGACCTTCTCTGGTTGCTTCGTGTGGTGACGTTGATAGTCGTTCCACAGGATGTCTTTGGTGACGGGGTCGATGACGGCCGCTTTCACGGTCGTCGAGCCCACGTCCATCCCGATCACCAGCTCGCCGCGATGTCCGCTCATGTGCACTGCCCTCGGTGAGGTGCCGCCGAGGCATGTGCCCGGCTGGCTCAACTGACGCGCGTGTCAGTCTATCCTCCCGCCGGGAGCGGGATGCAAGTCCCTCGATCGTTTCGCGACGGTGACGCCAGTGTCAGTTGCGACTGGCGACGGGCGGCTCAGCGGCCGGGTCGCGCTTGGGCAAAGCGTGCGGCGTCGGCTTGGCCGTTTTTTCTGGTGTGACGATTTGGACGTTGGGGCCCGGCTTGTGCGGTTGCGCGGCGATTTCCAAGAAATCGTGGCCGAGGGCGCCACCATATTGGTCTGCGACGTCCACGCGCAAAATCCATGGACCAGGCTTCGTGCTCGGGGGCACGACCGCGTGCAAGGTGTTGCCGTCTTGCTCGAAGTTCACGTCGACCGGGTCGAGCCCCACCGTGACGGTCGGCACAGCCTGCAAAAACGCGGGGATCTCGCTACCGTTCTGCGACTTGAGCTGAATGTCGATGGTGATCGGATCGCGCGGCCAAATCGCGCGTTGCGGTCCGATCTGCACGTCTGCATAGACGCCGCGAGGCTCGAGCCGCGCGATCGCGGTGTCGAGCACTCCCGGCATTCGAAAGCCAATGACCGTCTTCTGCCCGCGGTAGAGCCCTGCGCCTTGAGCTGCCGGAAAGTAGCGCCCAGCGCCCAAATACGTCATCTCGAGGCCGGCCGTGTTGGTGAACTGAACCTGCTGGCCAACGCCGAGATAGATCGCTTGCTCGGTACTGTAGGCGCCTGGCGGGAGCACCACGCCGATCACGCGCAGTTCCGACTCGGGGCTCCACGCACCCTCCATGCCGCGCGCATCGATCGAGCGCACTGCGATCGTGTACTTGCCGGGCTCGACCGGCGTCAGCGGCGCTTCGAGTTCTGGAGTTTTGTTCACGCGCTGATCGACCACTTTGCCGTCCGTGAGGCGGCGCACGCGAAGTTCGTAACCATGCGCACCGGGCACGCGTGTCCAGTGGAAGCCATTCATTGCCACGGCCTCGTTGGGCGAGAACCACATGCGCTGCGAGCTGGTCAGCGTTGGGCCCGGTAAGCCCGCCTTGGCAAGCGCGTTCGGATCCTCTTTGCTCAAGGTGGACGTCCAGCCAAGTGGGATGGTCTGCCAGTGGTCGTTGACCAGGCTACGCACCTCACCTTCGAGGTTGGCGGTCGTTGCTTCGCTACCGTCGACTCGAAACGCTGCGTGCCCGGCCGTGACGATCGCGCTGAGCTTGCCCATGCTGGCGAGCACCGCATTGCGCCCCGTCTTGGGCATCTCCACGTCGACGCGGCCGCTCTGCAGCGCAAAGCTCCACGTCCAAGTCCGCGCACCGGGTTGCAGCGCCAGAAGTTGTGGCAAGGGGAAAACGCGCAACGATGAATTCGGCCCGACGCGCAGGCGAGCGCGACTCGGCAACTCGATGACCGCCCCCGCTGCAGAGGTGGTGAGCAAGCCACCCATATTGGTGGCGCTGCCAGAGATCACCGTCGGCTTCCGCGGCGAGGATTCGGCCCGCGCGTTGGACCCGGCGGAGCACACCAGCCCGCCCAGCACACACGCCACCAAACTGACTCGAATTCGCGTTGATCCCATGACGCTGGACTACGGCAAACAGTGACAGCGACTTGAGGGATTTCGGCCGCGTGGGCGAAGTCCGTGCATCTCTGCTCGGCTCTGGGACTACACTGGCTCACCATGGCCACGGCACGTGCCAAGAAGAAATTCGGGGCGTTACCCAAGAATGAGCGGCGCCAGCAAATCTTGAGTGTGGCGCGCGAGGTGTTCGCCAAACGCGGCTACCACCAAACGACGATCGACGACATCGTAGCCCAAGCAGGCGTCGCGCGTGGCACGTTCTACCTTTACTTCGAAGACAAGCGCGCGGTGTTTTCGAATCTGGTGGATCGCTTCGCCGGGCAGCTCTCGATGGCCATCGTGCGCATCGTGACCGACGATCCGGCTCGCTCCGTGGTCGAACAGGTGCGCGAAAACATCCGCGCGATCATCGCCACTTGCTTGGCCGAGCGCGCGATGACCAAGATCTTATTTACCGACGCAGTAGGTGTCGATCCAGCCTTCGATCGAAAACTACAAACATTTTACGACTCTGTCGTGCAGCTTTTGACCGAGAGTCTGAAAGATGGCCAAACACTCGGCATCGTTGCCGATGGTGAACCGCGTGTGCTCGCGTACCTCACCATCGGCGCGCTGAAGGAGCTCTTGTATCAGGCAGTCACCCTCGGCTTCGCCGAAGAGAGCGCCGACGTTCTCACCCAGCAGATGTTCACGTTCTTGAGCGGCGGCTATTTGCGCTTGCCCGACGCGAAGGCGAGCAAATCAACACGCCGACGCTGACGTTTCAGGATTTCGTTGTTGATGGTCACGCGCCGCGGCGCAATTCGGCACAGGCTTTTTTGGGTGCGAGAGCAACCGCAACGCGGTCGAATCGAGCAGCGCGTGCCGCGAGCTCGGCCCCCCGCGGCGGGCGCAGCCCGACGCTTGCCGGGGGCCCCGGCGGCGCAGCGGCAGCGAGCACGCCGGACCGGCGTCCGGCGTTTGCGTGGGGGGCAGCAGCGAGGGAGCGGGGCTGATGTGGGTGGTTGGCGCCAAGGCCAAGTGCCACTCGAAGGTTTCGCGAATCCTCGGCGGGAGTTGCGCTCGTCGCGAACGCCGGAAAATCTCGACGTGATTGCCCGGTCGTAGTCAGTGCGGCCCGTGTGTCAGTCGTGAAATGAATTGGAAACATGGCGGAAGTCTCAGGAATTCGTGTCCGAAACTGAGGATCTGCCGCTGTGCAGCTTTCGAGTCGTGCTTACATTCTTCAAGAACTCGGCGCTTTCCGCCTGATTTACTTGACCGAAAGCGGGGGAGGGCGCATGGACCGCACCGCGAAACAACCCGCTTCGCCCCACAGAACCGCCATGGAAAACGATTTGTCTGATTCGTCGGAGGGCTCCGTCAACACTCTGAGCCTCGCGTTCGCCGAAGGGCTGTACGCAGACTATCTCAAAGACCCGAACCTGGTGCCTCCGGACTGGCAAGAATACTTCCGCGACCTGACGCCGGATGCCGAGTTTAGCCGCGCTCCGAAGCTCGGTCCCAGCTTCCGGGCGTCGAGCTTGTTCAACGCGCCCGCGGCGAGCAATGGCCACGCAACGCCTGTGGTGAACGGTAATGGCAAGGCGAATGGCAGCGGCTACGCCGCGCCGGCGGGTTGGAATAGCGGAGTTTCGGACGTCGCGGTTCGGCAAGATCGTGTCGACGCGCTGATTCGCGCTTACCGCGTGCGCGGTCACATGATCGCCAAGATCGACCCGCTGGGTCTACCGCGCCTGCCGCAAGAAGAGCTCGATCCGGAGTTCCACGGCCTGCGCGGCGACGACCTCGACCGTAAGTTTTCGAGCCGCACCATCTTCGGCGCTCAGGCGCTCACGCTGCGCGAGATGCTCACGCGCTTGCGCAACACCTACTGTCGCTCGATCGGCGTGCAGTTCATGCACATCGACGATCTGAAGGTGAAAAACTGGCTGCAAGATCGGATGGAGGGTTCGGAGAACCGCCTCGAGCTGCAGCGCTCGGAGCAGATCCGCATCTTCACCAAGCTGACTGACGCGACCACCTTCGAAGACTTCTTGCGCCGCAAGTTCTCGACCGTGAAGACCTTCTCGCTCAGCGGCTCGGAGAGCTTGATTCCGCTCCTGACGCTGGCCATCGATCGCGCGGGTGACCATGGGGTCGACGAGATCATCTTGGGCATGGCCCACCGCGGCCGCCTCAACGTGTTGGCCAACATCATGGGCAAGAGCCCGCGCGAGATCTTTCGCGAGGTGGAGGACAGCGATCCGGAGCTGTACTTCGGCAGCGGCGACGTGAAGTACCACCTCGGGCACAGCTCGGACTTCGTCACCGAGAGCGGCAAGAAGGTGCACCTCTCGCTGTGCTTCAACCCGAGCCACTTGGAGTACGTCGATCCGGTGGTGCTCGGCCGCGCGCGCGCCAAGCAAGACCGCGTGGGCGACAAGACTCACGCGCGAAAGCTGGGCGTGTTGATCCACGGTGACGCGGCGTTCGCCGGTGAAGGCATCATTCAGGAAACCCTGAACTTGAGCCAGCTCGACGCTTACACCACGGGCGGCACGCTGCACGTCGTGATCAACAATCAGATCGGCTTCACGACTCCGCCGTCGCAAGGGCGTTCGACGACCTACGCCACGGATGTGGCCAAGATGCTGCAGATCCCGATCTTCCACGTCAACGGTGAGGATCCCGAGGCCGTGGCTCAAGTGGTGCGCTTGGCCATGGATTTCCGCGATACGTTCCTGCGTGACGTGGTGATCGACATGTACGGCTACCGACGCCACGGCCACAACGAGAGCGACGAGCCGGCGTTCACGCAGCCGCTCATGTATGCCGCAATCGCCGAGCGCAAGAGCGTTCGCGACGGCTACCTCGAGCACTTGTTGAAGCTCGGAGGCATGACCCAGGCGGAAGCGGATCGCATCGCGGTCGAGCGCCGTGAGCACCTCGAGGCGGAACTCGGCGAAGCCCGTCGCAAGGACTTCGTGAAGACGACGGATTGGCTGGGTGGCTACTGGAAGGGCTACCTGGGCGGTACGGAAGCGAACGTCCCGGAGGTGGACTCGGGAATTTCCTTGGCCCGCGCCAAGGACCTGATCCTGCGTCAGAACCAACTCCCCGCCGACTTCCATCCCCACAAGCAGATCGAGCGCCTGTTGCAGCGACGCACCGCCATGGGCAACGGCGAGCTCCCGCTCGATTGGGGCACCGCCGAGCTGCTCGCGTTTGCGTCACTCGTGACCGAGGGCGCGCGCGTGCGCTTCACGGGTCAGGATTCGCCGCGCGGCACCTTCACGCAGCGCCACGCCGTGCTGCACGACGTGGAGGACGGCCACACGTACATGCCGCTCTGTCATTTGAGCCCGGATCAGGCGCCGATCGAGATCTACAACTCGGCGCTGAGTGAAGCGGGCGTGATGGGGTTCGAATACGGCTACAGCCTGGATTGGCCGGATGGGCTCGTGATCTGGGAAGCGCAATTCGGCGACTTCGTGAATTGCGCGCAGGTGATCATCGATCAGTTCTTGGTCAGCGCCGAGGACAAGTGGAAGCGTCTCAGTGGTTTGGTGCTGATGCTGCCACACGGCTACGAAGGGCAGGGTCCGGAGCATTCGAGCGCACGGCTCGAGCGCTTCTTGACCGCTGCCGCCGAGGAGAACATCCAGATCGTGCAACCGAGCACACCGGCACAGCACTTCCATGTGCTCCGTCGCCAAGTGCTGCGCCCGTGGCGCAAGCCGCTGATCATGTTCACGCCCAAGAGCCTGCTGCGTCACCCGATGTGCGTGAGCCCGCTCGAGGACTTCTCGGCCGGACGTTTTCATCGCGTGCTGCCGGACAACCGCGTCGCCAAGCCGAGCAAAGTGCTCGTGTGCACGGGTAAGGTTTATTACGATTTGGAGAAGCGCCGACAGGAGCTCAATCGTGATGACATCGCCATCGTGCGCGTCGAACAGCTCTATCCGCTGCCCGATCGCCACATCCGTGCGGCCATCGAACACTGCGACGACGGCACGCCGATCGTTTGGGTCCAGGACGAGCCGGAGAACATGGGCGCTTGGCGTCACTTCCGCGCGCGTTTCGGGGCCATGCTGTTCGGTCGCTTCCCGTTCAGTGGCGTGTGTCGTACCGAGTCGGCGAGCCCGGCCACCGGTTCACACAACTGCCACAAGCTCGAGCAGCAAGAGCTCCTCGAGCGCGCGTTCGCCTGAGGCGCGTTCTCGCGCCGCCCGCGTAAATCCCAAGATTCGTCGTACAAGTTGACCGATCTGGGCCTCGGGACGATAAGTCCGAGGCCCGCGGGCGCGCCCAGGGATCTGGGCCGCGCTCGGTTCGAAACAGGAAGCGCTACCAAAGCATGGCAATCGAATTAAAAGTGCCGACCGTCGGTGAATCGATCACCGAAGTGCAAATGGGTGAGTGGTTGAAGGGCGAGGGTGACTCCGTCGCGCGTGACGAAGTGATCGCCAAGATCGAAACCGACAAAGTGACGGTGGATCTGACCGCGCCGAACGACGGCGTGCTCTCGCAGATCAAGGTCAAGAAGGGCCAAACGGCCAACGTCGGTGACGTGATCGCCTACATCGAAGAGGGCGCTGCGGGCTCGGCCAAGCCCAAAGCAGCCGAGCCGGCGAAGGCAGAGGCTCCGAAAGCCGAAGCCCGCAAAGCCGAGCCGCCGGCAGAGGAGCGCTCGAAGAGCGTGCGCCCAACCATTCCCCCGCAGGGGTTTGCTCGAGTCATGCCGTCAGCGCGTCGCGCGCTCAAGGAGCGTGGCCTCAGCCCGGACGACGTGGAGGCCACTGGACCGGGCGGTCGCGTGTTGAAGGAAGACGTCGATCGCTTGAAGGACAAGCCGGTCGCCAAAGCGCCCGTGGCTCAAGATCGCCAAGAAGAAGTGGTGGCGATGAGCCCCTTCCGCAAGCGCATCGCAGAGCGCTTGGTGCAGTCGCAGCAGACCGCCGCCCTGCTCACGACCTTCAACGAGGTCGACATGGGCGCGGTGATGGAGCTCAGGAAGAGCCATCAAGAGGCGTTTCAGGAGAAATACGGCATCAAGCTGGGCTTCATGTCCTTCTTCGTGAAGGCGACCATCGAGGCGCTCAAGCTGATCCCATCGGTCAACGCCGAGATCCGCGGCAACGACATCGTGTACAAGAACTTTTACGACATCGGCGTGGCCGTCGGTGGCGGCAAGGGTTTGGCCGTGCCGATCATTCGCAACGCGGAGCGCTTGGGCTTTGCCGAGGTCGAGCTTGCGATTGCGGATTTCGGCAAGCGCGCCAAGGACAACAAGCTCGAGTTGAGCGAGCTCCAAGGCGGCACGTTCACCATCAGCAACGGCGGAATCTACGGCTCGATGATGTCGACGCCGATCGTCAACCCGCCGCAAAGCGGCATCCTCGGCCTACACGCGATTCAAGATCGTCCGATGGCCGTCAAGGGTCAGGTCGTGATTCGACCGATGATGTACATCGCGCTGACCTACGATCACCGCCTGGTGGACGGCCGCGAAGCGGTTACGTTCTTGAAGCGCATCAAGCAGTGCATGGAAGAACCCGCGCGCATCTTGCTCGAGGTGTAACGTGAAAAAACATGATTTGATCGTGATCGGTGCCGGTCCGGGCGGCTACGTCGCGGCGATCCGCGC
>Ga0164308_10000144_pt1 | contig 37295 bp, 28 predicted proteins | sample Whisoiple_246_MG_FD_109983 | JGI IMG/M metagenome (GOLD analysis project Ga0164308, IMG submission 109983) | Soil microbial communities amended with fresh organic matter from upstate New York, USA - Whitman soil sample_246_MG | ecosystem: Environmental > Terrestrial > Soil > Unclassified >... | reverse complement strand
GTTGGTGGTTGGGCAGCAGGCCACGGAAAGCGTCCTGTCCGCCGGTCGCCCACCGCGCGTGCTGCACATCGCCGGCCACGGCGTGCTGCTGCCGCTCAAATCATCGACCGGGCCGGATGATCGCGGTCTGGTGTTGTCGAATGCCAGCCTCGCTTCGCTGCCGAGCAGCGAGGTGGACCCGATGGTCTTGTCTACACTCGTGCTCGCGCCCGATGCCGCGAGGAAGAGCGATGGATTCTTGACGGCATACGAGGCTGCGGCGGTGCCGCTCTGGGGGACTGCGCTGGTGGTGCTCTCGGCGTGTGAGAGTGGCCGAGGCAGCCCGGATCGAATCAAGGGTGTGCACGGCTTGCGGCGTGCGTTCTTCACCGCCGGGGCCGAGTCGCTCGTCACGAGCTTGTGGAGCGTCAGCGACGCTGCCACTGACGAGATGATGAGCGCCTTCTATACCAACTTGAAGGCGGGTCTCGGCCGCGGCGAAGCGCTGCGCAAGGCGAGCGCGACTCTGCGCGCCAAGAACCAAGATCCTTTCGTCTGGGCGCCGTTCATTCTGCTCGGAGACACGACTCCACTGTCGTTTTCACGCATCGCGGCTTCGGCGCCCTTGGGTGAGGACGCGGAGAGCCGCTCGCAGCGCGCTTGGGCGCAAAAGCGACTGACTCACTCCTCGACGCGCATGGGACAGGCGAAATGGGGCTCGGCCAGCGGACAGCAGCAAGCGCTCGATGCGTACGTGAAGCGTCAAATGCCTCCGCAACGCGGGCAAATGCTACTCACCTTGCTGGGCCAGACCGAAAGCGTGAGCCTCGTGGTGCTCGACTATCCGGGGCCGGGCACTTACTCGATCGAACACAAGCAACTCGTCGCCGGCACTTCGCCGCTCAAGGATCCGTTCGAGGTCGACATCAAAAATCTCAGCGCGCAATCCGCGGCCATTGGCGCCAAAGGCGGAACGCTCGAGGTGCTTCAGGACTCCGTGGCGGGCGGTTTCGTGGGGCGATTCACGCTGCGCCTGGATGGCGGTCGCACGCTCAGCGGTGAGTTCCACTTGGAGTCGGTGTTGCCGGCCTTGCCAGAGGTGCTGCAGCAGCAGTAGCGCCGAGGGGGGCGGAGTTCAGCCATCGCATCCCCTGATCAAAGACTCCGCAGGCGCGGCTCGCGAGAACAGCGCGCCTGCGGGAAAGGCCGAAAAATACCTTGTGTTACGGCGCGACGAACGGCGATTTCGCCGTGTACCAAACGCTGCCCAGCGCCTCACCCTTCACGTCACCGATCGAGGTGTCGGGTGCATACGTATAGAGCGGCCAGCCCTTGTAGGTACTTTGCATCACGCCGCTGCCACGATCGAAGCTCCCGAAGTCCGCCGCGGACAAGCCCGACGGCACGGTGATCGGATTGCCGTAGTAGAGCGGCCAATTCGTCAAGCAACCTCCGCTGCACGTGCTCACCGGCGGCGTCGCACCTGCCGCCGGAGTATCGTTCTTGAGCACATACAAGCTTAGACCGTTCGCAGTTCCGATCACCTTGCCGAGCGTCGTGTTCTGCAGTGAAAAAGTCGTGCCGGCGGGAAAAGTGAACGGCAACTTTGCCGTGTACCACTTGCCGTTGAGGCCTTCACCCTTCACATCACCGACCACGGTGTCGGGCGTGTACCGATAGAGCGGCCAGCCCTTGTAGGTACTTTGCAGGACCCCGCTGCCGCGATCGAAGCTCCCGAAGTCCGTCGCCAGCAAGCCGGACGGCACACTGATCGGATCACCGTGGTAGACGGGCCAATTCGTCAGACAAGTTCCGTTGCAAGTGCTCACCGGTGGGGTTGCACCTGCCCCCGGAGTGTCAGTATTGAAGACGTAGAGGCTGAGCCCGTTGACCGTGCCAATCACTTGGCCGGCGGTCGTGGTTTGCAGCGTGAAAGTCGTGGTCGCTCCGCCCGTTCCGGCGCTGCCGCCGACGCCTGCAGTGCTTCCGCCAGCACCCGCGTTGCTTCCGCCGACGCCCGCGGTACCGCCGCTCGGCAGCGTGCCGCCCACGCCTGCGGTGCCGCCGGTCGAAGTGCCCGCGTTGCCGCCGCTCGTCGCGCCTGCTTCGGAGCTGCCCGCGGAGCCCGGCGCCCCCGAGTCCCCAGCGCTCTCCCCGGCCTGCCCGGCGTCACTCGTCGCACCAGCGACGGGTTCGGTTCCTGCTTGGCCGGCGCTGCCGGCGTGACCAGCCGCACCTGCCGTGTGTCCGGCGCTGCCCGCCGTGGCCGGCGGATACGGTGTCGACTCGCTATCGCTACACGCCTCGACCGCAACTAAGCCGAGCGCGGTGGCGAAAAGCAGCCACGGTCGTTTAGACATGATCGCGTCCTCCCAGAACAGTAGACCCGCTGCAATGATGGATGATGTTCATTTTCGTTGGCTCCCTAGTCGAAGGAAAGTGGCTATTCACAGTGACCGATCTCGAACGCTCACTGCTGAGACGTTCGACGTCGCCGCATCCGGCCGAGCTTGAACCATCAGTCACGCGAACCCCCTCGCCGCGGGCAAGCCGCGAGCACAACACCCGCGCTGCCCACGATCACTCACTACGCGAACGTCGGCAATTCGTTTCATTCGCAGCGCGCGTAAACATTCGCGAACTCAGCAGTGTTCACAGCGATGTTAGCGGCTGGCATCTCATTCGGCGTTTCGCCCGCAACGCAACGCTTGGTACGTCATTGCAGTTTCGGGCAGGGATTGAACTGCCTGCGTCCAGGTCGCGCCGAATCCTGCGCACAGCGCAAGATTCTCTGAATGTTGATTGATGGTGACGCAACACCGCGCGGAGCACCGAGAGTTCGGCGGCTCGGTCGACTGTCGAGAAGCGCAACGGAAAGCGTCGTTCACCTGCGAATGATCGAAGTGCCGGGCAGCGGGTCGAAATCGAACTCACCGAGCGGGGTTCGTGGATTCGAAATGCCGGCGACGAAATCGTAGCGGCCCCGAGCGCCTGCGGGCCCGAGCGCCGATTCATGGCTTCGGCTCGGGCAACGGTGAACTTCGCCAGCAGGCGCGAGTAGCGCCGAAACCCTGCGTCGGGCCGCTCAGCGTTGACACGGCGCGAAGCACGAGGCTACGTCCTGCCCGAAATGAAGCCCATGGAGTTCCGCGACCGCTGGCTGCTCGTGACCGGCGCCTCTTCTGGCCTCGGCCGAGAAATGGCGAAAATTTTGGCGATCGAGCACGGAGCCAACCTGATCGTGGTGGCCAGGCGGCAAGACCGGCTCGACTCGTTGAAGGCGGAGATCGCAAAGGTTTCGTCGGCGCAGGTGGTCACCGTGCGTGCGGACCTTTCGCGACTCGAGGATACCGACCGCGTCGTCGAAGAGTCTGCGCGATACGCCCTCTACGGCGCCGTGCTGAACGCAGGGGTCACTCACTTCGGCCAACACAGTGACTTGGGGTGGGATGCGTTCCGCCAGATGCTCGACACGAACGTGACCGGTGTCGTGCGGATGACCAATGCTCTCTTACCGCTGCTCGAGAAGACCAACGGCGGCCTGATGCTCGTCTCGAGCATGGCCGGCATCCACCCAGTCCCTTACCAGACCGCCTACTCGGCAACGAAAGCGTTCCTGGTGCACTTCGGCTGCGGACTCTTCCACGAGTACAAAGGCCGCAGCGTCTCGATCACCACCTATGCTCCCAGCGGCGTGGTCAGCGAGATGACCGACGGTGAGAGTTTCACGCCCTTGCGCAGGTGGCTGATGCCGACCGAGCAAGCTGCGCGAGAAGGAGTGGAGGCGCTCAGGCTTCGCAAGTACCTTCACGTCCCGGGCCTTGCCAACCGCGTGGGCGGTGCGTTCGTGCGCATGTTGCCCAGCAAGTTCACGACTGGAATCGTCGGCGCCCAGTATCGCAACGCGTTGAGCAAGACCAAGGGTTAGCCGAGCGCTGCTCGGTGTGCGAGCTCCGCGGCGGAGCGGGATAGCATCCCGATGGGTGTCTCTTCGCGCGTCGATCCCCTGAAAACGCGCCGATTGCGCAACGGGTTTGCGCAATCGGCGCGAAGCCGTTGCGCAGCTCGCGCCCAGCATCCGCGCAGACAACGTGCGGCCGTCGCGAGGACGCGCTTTCATTCGGCCGATTCGTAACGACGGGTCGCAGCTGCGAGTGACGGCATGGGAGTTGCTCAGTCATGCGTTCGAAGGCTTGCACGATGGAAACGCCAATGAAGCTGACCGCTGCGACGATGATTGCTCTCCTGGGATTGGGCTGCGCTGGACGAGTGCTCGATACGACGGAGCAGGATCGAGCTGGCGGCGGTGGAGGCGGGACGGAAAACGTCGCGTCGGACCCCGGAGTGAGCACCAATCCCAACCTGCCAAGTGAGGCCCCGGGGGAAGCCGGCGCGCCCGACGCGGCAGCGGGCGCGTATCCAGCGGGCCGCGGGGGCGGTTCGAGCGTTGGCGGCAAGCCGGCGGGGGGCGGGAAGAGCGCGGGCGGTGCGGGGATCGGGGGTCGCGGCGGTGATGCGAACGGAGATGCAGGCGAAGCGGGCGTCGGGGGCGTCGGGGGCGTCGGGGGCGACGCTGGCGCGGCCGGGATCGGCGGAAGTGCGGGCGAAGCGAACGGTGGCGCAGGGGGCTCGGGACTCGGCGGCAGCGCTGGCACCGGCGGATTCGCGCCCGCGCCCAAATGCACTTCCGGGCTCACGTTCGTACCCTCGACGCCGCTCATCACGGACACGTTCAACAGCGTGGCCGCCCCGGGGGTGCTCTATCACTACACCGCACCCGGGCTGACGCCGGCAGTCACCGAGATCCTTCCGTCGAGTAGCGGCGCATTTGGCGGCATACACATCAAGGCTGAGCCAGGTGTCGCGACCGACTCGGCGAACCAATGGTTCGGCGTGGGCTTGCCGCTCTATGGCTGCGTCGATGCGACTGCATACCGCGGCGTTCAATTCACGATTAGCGGCGATCTCGGCAGTTGTGCCCTGACGTTCGGCTTGGTGACGAGCGTCAACAACTCGGATTCGTTCGTCGGGTCGTGCCAGGCGAGCCTTTGTTTGGCGGCTTCCTCCGCACCGCTCGCGGTCGGTACGACCGTCGTGCTTTTTGCCGACATGGCCGGCGGTGTCCCCGAGTCGAACGTCAATCCGGCGACGCTGAACGATCTGCAATGGCAGTTCACGCTTCCAGTTGGAGAGGCCGAACCCGCGTGCGTCGCGGACTTCACGATTACCAACGTGTCGTTCGTCAACTAGCGGGCGACCTGCGCAGCGCGACGGACGCTCGAAAAAATTCCGAATCGTACTCGGAAATTTGCCGAACGAATCGGCCGAGCGCCGCACAAATCCCGAGTAATTCGCCGGTTTCTTGGCTGGCCCGGGAAGTGCTTCGGCAGTGGATCCCACCTTGCCGACCGAACCATCGACCCCGCCGCGCCTTAGACGATTCAACTCTGTCTCACTCGCGATCGCGATCGGCGTGCTGACCATCCTCGGTGCCGGAGCGACCATGGCCGTGCACGCGCAGGCGAACGTCAACAAGGTCGCCCTCGATCAATCGCCAAAACCGGTCACCGTGATCGAAGCGCGCGCTGCGACGTATCGCGACTCGCGCAGCTACGTCGGCACCATCGAGCCGTGGATCGAAGCGAGGATCGGCCCACAGATGATTTCGGCCTACGTCGATACCGTGCTCGTTCGACCCGGTGCATCGGTGAAAAAGGGCGACGTCGTGGCGACGCTGGACTGTCGCAACGCGAGCGCGACGAGCCGCTCGGTCGCGATGCAAGCGCGAGCCGTCGCTGCACGCCAAGAGGCGATCTCACACGAAGCCGCGCGCTTCAACGGACTGCTCGACGGTGGGTTCGTGTCGCTCAACGAGGCGGAGCAGAAGGCCGCCCAGAGCGCCGCGGAGCAGGCGCAGTTGCTGGCGACGCAAGCGCAGCTCTTGGGCACCTCCCTGCAAGTCGATGACTGCACGTTGCGCGCCCCTTTTGCCGGTGAGGTGGCCACGCGCAGCAGCGATCCAGGCTCATTCGTGCGCCCCGGCGTTTCGATCGCCACCATCGTGGATCGATCTACGGTGCGTATCGTCGCCGACGCCGCGGAGATCGACTTTCCGGTCATCGCGCCGATGAACGCGGTTCGCGTGCACGTGTTTGCCACCAATCGCGACTTGTCCGCGAGCGTTTCGCGTCGGGCGCCTGCGGCAGACCCAGCGACGCGCACCGTGAACTTCGAGATTGACGTGGCTGACCCAGATCGCAGTCTGCCCGTAGGTACGACTGCCGACATTCACATCGATACGGGAGCGCCGCAGCCGGCGTGTGAGATCCCACTCTCGGCTGCGACGGTGCGCGGCGAGACGGCCACGGTGTTCGTGATCGACGATGGTGTTGCGCACAAGCGTACTTGGCGGGTCCTGGGCGAGCGTGAGGGGCGGCTATTCGTCGAGCCCGGACTGGGCGTGCGCACGCGCGTCGTCGTGCAGGGCAGGGCGCTCTTGAACGACAAGGACCGCGTTTCGGCGAGCCTCGAGCAAGTGAGCCAACCATGACCGCGCTTTCACTGAAGAACCCGATCGCGGTCTTGATGTTGGCGATCGCGGTCGTCGTGTTTTCACTGGTCGTGACGCCGCGCATGGCGGTCGATACGTTCCCCGAACTTTCGCCGCCGGTATTGGTCGTCGGCACTTTGGCACCGGGGCTCGGTCCCAAAGACGTCGAAAAGACGCTCACTTGGCGGATCGAAAAGTATGTGAGCGCGACCCCCGGCGTGGATCACGTCGAGAGCATCTCGCGCAACAACTTGAGCATCGTCTGGGTGTGGTTGAAGTGGGGCACGGATCTGAATGCCGCGCAGACGTTGGTCCAACAACAGACGGCGTTTGCAATGAGCGCGGTGCCCAAGTCACTCGGCGTGTTGCCGCCGTTCGTGTTGCAGTTCGATCCTTCGAACGCCCCCGTCGCGCAAGTCGCCGTCTACGGCGGCGGACTGCCCAGTCCGAAGTTGTACGACTACGCGCTGAACCAAATCGAGCCGCTGCTCGAGGGCATATCTGGCGTGGCCAGCGCTTCCCTCAACGGCGGTCGTCAGCGGCAGATCAATTTGATCGTCGACCCAGTGGCGGCGCAAGCGCGTGGCTTGACTTCGAGCGACGTCGCGGCGGCCGTTTCACAGTCGAACGCGCTGTTGCCGTCTGGCGTGTTTTTGTCCCCCAAGTTCGACGCGAACGTGTACACGAACGCGGTACCCGAGCGCGTGAAGACCATCGGTGAAGCCATGGTCAAGGTGGTCGACGGCAAGCCCGTGTTGATTCGCGATGTCGCGCGGGTCGAAGACGGGGGCAGCCCCGAGACCCAAGCCGTATCGATCAATGGCCAAGACGGGGTGTACTTGAACGTCTTGCGAGTCCCGGGCGGCAATACGATCGAAATCGTCGACGCGGTGAAGCGGGTCGTCGCGGGTTTGAAAGATCTCCCGCCGGGGATGAAGGTCGTCCCGATTTTCGATCAATCCACGTTCGTGCGAACGACGTATCACGGCCTCAAGCAAGAAGTGGTGCAAGCGCTGGTGCTGATCGCGCTCGTCATCTTGCTCTTCCTGCAGAGCTTACGCGGCACTCTGATCGTTTCGGTGGCGATCCCGCTCTCGTTCGCGATCACGTTAATCGCGCTTTATGCCAGCGGCCAGACGCTCAACGCCTTTACTTTGGGCGGATTGACGCTGGCCATGGGTCGTTTGGTCGATGACGCGGTGGTCGTGCTGGAGTCGATTCACCGGCATCAACGCCAAGGCCTCGATCCCTACCGCGCCGCTTTGCTGGGCACGAACGCCGTGGCAGTGCCCGTGTTGGCCTCGACCTTGACGACCATGGCCGTGCTCTTGCCGGTCGTGTTGCTCGCGGGGCTCGCAAAGAAGTTGTTCGCGCCGCTAGCTTTGACCGTCGCGGTGGCGATGACGGCGTCGTATTTCGTGAGCGTGTGCGTCACACCCGTGGCTTGCCGCTACTTTCTCGGGCATGTCGAGCAGCGCGGCTTCGCCAAGCGGATCGAGTATTGGATCGATGCCGTCGCCGCGGGTTACTCGCGGCTGCTGCGCAGCGTGCTTTCGCACCGCTGGGCGGTAATCCTCGGCTGCGCAGCAATCACCGGTGCCGCCGTCGTCGCCGCCGCGCGTCTGCCGAGCACCTTCTTCCCCGAAATCGACGAGTCGATGGAGCGCATCTACGTGCGGCTTGCGCCCGGCATCTCGCTCGCCGATTCAGCCAAATTACTGCAAGAAATGGGCAAAACCGTGGCGGATGGTTTGCCCAAAGGCAACGTGCAGCTCGTGCTGACCAACGTCGGTTCACCGAGCAACGCGCGCAGCGCCATGACCAGCCCCAACAATGGCCCGCACATGGGCTTCATTCGTCTGCAATTGGCAGATCAAGAAGAACGCACCCTGTCGCAACGGGAGTTGGCCGATCGGGCGCGCGCGATCCTGAACGCGCGCTATCCGGGAGTGGAGTTCTTGCAATGGCCGGGTGGCCTGGTCGCGAGCGTGTTCTCGAACGGCTACATCGCGCCTTTGGTCATGGAGGTGCGCAATGACAACTTGGTGGAGTTGGACCAGCAGGCCCGCGCGGTGGCTGAGGTCGCCCGTAGCGTGCCAGGCGTTCGCGACGTCCGAGTCTCGCTGCAAACCGATTACCCGGAGATCCACGTCGATACCGATCGCGAAAAGGCGGGGCTCGTCGGCGTGACCTCGCGCGTGGCCGCGCAGACGACGCTCGAAGCCACGCTCGGAAATATCAATTCCCCGAGCGTTTGGGTCGATCCGAGCAGCGGTCAGTCGTACTACGTCGTCACGTACTATGACGGAAAGGCCGTGCCTGATCCGAACGCGCTCGCGCAGATCCCGGCGCGCATCGCAGGCGGCAAGGCGGTGCCACTCGGTGCATACGGTAAAGTGCGTCGCTCGATCGGGCCCGTGGCGGTCGAGCGTAATCAGCTGCAGCGCGCCGCCCACGTGCTGATGCAGACCGAGGGCCGCGACATTGGTACGGCCGCCGCCGAGCTCGAGCGCAAACTCGACGCGGACCCGCGCACTCGGGACATCACGCGTTCGTTCGTGGGCCAAGTGCAGCTCATGCACGATACCTTCTCCGGCCTAGGCGTCGCGATCGGACTCGCGGTCATGGTCGTGTTCATGATCATGGCTTCGCAGTTCGGGTCGGTGCGCTTGCCGTTCGTAATGCTGTTCACTATCCCCGTGTCTCTGGTGGGCATCGTGATGGCGCTCATGGCGGCCGGTCAGGGCTTTTCGGTGACGGCGCTGATGGGCATTTTGATGGTGATTGGGATCGCCGTGTCCAACGGCATCTTGCTGGTGGATGACGCCAATCGGCGCTTCGTAGAGGGAGACGCTGCGCTGGAGGCCGTGGTCGCGGCGGCCCGCTCGCGCTTCGTGCCAATCGCCATGACCAGTTTGGCCACGATCATCGGCTTGATTCCCACGGCAATGGCGCTCGAAAAGGGCACTGAAGCGAATCAACCCCTCGCTTTGGCGGTCGTCGGCGGGCTCACGTCGTCTACGGTTCTCTCCTTGTTCTTGGTGCCGGTGATCTTCCTGTTTCTCGCCAAGCGCAGCACTGCACCGCAACGACCAGAGCCGAGCCGCGCTCAGCCGGAGCTGAGCGCGATCGCTCCGTGAGCTCAGAACAAATAGAAACCAGAGAATTGCAGGCGCGTGTTCTTGGCCTCCACGCCGTCAGCGTACGTCTGATGAAAATAGGCGTACTCGACGCCCAAACGCAGCGCGGCGGTCAAGTCACAGAAGACGTTGGCATCCGCCCAGTACGACTTGTCGAAGATCTTCGACAGCCCGTTGCCGCTGGTATAGCTGGCAGCGTTGCTCGACTTCATCCTCGAGTAGTTGGCTGAAATCCAAACTTTGCCCGAAGGCGGCAAATAGTATTGAACGCCCACGATGTACGACTGCCAATCGATGGTGTGGATCTTGCCATTGGAGTCGAAGGTGACCATCCCGTTGTCGATGTCAGCAGCGTACGTGGGCGCGGGTGTCACCATGTCCGGATTGGGAGGCGCTGGAAAGCCGACTCCCCCCGTCAACCCGGTGTACAGATCGGAGATGCCCGTGCCGGTGACGAACGAGCCGGTCAAGGTCAACGCGTTGGCGCGTCTTTCCAACGTCGCGGGGAGGATCGGAATCAGCGCGTCCAGGGACACGCCCCAGCCATTCGTGCGGCTGTGCCCGTTGCCGTAGAAGCCGGGCAGGATGAAGTGCCGTGCGACGCCGGAGACGCCCAGCGCCAAACCGTCGACGGCGGTGCCAGTGCCGCCAGCGGTGTGTAACCCTTTCCAGTGATTGAGCGTGAGCTTGAGGCCGGCCTGGCCGTCAGGGACCTGCGAATTGCGGGAGACCGGTCGTGCCGCAGCAACGGCCAGGTCCAGGTCGATGGGATCGGTTTTGATGGTCTTCGATAGGCGCGCTTGCGGGGCGCGCGAGTAGACTTGTCCGGGCACGCCCTGGATTTCCACGGTGTTCGGATGAAACGCAGATTGCCAGCCGAATAACTGCCAATACTGCCCGAGCAACACGTCCACGATCGGGTCTTCGACTTTGATCGCCATGTGGCGAATGCGGAATGCGGGATTGCCGATCATCGCTGCTTGGCTGGCGGTCGACGTTGGCTGATTGCCCAAAAAGTCCATTTCCAGCACCGCGCTCGCCTTCATGCCGTCGCTCGCGGGCGCGTCGAGCTTGAAGCCGATGCGCGAGTTGCGTGCGCCGAACAGTGTCTGCCCGTTGCTGCCGGCATAAGTGCCCGGCCGCGCGAGCGCGCCGTTGCCTTGCAAATCATTGATGGTCGTATTCGCTGCCTGGGTCGAATCGTGAATGGCGTCGAACTCGGCGAAGCCATAAAATGTCGTCCCCCACTTGCCCTGGATGGGGCGCGGTCCACTATCGAGCGGCGCTGGCCCGATCGCAGGCTGCGCCGCTACCGCTGGTGCGGGTGGAGGCGCTGGCGCCGGGGTCTGTGCAGGTGCCAAAGAAGTGCGAGCCAATAGCAGGGCCACTGCGCCCAAAGTTCGCGACTGTCGCATGGTGATGTCTCTTTGAGTGAAAGTTCAGAAATACAAGTCGAAGTGACGTCCGGCGGTGTCGGAGCAATGGCCGTAGCCCGCTCCTCCGTGGTCGCGTTGAAAGCCGCAACGGACGACGTGCTGCGTGCCGCACTGCAAGAGCGCCATGCCGACCTGTGAGTCCTCGCGCGCGACGCGCCTAGTTTCGTCGTCCATTTCTACGTCGTCGGGGATGGTGTTGAACTTGCCCGTGCAGCGCTCGCCGTCGGCCAGTTCGGCGACCAAGTTCCCGCTCGCGGCTCGCGCGTCTTGGAAGACGATCGAACCTTTGCGCGGTGCTTTGCTGTCGTACAAATAGCCCTCGCGTGCGCTGGCACAGCCGAACGAAAGCACGCTCAGCGTCAGCAATGCGAAACAGCGTGACAGTGATTCGAACATCGCCCGTGGCTCCTTTTCGACGCGGGACATCTCAAAACACCATGCTGTATTCAGTGCCGCCTTGATCGCGACACTCGCCGTAGCTGAACGACTCACCGGTACGGCGCGCCAAAGTGCAGCGGAGGACGGTGCCGGAATCACAGCTCAGCACCGCAACGCTGGCGCTCGCGTTCTCGGTGAACATCATCTCCGGACTAGCGAGCTTCTTGGCGTTGCTCGGATCGAGGGTGCTGAACGAGCCGTGGCAGCTCGCGCCGCTGGCGAGCTTGCCGCTGACCGAGCCGGCGCTCGCGCCCGGGTTATCGACGACCAAGGTCGCGGTCGAGGCGTCCTTCATGCTGTACATTTGGGCCTGTTGCGCGCCGACGCAGCCGCTGAGCAATAAGCCGCCAATCACGGACAGGCAGCCGAGTTTCGTGTTCATGTGTGTGGTCTCCAATTCTTTTGGCGTTGTTTCGAAGCTCGAAAAAAAGGATCGCGAAGCTTAGAGTTCGTCTGCGATTGCGCGCTCGAGTTCGGCGCGAGCCGTGGCTGCCTGAAAGCGGCCAATCGCTCGCTCGACCTCGGCGTCGAGGCGCAGCGTTTCCGCGTCGGCGAGCTCGGTTGCGGTGCCGAGTCCGGCCCGAAAGCGACCCTCGGCCTGCTCATGATTCGCGCGCGCCGCTCGTACGGAGTTTTCGAGCGCGCCGAGTGCCGCGTCGGCAATGGCCACTCCCTGATAGGCCTGTCGCGTGCGCGAGAAGGCCCGTTGCCGCGCAACTTCGACCTCGTCGGCGAGCGCATGCTCGCGCGCGTGGAGCGCTCGCACGCGAGCCTGCGTGACGGGCTCGAAGAACGGCCAATTGAGCACGACGCCCAGCGAATAGTTCGGCACGTTCGGCACGAAGCCGCGCCCTTCGGCTACCACGTCATTGGACGCCGCAGCTCCGCCTGCGCGCATGGATAGCGCCGCCGACGCGGACAAATTCGGACGCAACGACGCGCTCAACGATTCGCCCAAAGCGTGCTCGGCGCGAACTTTTTCAATCGCCTCGCGCACGGCTGGGTCTGACTCGACGGCGCGCGTTTCGGCCTCTGCGCGTGAGGGAAAACGCGGCTCGTTCGCGGCCTCGTCGCTGGCGTCGAGCTCGGGTTGATCGTAGCCGACGGTCGCCGCGAACACTCCACGCGACACCACCAAACTGCCGAGTGCGCGAATGCGCGCGACCTCGAAGCGCGTGACGTCTGCGTCAGCCCGCGTCGCCTCGATTGGAGAGCGCAGCCCGCTTTGGACCGCGGCTCGAGCCAAGTCACGATGTACGGCTGCGCGAGCCTCCGCTTGCGCCGCGACATCGAGCAGAGCGCGCGCAGCTCGTACCGAATAATAGGCGTTGGTCACTGCCAGACGCAAATCGAGTCGCGTGTGACGTAGCTCGCTCTCGCTAATCGCCGCGAGCGCGCGCGCCGCTGCACTCTGCGCGGCGATCCGGCCAAAATCGTAAATCTCTTGGCGCGCCCCGATCGCGAGCAAGGTCGTTGCTTCGGGACGGAACTGCGCTCGGTCGCTGACCGCGGTGCCCCCGATGCGCGGCAAATCGACAGCGCCGGCCGAGAGCTGGGTCGCCGTAGAATTGTTGCTCGTTCCTTCGACGAACTCGGCCAATGCTCCGAACGTGGGGCTCCACTGTGCCGCTGGGACCTCCGCCTCTTGCTTGGCCGCGCGCAGGCGCTCGCGAGCAGCCTGCAGTCCGGGCTCGTGGGCCTGCGCGTAGGACAAGGCCGTACGCAGCGACATCTCCGGCACGGACGGAGGCTCCACGACTGCCGATTCCGCGTGCCCCACGCTCGCCACTAAAACGAGCGTGGGGCCGAGGAAACGCCAAGCGCGTCGGGGAAGGAACACAATGAAGCGCATGGCGCGCGCCCTGCAGAGCAAAGAGCAAGCCAGCAAAAACCACCCGCGTTTGCGCATTTACCTGCCCGGCGGTCGGAGTTTTTCCGACTCGCACCCGGAATATTTCCCAACGCTCGATGTTTTCCCTTCCCAAGATCATCTCCCAGCGCCGTCGCACCCTGGCCTTCATGCTCGTCGGCGTTCTCGTCGTCGTGGCGGCCGGTATTGCTGATGCACAGCATCAGTCCGAGCGCGCGCTCGACCAACGCGGTCGCGAGCACCGCTTGCTCGCCTTGAGCTTGGCTGCGCTGCCTGACGCACAGCTGGCGATCGCGATTCAAAAGCTGGAGGCGACGGGTCAAGTGGCGGTGCTACTTCGCCAACCACAGGGCGGCGGATTCCGGCTCAGCAACGGGAAGGTGCTGTCCAGTAACGAGCTAGAGGCCGCCTTTTCCAAGCACGCGCTGAGTGTTCGTTTGCCGCGCGCCCTCGCAGCGACCATTGGTTTGGGGGCGCGAACGGCGATCGCCGGGCTTGCGCCACGGACGGTCGCCGGGTCCGAGAGCCCCGAAGGCGTGGCGGTGGTCGAGTCGGCTTCGGCCGAGCGCGATCGAGCTCGCCACGCGGCGTGGCGAGCCGTGTTGATGGTGCTCGTGGTCAGCATCTTGATCATCGGCATCGGTTTGACGGCGCTCGGTCGACAGCGCCGGGAGGCGCTGCTCAGACAAAAGCTGCGGCTGCACCGCGCCGAGCAAGCGCGCGACGTCGAGCTGTCTCGCGCCAACCGCATGGCGACGATCGCCGCGCTGGCGTCCGGTTTTGCGCACGAGATTGCTACACCCTTGGGGGTGATTGTCGGGCGCGTCGAGCAATTGCGCTCGGCGTCCGCCGGCGACGCGAGAGCCGGGCGCTTGCTGGACGCCATTGCCGCCCAGACCGAGCACATCGAGCGGGTGATTCGCGGCTTCTTGGGGCTGACTCGCGGTGATTCTCCGAACTTGAGTCGCACGTCGGCCAGCGAGTTGGCGCGCGCAGCGGTGGACTTGGTTCGGCATCGATTCGGCCAAACCCAGATTGTGCTCGAGGTCGATGATCGCGACCAGGGGGCGTCGTTCGTGGCTTGCAACTCGACCTTGTTCGGGCAGGTTCTGGTCAACCTGCTGATCAACGCGCTCGAGGCGAGCGAAGCGGGCGAGTCGGTGCAGCTCGAGCTCGCGCGCGTCGGTGAGAGCATCGAGTTTTGCGTCGTCGATCGAGGACACGGGATCTCGCGCGCCACCATCGAGCAAGCCATGGAGCCGTTCTTCACGACCAAGGCGACCCGCGGCGGTACCGGCCTCGGCCTCGCCATTGCCAAAGAGATCGTCAGTCATCACCGCGGTGAGCTCAGTCTGGTACGTCGCGCCGACCGGGAAGGCCCTGAGGTGCGCGGGACGCGCGTCACCGTTCGTTTACCCCTAGCCCAGGAAGTGCCGTGAAAAAGCCGGAACGACGCGAGCGCACGCCCCGAGTCTTGGTCATCGATGACCGCCCAGACATGGCCGAAATGGTGGCCGATGGCCTCGGCGAACACGGCTTCGACGCGCACGCGTTCAGCGACGTCGCCGCAGCCAACGCACAAATATCGCTCGGGACGCACGACGCGCTCGTCACCGATTTGCGAATTCCCGGCAGCGATGGTTTGGAGTTGCTCGCGCTCTCGCGCTCCGTTGCCCCCGATAGCCCGGTGATCGTCATGACGGCCTTCAGCGGCATCGATACCGCCATCGAATCGATTCGACGTGGCGCGTATCACTACTTGACGAAGCCGTTCAAAGTCGAAGAACTGGTCTTGTTTCTGCGTCGGGCTTTGGACGAAGCCGCGCTGCGACGCGAGGCAAAAGCACTGCGCTCCGCGCTCGGTAGCTCGCGCAGCGACCTCGTTGGGGATAGCCCGGCAATGCGAGATGTCTTGGACCTAGTTCGCCGCGTCGCGGACTCGCGCGTTCCAGTGCTACTCCTGGGCGAAACTGGCACCGGCAAGGGCTTGATTGCGCGGGCGATCCACGCCGAAAGCTCGCGTGCCAGTGAGCCCTTCGTGGCGGTCAATTGCGCAGCCATCCCAGAAGCATTGCTGGAGAGCGAACTGTTCGGGCACGTCAAAGGTGCGTTCACGGGAGCCTCCGCCGACCGCGTGGGTCTGTTCGCCCAAGCTCAGCATGGCACCCTGTTCTTGGACGAGATTGCCGAGCTCAGCGCGCCGCTTCAAGCCAAACTGCTGCACGTACTCGAGACGGGGCAGGTGCGCGCGGTGGGCAGCGACCGCGAACGGCGCGTCGACGCGCGCGTCATCGCTGCGACTCATCGTGACCTGCGCCGCCGAGTAGCCGAGAACTCCTTTCGCGAAGATCTCCTCTATCGACTCGACGTGGTTTCGATCGAAATCCCGGCGCTGCGCGCGCGCCGCAGCGATCTTCCGCAATTGATCGAGCACTTCATGCCCCGCGCGCTGTCTCGCAGTGCTCGCAGTACGCCGCTGCGCTTCACGCAACCTGCCATGGACGCGCTCGGCAGCTATGCTTGGCCCGGCAACGTGCGTGAGCTAGAGCACTTGATCGAGCGTCTGGTCCTGTTGTGCCGCGACGACGAGGTGAAGCTCTCGGATCTGCCCAAATCGATCACCGATCGACGTCCGGAGGTTACGGAGCCCAGTTTTGGCGAGCGCGTGATGCCGATTCGCGAGCTGCAACGCCGCTATGCGGCCTGGGCGCTGGAGCGCTTGGGCGGCGCAAAAATGGCCACCTGCGAAGCCCTGTGCATCGACTCGAAGACGCTCAGCAAGTGGTTGAGTTCTGACAGCGGTTAGGCCGCATTTCGACGTTCGAGCGCAGTTTTTCGATGCAGTTGCTCGACGCGCTGCCAAAAGCGATCCTACGCGCATGCGGCTGTGTGTCTTTTGCGGCTCGAGTTACGGTGTACGTGGGGTCTATCGCGCGGAAGCAGAGGCGTTCGGCGCGCTATTGGCGGAGCGAGAGATCGAACTGGTGTACGGTGGGGCCCACGTGGGGCTGATGGGCGCCTTGGCCGACTCGGTTTTGGCGCGTGGCGGCCGGGTCATCGGTGTCATTCCTCAGGCGTTGTTGGCGCGCGAGATCGCACATTCTGCTTTGACGCAGTTGCACGTGGTGGACTCGATGCACGAGCGAAAGGCGTTGATGGCGTCGCTCTCGGACGGTTTCGTGGCGCTCCCGGGCGGGATCGGCACGCTCGAAGAATTGTTCGAAGTTTGGACTTGGGCGCAGCTCGGGTTGCATGGCAAACCCTGTGCGTTGTTCGACATCGACGGGTTCTACTCGGGCCTTGCCACCTTCTTGGATCACGTGGTCGCGCAGGGCTTCCTCAGGCCGAAGCAGCGTGAGGGGCTGATCGTGGAGACCGATGCTCAGGCGCTCCTCTCGCGCATCGTTCACGCTTGTCCCGAACCGACCAACGAGTGAACGCTCGTCACTTCGCTCGCCCAGAGGTGAGGCGAGAACGCGCATCGCAATTCGAGCGCACGACAGCTGGACATTTCGCGGTCGTCTCTTACAAACCACAACATGCACCGCTCGCGTTGCGTCCCGGTTTTGGCGTTTTGCTTACTCGCTGCTTGCCATGGCACCCCCGTCGTCAGCCATGAACCCGAGCAAGTGGCGGAAGAGCGCGCCGCCGAGGGCAAAGGTCAAGCCACGGAACCTCACGTCGGCCCAGTGGGCGAGGCGTCAGCAGTTGAAACCGCACCGCCCAACGTCCCTGAATTCAAACCCGCCTTTGCGCAGCAAACGCGCGCGCCCGCGATCCACACCCAGACTCGCTTCAAGGTGACCGAGCTGGCCTCTGGTTTCGCAAACCCTTGGGGCTTGGCGTTCTTGCCCGACAAGCGCCTGCTCGTCACAGAAAAGATCGAAGGCAAGCTGCTCGTCGTTTCGCTGAGTGGCAAGACGCCGCTCGCGGTCGACGGGGTGCCACGTGTCGCCGGAGGCGACCAAGGCGGCTTGCTCGACGTGGCGCTGGGGCCCGATTACGCGACGCGCCAGCTCATCTATCTCAGCTACTACGAGCCGCGGGACGGCGGGAACGGGCTCGCGGTCGTGCGCGCCCGCTTGGTCGACGGCGCATCCCCCAAGCTCGAGCGGCCGCAGGTGATCTTCCGCATGCAGCCAACGCTGGACTCTACCAAGCATGCGGGCGGGCGCCTGGTATTCTCGCCCGACGGCAGCCTGTTCATCACCCTCGGGGAGCGCTCGATTTTGCAAGGGCGCGTCCAAGCACGCGATCTATCCAGCGATCTCGGCAAAATCGTGCGAATCTTGCCAGACGGGACGATCCCCAAGGACAACCCATTCGTTGCGCGCAAGGGCGCTCGTCCGGAGATCTGGACGCTCGGTCATCGCAACGTGCTCGGCGCCGCGCTGGACTCGCGAAATCGTTTGTGGGTAGCGGAGATGGGGCCGCGTGGCGGCGACGAACTCAATCTGATCCAACCCGGCAAAGACTATGGCTGGCCGACCATCGGCTACGGGGAGGAGTACTCTGGTGCACCCATTCACGAGACCACGCAAGCTTCAGGCTTGGAACAGCCGATCTACTATTGGGATCCGGTGATCTCGCCCGGCGCGCTCGTGATCTATTCTGGTGAGCTTTTCCCCGAGTGGAAGGGCAACTTCTTCATCGCCGGCCTGTCCAGTCAAGCGCTCGTACGGTTGGTCTTGAAAGCAGACCGCGTCGTGGGTGAGGAGCGGCTGCTCACGAGTCGTTCAGAACGCATGCGCGCCGTCGTGCAGGGACCAGAAGGCGCCCTGTATTTGTTGACGGATGGTTCGAACGGCAAGCTGCTTCAGTTGACCCCTGAGTAACTCACGAGCATCTGATGGGGCGAGCTCATCCGCTCAGCCGAAGTAGGGGGTAGTCCTCGTACGCACGCACTCGTACGCATAAAGGAACATGGCAGCCGACCAGGTCTGCCAATCGCGCCCGATGGGCTGGCCCGTTTGGGCGCGCACCTGTTCGTTGAAGCCCCACTCGCATTCGTCTTCGTGCCAAGGCTTTACCAAGCCGGCCAAGCTCTCGAGTCTTTGGCTGGCGAGTTCATGGCGTCCGGCGGAGACACAAGCGGCAATGTAGAAGCCGCACACGAAAGGCCAAACGCCGCCGTTGTGGTACTCGCCAGGGCGATTGTAGATGGCATAACGCGGCCGCCAATCTTCGTCACCGGGCTGCATGTAGGGGAAGAAGCAGGGGGGAAGCCCACCCACGAGATCGCCGCGAGCGCGCAGCGATTCACAACTCGCTTCGATGAAGTCGATGATGCGACCCGCGCGTTCGCGGTCGGGGATGCCCGTCAGGATAGCGAGCGCATTCCCCAGGACGTCACAGCGGTTATCATGGAAGATCTTGAACGAGCCAGCAGCGTAGTACGGGCGCTCGGGTACCGCGAGTCCGACTTGTTCAGGGCCAAGCGGGATGACTTCATTGTGCTCGAGGCGATTGATGGCCAGTTTGAGTTCGCCGGCTTCTTCGTGCAGCCCATACATCGGCAAATAGGCGTGCACGAGCGAGTTGACGTATAACCCGTAGCCGTACACCCAGTGCTCGTCGCGCCAATCGGTCGTCGGCAATTGGGCGACGATCACGCGGTCGTTCGGCGATTGGTAACGCATCCAGGTGATGGCCTTTTGCGCGGCTCGCTCGAGGAAATCAGGCTCGCCGAGCGCGCGACGGAACGCACCGAGGCCGAACAAGAAGAGCGGCGTGGTGTCGCTCGCGCCCAGGTTCTCCGGATCGTGAGCAAGTGACGGAATGTGGCCGCGCTCCGTCTGATTGTGCGCCAACATCTCGAGCGTTTTGCGCATTTGCTCACGGAGTTCGGGTTTACCAGTGAGCAGAAACCCTGGCAGCGAAATCATCAAATCACGCGTGTACGGCTCGGGATAGCCGAAGCCCGCGGTTCGCGGCAGCCCGGCATAGGGGCCGACGGCGTTGTGCTCGAGCACGGCGATCGCCGCGACGCGCGCGGCCTCGACCATCGTGGTCCTCGCAGTTTTCATGTGCCACCCAAGCCGAGTTTGCGCTGCACGATGTCGATGAATTGTTGGGCGACCTTGCGATAGTCGTACGCGAGCGCGCGCTCGCGCCCTGCCTCGCCGAGCTTTCGACGCAGCTCGCCGTCGTTGAGCAAGCTGCGCAAGTGCTTGGCCAAATCCGGAACACTGGCTCGATAGTCGACGACGCGGGGGTTCGGGAACTCGATGCGGTGCCCGGGTTCGAAGCCAGCTTCGGGGCCGACGACCGCGCCTGTCGCGAGGTTCTCTTCCGCGACGTCGGCGAGCAGGGCGCTTTCACCATGAGCCAGCGTTTCGAGCATTGCCATCGCCCGAATGCCGATCACCGGTTTGCCGCACGCGCCGGCTTCGACTTGGCCCATGCCGAAGCCCTCGAGCCGTGAGGGCGCGGCGTAGACATCACATCCGGAGAGCAAAAATGGCATCAAATTGCGCGACACGCGATCACCGCACAGTGAAACCTTGGACTCGATCCCGAGTTCTCGAGCCAGGGCCCAGTCGAGCGCGTTCTGCTTTTCGGTGCGCGGTTGTGTCCACACTTTGCACACGTAACGATAATCAGGGATCTGGTCGGTGAGCGACGCCAGCGCGCTCATCACCTCGCGCCCGCCTTTGGACGCCGCATCGCCGCCGACCGTCAAAATGAGCAGTTGGTCATCACGCACACCGAGCGCCGCGCGCGCCGCTTGCACGCGCGGATCGGTCTTGGGGTACGGAATGAAGTTCTCGGTGTCACAGCCGACCGGCAAGACTTCGATGTTCTTGCCAGAAATGCCGTCGCGTACGTACACGTCTTTGACCCACTGAGAAGTCACCAGCATCAGCGGCAAGTTCTCCAGAGTCTCGCGGTAGTTGACCACGTAGCCGTTGGCGACGAACCACGGAATCGCCAACACCCCATGTTGCTGCGCGTGAAGCACCAAATGCGGGGTCATGCCCCAATAGCCGATGCCGACCACTGCATCCGGCTTGAACCAGCGGTAGTACCATTCCTTTTCGAGCGCTGATTCCAAGTGTGCGGCTCGCGCATCCACTCCGAGAGCGAGGAGCCCGCGCAGCAGCAGATCACCTTGGGTCGCAAGGCCGCCAGGAGGCGGCGGGTAATCGTAGAGCAGTAGAATCTTCATGGGGTTCGTGATTGCTCGAGCCAGGTGCGCGCGTGTTCGGGGGTGGAGATTCGAAAAAAACCTTCCGTCTTCGGCGTGACCCGCGCCTCCCAGCTCGTCTCGGCGAAGCCGTACTCACGAGTGACGAGGTCGTATTTTTGCTGCCAGAGCTCGCTCGAGAGCTCGCGTACGATGTCCGCTTTGGCCAGCACGCGTGGCAAGCGGCTGCCGTTGTTATCGTCGTAGGCGAATAGCCAAAGCTCGGGCGCGGAGAGCATACCGCGTAGCCATAGCCGCAGCACCGCGCGAGCGACCTCTTCGTGTCTGCGGTGGCGCGTGTATTCGCCGAGCGGCGAATGGGTGAGGATGCGGTCGAACCGAGCGCTCGGCAAACACTCCAAGAGTGAGCGTTCGACCGTCTCGTCCGTCAGTGGCAACTGCTCGGGTCCGTCATCCAAGTCAGCCATCCTGCCCTCTGCTCGCAGTCGAGTCAGCACACGCCGGAATTTGGGCGCGCGATCGGCATCGCTGGCACGACAGGCGCAGCCCACGAAGACAGACCAAGCCGTCTCGGCGAGCAACGTGCCTCCGGCCCAGAGCGTTTCATCGTCCGGGTGCGCTACGAGCACAGCTACTGACTCGTGCGCCGACATCCTCTCATTTGGCGCCGTGAATCGGCGTCACTCAAGCGGCATTTTTGCCACGCATTTTAACGAGTCAGAGTCACTTTCGCCAAACCCCGTGGGCGATCTGGGTTCTGCCCCGAACCGATCGCCAGCGCTCCCGCGAACAACTGCCCGGGGACCACACTGACGATTGGTGAGAGCCATTCGGGCAAATCAGCCGGCAACTGGAGCTGCAGCGGCACGCGCGAAAGGACCTCCGGCGCATTCGAGATCGCCAAGACGCACGCGCCGCGCTCTTCCAGGAGCGAGAGCAGGTTTGGTACGTCGACCAACGAGCGACCGCTCGGAGCGATCAGAATCACCGGAAAGTCGCGCTCGATGAGCGCTACCGGGCCGTGCAGCAAATCAGCGACGGAATACGGCTCCGCCAGCAAATAGCTCGTCTCTTTGAGCTTCAGGGCCAGTTCGAAAGCGGTGGAATAGTTGAAGCCTCGACCCAGAACGATCAGTTGTCGCGCTGCTCGGAACTCGTTCACGGGGCTTTCGAGGTCCGTGTTGCGAGCGATGGTCTCGTCGAGCCACTCGGGAACGCGTGACAGTTCCGTCCAGCGCTGCGGATTCCCTTCGAGCGCCGCGCTCAACATGGCGAGCGCGAACAATTGCGCGGTGTAGGTCTTCGTTGCGGCCACGGCCAGTTCCGGCCCGGCGAGCAATGGCAACTGATACTCGGCGGTTTGCGCGAGCGGCGACTCTGGCTCGTTGCTCACGGCGAGCGTGATTGCGCCCTGCGCGCGCGCTTCACGCAACACCGACACGATATCGGGCGATTGCCCGGATTGGCTGATGCCGATGGTGAGGGTCCGCGAAAGGCGTGGCGGTGAGCCGTAGAGCGTGAATAGCGACGGCACGGCCAAGCCCACCCCCAATCGGTTATGCGCGCCGAACAGGTACTGCGCATAGCGCGCAGCATTGTCCGAGCTCCCACGCGCCGCGAGCATCACCCACTCTGGGCCGAACCGCCGGATCGCCCGCGCTGTCGCTTCTGCAGCGTCGCGGCCCTCGCGCAATAGACGCTCGATGACCCGCGGCTGCTCGCTGATTTCGCGCTGGAAGTGAGTTGCCATCCACGGCTCCTTTCGCGTGAAGCACCACGGCAGAAAAGCGTTCGGAACGAAGCTTAGGGCCCGGGAACGGCTAAGTCGATCGTTCTCGCGTCCGACGCGTCCCATCGGGCTTCGTCGCTCCTCAGCTCGCAGTATGCGCCTTCGTTGCGCCTCGCCAGACGGGCGCCTCGATCGCGATCATCGACCGACTAGCCATTCCCGGGCCCTGATCGCCTCTGAGGAAAGTAAAGAGCGCAGCCAATCCAGCCGAAGATCACGATCCAATTTTTTTATGCGGGTCGTGATCATTCTTGCCGCATCCGGGAATCAGCATGGGTTCGAACATTGGGGGGAATTCTTGAAGGGAGGGGGGATCTTGATTGAATGGGGGACCGCACCGGGGGGGATCACGTGAGTGTCTGAATGCCTTTGCGTTTGGCGGCCCTCGGGCGAACGGCGCTCCGAGGGTCGTCAAACGCCGCTTTTCTTCAAAAGATAGTCGTTCTTCAACGCCTCTGAACATCCACGGGGTCCTGCCGATGTTTGAGTTCGCGCTCGCGCGTCCAGCGCTCGCATCCTTATTTGCGCTGCTGCTGACGGCTTCGTGTGGTGGCCGCGCCGCCCAAAGTCATGACCACTCGCGCAACGGCAACGCGGGCAATTCGACTACTGCCGGCGACAGCGGCGTTGACGGCGTGGCTGCCAGCGCCGGAAGCACTGGCGGCGCGAGCTCTGGCAACGCGGGTTCATCCGGCTCGGGCGCTTCGGACAGCGTGCGCCCGCAGTTCGACTGCAATCAAGTCGCCTCACCGCAATTCGATGCCGAGCACATGGCGGCGTACAGCGTGTCGGCGGATGTCAGCAGCAAGGTCGACGCAGCGCTTACTGCGATGAGCGCCAGCGAAAAAGCCTCACAGATGCTGGGCCTCCCGATCGGCGACATGAACTTTCAGGACATCAGTCGCAGTCCCGACGTGCAAACGAGCGTGGGCAACATTCGCGGTTTTCGGTATCGCAACGCCGATCGCGGAGTCAATCTCGACGCGGGTCAACCCAACCGCCCAAGTGACGGCAAGGACTTCTCGACCGCATTTCCAGCGACCTCGGTCCGCGCAGCGTCTTGGGATCTCGAGCTCGAGAAGCGCGTCGGAGAGGCGATCGGGGACGAAACCGCAGCATCTCGGAACAACGTCGCGCTCGCCCCGACCGTGGACATCATTCGACACCCGTACTGGGGCCGCACGCAGGACACCTATGGCGAGGACAATTACCACATCGGGCGGATGGCGACGGCCTTCGCGGTCGGCGTGCAGACACACGTGGTGGCGTGCGCCGGTCACTTTGCGGCAAGCAACATCGAATTGCGCAAAGAGAGCCTGAACGCGCTCATGAACGAGCAGACGCTGCGCGAGATGTATGGCCGTCACTTCGAGATGGTCGTTCAAGATGCGGGCGTCGGCTGCGTCGTCGCGTCTTACAACCTGGTCAACGGCGTGAAGAGCACAAAAAATCGGCACCTTTTGGGGGAGATTTTGAAAGCGCCGGTCGAGCAAGCCGGCTTTGGCTTTCGAGGGTTCGTCATTTCCGACCTGTTTGCGATGCCCGGTGATATCAGCGTGCAGGACGCGTCGACTGCCAACGCTGAAACTCAAGCGGCCGTGATCGCAGGGCTCGACGTCGAGCTTCCGTGGACGCTCCACTACTCGACCATGACGCTGGCGCAAGCCGACCAAGCACTGGTCGACGACGCGGCTCGGCGAATTCTGACCCAAAAGTTTCGCTTCAAATCGGCGCTCGATACGGACGGCTGGAGTGCGACCTCAGTGAAGTCTACGCTCAATGGCGGATCGATCGCGCCCAACCTCGAGCACGAAGCCTTGGCCGAGGAAGCGGAAATCAAATCCGCGGTGCTGCTGGCCAACGGAGCTCCGGGTGCGCCCGTGCTGCCGCTGACCACGGCCGCGCAGAAGATGGCGGTGCTCGGCCCGGACCGCGAGTTCGAGCTATTCACCTCCACTGTGCCCAAGAGCTGTCCGCTCATTCCCAACACCAGCGCGCGCTACTGCAACTTCCACTTCGCGACCGACGCTGCGCTCGGCGATCGTGGCTCGGACCGCGTCAACGCCGACCCCGAGCGGACGATTGGCCCCTTCCAAGGGATCAAGGACGCCGCTGGCCCGAGCCGCACGGTGACTAGCGGCACCACCGCGGACGCAGTCCCTGACGCCGATACCATCGTCGTGGTCGTTGGCTACACCCCGGGTGACGAAGGCGAGGAATATACGGTCAGCGAGGGCGGCGATCGCAGCAGCCTGGATTTGCCAGAGGGGCAAAACCAGTTCATCAACACCGTGCTCGATCGCAACCAACCGACGATCATCGTGGTTAATTCGGGTTCAATCGTGAATCTGCCTTGGCTGTCTCACGCGAACCAAAATCAAGCCACGATCTGGGCGGGGTACGGCGGCATGCGAGTAGGCGCGGCGCTGGCCAAGCTCATCTTCGGGAGCGCGAACTTTTCCGGCAAAATGCCGCTGGCCTGGCCAACCCAAGCCGAGCTCGATCAAATGCCGTTCAAGGATTCGCCGACGCAAACCACGATGGGCTACTTCTTCGGCTATCGCGAGTACGATCGCCGCAAAGCTCAGGGCAATCCCGTGAGCCTGGTTTTCCCGTTCGGCCATGGCGAGAGCTACTCCAGCTTCGCGTATTCGAACCTGACGGTGCCCTGTCAAAAGGTGAGCAAAGAAGCGATCGTGAAGATCACCGTCGACATCACGAACACCTCTCGAGTGGACGGCGACGAAATCGCGATGCTATTCGTCAAGCCCCCGGGCACTCCCAAGGGCGCTGGACCGCGACCGGTGAAAGAGCTCAAGAGCTTCACCCGCGTGAGTGTGCAGGCGGGGCAAACCGTGACCGCGGAGCTCCCGCTCCGGATGCGCGATCTGCGCCGCTGGGAAGGTGACGCGGGCGGGCAGTGGCTGCTCGACACCGGCGACTACACCCTCCTGGTCGGGAAGAACGCCGATGACGCGGAGGCCGGAGGGCTTCACGGAACTCTGAACTATCAAGCCAATTGAGCCGCGCATCGCAGCTCGCCGTCCGGCGTCGTTCCTAGCGCGCGGCGGCCGCTTTTTGCGGCACTTTGCCGGCGAGTTTGCCGGCCAAATCGAGCAGCGTCACGTCCCAACTGAAGTTGAGCTCTTCTTGCGTCCGTCGGCTCAGCTCGCTGCAAGCCTCGCGTTCCAGCCGCTTGAAATCAGGAAATGACTCGCAGCGGCCACCACCGGGTGCGATGAAAATGCGCTCGCCGTCGACCCCGGAGCCGTCGATCCGCGAGGCATGGCCCACGTGCTCCGGCAGCAATGATTGACCAATGAACGAACGCGGCTGCTTCAGTCCATACAGGTGCAAAATCGTCGCACCGATATCGACCTGTCCGCCGAGGGTGTGTACCGCGCGCGGCGCGGCTGAAAGTCGCTCGGGCAACACGATCAAGAGAGGGATCTGTTTGGTCGTGTAGTCGCGAATCGCGATTCGCCGTTGCAGGTCGGGGGCGAGGTTGGTCTCGGTCATCCAGTGACTCGAGAACTTCATGCGTGAGTCGTGATCGCCGTAGATGACCACGGTCGTGTTGTCGAGCAGACCGTTCTTCTGCAGCTGCCCGAAGAGTTGTTCGATGGCTTCGTCGTTGTAGCGCATCGAGTGCAAATACCCGCTGAAATCCGAGCCTTCGATTGCTCCCAGCTCGAGCTTTCGTTCGCTCACGGGCACGTATTGATACGGGCTGTGCGAGGTGAGCGTGATCAGCAGGCTCACGAACGGCCGTTTCAGTTGCTCGACGCGCGGCATCACGCGCTCGAAGAACAACTTGTCGCCCATGCCCCAACCGAGCTTGGGGCCATCACCGACTTCGTCGCGGAACGCGGTTTGGTCGAAGCCGTAACGCGGGTAGAGCACGGCGCGGTTCCACATGCCGGCGGCATAGGCGTGACCGGCAAAAGTCGTGTAGCCGGCTTCTTTGAAGCTGTGCAAAATCGTCACGAAGTGGTTCTCGTCACGCCGAAATGCGACTGACCCTTGTGGGATTGGGAACTGTGAGTTGAGCACCATGTACTCGGCGTCCGAAGTCGAAGAGTCTCCGGTCTCGTCGTACATGTGATCGAAGAACCAACCGCGATCGCGCAGTCGATTCAAAAACGGCGTCAGCTCTTGGCCGCGATCGCGCGCGCCGATCACCCACTTTTGCATGCCCTCCACCTGCAAAATCAACAGGTTCGTGCCGCGCGCACGGCCGAAATCCGGGTCGTCCGTGGGGCCTTGCGCGCGTGCTTCGTGGAACTTGCGGACCTTTGCGAACTCTTCCTCGGTGATGCTGCCGTGCTGCCGAGCATCGCGTATCGAGCGCGCGACCTCTTTGATGTGTGCGACCACGATGCCCGAGTCTTGTACCGCGTCCGTGCCATTGAGCACGCGCAACGAGCGATCGCTATCCATCCAGCGTTGCACGATCGTTTGGATCGGCAGCAAGAACGTCAAACTGGTACAGACCAAGAGCAGGTCGAGCGCGCCGCGCAGCGCGCGCGGCGCGTCTGCCTTCTTCGGCTTGGGCCAGATGAACGGCAGCGCCACGCTCACCGCGAACACCAGCAGCAACCAAGCGTCGCGACCGCGCGTGTACTTGAAGATGATATCGCGTACGTCCCACAGCTGTCCGCCGCTGCTCAGCGCCAAGACCGGCAAAATATTGCCGAAATAGCGGAGGTAGATCAAATCACCGAAGACCAGCAGCAACAAGACTCCCATCACGCACGCGAAGCCGCGCGCGCGATAGAAGCCGGGAATCAAGGCCACCGGCAGCGCAAACACGGCCGCCGAATAGAACGCGCCGCGCTGAAAGCCGTTCCAGCTCTCGAGCTCGACGAGGTTCAGAGCGAGGTGAACGGTAGCCAGTCCGATCACGTACGCGCAGGGCACGAGCAAGAACTCGCACGCCAGCCGCAGCCAAAGCGGCGCACGCTCAGCCAGTAGACGCAAGGTGAGCGCCATCGCGAGCAAGAACGCGCACACGACGAGCAGCGTGCGCTGCGCCAACGGCAGCGATAGGGTCTCGAACCGAGCTGGAAAGTTGGCGCGCGTGAGCTCATGGAAGCAGAGCGCAGCGAGCACGAATAATCCGAAGAGGGCCGTCGCGCTCAGTGCCCAACGACGCGCGCGGATGCGGGCAGGAATGCGCGCTCGAACGGCTTCTGCCAGCGGCGCCAAGCGGCGCAATGCGAAAGCCGACAGCGTGCCGGCGACGACCAGGAGCGCCAGATCCACACTGACCAGCGCACGTTGCAGGGTCGCTAGGTCATCCGGTCGGAGGTCTTGGGTCATCGAGAAAGATCGTCAACACGTAGCATTTGTCGCCCCCGGTGCGCACGGGGCAGAAGGCGACGCGGGAGACGACGCTCGCTAGCGCAGCCAGCCAGGCTATTCTTGGTCATCGATGCGCGTCCAGAATCCGAGCTTGCTCGACAGTCCGTTGCTCGAGCCCCTGCTGCTGCGAAATGCGTCGCGCCGGGCGAGCGCGCTGACCGACGACGCGCGGGCTCGCATGAAGCCTTGGGTCGAAGCCGCTCGCGCGCGCTACGCGGTGGCGCTCGAGCTGCGGGATCGAAAGACGCAGCCGGTCGCGCTCGGTTTGTTGCGTGAAGCCGCCTTCTTCGCCCTGTGCGCGCTGGAGGTGGCGGCCGACGCGGCAGCTCGGCCGGCGAGCTCGGCGCGGCTGGCTTGGCAGCGCTTCGAGCGATCCGCGGAGCTTTCGAGGGCTCCAGCCGAAGTGACGCTCGCGCGCGTTGCCCTGGGCACGGATGACGCGCTCGCGCTCGACGCGCTGTCGCAGGCGGAAGTCGAAGCGCTGCGCCCAGCAGCGGAAGAGACGGTGCGCTGGCTGCTCGGATTGACCGAAATCCAAACCCCGCAGCGCTTGACGCTCGTGCGTCGGGTTCGAAGCGTCGGATTCATCATCGGCGTGAGCGCCTTCGGTTGGGCGGTCATCTGCTACTGGCTTGCGCTGGCGGCACTCGCGCGTCCCGGTCACTGAAAGTCGACGCGAGCCGGCAATCGAGCTAGCTTTCGAGCGATTTGGCTCAGCTTCCCCTCGAAAATGGCGCGCTACGCCCGGGCGTGATTTTGGATCGCGACGGCACGTTGATCGACGTCTTTCGCGACGCCGAGACCGGCACGGTCTCGGTCGCCTTTCATCCGAGCCACATCCGGCTCTTGCCGGGCGTCATCGAAGGGTTGAAAGAATTGGCTGCTGCGGGCTACGGCTTCGCGATCGCCAGCAATCAACCGGGTCCAGCCAAGGGCCAAATTTCTCGGGGCGCGGTCGAGCGCACGAACAAAGCTCTGTTGGAGGTGCTGAGCGCCGAGGGCATCGAGATCGCGACCGTCGAAGTGTGCATGCATCATCCCGACGGCGGGCCCGGAGGCGATGTCACCCTGGTGGGTGAGTGCAACTGCCGCAAACCCAAACCGGGCTTGCTCTTGGCTGCCCTGGAGCACGCCGGCTTCGATCCCACGCGCAGCTGGATGATCGGCGACTCGAGCGCCGACGTGCTCGCCGCCCGCGCTGCGAACCTGCGCTCTGGCCTGGTCTTCGCCACCAACCGCTGTGAAATCTGCCCCCTGCGCGCCGGCCCCGAAGTGCGCCCCGAGTTGGTGGCATCGCGCTTCGACGCCGTCGCCCGGGCGATTTTGAAGGCGTGAATTGGGCTCGCGTCGTCCGGCGAAGCGAGAGCTTGCGACGCGGGGCGACGCGCTTCGCGAGCCGCGAAGTGGCGGGAACCGTGCGAGATGAGAGGTGCGACGCTGGATCCCGAGCGCCCCCTCTCCCTCTCGCCCGTCGCGACCCGTTACGTATCGACGTTGATGCGGTCGCCGTGGGTCGTCGGCGCGGACACGACCAAAAAGATGGCGTCGACTTCGCCCGCGTTGTGCACACGGTGTCGATCGCCGGGCGGGACCTCGAGTGAGTCACCCGGGCAAAGTCGATACAGCTGCTCGGCGATTTGGATTTGGAGTTCACCGACGAGCACGTAGAAGAGTTGACGGGCGCGTTGGTGGTAGTGCGTGATTTCGCCGGCATTGGGCGGGATGCGTTCTTGAATCACGCTCAGGTCAGAGCGGTCCAATAGACGCCAGCCGTCGCAAACCTGGCCCCAACGGTAGTGTTCGGCGTTGTTGGTGTTCTTCAGCATGGCGACTACCTCAAGGTCAGCACTTCGAATTCGGAGGAGTCTTGCGCGCCTTGGTGGTGGTGGGTGCGGAACGTGCCGAGCCAGCGCTCTGCGCCGAGGCGGCGAATGACTTCGGTGACGGACGAGTACACGTACTCCGATTTCCAGCGGTTTGCCGGGATCGTGAAGGGCATTCCTACTTCTGCAACGGCGGAGTCGGGGTCGACCAGAGACGCCACCGGAGGCGCAGTGACCGTCGAGTGCATGAGCAGCTCGGGCTCGAGCGGATCGGCGCCGGCAGCGCGCACGTACACGCTGAACACCAGTGAGCTGCCGTGTTCGAGGCGCGTGCCGAGCAGCTCGTTGCTGCTGCCGAACTCGCGCGCCGGGCTGCGGTCTGATCCGGCGAGCAGCGCTTCCATCCAGTGGGCAGCGCCCTCGCGGTCACCGCGCGCCACGGCGATATTGTGGGAAATGCGCTGCTGTTCGAAGGTGCGTGGCGCCTGCGTGGGAGCGGGGTTCGGCGTCATCTCGAAGCGATCTCTGAGCTCCCAGGTCAGGAACGGATCCGGGCTGATGTTGCGGAGCGCGTGGCTGCTCGAGACCCAAAACGCCTCGAACGCGGAAGGTTCGACGCGAGCGATCTCGAATGCGCTGAGGTTTCCGGCGGGCGCAGCGCGATCGATCGCCAAGAATGGCCCGAGCACCGTGCCCGAAAAATTGGCCATGAGCGTGTCTTGCTCGGTTCCACTCATGAAACGCAAATCGGCGACGTAGTAGCGCTCGCGCGCGGTGCCAGGACCGCTCGGCAGGCGCGGAACCGTCGTCACCGGGCGCTGCAACGACCAATCGACCCACATCGACTGGCGCATTCCTGGATGTAGCGTCACTCCGGCGTGCGGCGACCACCGTCGAGTGAGCCATTCGAGAGCTGCGACCTTGTCTTTGTCGGGCTTGATAAGTCGGCCGTTTTCGTTGAACCGACCGCCCGAGCGATGCGCGTAACGAAGTGCACGTAGCCCGTCGGGCAAGATCGCGAGCAAACTCAATGAAGAAGCGCCGAGCACGGCGTAGCTCGGCCAGGCCTTGGTCAAATGCGGCCAACGCGCGGACGCAACACGAGCGATGTCGAGCGCACTTTGCGCAAGTGCTCCGCACGCCAGCGCGAAGTAGAGCGCAAAGTACTGCGGCCAAAAGATGTGTACGTCCGCGCCCTGCTTGAACACGAGGTACTGAAACGCAGCCATGGCGAACACCGAGAGCGGCAACGCCTCGAGTTCATTCCGGCGCAGTACCACACGCAATGCCAGCAAGGGGAGCGCGACCTTGCCGAGCAGGAGCGCGAGGCCGGTGAACGACACGCCGATCCAGAACTTGCGCGCAGCGAGCACGAACGCGAGCGGCGTGTGGACGCCGGCCGAACGCCTGCCGCCCTGCGCGAACAACTCGTCGAGTTGCCCGAGCTGCGCGAACGCATACAGGTGGCCACCGATCACGACCGCGCATAGCGCGATGGCAAGCGTCCAGAACACCGCAATCTGACGCCGATCGGTGGGCATCGTCCAAGGCCGCAACAAGAAGACCGCGATGAAGATCGCACCCAGCATGCCGGCCCCGAACACGATCACCGGCCAATCCGCGCAAATGCCGTACATGAGGCCTGCCAATGAAAGCGCGGCGTCGCGATAGCGATAGCTCTGGCGAAACCGCGCATAGCCCCAAATCGCGAGTACGGTGCCGAAGATCGCTGGCACTTCCAGACCATTGAAGTCCGAGAAGCTGAGCGCGATGGGCAGCACGGCGAAGCCGAGCGCGGTGACGGCCCCGGCGACCGAACCCCACAGCGCGCGTCCGGTAAAGTACAGCGCGGGTACGGTGAACGCGCTCTGCAGCACCGCGGGCAAACGACAGGCCCAAGCGTGGTGCCCGAGCACCTTCAAGAACAGTGCGCTGACCCAGAATATACCCAGAGGGTGATGGCAGTAGAACTCGCTGGGCGCGGGCGGCGCTGTCAGCTCGTGCGTGACCGCGCCGAGCGTGCCCCAATGCCACATGTTCTCGGCCGCGGTGCAGACCGCGGCTGCAGCCGCGAAGTGCCCGGCGCCGAAGGTGTCGTTCAGCTCCCAAAAAGCAGCCAGCGCAAAGCCGACGCTCGCGAGCAGCGCGACGCCCTGGCAGACGCGCGTCAATCGCCGATCAGCCTCGTTCATCAGAGCGGGCAGCGTACCGTTTTTTCACGCGCTGTGGCAGGCTCGACGCCGCGATGTGGATCACGAGCAGCTTTTTCGGGAACTGATGGACGAAGCGCGCAAGCTCGATCGCTGGGACTGGGCCGTGAGCGCTCTGCTCGCGATCGCGTAGCTGACGCTCTTGCTCGCGACGGTTCACGATTTGGGCTACGCGCGCGACGAGGGCTTTTACTTCCAAGCGGCGCGCAGCTACGAGAGCTGGTTCGAGCTTTTGCGCACGGACTTTGCGCAAGCCATGGAGCCGGCGACCGTGGATCGCTATTGGGCGATGAATCACGAGCACCCGGCGCTGATGAAGTCGCTATTCGCGCTTTCGCATCGCTTCTTGTTCGACGGCTGGCACCTGTTTCGCGAACCAGGGACTGCGTATCGCTTTCCCGGGATGGTGGTGAGCACGCTCGGCGTGGTCGTGACCTACCTTTGGGGCGCGCGTGAATCAGGGCGCCTGGCTGGCGTGGTGAGCGCGCTTTCGCTCGCGCTGATGCCGCGCGTTTTCTATCACTCGCATTTGGCCTGTTTCGACATGCCAGTCACTGCGATGCTGCTGCTCACCAGCTATGCCTTCGCCCGCTCGCTGGACGGGGGCAAAGGTTGGGCGATCGCGACCGGCATCATTTACGGGCTATTGTTGGATACGAAGCACAACGCGTGGCTGCTGCCAGGCGCATTCGGCCTGCACTTCTTGCTCACTCGCGGCAAGCGTGCGCTGACGGAGCTGCGCGCCAAGCGTTGGCCGCTGCCGCACGCGTTCGTCGCGATGGCGCTGCTCTCGCCGCTGGTCTTCTACGCGGCTTGGCCGTGGATCTGGCACGACACGCTGCCGCGGTTGCGTGACTACGCGAACTTCCACCTCCAGCACGAGTACTACAACATGGAGTTTCTGGGCCAGACGTACTGGAAGCCGCCGATGCCGCGGCTGTACGCCTGGGTGATGACGCTCGCGACCGTCCCGAGCATCACGCTGCTGTTGTTTGCGGTGGGCGTCGTGGTCTGTTTCTGGCGGCGATTCACGCTCTCGCTTCTGCCATCGACACCGCTGTTGTGGCTCCTGTGCTTGTCGATGTGTTACGCGCCCTGGTGGTCGAACTCGACGCCGATCTTCGGCGGAACCAAGCACTGGATGACGGCCTATCCGTTCATGTGTTTGTTTGCAGGGCGTGGCTTTGCGTTCGTGGTCTCGCAGCTGAAGCAGCTGTGGCACGGCAATTCCTGGACGATCGCGGTTGCGCCGGCGGTTGCCATTGCCGTGCTGCTCGGGCCGTTGTGCATGACTTTGCACTCGACTCCGTGGGGACTCAGCTTTTACACGCCGCTCGTGGGTGGCGTGCCGGGCGCGGCGAGCTTGGGCTTGAACCGCACCTTTTGGGGCTACACCACGGGTGCGATGCAGGGCGAAATCAACCTGCGCGCGCCCGAGCGCGCCTACGTCTTCGTGCACGACACGGCGCTCGCGAGCTGGGAGATGTTGCGTTTGGATCATCGCGTTCGCGCGGACTTGCGCGGGGGCTTGTCGATTCCATCGAGCGCGCTGGCGTTGCTTCACTACGAGCCGCACATGCGGCGCGTCGAATACCAAACCTGGGTCGAGTATGGTCACGACGCGCCGGCCGCGATCAAGGCGTACGACGGCGTGCCGATCGTCTGGCTCTACACGCGCGAGCCGCTCGCCGCTCAGCGCTGAAAGCGCGCGTCGCTCGCGGTGAGCCAGGGTAGCGTGGCGACGATGCGCGCTTCGACGCGCGCGTCATGGCTGTGGCCCGCACCTTCGACATACTCGACGTGCGCGGGCACGCCCGCCAACTTGAACCAATAGGCCGATTTTCTGGCCGCATTCGCGCACTCTTTGCGGCCGCACACGAACAGCACGCGTTCGCCGCCGCGTTCACGAAACGCCCGCGCGCGCGCGACGCTCCACTCGGCGAAGCCGCCTTCGACGAACGCCATCCGCTTCACTTCGGCCGCGTGTTCGACGAGCATCAACGCCCCCATCGTCGCGCCTTGAGAGAAACCCGCGTAGTACAGGCCGCCTTCGGCGATGCGTTCGGCGTAGCGCGTGCGCAGCGCCGAGAGCGCGGCAAAGGTCTCCCGTTCGAGCGTCAGGTGATCGGGATAGTACTCACCATCTTCGGCGTTCGGACCGCGTGCGCGGCCGCGCACGCACAGCAAGATTCCGTTGTTCGTGACGATGCGCGCCCAGAGCTGGCAATGCGCTTCGGCCGTGCCGCCCGCACCGTGGGTGACCACGACCACGGGCAACCGCGCGCGCCCTTCCGGCACGCGCACCAGCGAAGGCGAAAACTCGGGGACCTCGAGCAGCGAAAAGTCGGGCTCGCTCGCTTCAGCGTGCGTGTGCGCGGGAACGGCCAGCGCACACAGCAGCAACGACCAAGGTAGCGTCTTCATTTCGCGCGCTAACCGCCGAGATAAGACATTTCGAGTCGCGGCAGGTTGCGGGCGCCCGCGGAGCGGAGCTCGGAGTAGCGGTCCGCGCGCGTGCGCCAGAACTCACGCAGCGTTTCGTTCAGCGCCGCGTCGTCGGTCGAAGCGCGCAAAAACGCGCGCAAATCAGTCCCGAAGCGGGCGAAGAGGCAGCCGAAAATCTGCCCATCCGCGCTCAAGCGCAGTCGTCCGCAGTCTCCGCAGAACGGCTGAGTCACGCTGGTGATCACGCCAATTTCCCCGCTGCCGTCGAGGTAGCGATAGCGCTTGGCGACTTCACCCGCGTGGTTCGCCGCGGCGGGCTCGAGCGGCAGCTCCGAGCCGATGCGAGCGACGATGTCGCGTCCGCTCAGCACGTGATCCATGCGCCAGCCGTTGGTCAGGCCGACGTCCATGTATTCGATGAAGCGCACGATGTCGCCGCTACCCTTGAAATGGCGAGCGAGCTCGACAATCGTGTGATCGTTGACGCCTCGGCGAACCACGGCGTTGATCTTGATTGGCCCAAAGCCCGCTGCGTGCGCGGCTTCGATCCCCGCGAGCACGTCCGTTACCGCGAGATCGGAGTCGGTCATGCGCGCGAAGACGTCCGGCGAAAGCGAATCCAAACTCACCGTCAGTCGATCGAGCCCGGCGTCGCGCAGGGCGCGAGCGTGCTTTGCCAATAACGAGCCGTTGGTGGTCAGCGCGATCTCGAGCTCGTGCTGCTGACGCAGCAGGGTCACCAATTTGTGCAGCTCACTGCGGAGCAATGGCTCCCCGCCCGTCAGACGCACTTTACGCAGGCCGAGCGGCACGAGCGCGGCCACGACGCGCGCAATCTCTTCGAAACTCAGAATGTCCGCGCGCGGCAAATAGCGGTGTTCGGCGTCGAAATGCTCGCGCGGCATGCAGTAACGGCAGCGGAAATTGCAGCGATCCGTCACGCTCACGCGCAGGTCCGTGAGCGCCCTACCGAGCTGATCGCTGACCGAGTCCATGCCTGATTCCCATAGCATCGCTGGGCGCCGGCTGCCTCCCGGTTTGCTACGATCCCGGCGCCGACGCGGACAAACACCTGCTATCGTCGGCTCGTGAAGCTCTATTCGTTCGACGGCGTGGACGCCACGCTCGACCTCCTGCCGCTCGCGGCGCGCCGCGCGCTCGACGTTGCCGGCCTGAAATTGTCGCTCGAAGCATGGCGCGCTTTGCCGCTGCCGGCTCGCGAGGCGATCGTCGAATCGGGCAGTGGCCCCGCGGTCGACGTCGGCCGGCTTCAAGCCGCGCTGGGCGCTGCACCGATCTCCCGCGTCGAACCCAGTCCCGACCCGGAAATTACCTCGGTGCCGCCAGAACTGGCGAGCGCTCTCGGCAACGCGCGACCGCTCTCTCAAGCGCTGTGGAACGCGCTTTCACCACTCGATCGCTACGCGCTGGTCAAGGTCGTCAGCCGCGGTAAGCCGGAGCGCATCGAGGCTGCGTACGCCGAAATCGTCGGGCATAGCGCGCTCTCGACGCACCTCGCGCCCACGGGCGGCGCACGCATGGTCGACGTCGGGCAGAAGACCGCTTCTCTTCGCCAGGCAGTGGCCGAGTCACGCGTGTCGATGAGCGCGGAAGCGTTTGCGCGCGTCAAAGCTTCTACCGTGCCCAAGGGCGATGTGCTCGGCACCGCGCGGCTCGCGGGGATCATGGGCGCGAAGCGCACTGCAGAGCTCATCCCGCTCTGCCATCCGCTGGCGCTCACCAAGCTCGAGCTCAAGCTGGAGCTCGACGACCGCGCTTCCGCGATCGCAGTCCGCGCCACGGTGGAAGCCTTCGACCGCACCGGCGTCGAGATGGAAGCGCTGACCGCCGTTTCGGTCGCCGCGCTGACCGTGTACGACATGTTGAAGGGCATCGATCGCGCCATGGAAATTGGCCCGACTCGGCTGGTGACCAAGAGCGGCGGCCGTTCCGGGGATTTCGCGCGATGAGCCTGTTCGAGATTCGCGAGAGCGACATCTCGGTCGCCGAAGTGGTCGCGGCCGTCACGCGCGGGGAAGCGGGCGGCATTGCGGTGTTCGTCGGCACCGTGCGCAACGAGAACGCCGGGCACCCTGTCACCCGCTTGGAATATCAGGCGTACGCTTCGATGGCGGCCAAAGAAATGGCCCGCATCGCCGCAGAAATCGCGGAGGAAATCGCTGACGTGCGCCTCGCCGTGCTGCACCGCGTGGGCTCACTCGCCGTCGGCGACATCGCGGTCGCGTGCGCCGCCAGCACGCCTCACCGCGGTGAAGCATTCCAGGCTTGCCGCCTGCTCATCGATCGCATCAAAGCCCGCGTCCCGATCTGGAAACGCGAGCACGGCCCGAGCGGCCCGTACTGGGTCGGTTGGGAGGACGCGCGATGTGAACCTGGTGAAGAGCACGGTCACGGTCACGGCCATCACCACGATCAGTGATTTGGGGGCGCTCGAGATCCAGCATCGCACCTCGGATTGGCGAGCCGTACCCGCACAGCTCGAAGGACGCTGAGACAAAGCTCGGAGCCCGTGGAGCTCGGCACTCGGAGCGATCGCGGAACCGCAGAGGTCGCCTGCGTGCACCTGCGTGGGGCGCGAGCGCGGCGGGAACTTCGCGGCACGCGAGGTGCGTTGCGGGAGCTCGAGCGCCCACTCTCCCGAAGCGTTTCGAGCCGGCGCTCAGCGGCTCATGTCGTCCGGCGTGTCCCAATCGCGCAGCGCGCGGGCGCGTGTCTCGTCGAACTCGATGCGCTCGAGCGCTGACCCGAGCAGATCGAGCACGTGCATCAAGGCGTGTTTCCCGAGCGCGAGCGAGCGCTCGACGGCGTTGAGCGCGGCCGCGGGCGCGTACGCTGCGGCGAGCGGCTGGAGCCGGCTTTCGACGAAGGGCACGCGGGTGACGCCGGAAAATGACGCAAGCAAAGCGGAAATGACCGGCTCATCCAAGAACGGCAGATCGCAGGCCAATGCCAGCGCGAGTTCGCTCTGATCCGCGCGAGCGCGCAAGAGCAACGCGCGAAGGCCACCCATCGGCCCTATCCCTGAAGGGTTATCGGCCAATTGCGGCAGGCCGAGTCCCGCGTAAGCCGCCGCATCACCGACC
>Ga0164308_10000143_pt1 | contig 37366 bp, 30 predicted proteins | sample Whisoiple_246_MG_FD_109983 | JGI IMG/M metagenome (GOLD analysis project Ga0164308, IMG submission 109983) | Soil microbial communities amended with fresh organic matter from upstate New York, USA - Whitman soil sample_246_MG | ecosystem: Environmental > Terrestrial > Soil > Unclassified >... | reverse complement strand
CGGAGCCGACTTCGAGATTTGAACTCGAGACCTGCGGTTTACGAAACCGCGGGTCTCATCCTCAGGCCGTCTTGCGTTTACGTCCGGCCTTACGCGGCTTCACGGCGCGAAGTTTGATCACTAGCCGAAGCGCCTCAACCGTGCTCTCGGTATCTGGGAATTCACGTGCAATGTCGGCCGGCAACAGGCGAACGTTCGAAGTCGTCTCAGCCCACCAACGTACGAGCCCGTCTCGCCCACGCTTTCCAAGGCGCTTTGCATATGGATTCGGGCGACCGTTCTTGAGCTCGTATTCCTCACGCATCGGCTTCGTACCTTGCTCGTTCCCGGGCTGTGGGTTGGCGTGCGCTGATGATGCGAATTGTATCGCCTTTCTCGGCGTGCACCACCAGAACCACTCGTCCGGCGGCGGAGTGACCCACCAGAAGAAAGCGATCCTCACTGATCGAGTGGTCGGGATCGTCGTAGAGTCGAGCTAGTGGGTCAGCGAACACGGTCGCGGCCTCTTCGAAGCGGACCTTGTGTCGGCGGGCGTTCTGCTGCGCCTTGCGCTCGTCCCACGAGAACTCGAGCGCGCCGAAGCGGTAACGCTGCACAGGAACGGTCTACCACTTGGTCGGCAGCCGTTGCCAGCAGCACGCTCGGCTTTGTCTGCTATTTCTTGGTTGTTACCAGCGATATCGGAGCCGACTTCGAGATTTGAACTCGAGACCTGCGGTTTACGAAACCGCTGCTCTACCACTGAGCTAAGTCGGCCAGGGCGCGGGAGAATACGCGGGGAGCGCCCATAGTCAAGGTTTCTCGGTGCGGGGCGGGACGAATGGGTCGGGGCGGCCTCGGGCGGGGGCGAATGTTACTTTTGCTGGACGAAGTGGTGCAGCGTGGTCGCCGGCGTGGGGATCGCGTCCTGCCGTGGGCTGCCATTTACCGGGGAGCGGCCCGGCGTGGGGTGCTATGAATCGGCGGCTGGCGAGTGGCGCCGGAGGAGGACTTATTTACGAGATGACTTCGACGATTGCAGGGTTTCGGTTCGCAGCGGTCTCAGCGGGTATCCGCAAGGACGGGCGTGTGGACGTAGCCTTGGCGGTTGCCGACCGTCCAGCGGTGGTGGCGGGGCTGTTTACGCGGAATTTGGTGCGCGCGGCGCCCGTGCTCGTGGCGGAGGAGCGAGTGCGGTCTGGTTTGGCTCGCGCCATTTTGGTGAATGCGGGCTGCGCGAATGCTTGCACTGGGGAACCAGGGCTGGTCGCGACGCGCGAGACTACCGAATCGGTCGCGCGCGCGCTCGGCATCCCGACGGAAGAGGTGTTGCCGGCGTCGACGGGCGTGATCGGCGCACTTTTGCCGACCGCGAAGATTACGAGCAAAGCCAAGGAGCTTGCCCGGAGCATTACCCCTGAGGGTTATGCGGATTTCGCGCAGGCGATTTGCACGACCGATCGCTGGGTGAAAATCGCCGAGGCCAAGATCGAGACCTCGAAGGGCGACCCGGTGTCCGTGCTCGGCATCGCCAAGGGCGCCGGCATGATCCACCCGGACGTGGGTCCACCCCAGGCGACCATGCTCGTGTTTTTGTTCACCGACGCGGTGATCAAACAAGAGGAGTTGCAGAACGCACTCGGCCAAGCCGCGGACAAGACCTTCAACGCGTGCAGCGTCGATGGCGACACCAGCACCAACGACACGGTGCTCGCCCTGGCCTCGGGCGCCTCGAATATCCGGCTCACAGCCAGTGAAATCGCCCCCGCGCTGATCACCGTCTGCGACAAGCTCGCGCGCTCGATGATCGCCGATGGTGAAGGGGCCAATCACGTCGCGGAAATCCGCGCCACGGGCCTCGCGAACGACGCGGACGCCAAGCGCGTCGCGCAGACCATGGCCACGTCGCTCTTGGTCAAGACCGCGCTGCACGGCAAGGACGCCAACTGGGGTCGCTTGCTGGCGGCTGCGGGTCGCTCGGGCGTCGCTTTCGATCCCAAGGTCGCGAGCATCAAGATCGACGACGTCGAGATCGTGAAGAACGGCCTCGCGGTTGGCGCGGACGTCGAGAAGGCCGCTGCGGAGATCTTGAAGGGCCCGAGCTACACGATCGAAATCGGTCTCGGCACTGGGCCCGGCTCGTTCAGCTACCTGACCAGCGATCTCGGCCACGGCTACGTGGACGTGAATGCGGACTATCGCTCCTAGTGCCGGTGCTGGGCGCCGCTGCGGCGCCCAGCTTCGCGCTCGGTGCCTCGCGCCTTTCGTGCTCTATCTCTCGCTGCTTGCCGCGTGCGCGACGAGCAAGGGCACGATCGGCGCGGTCATCGTCCAGGACTCCGACACAGGCCGGCTGTTCCTGCGCGAGGTCCCCGCGAGCTTGGCCGCCGGCCAGGCCAACCTCAAACCCGGCGACGAGATCCTGCTGATCGACGGTCTCGACGTGCGGCGGCTGGATCCGGGGCAGATCAACGCAGCGCTCACCGGGGACGTCGACTCCCCGGTGAAGCTCACCGTGATCCGACAGGAGCAAATCCTGCGCGTCACGCTGAAGCGCACCGAGGCTCATCGTCTGGCGAAAAAGCCTGGAAAATCGCCACAATCTGAGCCCTGAGCCGAGGCGTGCGTAGAAAAGCGGCGCATGCAGCAGCCCGACCGCGGTTTGCGCCCCCATTGGGCCGCACTTTTCCCCGCGCGCGGCCCTTTCCGTAGGCCAAGTTCGTTGCTAGGTTCCGCGCCGTTTCGTCGTGGGGGCGGCACGCGCCGCCCCCCTCGTCCGAAGTGAATTCGAACGAGCCTCCCCCCGCCCGGAGTGGCGGACGAGTGACGCCTGCTTGATTGAATGAAGATTTCGGGGAGACCCCCCGCCATGGAGCCACGATGAGCAGCTATCTCTTCACGTCCGAATCCGTCACCGAAGGTCATCCGGACAAAGTTTGCGACGCCATTTCGGACGCTGTGCTCGACGCCGCGCTCGCTGGCGACAAGTACAGCCGCGTCGCGTGCGAGACGCTCGTCAAGACGGGTTTCGTCGTCATCGCCGGTGAGATCACCACCAAGAGTACGATCGACTTCGGCAAGCTCGCGCGCAAGGCGATCAAGGACATCGGTTACACCAGCTCGGACATCGGCTTCGACGCCGACACCTGCGGCATCTTGATCGCGGTCGAGCCGCAGTCGCCCGATATCTCGCAAGGCGTGACCGAGGGTCAGGGCTTGCACAAAGATCAGGGCGCCGGCGACCAAGGCTTGATGTTCGGCTACGCATGCGACGAGACGCCCGAGCTCATGCCTGCGCCGATCATGTACGCGCACCAACTGTCCAAGCAGCTCGCCGCCGTTCGCAAGAAAGGGGCCGTCGACTTTCTGCGTCCCGACGGCAAGAGCCAAGTCACCGTCGAATACGAGAACGACGTGCCGAAGCGCATCGAGACCGTCGTCGTCTCCACCCAGCACGGTCCGGAAGTGAAGCACAAAGCCTTGAAAGAGGCGGTCATGGAGCTCGTGATCAAGAAGGCGCTGCCCAAGCACCTGCTCGACTCCAAGACCAAATACTTCGTGAACCCGACCGGTCGTTTCGTGGTCGGTGGACCGTGCGGCGACGCTGGTCTCACCGGTCGCAAGATCATCGTCGACACCTACGGCGGCATGGGCCGTCACGGTGGCGGCGCCTTCAGCGGTAAGGATCCGTCGAAGGTCGATCGCTCCGCTTGCTACTACGCGCGCTTCGTGGCGAAGAACATCGTCGCCGCCGGCCTGGCCAAGAAGTGCGAAGTGCAGGTCGCCTACGCGATCGGCGTTGCGCAACCGATGGGCGTGTACGTGCAGACCTTCGGCACGGGCAAGCTGCCGGACGAGACGCTCGCCGCGTACGTGATGAAGAACTTCGACATGCGCCCACGCGCGCTGATCGAGGAGCTCGATCTGCTCCGCCCGGTGTACCAACCGACCTCCAGCTACGGTCACTTCGGCCGCAGCGAGTTCACCTGGGAAAACACCAGCCGCTCGAAGAAGCTCGCCGCCGACCTGCTCGGCTCCAGCGCCAAGACGAACGGCGTCAAGGCGAACGGCGTCGAAGCCGCTGCCGCCGCCCCGGCCAAGAAGGCCAAGGCTAAGGGCAAGGCGCAAGCGCGCGCCTGATTCGAAAGCCGACCGACAGGGGCGCGCCGCGCGTTCCCTGACCCGCGAAACCCGCTGGATCTCGAAGATTCAGCGGGTTTCTGGTTTTTTGTTTGGGGTGCTCCTGTGCCGCGTTGTGCGCGCGTTCGAGGCGTTTGCCGACGCGGGACGCTGCGCGTGCGTCCGTCAGCCCGGCCCGGTACGCTAGTCCAATGACGGAAGACCGCGCCTACGCCTTCGAGACCCTCGCCGTTCACGCGGGCTACGACCCCGACCCAGTGCATGGCGCGGTGATGCCCCCAGTCGTCATGGCCAGCACGTTCGCTCAGCCCGAGCCCGGCAAACCGCTCAAGTACGACTACTCGCGCAGCGGCAATCCCACGCGCAGCGCGCTCGAGTCGGCGTTGGCTGCACTCGAAGGCGGCGCGCGTGGCTTCGCGTTCTCGAGCGGCTGCGCTGCGGCGACCACGCTGCTTCACTCCCTGAAGCCCGGCGACCACGTGATCTCGGGCGACGACGTGTACGGCGGCACGTTCCGCCTGTTCGACAAGGTGATGAAACCGTTCGGGCTCGAATCGAGCTTCGTCGATCTGGGCGACTTGTCGAAATTCGAAGCTGCAATCAAACCCTCGACTCGCTTCGTCTGGTTCGAAACGCCCACCAATCCCACCCTCAAATTGGCCGACATTTCCGCGATCTCCGCGATCGCCAAGGCCCGCGGTGTGCGCGTCGTGGTCGACAACACCTTTGCCTCACCCGTCCTGCAGCGACCACTCGCGCTCGGCGCAGACGTGGTGCTGCACTCGACGACCAAATACATCAACGGACACTCGGACGTAGTAGGCGGCGCCCTGATCACCAGCGACGCCGAGTTGTGCGAGCGTATCCCTTTCTTGCAAAACGCGATCGGCGCCGTACCGAGCCCGATGGATTGCTACTTGGTCATGCGCGGCATCAAAACCTTGCCGCTGCGCATGCACGCGCACGTGGCCGGCGCGAGCGAGCTGGCCTCGCGCTTGGCCGCACACCGCGGCGTGAGCCGCGTGCACTATCCCGGTCTCGCGAGCCACCCGCAACACGAGCTCGCGAAGCGACAAATGTCCGGACCTGGTGGCATGATCTCGCTGGAACTCGCGTGCAATCTCGAAGGCTCTCGCCGCTTCCTGCAAGCTTTGCGCATCTTCGCCCTGGCCGAAAGTCTGGGCGGAGTCGAGTCCCTCGCCGAACATCCCGCGCTCATGACCCATGCGTCCATTCCCGCGGAGAACCGCAAAGCCTTGGGCATCAGTGACTCACTCGTGCGCCTGTCCGTCGGCATCGAACACGTCGAAGACTTGTGGCACGACTTGCAGAGCGCGTTGCGCGCTAGCGGCTGAGCGGAGTTCCTTCGCCCGTCCTGGCCCCTGTCGTCGGCGCGAAGCTTACTGTGTTCGCAATGTCGGGTTGCGTGAAGCGACGCTGTGTTCGTCTGCGAAAGCATCCGGTGTCACAAAGGATGTTCGCTCAGTCCGGGACGCCTCTTCGCGGCGAAAACATACTGTGTTCGCAAAGGATGTTCGCCCAGTCGGGGCGCCTCTCTTCGTCCCGAAAACATCCTGTGTTCGCAAAGGATGTTCGCTCACTCCGGGACGCCTCTCTTCGTCGCGAAAACATCCTGTGTTCGCAAAGGATGTTCGCTCAGTCGGGGGGCGCCTCTCTTCGTCCCGAAAACATCCTGTGTTCGCAAAGGATGTTCGCTCACTCCGGGACGCCTCTCTTCGCCGCGAAAACATCCTGTGTTCGCAAAGGATGTTTTCCGCGCGATCGAAGGCCCTCCGACTCGAAGATGGGCGGCATCGTCGACGATGTGACTAATAACAGCGAGGTCGGACGGCTTGGGGGTCGCAAAGTGTGACCTGTCGGCCGCGAAGCATCGGGTGCGCCCGGCCTCGACCTGGCGGCCGCCCATTTCAGCTACACATGCGCAGCACGAGCTGCGCTGCTGGATCGCGATCGCCCCTCTCCAAAGCAGAGCTCCAGTGTGGGCATTGCGGATCTGACGGCGAAGGGTCAGTCTGGGTGTATGCCCGAACTCGAGCCCCCGTGTCCGGATGTTCTCTCGCTGATCGGCAACACTCCCCTCGTGCGCATCAGCCGCATCGATACGGGTCCCTGTGAGCTGTACCTCAAGCTCGAGAATCAAAACCCCGGCGGCTCAATCAAAGATCGCATCGGTCTTTCGATGATCGAGGCCGCTGAAAAGAGCGGTGCGATTCGCCCGGGCGCAACGTTGGTCGAGGCCACCGCGGGCAACACGGGGCTCGGCCTGGCGCTGGTCGCGGCTCGCAAGGGCTACAAACTGGTGCTCGTCATCCCGGACAAGATGAGCCAAGAAAAGGTGCATCATTTGCGCGCGCTGGGCGCAGAAGTGCGAATGACGCGCAGTGACGTCGGTAAGGGGCACCCCGAATATTACCAAGACTACGCGGAGCGCATCGCGCGCGAGCTCGGCGCTTACTACGTCAATCAATTCGCCAATCCGGCCAATCCCCTCGCCCACGAAACCAGCACTGCGCCCGAAATCTGGAAGCAGATGGGTGAACGACTCGATGCCGTCGTTTGCGGCGTGGGCTCGGGCGGCACCCTCACCGGGTTCAGTCGCTACTTCGCGCGCGTCGCCCCGAACGTCGAGCTCGTGCTCGCCGACCCCAAAGGCTCGATTTTGGCGGACTACGTAGCTACGGGGAAAATCGGCACTGCTGGCTCGTGGCTCGTCGAAGGTGTGGGTGAAGACTTCGTGCCCTCGATCTGCGACTTGTCGCGCGTGCGCAAAGCCTATTCGGTCACTGACGAAGAGAGCTTCTCTGCGGCGCGCACGCTCCTCAAGCAGGAAGGCATCTTTGCGGGCTCGTCCAGCGGGACTTTGCTCGCTGCCGCGCTCCGCTATTGCCGCGAGCAAACGACTTCCAAGCGTGTGGTCAGCCTCGTCTGCGATAGCGGCGGCAAGTACTTATCGAAGATGTTCAACGACTATTGGATGCGCGACCAAGGCTTTCTGCCCGGGACGAGCTACGGCGATCTCCGGGATCTGATTTCGCGCCGCCCCGAGGCCGGCGCCGTCATCTCCGTGGTCCCGAGCGATAGTCTGCTCATTGCCTATTCGCGCATGCGTCTGTATGACGTTTCGCAGTTACCCGTCCTAGAGAATGGCGAGATCGTCGGACTCGTCGACGAATCGGATCTATTGCTGGCGGCTCAGCGCGATCCGAATCTGTTCCGAAATCCCGTGCGCGAGTTCATGAGTACGAAGCTCGTGACCGTCGATGCACACGCGCCGCTCGAATCACTGATGCCGCTGTTCGATCAAGGCTTGGTCGCCATCGTGCGTGAATCGGAGCACTTTTCCGGCCTGATCACGCGGGTGGACGTGCTGAACCATCTGCGGCGCAAGCTCTCCTGAAGCGACTTCCGTAGCTCTCGTCCAGCCTCGCTTGTGCCAGTTGGCACACGCCCTGGCAGGCCTGTCGGGTCCCGTTCACGCTCGCCCGGACCAAGCTCGCGATTTTGGCTCGAGTCGCGAATTGGACATTCTTGGCACGAGTCTTGTAGATGGGATCCGTATGAATGGGTTGATGAAGGGTGTCCTGGGATTGATGTGTGCCGCGAGCCTCTTGGCCGCGCCAGCAGCGCGGGCGGATATCCCGCCGCCGGATGTTTGCCAGACAGAGAACGAGGTCTGCCACAACGCAGGCGACAACTACAACGAAGACGGGATCTGCACCCAGGCGACCTGCAGCAGGGGCAGCCCCTCGGGTCAAGTCACGACCTACGACTGCTTGAAATGCGAAGCGACGACCATCCCGGGCGCCGCGGGCTCGACGACAGTCACCGAAACCGACAAGCCCAAAGACGACGGGGGTTGCAGCGTGGGGATGCTCGGCAGTGAGAAAGGCGTAGCCGTCATGATGCTCGGACTGGGGCTGGTCGCGCTCGGCATTTCACGTCGCCGTCGCTGAACATGTCGCTACTGAGCGCCGCGGAACGACTGAGCGAGCCTCTCGACTGGTGTCGACGGGGGTGGTTCAGCTGGCTCGTGCGAAACGAATTTGCACGAGCCACGCTCGCAGATCGCGATCGTCGAATCGCGACGATCGCGTGCGCGAGCGTGCTCGTAGCGGCGCTCGGTGCGGTCTATCTGCCAGTTCTGCTGTTCACGTTCGGGCCGATCCTGCTCGGCGTCGCGCACGTGGCAGCCGACGTGCGCTACCTCGTGCTGCGCCGCAAGCTCGCGCGCTGGTGGCAGAGTTCGATCTGGGTAGGATGCGCCGCATTGATCGCGTTGCGCGTAGCGGAAGAACTCGGTTGGCTTCGACAAATCGATCGCGTGGAATTTGGCTTTGCCGCGGCCTTAATCGCCGCTGCGGTGCTGGCCGGCTTGCGGGAACGCGGATCTGCCGCCCGGGCCGTAGCTGCTGGCGCGCTCCTCGCCGTCGCGACGGGTTGTGCGCTGACGCAACCGAGAATCGCTCGGTACGTGTTCCTGCACGCGCACAACCTGATCGCAATCTTGGCTTGGGCGACGCTATTTCGAGCAAACAAGCGCTGGCTGCTCGCCCCACTGGCGCTGATCGTCAGCACCGCAGTCGCGCTCGCGTCCGGCGCCATGTATGAGCAAACGCTGGCTTCCCCATTTGCGGCTTCGTTTCACTTGCACGTGTTCACCGTATCTGATTGGCTTGCGCCGTTCGCCGACCCACGCTTGGCAATCGGAGTGACCACCACCTACTTGTTCTTGCAGAGTGTTCATTACTCAGCGTGGCTGAATTGGATTCCGCAACAGGAGCAGCCCAAGCGCGGCACACCGACCTTTCGCATGAGCATGCGCTCATTGTTCACTGATCTCGGTGCGCCGGGCGTCGCCGCTGTAGGCCTCGCCGCGCTTGCCGTCTGGGTCGGTGCTTGCTTCGACCTCCACCGAACACAGAGGCTCTACTTGTCGCTTGCCACGTTCCACGGCTATCTGGAGCTCGCGGTGCTCGCCTTTTTTTGGGTGGGCGGCTCAGGGCCCGCCGAACAGGAGCAAGCGGTGCACAGCGAAGCCGCTTGATTTGTCGGGCATGCCGCTGTTTCGCGCCTGGCTCGTCGCCTTTGCCCTCACGGTGGCGAGTGAACTCGCGGTCGCCGTCCCCTTGCTGGGCGCCATCGACGCGCACCCGCTCGAACCGCGCGAAGCGAATCGCGCACGGCGCGTTGCCGCAGTTTGCCTGGCCCAACTGGCCACGCACCCGTCAGTCTGGTTCATCTGGCCACTGCTGAACTTACCGCGTCCGCTTTTTCTCTTGGTCGCCGAAAGCTTCGCGCTCCTCGTTGAAGCGCTCATCTACCGCTTCAGCTTCGAGCGCCTGAGCTGGTCACGTTGCTTCGCTACCTCGGCGCTCGCCAATGCGGCTTCGGTACTCGTCGGGCTTTACCTGCACTGAGCAGTGGCGGTCCTCCTGCTGGCGTCACGCGTGTCTCGACCTCACTTGGGCTGTTCGCGGCGACGTGCTTCATTGCAATCGTAGATTGCGCTGAACGCGCGTCAGTCGGAAGTTTCCGTCCTTTGCCACCTTCGCGAGCAAATCCTTGGGCACTTGCTCGGTATGCGTGTCCCAGAGTGAATCCCGCGGCTCGGCCTCGTGCCGAGCAATCGAAGCGCGGTGAGCCTTCACTTGTTCGGCGAACCTTAGGCGAACGCCTCACTGAGTCAACGGAAGCATGCTCGGTTGGGGGGCCGCAATCTCCGTGCACCTTTGCCCCGCGCTTGCGTCGTTCATCTATCTGCGTTCGCCGTTACCGAGCGCAGCTTCACTGGGTTTCTCGAGCATCTGCTCCAGCGCCAGCAGGGCATCATGCAGTGCGTCGAACTTCGATTTGCCGATCGTGCGCTCCATGTCGGTTTCGATTTCGCGCAGCACGCCGAGGCCTTGCAGAATTGCAAACTTTCCCTTTTCCGTGAAGCGAGCGAGACGGGCTCGGCCGTCGCTCGGATCGGCAATCGTCTCGACCACGTCCATCAGTTCTAGCTCGGCGATGGTTTGGCTGATGGCTTGCTTGCTGATGTCCAGGCGACGCGCGAGTTCCGTGATGCGCACGCCTTCGAAATCCAGGTGCGGGAACAGGTTGGTGTGCGCGGGACGGAAGCGGATCGCGTGCGGCTCCTCGTTGACCCGCGCGAGCGCGCGTTCATTGACCAGACGCGCGCACTTGAACAGCAGCTGAGCCACGCTCGCCCGCTTGCGCGCTTCGAAGTCCGGATCGGCGGCGGGGGGCTTGCTCATCGGCCCTCCGACCATCGCAAATCGACCGGGGAATCGTCAATCACACTTGACGACTAGTCAACCACCATTTACTAGTTAGTCAACCTCGATTGACCACATTGTTAACCCGCCGAAAGAGAGGCCTTTGCGCATGTCCCACGCTCTGCCGCTGGTCCTTCCCGATCCCCCGGTCCCCGCTGTGGCTCCGTGGCTCGATCGTGAAGCTTTTCCCTTCGTCTCGCGCTCACTCCAACTTTCCGAGGGGCGCGTGCACTACGTGGACGAGGGGTCGGGCGAGCCCATCGTGTTCGTACACGGCACGCCGACTTGGTCGTTCGAGTACCGCTGGCTGATCCGCGAGCTCCGCGCTTCGCGACGTTGCATCGCGTACGATCATTTCGGCTTCGGTCTTTCCGAGCGTCCCTCGGCGTTTGGTTATCGACCCGAGGATCACGCGCGGGTGTTCGACGAGTTCGTCGAACAGTTGGGACTGCAGCGCTTCACGTTGGTCGTCCACGACTTCGGGGGGCCGATCGCGTTGCCGTTTGCGCAGACTCACCCCGAACGCATTGCCCGGCTCGTGGTGCTGAACAGCTTCATGTGGCCGCTGGATGACCCGAGGCTCGTGCGGCAAGCGCGGATCGCTGGCAGCGCGCTCGGACGATTGCTCTATCGGTATCTGAATTTCTCGCTGCGCGTGCTGATGCCGTCCGTATACGGCGACAGACGGCGGCTCACGTCCGCGGTGCACGCGCAGTACCTCGCGCCGTTTCGGGCGAGGGCGGCGCGCGAAAGCGTGCTCTGGGCGCTGGCCCGCGCGCTGCTCGGTTCGCACGCGCACTACGCCGGGCTGTGGGCGAACCGCGAACGCCTGGCGACAATCCCTGCTCTCATCTTGTGGGGCGAACGCGATCGCGCATTCAGCGTCGATTTTCGCGAGCAGTGGCGACGAGCTTTGCCACACGCGAAAATCGAGAACTTTGCAGACGCTGGGCATTGGCCGCATGAAGAACGCCCTGAGCTCGTGCTCCAGGCCTTGCAGCGCTTCCTCACGGAACGCGACGCCGAAGGCTGAGCCGCACTCCTAGGATCGCGTGACCATCAACAAACCCGCGCTATCACGCACAGACGCGGTTTCGACCCGCGTCCTTCGCTTGATACAGCTTTTCGTCGGCGCGGCCGAACAGCGCTTCCGGCTCTTCTTCCGAGCCGGCTTTGAATTCGGCGACGCCGACGCTGGCCGTGACCGGCAAGCGCTTCTCCTCGAACGTGGGAATGTTCTCGGCGACCGCGACGCGAATGCGCTCCGCGCACTGCTTGGCTTGGGCGAGCGGCGTGTTGGGACAAAGGACCGCGAACTCTTCGCCGCCGACGCGCGCGAACAAGTACTCGGGGGGGACGGAGGTTTTGACCACGTTGGCGGTAGCGCAGAGCACGGCGTCGCCCGCCATGTGGCCGTAGGTGTCGTTCACCTTCTTGAAGTGGTCGATGTCGAGCACCAAGAGACTGACCGGACCGGTCTGGGCCGCCGACAGCGCAACTCGCAGGTTTTCGTCGAAGTGGCGCTTGTTGTGGACGCCGGTCAGGGCGTCGAAGCTCATCAGGCGCTGCACCTCTTCATGGTAGGCGCCTTCGATGTTGCCGCCGGCGAGGTACTTGAGCAGCGCCTTGCCGATCTGTACGCGGTCGCCGTCCTGCAAGGTGTGCTCTTTCACACGGATGCCGTTGACGTAGGTGCCGTTGGTCGAGTTCAGATCCGTGAGGCGGTAGCCGGAGTCGAGCGGTTCGATTTTGGCGTGACGCCGGCTCACGGAGTCCGCGTCGAGCACCAAGCCCGAGTTCGAGCCGCGGCCAATCTCCATCGGCGAGTCCGCCAATACGGTGCGATTGCCCAAGCGCGGCCCCGAGAGCACCAGCAGAAGGGCCTGCTGCTGCTCCGCGACTCGGATCAGACTGCGCATGTCGCGCGAAATCGTGACCTCGAGAGTCGACTCGTAAAGCTCGTCGTCCGCCAAAGTAACCGTCTGGGCCCTAGCGCTCTAGGCGCTGACCTCATTCAAGCATAGCAGATGCTCGGACGGTGCTCGTCGTTCACCGAGTGCAATAGCTACTAGAAATGTGGGGGTGCCGCCTACATTGTGAGTCCGGCCGCGCGCTCGATTGCCAATCTTGTGCGCGGAATGATGCTCGTGCGAGCACCACCCCACCTACACTCAGACGTCGTAGTACAAAAAGAACTCGAACGGCGTGGGACGCAAGCGTGAGGCTTGTACGTCTTGATCACGTTTGTAGTCGAGCCACATGTCGATCAAATCTTGCGTGAACACGTCGCCCTTGAGCAAGAACTCGTGGTCGCTCTCCAGCGCGTCCAGCGACTCTTCGAGCGAGGCGGGTAGGCGCTCCACGTCGCGCAGCTCCTCGGCAGACAGCGAGTAGATGTCTCGGTCGAGTGGCGCGCCAGGATCGATCTTGTTCTGGATGCCATCGAGCCCCGCCATCAACATGGCAGAAAACGCGAGGTACGGATTGCACGCGGGATCCGGAAAGCGCAGCTCGAGCCGGCGCGACTTGGGCGAAGGCGAGTAAGTCGAGATGCGAACCGCTGCCGAGCGATTGCGGCTCGAGTAGGTGAGATTTACCGGCGCCTCATAGCCGGGCACCAGCCGCTTGTAACTGTTGGTGGTGGGGTTGGTGAGCGCGGCGAGCGCTCGAGCATGCTTGAGCACGCCACCCATGTAATACAGCGCCAGCTCGCTCAACCCACCGTAGCCATCACCGGCGAACAGCGGCTTGTTGTCTTTCCACAAGGATTGGTGGCAATGCATGCCGTTGCCGTTGTCGCCGAATACGGGCTTGGGCATGAACGTGGCCGTGCGACCGTTGCGGTGGGCGACGTTCTTCACGATGTGTTTGAACCACATCAACTTGTCCGCGCACTTGAGCAAGCTGTCGTAGCGCATGTCGATTTCGCCCTGGCCAGCGCCCGCCTGCTCGTGATGGCTCACCTCCACCTCGATCCCGATGCGCTCGAGCTCGAGGCAGATCTCGGTCCGCAGATCCATGTGCGTGTCCTGCGGTTGGACCGGAAAATATCCTTCCTGACTGCGGATCTTGTGGCCGAGGTTGGGGCCTTCGTCGCGCCCGCTGTTCCAAACGGCTTCGCCCGAATCGACCGAGTAGAAGGCTTCGTGCGCCCTCACCTCGTAGCGCACGCCGTCGAAGACGAAGAACTCTGCCTCTGGACCGAAGAAGCAAGTGTCGGCTAGGCCAGTACTCTGCAAGTACGCTTCGGCCTTCTTGGCGATGTAGCGCGGATCACGCGAGTAGCTCTCACGAGTCAGCGTGTCTTGGATGTTGCACAGCAACGAAAGGGTCGGAAAGCGCGTGAATGGATCGAGCACCGCGCTGCTCGGATCCGGGATCAGCAGCATGTCGCTCTGATTGATGGGCTGAAAGCCGCGGATCGACGAGCCGTCGAAGCCGAAGCCTTCTTCGAAGGCGTCGAGCGTCAAACGGTGGAAGGGAACCGACGTGTGCTGCCATTTACCGATCAGGTCGATGAACTTCAGATCGACCATGACCGCCTCGTGCTTCTTGCCGAGTTCGATGGCTTCTTTCGCATCCATGGCGCAAGCTTTATCCTTAACGGGCGCCCGGGGCTACTGCCGGCTTCTTCGTCCGGCAGTAGTCAACCCGTTCGCACACACGGCTGAGGCGCGAGCCGTTGGGCCTAAGTTTTGGCCCGGCAACGCGAGAGGAGAGTCTTCAAATCGCTTCTTCGGCGCGCTCACCGGTGCGGATACGCACCGCTTCATCCACCGGGCTGACGAAGATCTTGCCGTCACCGATGCGGCCAGTCTTTGCGCTCTTCTCGATCGCGTCGATCACTTGGTGCACCATCTGATCGGGAACGACGATTTCGAGCTTTACCTTCGGTACGAAGTCCACGACGTAAGCGGAGCCGCGATAGACTTCCTTCTTGCCGCCGGTACGGCCGAAGCCTTTGACTTCGGTCACCGTCATGCCCTGGATACCGACTTCGGACAAGGCATCCTTGACCTCGTCCAGCTTGAACGGCTTGATAATCGCCTCGACCTTCTTCATCTGGCTCTCCACTTTTTTGGGGGGTATCGCCCGTCGCGAAGCCTCCCCTCCTGAACTGCGGGGGCACCGCTACGATCGCTATCGCCTGGCTTGTTCTGCAGGCACAAACGGACCTACCGGGGTCCGTGTTTCCGAATTGTTTCCAAATCGAGTCAGTGTGCCACTCAGGGAAAATTGCTTGGATTTCTTGAGGCTCGGAAACACCGGCCAGCCAAATCCACCCCTGCGACGAGCGAGTAATGGCGACAGCGCGGCGCGTCAATCCATGCTTGCCGGCCGTATGACCCAGCTTTGACGGCCCAGCGGCCAAAACCGACGGGGCTTCGGGATAGGCACGCAATTCGGGTACTGTACTGCCGTTCCCGCCCGTCCAGATCGCCGTAACTGCGCCTTCGTCAATGCCGTCTCAGAATCAGTCTCAAGTTCCGGTCGGGACAGTCCTCGAGGGCAAGTTTCGCATCACCAAAGAGATCGGTCGCGGTGGCATGGCGGCCGTGTACGAGGCAGAGAACGTCGACATCGGTAAACGAGTCGCGGTCAAGATCCTCGCCGCCGAACTGATCACGTCCCGCGTCGTGCGCGAACGCTTCATTCGTGAGGCGCGCGCGGCTGCCGCGATCCGCAGCCCGTACATTTGCGACGTGTACGACTCCGGCATGTTCGAGGAGCGGCCATTCTTGGTGATGGAGCTGCTCGAAGGCGAGAGCCTCTACGATCTGATGACTCGCGTGCGGCAGATCGACGTCGAGACGACGCTCCGCGTCGCGACGCACACCGCGCGTGGCCTGGCGAAGGCCCACGAATCGAACGTGGTGCATCGCGATCTGAAGCCCGAGAACATTTTCCTGACCAAGGACGAAGAGGGCAAGCTCCTGGTCAAGATCGTCGATTTCGGTTTGGCGAAGTTCTACGAGCCGACCACGCCAGACGCGCAGACCGTGCGCCTGACGCGTGAAGGCGCGCTGTTCGGCACGCCCGCGTACATGAGCCCCGAGCAAGCCAAGGGCAAGGGAGAGGTGGACCACCGAGCGGACCTGTGGGCGCTCGGTTGCATCGTGTACGAATGCCTGACTGCGCAAACGGTGTGGAACGTCGAGCAGGGCGTCGCCATGATTTTGGCACAGATCGCCAGCGCACCGCTGCCCCGTCCGAGCAAGCTGCGCCCCGATCTGCCACCGAGCTTCGACGCTTGGTTCACCCGCGCGTTGGATCGAGATCCAAACAAGCGCTACCAGACCGCGCGTGAGCTTTCGGACGCGCTCACCAAAGCGCTCTTGGGCGCTCGTGGACCCGCGCGCGGCGTGTCCTTGTCGAGTGACGACGAGGGCATGGAGGTCGATGAGTTGATGGCGAGCGAGACCGCGCCGCCCACCAGCCCCGTCAGCCAGCCGATGACCGAGCGCGCGCCGCCGAGCCCGCCTCGGCCGGCTCCGCCGCCAGCGCCGCCCCCCATTCTCACGACCAGCGCGGCGCCGGTCGCTTCCCTGCGTCCGGAATCGCGCACGGGTCGCGCGATTTCGGTGCTGCTCTTGCTGTCCGCGCTCAGTTTGGGCGGGTACGCCGTCTGGTTGTACGTATTGCACCCGCCGGGACAAGCAGCGGCCGTACGCACGGGCGTGCCCAAGCCTCGAGCGACGAGCTCCTCACCTCCCTTGAGCCCCGCAGCCGCCAGCGCCGCACGCGCGGCCGAAGCCGACGCTTACGCGCAGAAGATTTCCCATGCGCAAGAGCTGCTCGCGAGCGGTGATGGCAAGGGCTCGCTCGAGGCGTTCAAAGACGCCATGAAGGGCGGAGCTGCGGTGGCGCGCTCCGTGCTCTCGCACATGTCGATCGCCGTCGAAGAACCGAGCGGACCGTGCAAACTCACGGGCATTAGCCGACCTCGGCCGTATTCGATCGAAGTGCCGCCTGTTTCGCGGCCCACGCTTTTGCACAGCAGCGCGGGCACGGTCTTCGTTTGGATCGACAACCACCAAGATCCGAAGAAGAAGCAGGCCTATGCGGTGCTGCTCGACGACGCCCTCAGGCGCACGTCAGCAGAGGTGCCGCTGACGCCGGAGGTGTCGTCGGCGCGTCAAGTGCAGCTGGTGGCAGCGGGTGAGCGATTCGTCCTCTTGTACTGGGACGATGGCGGCAGTGAGCCGGGCGTGTATGCGCGCTTCATCTCTCACGATGGGCACATCGCGGGCCCGCCGCGCCGGATTTCCGGGGTCAAGAAGGGCGAGCTTTCTGCTGCGCTCGCCGTCAACGGCGGTAAATTCTGGGCGGTTTGGCAGGAGGAGATCGACAAGGGCACGAGCGACATCATGGCCCGGGAGCTCGACTCGGAGCTGCAGCCCCTCGCGGAGCCCATTCGCCTGACGGTGATCCCGGCGACCAAGGGAGCGAGCTGGGGCGCCGGCACGCCCTCGGTCGCGGTGCAGAACGGACACTTGTACGTCGCGTTCTCGGTGAACCGCGGCTTCGAGCGGATCCAGATGTACTTGTCGCGCATCGCGCTCGGCGATCCCAGTCTGAAGACTGGCCTCGTGCCGTCCAAAAAGACCGCCGGCAAAGAGCGCATGCTAGGTCAGGCTCAAATGTTGAGCCCCAAGGACGGCAAGCACACCACGCCCGTCATGGCCTGCTCGTCAGAAGGTTGCTTCGTCGCTTGGGACGACGAGAAGGGCGGCGCGTCGGTCGCCTTCGTCGACAAAGACAAGGGGCAGATGCTCTGGCGTCGGGACTTGCCCGCCAAGGTCGTCCGTCCGGCGGTGGCCGCCAGCGGCAACGCCACGGTCGTTTCTTGGTTCGACGAATCTCGGCTGCGCCTGGCGCAACTCACGCGCGATGGCGTCGGCGCGGTGACTTCGGTCAGCCGCGTGAGCGGTTTTCAGCCGCAACCCGACGTGGCTGCAGGCGAAAAGCCAGGACAATGGTACGTTTCCTGGCGCGACTACGAGTCGGCACACTTCGAGGTGTTCGCCCTGCGCACGGATTGCCCTTGAGAAACCGAGACGCGAAAGATACGCCGCAATACTCGGGCTCTCAGCCTATTGCTCACCTTTTGTCGATTCCATCGCGCGCAGCCGTCCGCCGCTCGCCGCTCGAGACCAGCCGCGTGCTCCTCGTGCCGCTCGAGCTCGGTGATGGCAACGAGCTGTGGGACGCCGTCGACAGTTCACGTTGGCATCTGGAGCGTTGGCTCCCCTGGGTTCCGTTCAACAACGCGCCCGAGGCCAGCGTGCGCTACGCCGAGGCCTGCGTGTCGGACTGGGACGCGGGAAGGGCCGTCAGATTTGCGATTCGGGATCGTCAATCGCGCGAGCTGCTCGGCGTCGTGGGGCTCGATTCGTGCGTCCACCTGCACCGCTCGTGTGAACTCGGCTATTGGCTCCGGCGAGAAGCAACGGGGCGCGGCATCATGACCGAGGCCGCCCGCGCGTGCGTCGATTTTGCGTTCGCGCGCATGTCGGTACACCGCATTCGCTGCGCCGCGGCCACCGACAACAGCGCGAGCCTGCGCGTGATCGCCAGGCTCGGCTTTCGCTTCGAGGGGATCGCACGTCAGGCAGAGCTGGTAGGAGCGCGCTGGCTCGATCACGCCATTTTCGCGCGGCTCTCCAGTGACGAGTGAAAACCGTCAATTCGCGCGCTCCCGGTGAGCCCCGGCCGAATCGAACGCTGAATACGCGCCTTCGGCAGATCCCATTTTTGGTGATCGCACCCATGGTCGTGCTGATCGTCGGGCTGGCCGCTGGTACTGCACTGGCCATTTCCGGCACGAGTCGCTTGCGCGCCCAGAGCGATGAAGCCGCCGAGCTGCGCTGTCGGTTGCTCGCGCTCACTTTGGCTGAGCGGCTACGTCGCACCTCGGAAGAGGATCGCGCGATCGTGCTCGAACGCGCCGCGCGGCGTTCTGGAGCGGAGCTATTGTTGGTGAGCGCGGAGGGACACGTGGTGGTGGACGCCACGCAAGGCGCGCCGCCCAAGGGTCGGCTCCTGGAGCTGATGGTCGCGGGCGAAGGCGAAACGACGACCGAGCTCGGACGTTCGCGCTTCTTCTCGGCCGCGTTCCCCGGCCCGAATGGCTACATGAACGTGCTCTCGTTCGTGGCAGCGCCAGCGACGCCTTTCGCGACGGGCTCGCTCTTGGTTTGGGTTGCAACGCTGACCGCGCTGTTGGTCGGCGCTGCCGCGTTGGTTGCGCTGGCGCTCGCTCGTGACGTGCACGCGGATGTCACGTTCGTGCGCAATCGCATCGTGGAGATGGCACGCGAAGGCGCCGATCCGACTGGCAAGCCGATCCCCGTGCGCTCGGTGGACTTGGTCGGCCTGCTCACCAGCGCCTTCAACGTCCTCGTCGATCGATTCACTGCCGCCGAGCACGCCTACCGCCAGGACTTGTCCGGCGCGCTCGCCTACGATCGCGATCGCAGCGACTTTTTGGCCGCGCTGAGCCACGAGCTGCGCACACCGCTGAACGCCATCTTGGGCTTCACCGACGTGCTCTTGAGCGAAGTGGACGGTCCGCTCAGCGCGGACGCGCACGAAAATCTTTCGGTCGTGCGCAACAGCGGGCAACACTTGCGAGCGCTGATCGATGACATCTTGGATCTATCGGCGCTCGAATCGGGTGAGCTCCGACTCACCTGCAAGATGATCGACGTGTTCTCGATTGGCCAAGAGGTCGTGCGCGAAGCGAGCATCGCCGCCGAAGCCAAGCAGCTCGAAATCAACATCGTCGGCAAGCGCGCCATGGCCTACGCGGATGGCCGGCGTGTGCGGCAGATCATCAGCAATGTCGTGGGTAATGCGATCAAGTTCACGTCCCGCGGCGGGGTGATGCTGCGCATCGATCCGCGCGACGGCGGCGTGACCATCGCCATCAGCGACACCGGACCCGGCATCGCACGCGAAGACCACGAGGCAATCTTCCAAGAGTACTGGCAAGCGGGTGACGTCAAACGCCAGCGCGTCGGCACCGGCCTCGGGCTCGCGATCACCCGGCGCTTGGTGCAAATGCATCGCGGCTTCATCGATTTGCGAAGTCAGCTCGGCAAAGGCTCGACGTTCACCATCGTCTTACCCTCACAACCGCCCGTGGTCGTCAGCCAGCGGCCGATCGATCCGGTGCCGGACGAGATCACCGATGCCGGAAAGAGCGTGGGTCGCACATGAATCCGGCCGCCGCTCACCTGCTGCGACGAATCCTAGGCGTCGAGACCCTGTTCACGCTGGCCTCCAGCGCGCTCTTGGCCCTGCTCACCTCGCATTTTCTGGTCTTGAGCGGCCAAGTGGCGATGGAGGGCGCAGAGACGCTCGGGCTGTCACTGCTCGCTGGCGGGCTGCTGGAGCTCGTGCGCTGCTTTTGGCGCCTGCGTCGCTATCGCTATGTGCTCCGTACCCTGGCCTTGGGCGGAAAGGCCGTGGAGGTCCGCGAGCTGTTCGCGTTGAGCAACGAACCCGCGTACGTCGTGTTTGGCTGGCTCGCCTGCTCGATGTCGAGCATCGCGCTATTTCACACTCTGCTCAGGCCAAAGTTGGTGGACTTCTCCACGGGCATGAACTTGGCGCTGTTCGGGGTAGTGATCGTGTCGGCCGCTTCGCTTCCACTATTCGTGGTGATCCGCTCTTCGTTCGTGCGAGCGCTCGAGCTCGCGCCCCCCGAGCTGATGCGCGAGGTGGTCGAAGACGCGGACCGACGCGGAGTCATCGAGCGACGCGTGCCGCGACGCCTGGTCGCCGCAATCACCACGCCCGTGGTGTTTCTGGTTTTCGGCTGTGCGCTGATCGTCGGCTCACATTTGCGACGCGCGGACGAGCGCAGCCGCGAGGAGACGGCTCGCGTGCTCGCGCGCGCCGCGCTCGAACCTCGCCCGGGCATGGCAGCCGGCGCGGGCCTCGAGGACGCGATTTTGCAGGGTGAAATGCTCGGTTTCAAAGCGACCGTGCACCCCTGGCCGGACGAATACCGGGTCGAGCGCGGCAACGACGGCGCGGTGAGAGTGGTCACCCCGCTCGACGAGGGCAGCGCAGAGGTGCGTTTCGTGGGCTCGGTGGTGAGCGTGCTCAGTGCTTCGTTCGTGCTGGTCGCGCTGCTCGGAACGCTGATCGCCGGCGGTTTGGGCATCGCCGTGGGTCAAGTGTTGGCCCAGGATCTGCGCGCCGCGATCCGCGACGTGCGCTTGCTCGGCACCGACGCCGTGCTGAGCGGCGGCACACGAGTGGTGCGCGCCGCGCGTTTTCGCGTCGTGGCGCGCTTGGGGCGAGCCATCGAGCGCTTGGCGGCGCGCTTCGGCGTGTTCGCCAAAGCGCAGGAACGGGCGATCTCCGCGCGCAAGGCCGCCGCGCGCATGCGCGGCTTGTTCTTCGCCAGCGTCAGCCACGACTTGAAGAGTCCGCTGAACGCGATCTTGGGCTTCACCGAGCTGGTGCGAAAGGGTGAGAGTCTGAGCGCGGGGCAGAGCGAAAGCCTGAGCTTGATCGATCGCCGCGGCCGGGAGCTCTTGGCGTTGATCGAAACCATCCTCGATGCAGCTCGTGTCGACGCGGGTCAATTGAGCCTCGTGCTCGACCACTGCGACGTGCGTCAATTGCTGACCGAAGCCGTCGCCAAGGGCAAAGATCTGGGTGGTGATCGCGGCATCGAGATCTTCGCAGACGTCGCCGATGACGTGTCCTCGCTGCGCGTCGATCGCGTACGCATGCCGCGCGCCTTGGCCACGTTCATCGGCCACGCGGTGCGCGTCTCCGAGTCGGCGGCCGTGCACGTGCAAGTGGTCACCGAGGGCGACTCCGTGCGCTTCGACGTCGAAGTGCCAGGTTCCCGCGTCGAAGCACAAAAGCTGGAAGCGCTGCTCGACCCGAGCCCCGCGCTCGGCCCGAGCGAGCACCGCGGCTTGGCGCTCGGTCTTCGGCTCGCGCGTTCGGTCGTGGAGCTACACGGTGGCTCGGTCGCGGTTTCACCGCTCAGCGGTCGCGGCGCCATATTCTCGCTGTCGATGCCCACGGGCGACGCCGAGTCACGCCTGCCACCGCCCATTTCCGCCGCGCGGTGGTAGGCTGCGCCCCGATGGCAGCCAAGAAATCGCGTCCCGCCGCCGAACCCGAGTTCGAGTCCCTGGCTGCTCCGGCCGAGCGCGTGTTGGGCACGCAATCGCGCCCAGAGGATGACCGCTTCGACCGCTTGTTTCGCCCGGAATCACTCGAAGAGTTCGTCGGCCAACAGAAGCACCGCGAAAATCTGAAGGTGTACGTGGAGGCCGCGCGGCGTCGCAGCGAGCCGCTCGATCACATTCTGCTGTGCGGTCCACCGGGTTTGGGCAAGACCACGCTGGCGCATATTTTGGCCAAGGAAATGGGGGTCACGCTGCACCAGACCAGCGGCCCAGCGGTCGAACACAAGGGGCTGCTGACCGGGCAGCTCACCAAGCTCGGACGCGGCGATATCCTGTTCATCGACGAGATCCATCGCCTGAGCGCGACGGTCGAAGAGGCGCTCTATCCCGCGATCGAAGATTTTCGGATCGACGTGATGATGGGCGAAGGGGCCTACGCAGAGAGCATCACGCTGGACATCAAGCCCTTCACGCTGATTGGCGCGACGACGCGCACCGGGCTCCTGACCAAGCCATTGCAGGAGCGCTTCGGCGTGACTCTGCGTTTGGACTTTTATCCGCCGGAAGATTTGGAAAAGATCATTTTACGCAGCGCCCGTCTGCTCGGTGTTCCGTGTGACAAGGAAGGCGCACGTGAACTTTCCACGCGCTCACGCGGTACGCCGCGCGTCGCCAATCGCCTCGTGCGGCGCGTCCGTGATTTTGCCGAGGTTCGAGGCTCGGGCAAGATCGATCGCGAGATCGTCAATCATACCTGCGATCGCCTAGGCGTCGACAGCGCGGGCCTGGACGAAATGGATCGCCGGTTATTGGGGATTTTGATCGAGCATTACGAGGGCGGGCCGGTCGGTGTGGAAACTCTGGCTGCGGCGCTGGCCGAACCGCGCGACACGATCGAGGACGTGTACGAGCCCTATTTGCTGCAGCAGGGCTACCTCGGGCGCACCCCACGCGGGCGAATCGCGACCAAAAAAGCGTACGAGCACCTCGGGGAGAAGCAGCCACAAAAGGCTCAAGGCTCGCTGTTCTGAGCGGCTGGTGAGATGACCGGTTGCGCTCGTCCCTTCCGCGCGCGGGCGAAATCACCTACGCTGATTCGATCGGGAGAAACCCAGAGTTACCATGATTTGTCGGGGAATACTGATGATGGGGGGATTGCTGGTAGCGCTTACCGCGCTCTGCGACTGCGCCGTCGGTCCGAGTGAAGAGCGACTCTACTGCTTGAATCACTGCGCGCGCTGGAAGGACTCGTGCATGTTGAGCGCGATGACGCCGGCTGACATCAACGCGTGTGATGCCCGCGCTCGCGCCTGCACGGTGCCTTGCCCACAATGAAAGCCACGTCAATGGCCGCAAAGGCCGCGCTGCTCACACTCGCCGGGCTCCTCGGTGCGTGCGTCCCGGAATACCACCCGCCGACTTTGGCCGAGCCGCACGCGGTGATAAAAATCCGGCGCACGTACGATACCAGCGCGGGGACGAACCTGCGCGAGCTGCTCTTGGTCGATGATCATCGCGCGTTTGCCGCCGAGGCGTCAGCGCGTTTGGCGAGCGCGCCGCGCATCGATGCAAGCTTGGTGCACCCCATGCCGGCGACGTTCACCATGGCGAGCAGCTTCTTCCATCATGAAACGCGCACGGTTCAAGAGACGTACTACGTTCAAGAGTCGTACTACACGACCGAGAGCTACGACTGCAGCAGTGGCTACGGGAGCAACGCCGTCCACCGAACCTGTACGCGACCGAGCACTCAATACCGCTCGGTTCCCCGTACCCGTTGGGTGACCAAGTCGGTAGAGGTAGTGGACGCACAATGCCAAGCCCTCAATCGTTTCGCGCCCGCGACGAACCGCGTGTATTTGTTGCAATACAGCTTCCAAGAAGGCGGAGCCTGCGCGCTGTCGTGCTTCGAGCAGGTCGCAAACAATGATGGTTCCTTCCAGAATCTGCCGTGCCCGCCCGCTCCTCCACCCAAATGAGGCAAGCGTGTACGCCTGCGTGACAAAGTAACCGAGGATATCGTCCCGGCGCTACGGCGTGCGCCGTTCACGGGTTAGACTCGCACCCGAGGTGAACGTGGATCGCAGCCCGAACGAATCAGTGAGCGGCCAGGTCGAACCAGTAGCCACCGGCTCCGTCCCTGCGCCGAGTCACGCGCTTCTGGTGGTCGGCGCCGAGCCCCCGCCCGAAAAGCACGCGGCAGAGCAAGTGCACCGCCATGAAAGCGCGGCGGGCTTTTACTCCATCTACGAGACCGTGAAGCGGGGCGTGCTCGAGATGGGGCTCGGCAACAGCTTTCGAACGCTGCTCAAGGTCAATCAGACCGACGGCTTCGATTGCCCGAGCTGCGCCTGGCCCGACCCCGACAGCGCGCGCAAGACGGCCGAATTCTGCGAAAACGGCGCCAAGGCAGTCGCGAGTGAAGCGACCAAGGATCGTATCGTCCCCGAGTTCTTCGCCGCGCACTCGGTGAGCGAGCTGCTCGGCCAAAGCGATCGCTGCTACGAGCAGCGTGGCCGCCTGGCACAACCCATGTGGCGTCCCGCAGGCTCCGATCACTATCAGCCCATCGAGTGGGACGCGGCCTTCGAGCTGATCGCGCGAGAGCTCCACGCGCTCGACTCGCCGAACGAAGCCGCGTTCTACACTTCGGGTCGCGCGAGCAATGAGGCTGCTTTCCTGTACGGCCTTTTCGCGCGCCAGTTCGGCACCAACAACCTGCCGGATTGCTCCAATCTGTGTCACGAATCCAGCGGCACTGGGCTGACCGAATCGATTGGGATCGGCAAAGCCACGATCAAGCTCGAGGATTTCTCGCACGCAGACGCGATCTTCGTCATTGGACAAAATCCGGGCACTTGTCACCCGCGCATGCTCAGCGAGTTGCAGAAGGCGGCGCGCAACGGCTGCCAGATCGTCAGCATCAACCCGCTCGCGGAGACGGGCCTGATCCGCTTCAAAAACCCGCAGGAGCCCCTGTCGCTGCTCGGCGCGGGCACCCCCATTGCTCGCTTGTTCCTACCCGTTCGCATCAACGGCGACGTCGCCCTCATCAAAGGCATCATGAAAGAGATGCTGGAAGAGGACGCGCGCACGGGCGGCAAGGTCCTCGCACATGATTTCATCCGCGAGCAAACCGAAGGCTTCGAAGCGCTGCGCGCCGATTTGGAGTCGGAGAGCTGGGGCGACATCCTCGAAAGCTCGGGCTGCTCCCGAGAACTGATCCAGCAAGCCGCCGCGATCGCCATCCGCTCCGAGCACATGATCTGCTGCTGGGCCATGGGCATCACCCAGCACAAGAATGGCGTTGCCAACGTGCAGACGATCGCAAACTTTGCGCTGCTGCGCGGACAGATCGGCCGCCGCGGCGCCGGCCTTTGCCCGGTCCGCGGGCACAGCAACGTCCAAGGCGACCGCACCGTCGGCATCTGGGAAAAGATGAGCGACGAATTCTTGGACGCTTTGGGCAAAGAGTTTGGCTTCTCCCCGCCGAAAGCGCATGGCCGCGACGCCGTGGGCACGATCCAGGCAATGGCAGCCGGGCAGATCAAAGTGTTCATCGGTTTAGGCGGGAATTTCTTGGCCGCGACGCCGGACACCCAGCTGACGGCGCAAGCGATGCAGCGCTGTCGTCTCACGGTGCAGATCTCGACCAAGCTGAACCGCGGGCACTTGATCACCGGGCGTGAGGCGTTGATCTTGCCTTGCTTGGGGCGCACCGAGCAGGACGTTCAAGCTTCGGGGCCACAATTCGTGACCGTCGAGAATACCACCGGCGTGGTCCATCAATCGCGCGGAGTGTTGCCGCCTGCGTCGCAGCACTTGCGCAGCGAGCCAGCCATCGTGGCTGGCATTGCCCAGCGAACGCTCGCCGGTCGCACGCCCACCGATTGGGCATCGCTAGTCGCCGACTACGATCGAATCCGCGAGCACATCGAGCACGTGGTGCCCGGTTTCGCCCAATACAACCGGCGAGTGCGCGACCCAGGCGGCTTCTATTTGCCGAACGGACCGCGTGAAGGGAAATTCACGACGCCCTCTGGCAAAGCCCGCTTCACGGTCCACCCCATCCCGCGCCACGACTTGCGCCCGGGGGAGCTGCTGCTCACCACCATTCGTAGCCACGATCAGTTCAACACCACGATTTACGGCGAAAACGACCGCTATCGCGGGATCTCGAACGGGCGCCGCGTGCTGTTCATCAATGCCCAAGAGATCGCCGAGCGCGGACTTCAGAGCGGGAGTATCGTCGATTTGATCAGCCGCGACGGCGGTGAGTCGCGCAGAGCCGAGCGCTTCAAACTGGTGCCCTATGACATTCCTCGGGGTTGCGCGGCAGCGTACTACCCGGAGACCAACGTGCTCGTGCCCTTGCACAACGTCGCAGATCGCAGCAACCAGCCCGCATTCAAGTCGATCCCAATCCGAATCGAGCCCTCACCTGCCGCGCTCGCTGCGCCCGCCGCGCAAGCGCCGGAGTCAGCGTGAACGCCCGGCTGCCGCTGGGCAAGCAAGTGACCACGGTCGAAGCCTTCCGTTCTGCTTCGCCCGATGACCCGCTGGTACGGCACCCGGACGAGCTTGCGGTCGAAGAGCCGCTCGAAATCCGCGTCGGCGGGGATCCCATCGCGGTCACGATGCGTACGCCGGGCAACGATCACGAACTGGTCGCAGGCTTTCTGCTCTCCGAGGGGTTGATCCAGGGTCGCGCTGACTTAGGCGGAATTCAGCATTGCGCACGCACCGGTAGCGAGGGCGCGCAGAACATCATCGACGTCGTACCCGCGCCTGGAACGGTGCTGGCCATCGAGAACGCGCGCCGTGGAACCCTCACCTCGTCGGCATGCGGCGTGTGCGGACGCCAGATGATCGATGATTTGCTGACGCGCTTGCGCCCAGCCCCGCCGTCGACGCCCTTCGGTCGGGCCTTCATCGCGGGACTGTCGACCGAGCTGGCGAAGCAACAACCGAGCTTCGAGCGAACGGGCGGGTTGCACGCCGCCGGCATCGCGTTCGTCGACCACGGCTTGAGGGTCGTGCGTGAAGATGTCGGCCGCCACAACGCGGTCGACAAAGCAATCGGGCGGCTCGTGCTCGATGGCCAGTTACCCGCGCCAGGAGCCGTGCTCGTGGTCAGCGGACGAACCAGCTTCGAAATCGTACAGAAAGCGCTCGCAGCAGGCCTGTCTGCCGTCGTTGGCGTCTCCGCGCCGAGCTCGCTCGCGGTCTCCACGGCGGCGCGCTTCGGGCTACTCCTGTGCGGCTTCGCGCGCGGGAGCGCCTTCAACGTGTACGCCGGCGCCGAGCGTATCCGGAGCTGAGCTGGGCAAGGCTCTCTCAGGACACAGACTCGGTAGTTAACCCCCTTCCCCTCTGACGGGTCGCGATGAAGGACACGGAACCGGGCCGCCAAGAACGCCTCGTCACGCGCATCCCGGCTGCCCGCGTGAACGCGACTGAGCCCTGGCATCCTGCGATGAGTGTGCGAAAGTAGAGGCATCCGCGAGCAACAACCATGCGTCGCGGCTGGAATGATCCCATCTTATTTGATCGCGCCCTTCGAGCGGCCGCGAAGTGCATGGCGCACTCGCGCGCACGCTCGAACTCGAGACGGTCGCCCTGGCACTGACTTCACCGTGCCAGCCTCGTGACCGAAACCTGGAAACAACATCAGGAATCGCCACTCGAAGCAGCCGCCAAATCTCGTCACAGTCACTGCTCGCCACTGGAAGCGGTTCCAGGTCAGCGATTGCTTTATTCTGCACATGGAAAAGCGCGCTTTTCGTTGACTAGCGCCGATCTCCGTGGCTCATTGCGTGATTCGGCGGCGGCAAGTTCAAGATCCCATTCCGCTTTGTGGTCTTTGTTGGTTCGGAGTATTTACGATGCGAAAGTATCTAGGCCTTGCGGTTTTGGCGGGTGCAATCGGGGCCAGCGCCTTCGGGTGCAGCACTAAGAGCGGAGGCGGCGCGAACGTCCGCCCCATCGGCTCGGGGTCGACCGGCAGCGGTTCGAACTCCTCGGGTGGGTCGGGTTCCGGCTTCAACCCGGGCACCGGTAACGGGCCGGGCATTGACCCGGGCAGCATGAACAGCGGCGGCGCGCCGGTCGATGCAGATCCGGGCAACCCGAACATCACGCACGCGAGCTGCATGGCGGGCGCCTGCAAGGACTTCCCCACCACACCCATCATGGGTGAGGGCGTGCCGATGAACGCCCCGACCCTGTTCGGTGATGCCGACAACTTCAGTGAAGGCAGCTTGTGCGTGCTCGAGCCGCAGCTCGGCAACAACGGCAAGCCCGGCGCAATGATGCCTGCCAACTGGGTTCGCCCGCGCTTCCGCGTTGCCGGTGTCCCCGCCGGCATCGACGTCCTCGAAATCCGCATCAAGTCGGCGGTCGAAGCGAATGATCTGGTGGCCTACACCAAGTACTCCGCGGCTGGCGGCGTCGCTCCCTCCTGGTACTTGCCGAAGGAGATTTGGGCGGGCGTGGTCCCGGCCGCCGACATGGCAGCTCCCCGAGCTTCCGGGTACGGCTTCGCCAACAACGCCGCGGGCCAGCCCGTAACCGTCACGATCCGCGGTATCAATTCGAGCGCTCCTGCCAAACCGGTCGGAATTCGCGGTGAATTCAACATCGCGCCGGTCGTGGCCACGGGCAGCATGGTCTTTTGGACCGTGAACTCAGGCAACGTCACGCCTGACTCGAGCAAGCTCCTCGGCTTCGCCGTCGGCGACGAAGGCGTCGCGAACGCGCTCACCTTGCCGCAAGTGAAATGGGCCGGCGAGATCGGTGAAGACGGCGCCGTACTGCGCGGCTACTACGACAAGATGAAGCTCGCCGGCTTCGTGGATGGGCAAGTACGCTGCATCGGCTGCCACACCACGATCCCCGACGCCAGCGCCAACGCCGTGCTCTTCGGGGATGATTGGCCTTGGTCTCTGGCCGGCGCCACGCTCAACAGCGGCGCGGTCCCGACGAGTATTGCGGCCGGCGCTCAGGCGATCATGAAGACGCCGTGGTGGGGTCAGCAACACATGTCGAAGGGTCATTGGAAGGACGGCGATCACATCATCGTGACCAGCTACGGCACGACCTTCCAATCGGGGACCGCCCGCACCATCCCTTGGAACAAGCTGCCGGCCTACAACGGCACGGATGGCGCAACCATGGACGACAAGATCAAGTGGCACACGCTCGCTTGGATCAATGCCGACTACAACGCGGCCATCCCGGTCACCATCTCCGCCGACAACGACTACGGGAAGCCCGAGTTGGACATGCGCAACACGATGGTCACCGCCGCCAAGGGCACCGGCTGGGGAACCATCGCGACCGGCGACACCGGGGTCAGCGACGTCTCGCCGAACATCAGCCACGACGGCAACACCATTGTCTACGTCACGACGGACTACTCCCCCGATGGTCACCCCGACGCAACGGCCAAGACCGCCGACATCCGCACCGTGCCGTACAACAACAAGGCCGGCGGAACCTCGGCACCACTTGCCGGCGCCTCCGATCCCGGTCTGCTCGAGTACTACCCCTCGTTCTCCCAAGACGACAAGCTAATCGCCTTCACCCAAGCCCCGAAGCCTGGCACCGCATCCCCCGACGGCCCGTATTACAACCGTTTCGGTAAGATCATGGTGATCCCGGCTACCGGAGGCACCGCCACCGAGCTGGTCGCCAATGACCCGGGCACTTGCGGCGGGGACAATGCGGCAACTGGCGTCATCAATAGCTGGCCGAAGTGGTCGCCCGACGCCGTGCCAGTCAAAGCCAACGGTAAGACGTACTACTTCTTGGTCTTCTCATCAGGTCGCAAGTACGCGGACGAGTTCTCGAAGCAGTTCTCGCTGCCGGTGAATCCGGCGTCCTCGTTCACTGGGCTCGCGCAGTCCTCACAGCTGTACCTCGCCGCCGTGGTGGTCGACGACGCAAGCGGTGCGGTCACGACGTACCCCGCGGTGTACATCTGGAATCAAAACCGCACTCCCGGTACCAACGGCATGGCCGCCAGCCTGCAGTACAGCAACCTGACGCCCGCGTGGGACCCGATCACGTTGCCCGATCTCGTGATTCCCGAAGTGCCCAGCGACGTCGTTCCGAAGTAAGCGTCGCAAGTTAGTCTGGGCGTCGCTATCGCGGCGGAGGTCGAGCCATCGGCCCCCGCCGCGCGGCGTTTTGTGGCGCCGAAACCTGAATTCTCAGCGCGCGCGCTCGCTCAACCACGCGCTCAGATCACTCGCAAAGGCGCCCGGCTCATTCATCGTGATCATGTGCCCCGAGTTCGCATAGTGCCGAATCGAGATCGCGCGCTCTCCCGCGGGGAAGCCAAGTGTCAACTCCGTCGGCGCCTCACTCACCGTCACCGAGCCGGCAATCGACTGCAACGCAGGCGCCAGTGCGATCTCCGGCACCACCAAGTCGCGCTGTCCATCGGTAACGAAGGTTGGCACCTCTTGCGCATTGTCCAAGAATGCCGCGCCGACGAGATTCTGTGTCCGCCAATCGGGGTTCGTCGAACCTTTGCCGGTCGTCAGGGGCGAATACGCGAGGTTATAGCTCTGTCCGTCTGGCAGCGCGCCGAGCAATGAAACCAATTCTGATTCGTCCGGCGTGTCGTCGTCGGCGACGCTGCATTTGAAGCCGCGGGAGCGCTCGGCGCCGCTCAGACCGGCGATGTTCTCGAACTCGACCCCGTAGAGCGCCTGGGCGTTCGTGGGGGATACTTGCGCGGCGTCGGCCGCGAACAGGCGCGCGTCCTGTTCTTGGATGCTCACGGCGTAGTCGTAGGGACTGCGCGAGTTCATGTTGGCGCAGGTGCAGGCATCCGCGACCGAGCAGGGCGCCGACAGGCTCCCCTGCACCGCGTCCAGCAGCGTCGCGCTCTGACAAGCAGCTCGGATGGCGGTCGCGTGGGCGGCGCCGACCAGCCACGGTTGCAGCAAGATCTGTCCACTCAGGTAGCGCTTGCGGTCGACCGCGGCGATTGCAGTCTGCAGCGTCTCGTCCTGATAGGGCGCGAGCGACCACGCTTGCCTCAGGTAGGCAACGATCCAACTGATGCGCACGCCCGCATAGCTCTCACCCATCCAATAAACGGGCCCTTTCAAGGCGGAATGCCCGTTCATGAATTGCAAGGACGCGAGCAGCACGTCGGCGGCATCCACGTACTCGCTGAAGACGTCCTGCGAACAGTCTACAGCAGTCGCAGCGCGCCCCTCGAGTACGTCGTATGAGAACCCCGCTTGCCGCGGCTCGAGATAGAGCAAGTTCGCGAAGCGGGTCAGCGAGTCCGGATTCGGAACCACACTGCCATCCGCCGCGACGCTGTTCGGTCCGGTTCCAAACGCGCGCACGACGTCCGACGCAAAGCCGTTGAAGAGCACGATCGTCGGGCGAAGTGCCGCGCCCTGCTCCGCCGGCCGAAAGTTGAAGAAGATCTTGCTCGTTGCCGCGAGCGAGACCGCGCGTTCGTTCAGCTGCACACGGCGCGGCGCCAAATCGAGAAAGCCGGCTTCAGCGGCAATTGGGGCTGCGCCTCCGTTCGCAGTGCTGCCCTCACTCAAAGGCGCGGCCGACCCACAGCCGAGGCTCATCGTGAACCCGATGATCGACGTTACACAACCGCTAGTCAGCGCACGCACCCGCGTATCAACGCACACACGGGCGATGAAAGAAACCGCACGCTCGCGAGGGGGATTTTTTGATGGTCACGCGGGCCGCGCAGCGCGGCGCAGCCTTCGGCGTCGAGTTGCGACGGGAACTCGGACGCCGACGCGGGCCGCGCAGCGCGGCGCAGCCTTCGGCGTCGAGTTGCGACAGGAACTCGGACGCCCCGCAAGGTGCGATGCGGGATCGCGAGCGCCCCATTTCCAAGATGCTTCGCAAGAGTGGCAACACGTTTTTGCTGCGGGCCGCGCAAGCAGCGGCCGCGCGCACGAAGCGTGACGCGGGGAGGTGATCCCCCGACAATCACAGCGCCGGCGCCCGTTGCAGACCAGCCGTCGATGTAGGCAGCGCAGGATTTGCAGGAAGGCGCAGCCCATGCGGGCACGGGCAACGCCCGCCGGAACTGGGCGCGGTGGTGCAAGCGGCAACAGGTGTTTGCGGCTGCAACGCCCTCAGGCGACACAATTGGCAAATTCTTCCGCTTTGGCACGGGCCGTGCAGCACAGAGATCGTTGATCGCTCAAACGCAGGCACGTTGCAAACGGCGGAATCAATCGCCGTGGTGAGTCGTTCACCAAGCAGGCCCCCCTCAATCGGAGAAACGGCAATGCAAATTCAGGTCAATACCGATCACAACATCGACGGCCGGCAACGCGTGACGGAATACGTGCGCGGGGTGGTGGAACACGCGGTCAGCCATTTCGAGCGACAAGTGACGCGGGTTGAGGTGCATTTGAGCGACGACAACGGCGCTAAGTCCGGCTCGGATGACAAGCGTTGCGTCATGGAGGCGCGCGCCGCGTCGATGAAGCCGGTGGTCGTGACACATCGGGGCCCCAACGTGGACGAGGCGCTGCACGGTGCGGCGGCAAAGCTCAAGCGTTGCCTGACCAACGAGCTCGCTCGAGCCCACGCGCACCGCTGAGCCGCAAAGCGCCCGCCGGGTCGACTGGCCGCGCGACCGGGAGCACGCTCACAGCGAAACAGTGCGGCAAAGGCAGCGCGCGCGAAAAAAATCGCGCGCGCTGTCGATCGCGGCCATCGCCAATCGTCGCCCGAGTGAGAGGTTTCTCTCGCTGACGAAAGGGATACGACGATGAAGGTGATTGTTCTGGTCAAAGCGACCAAAGACTCCGAAGCGGGGAAGATGCCGAGCGAGCAAGGCTTGCGCGAGATGATGCACTTCAACGAGGAGCTGGTGAAAGCCGGAGTCATGCTCGCCGGAGAGGGTCTGCACCCGAGTTCGAAGGGCAAGCGCATGGTTTTCAAGGGCTCGGGGCGATCGTTCATCGATGGTCCGTTCTCGGAGACCAAGGAGCTCGTCGCTGGTTTCTGGATCTGGCAGGTGAAATCCATGGATGAGGCGGTCGAATGGGCGCGCCGCATGCCGAATCCGGAGAACGCCGATGGTGAGATCGAGATCCGCCCGGTTTTCACGGACGAAGATTTCGGTCCAGCTCTGACGCCGGACATTCGCGAGCAAGCCGATCGTCTTCGCGCCACGACCGAAGGCGGGCAAGCGCGCTCGTAGCTATTCAAGCCCGACGAGCCGGGCTACCTTCGCTCGAGTGTCACCGTGGACCGCGCAGCGCCTGGGAGGCATCGTCGGCGCTGCGCTCGCGATTGTGGGCGTGATCTGGTTTCGCACCCGCGCAACGCCCTGCCCCGGCGCCGTGACCCTCGAATTTCACCCGCCGCTGGCTGACGATGGGAGCTATCGCATCGAGCTGGGCTGGGAAGGCGCGAGTCCGTGCGCATTCAGCGTCGTTCTGCCGCTCGATCCCAAGCGGGGCACCGGTGAAAAGACCGGCTGCGGTATGGCAGTGCAACTGCGCACTCAGGTTCAGGAGGCGCGGGCGAGCATCACCGGGCTCACTTTCGCGGCGTCGCCGCCCCATTTCCGACTGCGGGTGAAGCGCGACGGCGAAGCGATCTACGACACCGAGCTCGAACCACGATTCGCGCCGTACCCGACGCTGCGCGCGGAAGACAAACACTTCTGCGGGGAGCGCGCACTGGTGCTTCCCCAGTGTTTGCGAGGTAGCTCGGAGTGCGCACCGTTTCCCGTCCGCTGCAGCGCTCCCGAGGAGTGCCAAACGAGGCAGGCCTGTTGTTTGACCCCGGAGTGGGGACGCGACTATGGACCGCAAGCGGCCAGTGAATGCACCTCGACGAGCAGCTGCCTTTCGCACCTCGGACGCCTCGCCTGCCGCGTCGATCGAGATTGCCCGGAGGGGATGCGTTGCGGGGATGCGTCCTTGGCGAGCGACTTTGCCAAACCGGTCTTGGTCTGTCGCAATTGACTGCCTCGGAGAATGAACGATGACCAGCGCGCTTCGCGTACTCGAAATCGAGGAACATGCGCTCGGCGCCTGGCCAGCCGCTGAAACCGAGGCGTTCGCCGGCTGGCAACTGCGAGCGATGAGCGGGGTTTCACAGCGCGCCAATTCGGTTTGGACGGGTCGAGCCACGGGCTCGCTGACTGTCGCCGAGCGCATCGCTCACGCCGAATCGTTCTACCGAACTCGCTCGCTGATGCCGAGTTTTCAGATCAGCAGCCACTGTGAACCACCAGGGTTGGACGCGGCCCTGGCAGAGCGAGGCTACCGGATGGCCTCCCCGGTCTCCGTTCAAGTAGCGGCCGCGCTCGACGTCGAAAGAGGCGACAACTCGGCGAACATTCGTACGGAAGTCGACCGGCGCATGAGCGACACCTGGTTCGACCTCTCGGCGCGACGTGGACGATTTGCGGGGGTGCAAGACGTCTATCGCGGGTTGCTTGCCAGGCTCTCCTCGCGCGCGGTGTACGCGATCGCCTTCGTCGATGACTGCCCGGCTGCGGTGGGCCTTGGTGTTGCTGGCTCGAGCTGGCTCGGCGTCTCGTCGATGTTTACTCTCCCTGCCTACCGCGGCCGCGGAGCGGCACGCGCGGTTCTTCGCGCACTGGCAGCTCATGCGAGAGCAGGCGGCGAACCCAGCCTGTACCTCCAGGTCGAGCAAGACAATCCGCTCGCCTTGGCGCTCTATTCGCGAGCCGGCTTCCTGCCTCATCATGCGTATCACTACCGGCAACTCGAGTCCTCGCCGACTCGCGAGTGATACCGATAATCCCTTTCGGATAAGATAATGACTATTGCGCCGGGGGCGCGAAACTCGCGCTTTTACGGCGAACACGCGAATTAATACTCATACTCAGCGGCCGGAACGCGCCCCGCATCGAGCAAGACTGAGCAATTTCGCTAGGTTACCACAAAAGACCGACGCTCGGGGACCCTGTCGGTTTTCGACAAACTTATCATTGATAAAGAAGCGAGCACCTGTTACCAAGTCTCAGCGTCAATAGACTCGCAATCACCCGCGTGATTGCCAGTCGATGCGCATTCGTGTTTCCACGTTCAGGGCGAGGGTTCAATCATGATGAAGTCGATGTTTGGCTACGGGGCGGTGGTCTGCACTGCGTTCGCTATTTCGGGTTGCGGCAGCGTCGGCAACGAGAGCCCGGGCGCAGAACAGGTCAAAAGTACGGAGGGCGCGCTCGGCTCGGGCTGCAAATTAGACAATGAAACTCGCTTCTTCGTGCCGCCGCCCGATCCCGGCGCGGTCAAGCAAATCACCGAGTTGCTGAAGGCCCGCGACCTGAAGAACGCCGCGCGCATCGCCACGATGATTGCGACTCCACAAGCCGTCTGGTTCACGGGCGGCACGCCGGCCGAGGTCCAAAAGTCAGTCAAGAAGACGATGGCCGCCGCCGCGCTCGAGAAGCGCGTTCCCATCCTCGTCGCTTACAACGTGCCTTTCCGTGATTGTGCGCAGTATTCGGGCGGTGGTGCCGTCGATACCGCGGCTTACAAAGCGTGGATCGATGGTTTCGCCAAAGGCATCGGTACGGGTAAGGCCGTCGTCATTCTGGAGCCGGATTCACTCGGCATCATCCCGTACAACACGACCATCTACGGCGCGACCGAGTGGTGTCAGCCCACCGTGACTGCGGCCGATGGGACAGTCACGCCGGCGCCCGGCGCGACGCCAGAGGAGCGCTACGCGCAATTGCAATACGCCGCGTCCAGTCTCGGCGCCAAGGCGCCGAACTCGAGCATCTATCTCGACGGAACCCACGCAGCGTGGCTCGGCGTGGGTGAAGCCGCTTACCGCATTCATCGGGCAGGCACCGACCCGGTGAGCGGCGCTTCGCTCGCCAAAGGTTTCTACGTCAACGCATCGAACTATCAAACCACAGCCAACTCGATTCAATTCAGCACCTGGATTTCCATGTGTACGGCCTTCGCCACCAATGCCGATGAGGGCGGCTGGCGACTCGGCAACTTCGGTTGGTGTGCCAGCCAATACAACCCTGCGACCGACTACGGCTTGGACTACTCGCCGGAGTACGCGGCTTCGGTCACGGCCCAAATTCAAGGCCTGATGGGCAACGCGGTGGCAACATTGCCGTTCGTCATCGACACGAGCCGCAATGGCAAGGGCACGCTCAACACGGCCCAGTATTCAGCCGCCCCTTACAACCAGCCCAGCAGCGTGATCGGCGGGCTCAATGCCGGCAATTGGTGCAACCCGCCGGGCGCGGGGCTCGGTCTGCCTCCGGATTCCACCACGGGAGTCCCTTTGCTGGATGCCTACCTCTGGGTCAAGACGCCCGGGCAATCCGACGGGAGCTGTGACATTGCAGGTGGCGCGCGCGCCTGGGATTACTCTCAATACAACCCCTGGGGTCTCAGCGGGGACGACGCACAAAAACACTTCGACCCCTTGTGGGGCCAGGTCGATCCGGCCGCTGGCGCCTGGTTCCCCGCGCAAGCGCTCGATCTCGTGAAGAACGCGAATCCGAAGTTGTTTTGAGCTGCATGCCGCCGACGCAGCGCGCGCTTCGAGCATCGCGCGCTGCCGGCGCTCACACTCAAAGCAGGAACGAAAAGCCCGCAGTAAACGCGGGATAGCCAACGCGCATGGTCAGCGTCACGCGGTCGCTCAGCCGCAGGCGACCGCCGCCGTAGATGGTGAAATCAGCCCGATTGGCGTTGCCGTGATCGGCAAAGCGGAACGCCAGACCCGGTTCACCGAACACCGACCAGTGTTCACTGAGCCAGAAGTTCCACTGCATCACCACCGGGATCCAGGTGTTGTCCCGCGTGTAGTCGACACCAAAGCCGAGACCTACGCTGTCGTTGATGCGATCGATGAAGCCTTCTTGAGCGAGCACGATGGTGCCGCGAAAGCCGGCGCCGGGGAGCAGCGGTTGTGAGCCCAAGGGTGCAAGCAAGAAATGCGGCTCCGCCTCGAACACGTAGTGCGGGTGACGAGCGGGATCTTTGATGATGTTGGTTTCCGCGTGCGCGACCTGATTCGTCAATGCCAAGCATGAAGCCAAACCAAGACCGAGTGATAAGCACTTGAGTTGCATGAGTCTCCTTCGACTCACCCCTCAGCAAAGCCCGTGCCTCAGCGCAATTCGGCCGGTTTTTCGGCATTTTCAGGCAGCGCGATCCGGGTCGCGCTGCCTCTGCGCGACAAAACGCCTCGCGATTGGCATCTTTCAGAACCGCTCTCACAAGCAGCAACCGACGTACGTTTTGTCCGTCGGATCGGTCGACGTGGGCGACCCCGTGGTGACGATCAGCTTGTCCCCGACGCGCGCCGCAACAACCCCTTTGAGTGGTAACGGCAGCGCGGGCAATGAGGACCAACCATCCTTTTGAGGCTCGTAGACGAGCACGTCAGCACTCGGCACCTTGCCGGTGATGGATCCGCCGACGGTGATCAAACGGCCGTCGGGGAGCGCGAGCGTCGCCGAGCCAATCTCGGAGCGCGGCTCGGGCATCGGCGAGCGCGCGCTCCAGCTGTTCGTCGCGGGCTCGAACACGTCCAACGCCGGGTCGTCGCCCGCCACCTCGTCCCAGCCGTGTCGCCCGGAAACGGCGAAAAATCGGCCGCCTGAAGCGGCTCCGCCGCCGTGATTGCGCGGGTTCGCGAGCGGCGGGGCTGCGCTCCACGCGTTTGCCCCGGCAACGTTCCACACGACGTGCTCGCCAAAGTCGGTATTCCCGTCGATCGCAAGCCCGCCCGCAGCGTGCAAATCATTGCCGATGAGCG
>Ga0164308_10000142_pt1 | contig 37370 bp, 37 predicted proteins | sample Whisoiple_246_MG_FD_109983 | JGI IMG/M metagenome (GOLD analysis project Ga0164308, IMG submission 109983) | Soil microbial communities amended with fresh organic matter from upstate New York, USA - Whitman soil sample_246_MG | ecosystem: Environmental > Terrestrial > Soil > Unclassified >... | reverse complement strand
CTCCACCGAGGTCTTCAAGCGTGTCGCGGAATGAATCAAGCGTCGCAATCATATTGGGGCGCGCATTCGCAAGCGCATCTATATCGGTCCATTCAGCGATGATGCAGAAGGTACGGTCACCGGTCTTGATCATGTTGGCGTGCTTAAGCCCCGGCCAATTCGCTTGAACCGTCTTATGGGCATCGAGAAACTGTTGCTCGCGTCCGGGCTTTACCTTGAAGCGGACAGCGTTGAATGCGGTCATAGGCGCCTCTCGCGACAGTTGACGATCACGTCTAGCTTAGCCAATCCGAAAGCTGTCGGCATGTCCGCTTTACCCCCGAAAGCGGACGTGTGCTGTGCACTCGCCCATGTCTGCTAAGGGCCATAAGCGGACATCCCGCCAAGCCTCAGAGGCTGATTTCGGAGATGATCCGAAACCGACTCAATTTATTTTTGGGCGTTCAGCTACGCACGCAGTTCGAAGCGAAACGCCATTGATATTACGGGGCTATTTTGCCCCGAGTTCCACTTACTCAACCGATGCCTTTTACGGGTCTCAAGTCTTTCGCGGATCGACTCTGTCGTGGATTGAGCGCACCGTTTAAGCATCATCGACCGCGGCTCTGTCCCAGGCGTCGGTGGCTGAGAGACCAATCGCACTCCCGCCTGAGCTAGGTAACGGGAGAGTGCGTCATGAAGCAATCTTATCTCCATAATCCGTCCGAGCTGATTGAAAAACCGCCATGCCTCAAATGCGGTGAGGGAATGTGGCTTGCTGGCATCGAGCCAACTGACAGGCCTGACTACGATCAACGCACCTTTGAATGTCCGCGATGCGACCATTCCGAAACGGTGACGGTCAAGTTCAAAAAATAGGACCAGGCATGTCGAGAGAGACACGCACCAGAATAATCAACAAAGGCCCAATGCCGATGATTCTTTACCAACCAGCCACTCTGCACTCCGATTCCATTAAGCGACCAAACTGTTCCGACTGCGGAACAGCGACACACCTATTTGGAATAGAAGCAGAGCGCCCCGGCTACGAGCTACTTACTTTCGTTTGCCCTAGGTGTGAACACATCGAAACTGCGGTCGGGAAAGTCGCGTAGACCGTCCCGGGCTCGCCTGCAGACAGTGGAGTACCCGATGCGCGATGCAATCCAACGGCCCAGTTGCTCGAAATGCGAGCAACCAATGGCGTGGCATTCTGACCTAGAAGTGCATACACGCGACGGATACACGCTCACGCAAGTGTTCAAATGCGAAGCGTGTGATCGCCTAAAGGCGTGCCGTGTTGTTTCTGACGAGAGCTTCGTTGCAAACGTTTAGAAAAGTAATTCTCATAGCGGCCATTGTGTTGGCGATGATGCAAATCATCGGTGCAGAAAATATAGCTGCCACCAACATCGTACTGGATGCAAATGGAAACCGCGTCGAGCATCCCCGGTCGTAATGCGCCGATGTCCGCTTTGGGTTCTCCCCCGAAAGCGGACATGTGCAGCCGGTTGGAACGCTGGACCTTGGTCCACTGTCCTATTGCTGAGAACCAGCTTTGCTCGCAGGCACTGGAGATGGTGCGATAGTCATTCGGTCGTTTAAACGGAATGCTTTCGCCAGGCGTTTTACGCCGGTTTTTTCGACAACGAAAAGCGGTGTAAACCGCGTGAGCTCGGTATCTTCGATCGGTTTATTCCAACGATTGTCGAGAATGAGCCATTTGCTGTCGTCGCGTACGGCAAGAACGGCGTGATCCTCGCGAACGGCCTTGTCGTGCACTAACACCATGCGCAAACTTTCGTCGGGCACTCCGGCCTGATGCAGCGCCACGTATTTAGCAAGCGCATAGTCCTCGCAGTCGCCCGCTCCTCTGTTCACTGAACCATCCTCGCTGGCAGTAACGGGAAGCGTCCACTTGTCAGCGGTGCCCCACTGCGCCTGGTCCGGCGCGTAGCGGACCTGACCATTAATGCGTTCGTTGACGAGTTCGATTTTGGCGCGGCCATGACGACCTTTGGCCTCTTTGATTAGGGCCACAAACCGCTTTTGAGACGCGCTACAACGATCCGCTTCCGCAAGACATTTCTCAAGCTCCCGTTTGGCGGACGCGACGTTGGCCATTAGCTTTCGCCATTCGGCCACGGTGTTGTGGCTTTCGGGCGCGACGACTTTCTCCAGACCAAATGGCTCATCGCCTGCGACCAATTTTGTTGGCGCGCACGTCAGAAACGATAAGGCCATCAATACCGATGCTATTTTGCGCAAGGCAATATCCCGTGCCCACTGGATCATCATCATAGCAGAAGCCGGTTTGAACGACGACCCTCTACTGACGATGTCCGCTTTGGGTCACTAGCGGACATTTGCAGCGCAAAACGTTATGTCCGCTTTACCCTGAATAGCGACCGCAAAAGCAGACATGCCGCAAATGGTCGAACTTGATCGTCCACGAATGCGCAGCGGTCGGATGCGCGAGCACCCGACCGCCGGTTGAGGCCAAGCACCACTGGGAGGCGACCGGCTCTCAACGTAACGTTTGTTCCCGTCTCAGGACATCACCAGTAACCGCCGTACGGACCGCTGCAGACGTTCACCCAGCCCCAATCAGGCCTCCACTGGACACAATCGTCGTAACCGTAGCCGCCGTAGTAGGGCCACCCGGCGGCCAGTGCGACGCCGGCGCCGACACCCCACCACGGCCACCAGCGACCACCGCGCCAGCCGGCCCATCTGCCGCCTGCCCATCTGCCTGCCCAGACTCCTCTTCCGGCCCAAGCGCCTCTGCCCGCCCAAGCAACCCTGCCTGGACCAGCGAACCTGGCCGGACCAGCGAATCTCGCAGGGCCAGCAAAGCGAGCACCACTCCACCCCATGCGGGCACCGCTCCACCCGCCCATGCGGGCGCCACTAAATCCACCCATGCGGACACCGCCTCCGGCCCAGCGCGCGTCGGCAGAGGTTGAAAAAGCGGAGACGGCGATAACGATTGCACAGAAAGTTGTTGCGATTTTTAGCATAGCACTCCTCCCAAATTGCTTTTGTTAGAGTCGTGCATCGGGACACGTGGTGAAATTAAAGCTTTCGCGAACACGTAAAAAATTGGACCTTGGCCCAATAAATATAAAATTTGACACAGCAGGTAGTCAGGTGGAGTAATTTTACGCGCGTTTTATTTTCGTTGAGCGAATACCGAGCGAAGCACGCGACGTTCGAAAAAGAGCTCCTTGTTGCGGCAGCTGACATGTCCGCTTTGGATCATTAGCAGACATATGCGCTTGCGCTGCAAAAAGCGATGTCCGCTTTACCCCCAATAGCGACCGCAAAAGCAGACATGCCGCAAATAGCCGTGTCCGCTTTCCCCCCAACAGCAGACATGTGCAATGCAACTAGCAATGTCGGCTATGGGCCATAAGCGGACATGACTAACAGAAAGACCGCCTCGCGGCGGTCTCTCTATTTCAATCTCGTATTTCGATCCGGACAATCCATGGAATCGGGAGCGCAAGACATGATCTCGTTATCCGATCGCCAGCTTGATGTTGTGATGACCGCTGCGGCTGTCCTCTGCCGATCTGCCCAGGGTCTGCCCAAGCCGAGTTGCTGGGCAGATTGCGCTTGATAAAATTGAGGAAAGTTCCCAATTATCAATGAACATCTTGGCGCGCCGGAAGGGATTCGAACCCCTGACCCCCAGATTCGAAGTCTGGTGCTCTATCCAGCTGAGCTACCGGCGCCTTGGGAGAACGGTAGCGCGCCGCCCTAAGGCAGCCGGCCGCCGCATCAACACTGTATTTGCTCCGCCGCAGTTTGTCCCGTCAAGCGGCCGAGAACGGTGGCCGTCAAAAGACCGTTGCCGGACAGATAACCCGCCGCGGTCGAGCCCGACACGCCGGCGGCCGCGCCGCCCGCTGCAAACAGGTTGGGAAAGCTTCCTCCGTCCTTGCGCCTGACGCGGCCTTTAGAATCGATCGCGAGCCCGCCCTGGGTGTGAAACAGCGCGCCGGTTACTTTGACTGCATGGAACGGCGGCTTGCACGCCTGTTCGGCCCTAAAGGGGCGCCCATAGCGATCCTGCCCGTTGGCCAATTTTAGATTCTCGACCTCATTCCATTCCGCTGCGAAGGCCGCAAAGGGCGTACGCATGTCGCCCACAAGCCCTTCAATCGTATTCGCGGTAAGAATCGCGCCCGCGCGTTCAGCATTTTGAAAATCATCGAACTGTCGCGCCACCGCGGCAATGCGCGCATCGAACACGGTCCATGCAAACCCACCCGGTTGCCGCAGAACTTCCGCTGCCTGTTCCGAGTAGCCGCGCGTCTCGTCGCAAAAGCGCCGGCCTTCGCCGTTGACCTGAATGCCACCCTGCATGATCGTTGCCCAGGTGATCAGGATGTTGTGCGGTGTCGCGACTGATCCGTGACCTTGGTAGGCGCCAAGGTGAGAGAGTTGCGCGCCGAGCGCGTCGCCCCAGATAACGGCATCGCCTTGGTTGCCCGGATGGCCGAAATAGAGCGCCCCCGCCATATCCGGAATGTAGCGGCCGACGAGCTCCGGATTTCCACCAAAGCCGTTGCAGGCGAGGACCATGGCCTTGCAGCCGATGCGCTCGGACGTGCCGTCGCGATGAACGACCTCCACGCCGCGAATGCGACTTTCGGAATCCGCAAAAAGACGCTGGGCCGTACTTTTCGCAAGGATGACGATGTCGTTTGCTTCCGCGGCATTGCGCAGCCGGTCGATCAGCTCGCGACCGGTCCGGCTCGGCAGGCCATGCATGCGCATGGCCGAATGACCCGGATAATTGAAGTTATCGACCACCTCGAAAGGCAGGCCGTAGCGATCCGATAGCCACTCGACCAACGGGCCCGCGCGCGCCGCCACGACGTCGACGACGGAACGATCGCCCTCACCCTTTGCCTTGCGTTGGATATCGGCCGCGAACACCGCAGGGCTATCAGCGATTCCCTTCTCGCGCTGGAAACGCGTACCGGCAGCCGGGATGAGGCCCGCTGAAAGTGCCGTGGAGCCGGATGGCACGTCGTCCCGCTCGATGACCACGGCGTCGATGCCGCCTTCCTTCGCCGCCAGCGCTGCGCACAGCCCTGCAGCCCCAGCGCCGACAATGATGAGCGGCACCTGGTTGTCGAATTTCTCGCCGTCAACCGCGACGACCGCGCTCATAATGTGTCGATAGGACCAATTCAGCACAGGCCGCAAGTGGCACCGGCAGCTCTGTCGTCATGCAGTCGCTTTGGACAATGGCATCGTGAAAAAAAACGTGGCTCCCCCGCCCGGGCGATTTTCGGCCCATATCTTGCCGCCGTAAGTTTCCACGATTGTCCGGGCTATCGAGAGGCCGAGCCCTGTGCCTTGCCCCTTCGTCGTGTAAAAGGCGTCGAAGATCTCGTTGAGCTTGTTCGGCGGGACACCAGTTCCTGAATCCGCCACCGAAACGCGAACTGCGGAGCCGTCGACCAATGCGGTGCTGATCAACATCTTGGCTTCCCCCGGCCTGCAATCATGCATGGCGTCGAGCCCGTTCATGGCGAGATTCATAAGCACCTGCTGCACCTGAATACGATCGCCTCGGACGGGCAGCGGAAACCCCGTATTCATGGCCGTTAGGTCGATTCCCTTTTTCCGGGCCTCCGGGCGGACAATCTGCACCGTATCGTCCACAACATCGGTCAAATCGAATTCCTGCAGTTCGCTCTGGTTTCGCTTCTTCAACAGGCTGCGGAGATGCGCGATGATTTTTGCCGCGCGCTGATCGTCCCGAAGGATATTACCGAGGATATCGTGAGCGCGTGCGACGTTCGGCGGGTCGGCCTGAAGATAGAGCAGCGCAGCCTCCGCGTAGCTCTGGATGGCACCCAAAGGCTGGTTGAGTTCGTGCGCCACGGACGCCGACAGCGCTCCCGCAACCGCCGTGCGGTTCAGGTGGATGACCTCCATCAGCCGCTCACGCAATTCGAGCTCTGCATTTCGGCGGCGGCGGCGCTCGAAAAACAATCCCGTGATGACCGCGGCCTGCAGGATTACGGTCGCGACAATAGCAATGATCTCCCAGCGATACCGTTCCCACACATTGAATTCACGATAGTGGACTTCCGACCCGGCCGGAATTCGTGCGCTGCCAATGTTCCACCGCGTCAACTGCCGCGCGTCGACGTGGTATGCCTGCCGGGGCTTGTTGTCGCGCTGAATCGTTTCGGGCGGTTTGCCTGCCAGAATCTGCAAGGCCACATCGGCGGCGGCGATGCCGTGATCCTCCCAACTGTCCATGTATCCGCCCACGATGCCCTCACCCAGATTGGTGCTGATCGGCGAATACACGGGCGCCGACGAAGCCCGCGCCACATCAGCGGCGACTTTGGGCGAAGAGTACGTCTGGTCCGAACCATCAACGAAGAAGAATGACATGATGACAATCGTGTTTTTCGGTAACTGTGAGACCTCCTTCAAAGTGTCCTCGTAGGACCGGCCAACGATGTATTTTGTATCGTAGCGTTCGCTATATGGCTGCAATTCCCGGCGCACGTCATTCAGCCATCGCTGGTCGTACGCACCCGCACCGCCCACGACGACAAGATGCCGCGCGGCCGGCTGCAACTGTTGCGCAAGCTCCAGAGTTTTTGAAAAATTGTATTCCGCGTTGACCCAGAAGACGTTGTCCAAGCCACTTTCCTTGGCGTCGAGCGACGGCACACTGACAAGAATGAGCGGCACGTGAGATGCAACCGCCTCGCGGTTCTTGACCATGAACGGCGCTGCGGCTCGCCCTAAAGTTACCAGCAAGTCGGGGGGCGCTTCGGCGTATTTTCCGGAAAGATATTGCACCGTGCGATCGATGTGCGCCTGGCTCGGCAGCCGGACCAGCTCCATGTAGTCGACGAAGATCTCAAACTGCTCGTTCGTCGTCTCACTGAGCCGCTTTTTGAAGGCGTCGATGGTGCGGACGGCAGCGGGGAGCGCCGGTGAAAGGCTCTCCAGAAAATAAATGCGGCGGCGCTGATCGGCGGCGCTTGCCTGGCCGATCAGGCAAAGCGATGCGATGACCGCAGCAATATGCGCTCGTACTGAACACCCCCGACAACTATCCGTCATTGCAAATGCTGCGGATGAGACCAGCCCCACCGCCGCTATTCTAGTTTCGTTGTGTGTCTGCTGAATTGGACCATAGGCCAACACGCGCAAGTGGCTGCACGACGGCAATGCCTCAGGCAAGGATGATCGGAACCCCTGTTACTTCTCTATCGGGGCGCTGATTCAAGCTGACGCTTGAGCGTCGCGATTAATTCTGAAATCCGCCGGTCGCCGGGATCGATCTGCGCCAAACGTTCGGCATAGGCCAAAGCTGCTGCAATATCTCCGTTATCGCGATTAAACGTGACAAGCGCCAGCAATGAGTCGCGGTCCGCAGGATGCTTGTCCACGTTCTCTTTAAGAACCGCGATCGAGTCGCCTACACGTCCTGCCGAGTGGAGACCAACGGCATAGACATAGGCATACCGTGCATTGCTCGGATCAAGTTCGGCAGCGCGGCGAAGTTCAGCAAGTGAGTCATCGGTTCGTTTGAGGCGATTGAGGGTCAGACCGAGGGCGTAGTGCAGCCCGGCATCCTGAGGTGAACTGGCGATAGCCAACCGAAGGGTGTTTTCTCCATCTCCGTCGCGGTTTAGCTGCCGATACAGGTCCGCGAGATTGATTGCCGCCACGGTGTACTGAGGGCTTAGCCGGAGGACCGCCTTATATTCCGCCTCCGCCTCGTTGGTGAGACCCCGTCGCGCATAGAAATTTGCAAGCGACGAACGGTCCTCCGGGCGGTCGGCATTGAGCCGGACTGCCGCAACAAACTCAGCCGCGGCCCGCTCGAAGCGTTCACGATCAGCCTGCGGCTGGCGTTCCGTCGGGACTGCGGCAAGCAGACTGGCCGCTCGAGTGCGAACGCCGAGCACCGGATCGGACAGGAGCGGCGCGGCCAAGGGCCAGACTTGCGTAGCAGGCACGGCTGCAAGCATGTCCATGGCAGCGATCCGGACCATCGGGTCGGAATCGGCGAGGCCCCGGCGCGCCAGGTCGGCATTCGCGGGCGAGATGTAAGGTGCAAGCTCGACGAGCGCGGCCGCGCGCGCGACGTTGGGCGCATTCGGGTCGCCGGCGACGGAAGCAAGAAGTTGACCGGCATCGGCACGATTGGCCGAAGCGGCCGCGAAGGCATCTGCGTAAGTCTGAAACCCCTTGCGAGCCGGTCCGAACCAGCGGTCGACGGCATCCGCAGCCCATTGCGCCGTCTTATCGGAGTGGCAATCGTTGCAGGCGTTTGGCGTGCCGTACTTCACGGACAAATCCGGCCGCGGAACCCGCAGGCTGTGATCGTGGCGGGAGTCGACCACCATGTATGTGCGCGCCGGCATGTGGCACGAAACGCAATTGGGCGCGGCATTCGCTTGCCGATGACGGCTGTGCTTTGCACCGTCGTAGACTTCGGTCGCGTGGCACTGGAGACAGACGCCATCCCCCGCAATTCTCTGCTTACCGCTGTGAGGGTCGTGGCAATTGCTGCAGGTCACGCCTGCCGCAAACATCTTGCTCTGCTTGAACGGAACATAGTTATAGGCTTCGGCGACGTCCCGCATTTGCCCGTCGGGCCAATAGACATCTCTCGCAAGCGGCGCGGCAATCGCGTGCGTGTCCTGAAGCCAGCGCCCCGGCACCCATTTCTCGGATATCTCGCTACGGCGCGCATGGCAGCGGCCGCAGGTTTCAACTTCTGTCCGTATGACATTGACTGGAAGATTGCGGCGCACATTCCCGCTGGACGGATCGTGCGTCCATATGACCCCTTCCCGCTCGTCCAGGCGAGCGAGCAAGCCTTTGCTGCGATCCTCTTGTCGGCCGAACGGCCACCAGCTCTGCTGCGCGCGGGCCCAGGCAACGTGATTGGACCCTTGTCCGTGGCAAGCTTCGCAGCCCACGCTGATTTCAGACCACGTCGTTGCATAGCGGTCGCGCTCGGCGTCGTAGTTCTTGCGTAAGCCGGTCGAATGACACTCGGCGCACATGAAGTTCCAATTCTGATTGAGCTTGGTCCAATGCAGAACGTCGTCGTGGCCGATTTTTTCATCGGGATAGAGATGGAACCACCGTTGCCCGCCCTTTTCCTTGGGACGCGCATCCCAGGCGATTGCGAGAGCCTGCACGCGTCCGTCCGGAAATTCGATCAGATATTGCTGCAGCGGATCGATACCGAAGGTGTATTTTATCTGGAATGTCGCGAGTTTTCCGTCCGGCCCATCCGTCTCAACCAGATACTTGCCGTCGCCGCGGAAGAAGCGTGAACGCACGCCGTTATAATCGAAAGTCGCGCCGGTGAAGTCGCCGAGCACTGATTTCTCGGTCGCATGATCCATGGCGTGCTTGTGCTGAGAATTGCTCCAAGATGCGGCCTGCGCCTGGTGACACCCCGAGCACGTTTCACTTCCGATGAACTCCGCCGCTGGTTGCACCGCCTGTTGAGAACTCTGCAGCAGTGGCCATTTGGGCGCGAATAGACCGAACGTCAGAACGACAACAAACGCTGCGGCAAGGCTCGTCGCCGCAATCCGAATCATTGAGGCAAAACGCTTTTGGGATTGGTCAAAGGGCCGTTCGTCCGTCGGTGGGCTTGCCTTTGATGGCTTGTATCGCTTGGCCACGCCACGACTCCGAGGCCATCAGACCTTCATTGCTTGGGAAGCGTCAGGACGTCCTTCGCCATCTGAAGACAGGTCAACAGCTCGACGTAACTTTGCGAGCCAACCATGTCGGTGACCATGCGTGTGCAGCGGGTCCTGCTATCCTGTCCAAACTGTTTCCATTGCTTGACGAGCGTCTTCCGGGCGTTCTGCTCGTCCGTCAGGCAGGCCTTGTTGCCGCCTCCTCCTGGATAGGCCGCAACGTCGGTACGACAGCTCTTGGTGAAATCCAGCTTTGGCACATCGTCTGCAAATGCAAAATTCGAGAGCAGACCCAAGAATACTGTAACGACCAACGCGCCGGCTGTTCTCATGCTGAGCCCCCGAAAGAAGTGTCACTGCTTGCGGCAACAATCTCGCACAGCATACATCATTCTGTCAGATCGCGGGTCGCAATTTCAGCGCTGAAACGCCCGCATTTACACTGGCCCCGACCGAGCCCTCGACCGAAACGGGCTGCAGAGCGACCGTTCGGTTGGAGCCGCCGATCAGAACATTGGCGCCAACGCCGGCAATGAAGGCGGCGTCGGCGGATGCGCCGACATATTCCCCTGCAAGGGCCCCGGCCGGTACTCCGTCGGTCGGTGCGAGAACTGCCCAACTGAGAACACCACCGGCTGTGACACCGAGGCTGACTCCGACCGTATTGAGTGCGCCGTCATAGCCCTGCGGCGGCCCACCGGCGCCCGGAACGTAACGGCACTCCATGGACTGATGCCCGACGATGATGAACCCAATGCTCGGATTGAGTTTGCAGGTCAGCATGCCGGCCTGCGTCCAGGGCTTTCCCGATTGGGCCGATGCTGGGGCGACAACGATCGCGAGCACGAGCATGGCAAGCAAGTTTCGAACGGTATGCATCAGAGCACCTTTTGTGATGAGCCAGTTATCAAGGGTTCTTCGACATTCGTTCCGACGGCGTGCGAGTCAGAACGACAAACCAGAGCGCTGACCGGAAGAGATGCGGGCGCCCATTGCTGCGCGCCCGCATTACGCAAGCATCCAAGCTACTGGCTCGGGTGCGTCGGTGCCTTCTTGAGCTGTTCCATGACCTGATCGAGGTTGTAGCTCGCCGGATCCTGAAGGGGGGGAAACGCCTTGTAGGATTCCAGCTCCGTGAGCCACAGCGCCTGGCCGATGGGCAACAGATTCCAGTCGTAGATGTAACCCGTGACCGGCCCGGCGAGCGCGCCGCTGAACCAGAAATTCGCCTTTTTCTCCGTGCCCCACGACGTCTCGAATGGATCGCGCTTGAGGTTTACGACGCCGGCTGCGAACTGAGTCTGAACTCCCGGCAAGAGGAAACCCGTCGCGTTTTCGGGCGCGATCGCGAAATACATCTTCCAGTTCTTGTAGCGCACCGCCGACGGATGCGCGCTGGAATAGTAGAAGAAGGTATCGCGCGCCGACTTTTCCGAACGTCCGGAAAGGTACTCGATCTGATTCACGCCATCGAGCTTGGTCTTGACGATGCCTGGGTAGCTGCCGGTCATGATGCGCCTGTTCAGCCCATCGCCCTTGTCTCCGCCGGCGATTTCGACCAGCGTGGGCAGCCAGTCGAGCGACGCGAAGATATCGTTCTTGACGGTCCCGGGCCTGATAACGCCCGGCCAGCGCATGACCGCCGGAGCGCGCATGCCGCCTTCCCAGGTGTTCATCTTTGAGCCCTTGAACGGGGTGGTGCCGCCGTCCGGGAAGGTGAAGGTCTCGGCGCCGTTGTCCGTCGTGAACACGACGATCGTGTTGTTGGTCTGGCCCATTTGCTCGATTTTCTGAAGGACGAGGCCGATATTGTCGTCCATCTGCTTCATTCCGGCTTCGTTGACACCCCAGTCCTTGCCGCCGGGCTCGCCCACCATGGCCATGTATTTGTCCGACAGCACGGTGGTGACGTGCATGCGGGCCGGGTTGTACCAGACGAAGAACGGCTTGTTGGTGCGGCGCGGATCGTTGCGGTCAAGGAAGTCGATGACCTTGGCTGAAATCTCCTCGTCGACCGTTTTCGACCGCTCCAGAGTCAGCGGACCCTCGTCCTTGCATGTCATGTTCTTGGAGCTGCCGTCGGATTTGCACGCGAGCACAGGACGCGGCGGGGTCAGACAGATGGTCGTTTTTGGATCCACCGCGCCGGGGACCTCGGGCACGCCGGGAATCGGCGTGTTCCGGCACGGCGGTGCAACGGTCTGCTGGGTCGGGGTCTTGTTGATGTCGGGGAAGCTCACGCCCTGCATCGCATCCAGGTGATATAAATAGCCCCAGAATTCCTGGAAGCCGTGTGCGGTCGGCAGGGCATCGGTATGGTCGCCCAAATGGTTCTTGCCGAACTCGCCGGTATTGTATCCGAGGTCGAGCAGGAACTTGGCGAGCGCCGGAGTGCCGGGCCGCAGATAAGACGGGCTGCCGGGGAGTTGCGGCGGGATCAGGCCGGTGCGCAGCGGATTCATGCCGGTGAAGAAGGCATTGCGGCCGGCCGTGCAGCTCTGCTCGGCGTAATATGTCATGAAGATCGCACCTTCGTTGCCGATGCGATCGATGTTGGGAGTTTCCCCGACCATCAGGCCGCGGTGGTAGATGCTCGGCTGCATCCAGCCGATGTCGTCACCCATGATGAAGAGGATGTTTGGTTTCTGCTGCTGTTGTGCACCTGCCGGTGCGCTCGCGACTATTGCGGCAACCGCAAATAGACCGAGCCATAACTTTCGGGTGATCTTCATGGTCAGGATCTCCAACGCAAAGCACGCGCCTTGCATTAACGCGATGCCGGTGGCTCTATCGTCACACCGATCTTGACCGGGTTAAACTGCCCAAAGGGGAAGGGTCCGGGTCCCGCGGTCCAAATTTGCGACGAGCACTAAGCGGAAATGCCCGCTTTGGGTCATAAGCGGACATTATGATCGGTCCGGATGATGTCCGCCCTTCCCCCGAAAGCGGCCATCACCAACTAACAATTACCACCCAGCTAGAACGGACGTTATGCGGATGGAAATTGCGCCGTCGAAAAATGCGATTTCTCCCATAGACCTTTTGCAATCTCCAGTGCATTGATCTGTAGGTCTTCCCACCAGGTCTTTTCGTTGCCAACTTGGTGCAGTTGTCGATGATGACCTCGGCATAGCGGCACAGTGAACTCGTCACTTACCTTAAGCCCGAGCGCCCGCGGTTGCGCAAACCGAAGATGATGCGGATCGCACGGTTGTCGCCCGCAGACCAGACACGGTTGCGAAGCCACGAATTTCAGGTGTGCCTTGTCTCGCAATCGTTTGGGTTCGGCGATCGCGAGCTGGCTTTTGTCGATTTTCGTCGGAGCCAACGCGGCCGCGGTGGGCGCTAAAACTGGGGCCGCTGTAGCATGTTCTTCGGTTTTTGCCTGATCGCGCCGAAGGAGTTCAGTCATGGAGCCCAAGTGTCGGCGCCCATAGTAATGCGACGGCCGAGGAATTGGTGTGGTGTCGTCGGGGTGTAAACCGACACGCGGCTGTGATGGTGAATTTGCAGTGGCCGGCTGCAGTGTGGGTGAGTGTTCGAGCATGCCCTTCTTGTCCTTCCGATAGAGCTCAAGCCCGAATGATTTGCCAAAGGTGGCCAAGGCACGCTTGGTGGCATCGGTCTCCGCCGCCTTAAATGCGGTATCGTGAACCTCACCGGGCGAGTTAGCACGACCTTCGCCGGAGCCATGGCCCTCGCGAATAATAATCGCCCCGTCGGCGTGCACGGTGATGCGCACCTTCGCGACATACACGGCGAGGAATGACCCCCGGTTTTCACGTGCCAGGACGCAACGGGTGTCCACGGTTTCCCGGTTCCAGCCATCAAAGCCAAAAATCCGGTTGGCTTCCGAGATCGCGTACCAGCCTTCGATATAGGAGAGCTCGCGCCTATTCACTTCGCGCGTGCGGACGTGACGGCTGCTGAGGCCACGCCTCAGCGCCTGCAGCTGTTTTGCTGAGAAGCCCATCACCGTGTCCTCACGCTCAACACCGGCTCCGGATTGGAGAGGGTGACGCCGGTGATTTCGCTGCCCTGTTTGAGCTCGCTGAGGAGCTCCAGGCGCTTGAGCCTGGGAGCCACCGGCTGCCAATAGATGCCGGGCACTGCCTTCTCGTCGATAACGAGCAATGAGGGCATCCCCGGCCGGATGCTGACGGTAAAGTCAGGCGCGGTGATCTTTTTGATGTCGAGTTCGATCATCACATCTTTGGCGATCTGCCGGCGCTTGGCGGCACAATCTTGCAACCGATCGAGACGGTCCTGCATCTCCGCGATACGGCCCTTGAGCCCTGTTGCCAGAGCTTCATCGGCCAGCGCCGCGCGCACGATGGCTCCGACAATCTCGTGGACGTCGGTCAGGCCCTCGACCGTGTCGGCGAGGGTCTGTTCATCGATTTGGGGATCTTCCGCCCGGATCCGATCGCGGATCGTGCGGTAAGCGATAGCGGCGAATTCGAGACTCATGACGCAACTCCCACGAGTGGGTGCTTGGGAACGACCAGCGGGGCCGTCCGACACCCGATGTGGCGTTGGGCGGGCCCATTCGGTTTGAGCAAATGGGCTACTAATTGCGAGGCTCGATACCGCGCAGCAACTGGGAATGTTTATGCGAGGGCCTGCTCAATCACAGCCGCCCTCCGCATGCGTTGGCACGTCCGCAGCTTTCATCATCAAAGACAATGCTCAGGTCCATGCAGCCCAACTCGTTGGCGCCTTTCGCTTGCGGATGATGCGTGATTGCTCCGAAATCCTAACCCACTCGGGCAAATGCCGATGCCGTGCCGCCCACGCCAGCATGGCGCATGAGATGGCGAGATCGTCGTGCTGCCCTGGCGGGCAGGTGTAGATTAGTCCACTTTCCCGCATCTCGGTCTCTAGGGCCATGAGCTGCTCATAAGCGCGGCGGCTCATCGGGCTATCAACAATCCGGACCTGATGGGATTGCCATTCGGCGCGCAACAATTCGAGCAGGTAAGTCCGGCCTACGTTATAGACTAGCATCGCGCTATGTTTGACTGGCCACCGCTCACACTCCATGCCGTCGCCGTGGCGCCCGATCCGAATTCCAATCACGCGCGCACCAAACATCTCGAACAGCACTTCGGCGTAGGTATCGTCCCGGCTCAGATCAGCGACAATCAGAGCATTGGAATAGTAGCGGCGATCAATCGTCGCGAGCGCGCTCGCACACGCACTTCCATAGAGTCCTTGCGGCAGCTCTCGAGCTCTCTAATTCCGAGCAGCCGCGGCTCGAATGGACCGTTTCCGCCGATCACAGCGGTCGAACGATCCTGACTGCGCCCCACATCATGCGCGATGATGAGGGGTCTGAAACAGGGCCAAGTACTGACATCATCCCGATTGAATATCATTGGTATTCTCCCATTGGTTTGACGCTTTTGAACGGATTGGCAGTGGGCACGGCTGGCTCCGGAACGGGCGGCGCAAAGGCCGGCCCAGGCGGCACGACAGGCACATGGATTTGGGTCGCGCGCTCGAACCATTCCCAGATGAACGGACTTGCGTGGCCGCCTATGGGAATACCGAGGTATTCGCGCTTGAAATCATCATCACCCAGCGCACGCCGCTCTTGCTCCAGGAACTCCGCCGAAAACGTCTCGATCTTATCGGCGGTGGCTTTCAATCGGATCCACGATTGCTCATCGCCCGCCCACGCCGTCCAGAATGGATCGGTGCGGCTCCACGCCGTCGACAGCATGGCAAACCGCGCTTGCGGGCGGCGGGCCCGCATCGGGCGCAAAGCGGCAATAAGATCATTGGGCAGCCGGGCCGCTTCGTCGGCGACGATCCAGCCATCCACCGTCAGTCCGCGGATCGAATCATCGCTGCTCGGCAGCGCCAAAACGCGTGATCCGTTCTTTAGCTCTAACGCAAAGACGTTGTCGCTTTCGAGCTCGGCGCCGGCCTTGATGAGGCTCTCGCGCACGCGCCGCACAGCTTCCGCACTTTGCCGTTGCGCCGGGCACCCAATCACAGACAACGATCCGGGAGTAAAAACCATAAAATGCGCGATGGCCCACGCCGCGGTGGAGGTTTTGCCTACCTGACGCGCCGTCAGCGCAAGAATGGAGGCCCCGCGTGGGGCGCGCAGAAAGGTTTCCTGCCAGGGAGCAGGCGTCACGTTCAAAATTTCACGCACCCACAGCGCCGGATCGATGCGATGAGCGATCTCACGATGTACATTCATGATCTTCCTCCAACAAGGCTTGCGCGATTTGCGCTTTGAGTTGCGGTTGATGGTCGAACTTTTGAATGAGCCGTTCGGCGATCTCGGTCGCCCCAACATTGACGTTGGTTTGCACGGCAACATTCACCTGCGTCCCAGCGGGTTGGAGGTGCCCCGCCAGTCTGGCAAGACTGTCTAACGTTTGACGGATCGAGTTGAGCCCCGAGATCGCAACATTGAGCGACCCTTCCTGCTGGGCCTGTTCAACGATTTGATCGATGCGGGTGCGCAGCTCGAAATAGCCGCTGCTCAATGTTTCTTTCGATGGCAACAGTGCAACGGCGGCGCTGCCACGTGCCGCGTCTTTCATAATTTGATTGGAAGACGCGAGCTTGAGGCAATTTGTTTTGTGTCGATGCAAGCTCGACGGGTTCAAATCGTAGTCGCGCGCGACCTGCGCCACCGGCTCGCCGCTAGCGAGGCGGCGATCGATCTCAGGGCGCTTGACGTTCTGGCAACTGGTACAAGATCTAGCCATGCCCCCCAAATAGGGCGTTAGGGTTAATGGTTTCTTAAAGAGTTCGTGGATGACACTTTTTGGGTTTGATTCGCGGCCAGAACCGAAAAATCCCGCTAATTCAGCCTCAGCCAAACGCCTTACCGATTGGCTCTATCAACTGAAGTCCGCAGTAAAACAGCGGTTGTTCGAGTAAATCTGCGGGCTTCAAGTGGTTTTTTGGACGGCTTAGCGCTACTCGAAAAATTCCGATATCAACCCCTCGCCCTTCGGAACGTGCGGCGGCACGGGCAACCGGAGAATCTATCTCAGTGCGGGACAGCTCTCTTGATCGCTTCGATCAACTGATGAGCTGGAAAAGGCTTATGCAAAAATGTCACGCAGCCGGCCTCGAGGGCCTGGCAACGGACGGCTTCGTCATCAAGCGCCGTCATGAAGATGACCGGAAGTTCTGGATGGGACACCTTCAGCTGCCGCCGCAATTCAATGCCGGACACGCCGCCCAGATGAATATCTACGAGAAGGCAATCCGCTCGCGTTGCCTCTCCGCTGCCAAGGAATTCCTCAGCTGATGGGAACTTCATTGTCGTAAAGCCGTGGGCATCCAGCAGGTTCTCAGCGGCATTGAGCATGCTCTGGTCGTCATCGACGACGGCGACAACCTTTTTTTGCGTGTGCATAGACCCAGAGTCCGCCGCCCTGCCAAGCTGGTACGGAAAAGCCTCTTTCGCATGCACTATGACAGAAACGTCACAGAATAAGATCTGCCCCTTTGGGAAGGGTGTCGCTTCGCAGTCTGCATTTTTATGCGCTGAAATGATTACTTCACGCGGTTCTCTGGCAACAAGTCGAGCCGTTCGGCAATCACCGCGAGTTCTGCAAGCGAACGAACGCGCAGCTTCTGCACCACCTGGTGCCGATGCAGCTTGACCGTTCGGTCGGATATGCTCAGTTCATGTGCTATCTGCTTATGAGGTTTGCCCTGAACCAGCAGAGCAAAAACTTCTCGCTCGCGCGGTGTAAGCTCTTCATAAAGTAAGCGAAGGGCCGATAACTTGTCGTCCTCGGCCGCGATTACCGCATGACGTGCGAGAGCGCGCTCGACGGTCTCCAGCAGCTTTTCTCTTGTCACGGGCTTGGTCAGAAAATCTTCCGCGCCAGCCTTTATGGTTGTGACGGTTGTCGGGATATCGCCATGCCCGCTGATAAACACAACAGGGAGCCGGCATCCCAGGTTGGAGAGTTGCTCCTGGAGTTGTGGCCCGTTCAACCCGGCCATTTGCACGTCGAGCAAGATGCAGGCAGGTCCGCTAGTCAGCGATGTATCGAGCAGTTCCTTCGCAGTTTCATAGAGCGAGACTCTGTATCCGCACGCACCCAGCAATTCTCCCATTGCCGACCGAAAGGATGCATCGTCGTCGACGATGTGAATGGCAGCAGAAGGCCTGTTCATGCGGGCACGCGCCCCGTTTTGCCGGCAGAGAATCTGCACTTCGGACCATTGTTCCGAAAACCGGGTTCCGGCCAATTGCCCCTAAGGGAAATAGCCTCGGCCGGCCATTCGGCCCAGGATCCTATTTAAAGGCTGACTTGTCCGGAGCCGTTATGCGAAATTCACTCGTAACTACAATCATTTGCAGCGCACTTTTTCTGTCGCTCACCGGCATGGCCCGCGCGCAGAATCCTCCCTGGTGCGCCATCATGGACAGTGACGGTACGACGCAATGTAATTTCGACACCCAGCAGCAATGTTTGCAAACGATCAGCGGTGTTGGCGGCGAATGCATCCGCAATCCTGCCGGAAACGCACCTAACGACGGACAACGAGCACCACTTTTTGGGCCACTTTTTGCGCCGTCTTCGGAAAATGCGCAGGGGCTGCAGCCGCTCCAGTCGCAAGATCCAGGACCGCCGCCGGGACTTGGTGCAATGCCGCCACCACCCAATAACTAGCGTCCAGCCTTAGGGGCTCACAATGTCGATCCTCCGCATCGCACTAGGATTTTCATTGCTGATTGTCATTCTTTCGCCGGCGGCCGCCCAGCAGCAAACGACGGTGGTCCCCGACAACCTCTTCACCCAGGCAGGCTTTGTCGTGAAGTACGCGACGACACCGGAAAAGGCGGCAATGCTCCGGTCGTTGCCGCCGGACAAACTCGTGACGCGACGAAAAGACGGGAAGCTTTACTACGTCTATGCCGACGCCGCCCGCTGCAATTGCGCCTACGTGGGCACGCCGGAAGCCTTTAGCCGATATCAGAACTGGGCAAATGTCGGCGGCAATGCCCCCAGCGGTCAGCCGTGGAATTCCATCCAGACCATCGATTCCGATGTCGGCGGCGCCTACATACCCGCGGACATCGGCAACAGCATGGAGAGCATTCTCCAGCCGGACTTTTAGGTCTTGCGCGACTCTCAGTGGCAGAGATCGACGCAATAAGTGCCGGACACCACGCAAGCGACGTACGATCCGAATGGGCAGAAGGGACGTCGCTGGATAAGGGGATCGCGCACCAGAACGTAGCCGCCGCTATAACCGCCCACGCCCGAGCGTCGATCCTTCACATACGAACGGGACGATCCGCATCGATCGCCGCATTGATCGGAGATCGGGATCGTTGCTGAAAGCCCATTCGCATTCAAAACCGAGATCGGCATCGAATGCGCTGCTGTCGCGGCAAAGTAAAGTACAATCGAAACAAGAATTGCTTTCATGGTGTCTCTCCTGACGATTTTACCCGACTTCCGGCCAAGTTTCATTTGGCTGCTGCCCCGGTCTGCAACAACGCGGCAAGCGCCTTCCATGTTTGGTTTTTCAAATCGACCAAGGGTGGATTCTTCAATTCGATGATCGTTTCAGCCTTCCGATCACAGCCAGAGACCTGGCGGGAGACCTTGACCTCACCGTCGGTAAAGTACCGGTCGCCCTCCCCATTCCGGCCCATGAAAGTCGGCCCAACGCCGGAGACCTCGTAGACCGCTTCAACGACTTTGGAATTTTTAAGGTCGTTCGTGAGCCCGTCGCGTTCCGCATCGATATCGGGTGCAATGTGATGCGTGACTTGTCCGGTGTAGCGGCTGAGTCCCACGTCGCGATCAAATGTTGCCGAGCCAAGCCACACCGGGCGATTTTCATCGCCCTGTTTCAAGACCTCCCAAAACCGGACGTGGTGGCGCCGGTCGGCGCTTTCGCCCACGGGTTTTTCAAACGCGAGATCCTGATGTCTGCCCTGGTAATAAAGCGTACTCACCGGCGCGTCTTTGTACGGCCGGCGCAGAACGACGCTGCCGACAATTTCGACACTCGAGCGAAACGTAATCGGATCGGCAGGATACCAGCCGGCCGCATGCATGGCACAGTGCACATCCTCGCGCGTTCCGACCAGCCCCACGTTGATCGGATCTCCCGGAATGCCCTGCGATGTCTGCGTCACCATCGTAAGCCCGGCGAGTCCCTTTTGATGCTCGTAGTGCGTCCATGCCCACGGCAGCACGACATAAGCAGTCATTCCATAGATGAAGATTGCTGCCCCCAGCGCAGCAAGCGCAATCCTCGCCTTCGACCGCCTGGAAGCGGCATCAGCTCGGTTTTGCAACCACTTCATATCCAATAGTTCACCACCCTGGCTCGACGGCGCAGAGCATCGTGTCAGGTCCCGACCGGTGCCAACGATATTCCTTCACAGCGCAGGGGCGCGATATTGCCCTTTGGGGAAGTATCGAATTCAGTCGCCGACCAACTGGGCCCAACTGTTGTAGACTTCGGCCAAGACCCTGACGTCAGTGACGGGGTGTGATTGCCAGGATGCGAATTGATCCCGCCAGAGCAGGTACCGAGCGTCTTCCACTTGCCAGCGGAGGCATGAGCCGGCTGGCCTACAAGCACGCGCGTGCCGCCGGGATCGACCTCGAAGTCCAGTTGCATAAGGCGGGCCTCACGCGCGCGCAGATCGAGAATCAACGCGCACCAATCAAGGTGCGTGACCAGATCAAATTCTTGAATCTCGTTGCCTCAGCCATGGATGATGACTTTCTCGGATTTCACCTGGCGCAGGAATGCGACCTTCGTGAAATCGGTCTACTCTATTACGTACTCGCATCATCGGAAGTGTTGATCGACGCCCTGCAACGGGGGGTGCGTTACAGCACCATCGTAAACGAAGGTGTGTCGCAAACGTGCATCGATGGGAAAAGTATCGGGCTTTCATTTGACTACGTTGGCGTGAGCCGCCATCCGGATCGCCACCAGATCGAGTTCTGGATCACCGCCCTGATACGCACCTGCCGTCAGCTGACGGGATTTCGTGTTGTCCCCGAGCGTATTCGCCTGGTCCACCACAGGACAACCAAGGCGGGCCTGACGGAAATCTTCGGCGACAATATCGAGTTCGGAGCGTCGGTCGACGATGTTGTATTCCCAGCAAGCATCAGGAACTCCCGTGTCGTCAGTGCTGACCCGTACCTCAATAACCTGCTGACTTCATATTGCGAGGAAGCTCTCACTCATCGGAAAGGAAAGCGGGGTTCGTTCCAATCAGTTGTTGAAAATGCGATCGCGCCCCTGCTTCCTCACGGAAAGGCAACAGCAGCGGATGTTGCACGGCAGCTTGGACTGAGCCAACGAACGTTTGCGCGACGCCTGTCCTCGGAAGGACTTACGTTCTCCGAGTTGCTGGAAAAACTACGATCCGATCTTGCCAGCCGATACCTGGTAGAAGGTGACATGGGCGTCTCGGAAGTTGCCTGGCTGCTGGGCTATCGTGAAGTCGGCTCCTTTTCGCATGCCTTCCGGCGATGGACGGGCAAAACGCCTCGCGAAGTGTTGCGCTCGGAGCGATCGCGACAGCACTGAACAATCGTAGCTGGTTCAGATGCGATTGTTGGCCCCTGCGGACAAGCTTTTGGCATAAATTCACAAGACGTCAGCGGGCAACGTGCGTATCAGCTTCGCCTAGCGGCGGAATATCCGCACAAAAATCTTTCAAACATCGGGCCAGGCAGCTCCTCTCTCGGAGCGAGATCGAGGGGCGGCGCGGCCATGACCAATTTTACGGATGAATAAATGCCAGATTCGCAGAAGACCGTGGCCGTCGTCGACGACGACCCAGAAATGCGCGCGTCACTTGCAACTTTGTTGGACGCGCTTGGATATCGCGCGGAGACCTATGACTCGGCGGAGACCTTTCTCGTGTGCGCCGCGGCCTGCAAAGCGTGTTGTCTCGTCATCGATATCAATCTCGGCGACATCACTGGCGTGGAATTGGCCCATCAGTTGTGTGCGGATGGCCTGAAATGGCCGATTATTTTCATGAGCGGCCTCGACGACGCCGCGATCAGAATCCAAGCATCGGCGGTGGAGCCCATTGCATTCCTGCAAAAGCCATTTCGGGCAAATGATCTGATCGACGCGATCAAGAAGGCGATCCAGTAGGTCTCGGCATCGACATGTACGCGCGCTTGTACGGCGTCAGGTTCATCAACGGCCTTTTTCGGCCGTTCGACCATCTTGATGCCGTCATCGTCCGCTGGATGTGCGGGCATCGCTTTCGCGGGCAAGCCTGACCTCGCGCGAAGCTGCGAAAATGTCCGCTTTTGACCAAAAGCGGATTTGGCGCATATTGGCGGCAGTCTATTCGTTCCAGAGCTGACGAATAAATGGAGGGGCCACCAGTTGGTCATGGTGGACCGGCTGCGAAATCAGCCCATTTGCGCCGGCGAACTTGTTCAGGCCGTCGACAGCCTCCGGCGAAATATTTGCATCGTAGAACGGCGCATCACGCGCCACTAAGCCGCCAATCAGCGAAGCTTCCTCCGCCGGAAAAAGCTGGGTGCCCACTTTTGTGGCGAGGGAAGGATCTGCCTTGAGCGCCCTTTGAGTCTTTACTATTGCTCGCACCGCGGCAGCGGCGACCTGCGGCTGCTGGTTGATGAGCTGATCGGTCGTTGTCAGCGCCGCGAAATTATATAAGCGCGCTCCCGGCGGGCCATCGCCGCGCCGCAGATCGAGATGGATTTTTGCAACACCCAGCTTCTCGCCGATTGCGGCGCGCATGCCGTTGCCCCAATAAGCGTCGGCGCCTCGCTCGATCGCGTCGACGCCATCATGTCCGCGCCATAGTTCGTTTTTGCCGGTGGTCGGGCTTGGAACGATCTGAACCTTGTCCCGTTCGAGATCGATTCCCGCTTCAGCCAACATGTGCTTGAGAGCCATGTTAGGAAATGCCGTGGACGATGAAATCCGCAGCCCCCTGATCGCACTCATATCGCCGCGTCTGATGCTGAGGTCGGCGCGAACAGCCATGAACCAGTAGGAGTATTGAGCCAAGGCGCACAAGAGCCTGGCCCCCTTCCAGGCTGGGAATGCGCGGGTCGCGGCGTAGGCTGGACCGCCGAAAAAATGCAGCGATCCGTCGCGCAGACGTTCAGGCCCACTTCTCGCCCCGTACACCAGCTCGAGCTCGACATCGAGCCCTTCTCCCCTGAAGAAACCGAGCTCGACCGCGGCGGTCGCCACAAAGTATGACGGTGAATCCACGTCAGCGACCATCAACCGAAGCATTCGACACACGCCTCAAAAACACGAAGTGGAAGGATCACCATCACAATCACAGACTTCAGTTGGGCGTCGCGACGATCTTTTCGTAAGGCACGTCGCCTGACAGAATCCCGACATCCCGCGCGAACCGATTCATTCCTGCAACGAAGTCCTGTGAAATCGTGGTGTCGTAATAGGGAAGATCGCGCCCAATCAGTTCGGCGATTAACTCCGCCTCCGCCGGCGGAAAAAGCCTGCGTCCGATCTTTGTCGCAAGCGTAACGTCTTTTTTCAATGCGGCGTGGGCTCCGCCAATCGCCCGAACGGCAGCAGGCGCAGCTGTCGGCGAGCGCTCGATCACGCTGTCGCTCATCGCTATCGACGCCATGGTGTAGTTGAAACAGGGTTTCGGCCCATCGCCACGGCGCACATCGAGCACGACTGTTCCGACGCCACGGCGCACGGCCACCTCCGCCCCCATGCCGTTCGCCCAGAAGCCGTCGATCTTGCGATCCTCGAGTGCTCTGGCCGCCGTGAGACCGAAGTTGACGCTTTGACCCGTCGCGCCCGGAACCGGCGCGATCTTCACGCGATCCCGATCGAGATCGAAGCCGGCCTCGATGAGAAGCCGACGGAGCCCCATGTCGACCCAAGGTGCCGCTCCGATACTGCGGCCCTTGACCACCTCCAGGTCCCCTCGCCTGGCCTCCAGGTCCTTATGCATGACGAGAAACCAGTACATGCCCTGGGCCTGCGCGCAGAGCAACTTGACGCCCTCCCACTGCGGAAAAGCGGCGATCGCCGAATGAGCGGATCCGCCAACGAAGTCGACCGCGCCCGAGCGCAACGCGGCATAGGCCTTGTCGACCGGAAAAATCAGATCCAGCTCGACGTCGAGCCCCTCTTTTTTGAAGAATCCAAGCTCGATGGCGGCGATGGCCGGGAAATACGAGTTCGAAATCATGTCCGGCACGGCAAGCTTCATCACGCTAACCCGTCACTCACCTGATTCAGCGACCATCAAAACGATAGTGCGACACAGCTTCGCCTGCCTAACCCGCTACTTGCTGAGTTGCAGCGCCTTCGCTCTGACATCGCCATCGACAAATGCGTCGAGATCGACCGGCTTGGTGAGGTTGCCCGTTGTCACCAGCAGATCGCGCAGCCAGGCGAGCTTGTCCATCGGGATCGGCATGTCCGGATCGACGGCCGAATATTGCTTCACTTCATCGTAGGTGAAGGCGGGCAACGGATTGTCTGGTTTGGCAAGCGTGATCTCGCGCGTGAGCTCTATTGTCTGGTCACGGTTCGCAAGCGCATGACGAAACCCGGCCATCTCGGCCGCAAGGAAGCGCACGGCTTCGTCCTTGCGCGCGGCCAGCGTCTTTCCGGTCGAATAGATGCAGAAACGAACATAGTTCGGAACGGCCTCGATGGCATGAACAAGCATCTTCACGCCGGCCTTCTCGGCCGCCGGCGCAAACCCACTGGATGCGGCCGCCGCATCGACGATGCCGGCTGTCACTGCCTTGAAACGATCGGCGTCGCTACCCATGACCGTGAACTTCACGTCAGCTGCTGGCACATTGTTCTGCGCCAGGACCGCGCGCGCGACGAGATCAGGCAGCGCACCGGGCGCCGAGATAGCGAACGTCTTGCCCTTGAGATCGGCGGGGCTCTTGATGCCCGGCTTCGAGTAGATGGCGTAGGTCAAACCCGGCCAATAACACCCCATCAGCTTGATATCGGCACCGCGCGAGGCCGCAACCATCGGCGAGCCCGGATTTCCTTCGTAGCTGTCCAACTCCCCCGCGAGCAGCGCCTTCAGCGCCAGGGTGTCGCCCTTGAATTGCATGATCTCGATCTTCAGACCCTGCTTTTCCGCAAATCCGCCCTTGCTGCCCATGAATACAATGCCGGCGTCGCTCTTGGCTTCCACAATGCCGTGCCGCCACAGCTTCAGGTCCTCTGCGTTGGCGGGAGCGATGACCAGCCCCGCCAGTACCGTCGCCGCCAGAATCCACTGGCACCCCTTGATTGCTGTCAGCATGACTTCCTCCCTCGTCATTCGTTGCAGTGTTTTTCCACCCATCCAGCGATCGCGGAGGTGGTTGCGTCCTTCCCGTGGAATCCGGTCACTTGAAGCCCTAACGGCAGACCTTGCTCGCGCAGCAGCGGCAATGAAATTGCCGGCACGCCGAGCAATGAGAATGGCACTGCAAACACCGGATCGCCAGTCGAGCTCAGGCCGACCGGCGCAGCCGCCGGGGCTGCCAACGTCACGCAGGCATCGCATTGTGCGGCCAGGCTCTCGTAGAGAGCGCGAACGCGGATCCGTTCGTCGAGGTCAGCGCGATAGTCATCGAGGCTCATTGCCTCCGCTTGCGCGAGGCGCGCGAGCATCGCGCGGCTCAGTTTGCCGGCATCGCGGTTGCGATAGGTGTTCAGGGGCCAGCGCGATTCCCACGTATTGATCCGGATGGACAGCGCGCGCGCATCGGCTATCGCCTCCTCGACGGCACGAACCAACTGGTCCGATTGCCGCGTGAGAATGTCGATGCCGTTGCGCGACAAGAGTGCCAGTGATTCCTGGATCGCCTTCTTCGCTTCCGCGCTGGCCACTTGCCAACCAGCCGTCTCAAGAAATACGAGCCGCTGCGGTCTGGCCGGCGGCGGCATGCGAAGTGGCCCGACCAGGCCCTGATATCCCGGATCGCCACCAGCGCGCGCGGCAATTTCGGACGCGACCTGCCAGGCGTCCTCGAGCGTTGCCGCCAGAACGCCCATGCAGCTTTGGCTCAATTCATCGTGGCTGCCGCCCCGGTTTATGCCGCCGACGCTCGGCTTAAAACCTACGCAGCCGCAGTAGCTGGCCGGACGAACGATCGATCCCATCACCTGCGTGCCGAGCGCAGCACTGACGAGACCGGCTGCAACGGCGGCGGCCGAACCGCTGCTCGACCCTCCCGGAGTGCGACCAGGATCCCAGGGATTGCGGGTGCCGCGCGGCTCGGTCGCCGCAAACTCGGTCGTCACCGTCTTTCCGAGAATGACCGCTCCCGCTTCGCGCAGAGCCGCGACCGCCGCAGCGTCGCGTCCCGAGGACCAACCGTCGAACAACGGTGAACCCATCCCGGTTGGCATGTCGGCCGTCTCGATGATGTCCTTGATGCCGATCGGCATGCCGTCGATTGCCGACACCGGTTTGTTGTCACGCCACCGCATGGAAGATGCGTCGGCGGCAGCTCGCGACCCCTCGATGTTGGTGCAAACAAACGCGCCGATTTTCGGCTCCCAGGCGGCGAGCGTTTCGAGGCAGCGTTCGAGATAGGCGCGCGGTGTATCCTGTCCGCCGGCGAATTGTGCGGCGGCCGCAAGAAACGGTTTTGCTTGTGGCACGGGCGCGGGAGACAACATCGTCAGGCCTCGGTCAACGTCATGGCAGCAACACGCCGCTGGCTCGCGATCATCGAGGTTCGCAGCAGGAACTGACGGGCACGCGCCCGATCCGCCGCCATTTCACGAAGCTCGTCGAGATTGCGCCGCCGGGTTTCCGGATCCCGCGCCTCCAGGCGTTTTTTGTTCGCGATGGACTGCTCCTGCACGTATTCGGTCGCTACGGTGCGACGCTGCAAGCTGTAAAGGTCAAGGAGAGCATCGGGCGCCTTGTCTAGCAAGACCGCCGCAAGCTTTTCGGCGAGGTTCGCAGCGTCCTGAATGCCTCCATTCAATCCCATACCGCCGATCGGATTGTTGACGTGAGCGGAATCGCCGGCGAGCAGCACGCGGCCTTTGCGGAAGGTTTCCGCGACACGCTGATGCGTGACATAAAGGTTGCGGTGAACAATTTCGTAGGGCTGCTGCGCCGGAAAGAACTTTTGCATTCGCGCCTGCACGGCCGCATCGCTCATCAACTGCTGCTCGGACTGATCGGGATTGGCCGGATAGACCGTACGCCACAACCCCGGCGGTCCGTCAGCCGACACCTTGAAGCAATTGCACCATTCGTCGGGGTCGGCGAAGTAGCTGCGGAAACACAATCCATGAGCCGATTCAAAATCGAACGGCGTGGTGAGCACGATGAACCGTTCCGGCCAGGTAAATCCCTCGAACGCAATATCGCTCTGCTTGCGTACGATGCTGCGGCCACCGTCGGCGCCGATCAGATAAGCGCCCGAATGTGATTTGACGCCGTCGGGGCCGCGCACATCGACGCTGACCAAGCTATCGGTCTGCACAACATCCACCACCTCGTGCGCAAACAACACTTCCACGTTCGGCAGCGTCCGCAGGCGCTCGACAAGGAGCTTGGTGGTCTTGAATTGCTCGCACTGAACGACGAATGGATGACTGGTGTCTTCCTTGAGGACAGCGTGATCGAACTCGGCGACTTTCTCGCCGCTCGGCCGATCCCAGAACTGGAAAATGGGCGCCACAAGTCCGACCCGCGCCATATCGTCCGCAAGACCATCATCGGCCAGCAGATCGAGTGTAGCGGGATGGGTCGTGGCAGCGCGTGGATCCGCTTGCAGCGTTTCATTTACGTCGAACAGCCGAACCGGCAGACCGCGACGCCCGAGCAGCCACGCGCACAACAAGCCGACCGGGCCACCTCCGGCAATCAATACCCGCCGTTCGTCAAAACCCATTTCGGAAAACTGCTGTTTACTGATTTCCACAACGCCAGTCATCCCGACTACGATTCGCTACAACAGTTCTGACATTGAAGGTAGCAAAAAAGAGCGGGGCGAAGACGCGCCCGAAGCCTTCAATCCCTGACCAAAATTCGCAATCCTCTTGGGTCGATCGTTAGCGGACAACCGGCAAAACTTTGACGTCGTATTCGCAACTCATCTCACGACCGAGGACCGGATCCTCGATCAGGGCCGTAAACTGTGCCGCGGGGCGAATGCCTCCGATGGCGCCGAGCGTTCCGCAGAACATGACCGTGCCCGCCACAAATTCCGTTCCGGCACGCGACATCAGGTCCGAGGGATTGCGCATCGCCGATAGCGGGCCCTCTTGGTATTTTAGTCGTTTGCCGTCGATGGTGACGTACGCGCGCAAGATCAATTGGTCCCAGTGGCCCGCTATCTCATCGAGACGCCAGAGCGTCTTGCCGACCATCTTGGCGCAGAATTGCTTCGATAGCGCGACACCCATTGTCTCCAGTTTACGGTCGGTATGATCGGATCCAACGCCAAGCCACAATCCATCGTGCATGGCGACGACCACCGGTTCCGCCTCGCCTGAGGTGTCGGGCCCGAGAACCTCCAGGTGCGCCGTTTGCGTGAGATTCGCCGTGCTGATGCGGTAAAACACCGGCACCGACGACGGGCGTGGTACGCCAATTGCCGCGAGCTCCTCGATGTGATGACGCAGCGCCTTTTCATCGCGGCCGGTCCAGCCCGCAACGATCAGCGCTTTCGGAGCAAGTTCGGACCAATCGGTTTCACCGCTTGATAGACGCTCAAAGACGAGCATGGCTTGTTCCTTGAGTTGGCGACGGGCACTTGGTACATGATCGGCGAGGAAAATCCACCGGCGGAAATTTGTGTCGAATGGTGAAGTAGTATGGCCGTCAACAAAAAACATGACGAATTTCATACCCTCGACATGAATGTCGGCTGGGAAACGCCGTCCGGCTATCCAAAAGGCATCGAGCAGAAGATTTTGTCCGGCGCGCTGGACGAGACAAACCGGCGCGGCACGCGCACGCGCCTACTGCGCTTCGCACCCGGCGTCTTCACGACGAAGCCTTTCGTGCACGATTACTGGGAGGAAGTTTTTCTCGTATCGGGCGATCTAATCGTCGGCAACGACGCACAAGGAAACGGCGGCAAATCATTTCCGCCCAACACCTATGCCGTCCGCCCGCCGGGCGCCTATCATGGGCCATTCAAGTCGAACGGCGGTTGTACGCTCCTGGAAATCCATTACTTCGATCCGGCCTGAGCGACGTCGACGATTGCCCAGAGGAGTAGCGGGATAGATGGCGCGCCCGAAGAGATTCGAACTCCTGACCCCCAGATTCGTAGTCTGGTGCTCTATCCAGCTGAGCTACGGGCGCTTGATTCCACTGCCGGAAATCGGCCCGCGGAACGGGGCATAGCTATCGTCTTGACCGGGTATTGGCAAGAGTTGCGACGCGAACTCTCACGTGGGCTGCACGGCCCAGGCCAGGGCCACATTTTCAATGCGGATTCGATATGCGAGCAGCGCCGCGTTCGCGGCTGAAAAGATGAACGCGAAGACCGGTAGTCCAAGGGTCAGCGGAACCACGGCGATCTCCAGCGCGACGATCAAGTAGTTTGGATGCCGAAGCCAGCGATACGGCCCTCGCGCGATTGTTGCCGCACCTGGCAGCACGATGACGCGCGTGGTCCAGCGGCGACCGAGACTGGCGATGACCCACAGCCGCCCGATCTGCAGCACGATGAATATCGACAGCCAGAACGGATCAATGACGCGGTCATGCCCGAGGATAAGCAGGCCGACAATCCAGGTCGCGTGTAAAATCACGATGAGAGGATAATGCGCCGCGCCAAATTCGATGCCGCCCATCCCGCGCAGTCGCCTCGTATTGAGCTGGGCAAAGCAGAGTTCAATGAGCCGTTGCACGATCAGGAATGTTACAAGCCACGCGCCCTCACCCATAGAACGCCTCAAGGGCCAGAAAATTCGCGGTGAAGCCGGGACCCAACGCCGAAAGCACGACCGGACCGTACAGACCACGCCGCAGCACACGTTCGAGAACGAAAAGAACCGTGGGCGCCGACATATTTCCGTGGTTGCGGAGAATCTCCCGCTCGTCACGCAGCGTCCCCTTCTGCAATTCGAGCGCCGCTTCGATGGCATCGAGCACTTTTGCGCCGCCGGGATGACAGACGAGCTGAGGCGCGCGCAGCCGGGCCGCCTTGATGAAACGGCGAACCGGCGCCGCCATTCGTTGCTCGACGAAGCGCGGGAGCGAGCGTGAGAGCATCACCCGGAAACCCACCGGATCGATCGCCCAGCCCATGATGTCGAGCGTGCGCGGCCAGGTGTGCTCCGCCGCGGCACCAACTTGCAGCGACCCCTCACGCGGCCCCGCCCGCAGAACGATGGCTGCTGCACCATCGCCGAAAAGGGCCGATGAAATCACGTCTGCCTTTGTTCCCCGATCGATGCGGGACGTCAGCGTGCAGAGTTCGACAACAACCACCAGCACCACTTCGCCTGGCTCAGCCCGCGCAAGCCGCGCGCCGAGTGCAAAACCAAAGACGCCGCCGGCACAACCGCGACCAAATACCGGCACGCGCATTACGCCTGGACGCAACCCCAGTTCCGGACCAACACGCGCTTCTATCCCTGGCGTGGCAATACCCGTCGAGGAGACCGTCACGACGACGTCGACATCACGCGCCGGAATTCCGGCGCGATCGAGTGCGGCCTTCGCCGTTCGAATGAAAAGCTCGCTCGCGCTTTCAACATAAGCTTCCGTGCGTTCGGCCAGATTGTACGGTTTGCTCAACCATTCAAGCGACCGCGCGGAATAGCGCCGCTCGATGCCCGCATTCGCAAAGATCTCTGCAAGTTTCGGGTAGCGCGTGAAGGTGCGCGCGTAAACGTGGCGCGCCGCATCCGCCACCGCTCGCTGATCGAGTTGATGCGGTGGCACAGATGTGGCGATCGAGAGCACGTTAACGGGCGGCGCCATGTCAGATGTCCTTCAGTCGCGCGAGCCCCCGAGGTAGAACACCGCAACCGGCGTCTACGTCCGTCAGGCGCGTACGCGCTCACCACGTCTGGTATCGAGATCGACCGCCCGGTCGGGGATTGTGATGCTGAAGGTGGCGCCAATCGTGCCAGGCACAAGGCGGATTTCACCGCCATGCGCCCGCACAAGCTCCGCGGCAATGGCGAGGCCGAGGCCCGTCCCGCCGGCTCGCGTCGATCCCTGAAAAGCCTGAAACAGGTGAGTTCTTGCCTTTTCCTGTACGCCGGGGCCGGTATCGGAGACTTCAATCACGACCACGCTGCCTTCACGCCGCCCGGTAATGCGGATCTGATCGCGTGCCGGATCGCGCGCACCGCGCGTCTCCAGCGCCTGCACCGCATTACGTGCGATATTGACCAGGACGCGAAACAATTGATCGTGATCGGCTTCCATTGTCAGGCCGCGTTCGACTGCAACAATCCATCGGATCGGCACGTCAAGGCCGAGGCCGAGCGCTTCGTGTACTTCTTCGATCAAGGGTTCGACCTGGAGCGTCCGGCGTTCCGGAGGTGGCTCCTGCGCGCCGCCGTAAGAAAGTGTGCTCTGACAGAATGCGATTGCCCGCTCGAGCGCGCGCATCAGCTTGGGCGCGAAGCGTTGCACTTTCGGATCGGGCGAAGTGGAGAGCTGATCGGAAAATAGCTGGGCCGACGCCAGCAGATTGCGCAACTAGTGATTGATCTTCGACACCGCGAGACCGAGCGCGGCCAGCCGGCTCTGCTGATGCAGCATCGAGGCCAGTTCGCGCTGCATGGCGCCGAGCTCCTCTTCAGCAGTGCCGATTTCATCGCGACGCCCGCTTTCGGAAATGACGCGGGACGGATTTTCGGGATCGGCTCGGAAGGCGACCATGTTGCGCGTGATGCGCCACATCGGGCGCACGAAAAGGTAGTGCAGCGCAAGGAACACCAGCATCGCCGTGATACAGGAGATCGCCAGCGACAGGAGCAGGATGTTCACTGAAAACGTCCACATCGCCTTGCACATCGGTGCTTCGTCGAGAATGATCTCGAGGAAGTCGCCGCCCATCGGCGCGGCTCCGACCACACGGATGTTGTCGCCGGGCTTGCACATCAGCAACGTGTCGAACGCATCGACAATCGACTTCCACCAGGTCACGTTCCGCATGTCGATGTCCTGGGCGATGCTCGTTGGCATGTTGGACGCGGCCAGCAGACGCCGCTGATTGCCCATTTTCATCGCCACCGCATGCGCACCGATGCTGCGAAGAATCTGGTTCGCCAGGCTTTCAGGCACCATGCCGCTCGGCGCCGCGTCGAGGACAAGCGCCGCCGTGTGCGCGGCAGCCAACCTGTCATTCAGCCAGTTGAGCCGAAAATTTGCGACCGACGGCACGTAAATCATAATTTCGGCCACCATCACAAACACGATCGTCAGCAAAAGTAACTTGCCGGAGAGTCCGATGCGCGGCTTTCGCGTTCCGGGCTCCGCTTCGATCATGTTTTCTGGTCTGTCCGCCGATTCCAATTTCGCCTCAGCCAAAAATTCTCATCCAACCGATGATGCGCCGCGCCCAGACACCGGTCAAACTTGGGGTGAAATAGTCCATCGCCGCATATTTTCCAATCTCTGACAGCGTCGGATAGGGCAAAACAAGATCTGTTACGTCGCGAAGATTGAGATTTCGTGCAACCGCCAGAACCCACATAGCGATCAGCTCGCCTGCCTGGGCACCGACAATCGTGACACCCACTATTTTACCATTTGCCGTCGTGATGACTTTTATATGACCGCGTGGAGCGCCCTCTGCCTGCGCGCGGTGATTATCGTGATAGGGCCATCGCGTTACCCGAATCTTTGTGCCCTGCTGAAGCGCCCGCGCCTCGGTGAGCCCAATCTGCGCAAGCTCCGGGTCGGTAAAAGTGACCCACGGGATACAATCATCGTTAACACGCGCCGGCAGGCGGAATAAGGCGTTCCGGATCACAAGGCCGGCGTGATAGTTCGCGGCATGCGTAAGCTGAAGCGCGCCGGCAATGCAGTCGCCGATCGCGTAGACGCGACGGTTGCTCGTCTTGAGCTTTCTGTTCACGACGATGCCCGACCGTTCATGACGAATTCCCGCAGCATCGAGATCAAGCTCCGCGATTGATGGGCTGCGCCCGGCGGCAACGAGCAGATGACTACCGGTAATCGTCTGCTCGGCGCCGCCGCTATCGATTGTCGCGGTGACTGTTCGCCCGGCATGCGTGATATCGACAACGTTCACACCGCTTCGGATGACGACGCCTTCGCGCTCGAGCTGTGCGAGCACAATGGCGGTGCATTCGGGATCGTCCTTGTCGAGCGGTTGCGCCGCTTCAATGACCGTCACGGAGCTTCCGAGGCGGCGGAAGCCCTGCGCCAATTCAAGACCGGTCGGCCCCGCGCCGATGATGATGAGATGCTCCGGCCTCTCTGTAAGGTCGAAAATGCTTTCGTTCGTCAGGTAGGGACCACTGTCGATGCCGGGAATTGCCGGCAGCGCCGGTTTCGATCCGGTCGCGATCACAAAGCGGCGGGCACGGATCTCGATATCGCCAGCAACGACTGTGTTGCGGTCCTTGAACTTGGCCGGCGCATGGATGACGCGAACGCCGAGCCCGGTGAAACGTTCGGCCGAGTCGGCCGGTGCCACGGCGGCGATGACCGAGTGAACATGTCGGTGGACGCCGGAAAAATTCACGCCGGTGTCCCGCACATCGACACCGAACAGTTTTGCGCTCCGTGTCGCTTCGGCGCGTCTTGCCGCCGCCAACAAGGTTTTCGATGGCACGCAACCGGCATTGAGACTGTTCCCGCCCATCTTGTGGCCCTCGACGAGCACTGTCGGCACGCCAAAGGCCGCCGCGGCCGCGGCAACAGACAAGCCGCCGGGACCTCCGCCGATCACGCAAATGTCGGGTCTGAGCGTTTCCGCCATAACTCTGTATCTTTCGAACCGATTATACCGCCCGGCCGAACGAGGCGCGTCTCACCGCCTTGTGAGGCTATTTGACCCCGCCGAAGGCGCCGACACCGCGAACATTGACGGACCACAGGCCCTCCCTTATAAGCCGCGCAAAATCGCACGTCGGCCCGATTAAGTGGGTCTGACGGCGTATCGAGGGTTAATCCCTCCTTCCCCAAGGCGCAGCCAGCGGAGAACGAACGTGAAGCGGACCTATCAACCGAGCAAGCTCGTACGTAAGCGCCGCCACGGCTTCCGCTCACGTATGGCGACCAAAGGCGGGCGCAAGGTTTTGTCGGCGCGCCGGGGGCGTGGTCGCAAACGGCTGTCCGCCTGACAGGGGCAAAGAGGCCGCACATTGCTTCCATGGAACGATTGAGGCAACGGGCGGACTTCCTGGCTGCAGCGTCAGGAATCAAGGCGCCGTCGGCAGCATTCGTGCTGCAGGCGCGCAATCGCCGCGACCAGGGGCCGGCACGGTTCGGCTTCACGGTAACGAAAAGGGTCGGGAATGCTGGCGAGCGCAACCGGGTCCGCCGCCGCCTCCGTGAAATTGTGCGGCTCTGGGCCGTAACCCGGGTGTGCGCGGAACATGATTATGTGCTTGTCGGCCGTCGGGCGGCGCTCAATCTACCGTTCGAGCGCATGACACAGGACTTCGAAGGCGCATTGCGGCGAGTTCACGCGGGGCATAGCGGCAAACGGAATTTCAATGACCGATAACAAAAATACCATTCTTGCCATTGTGCTGTCCGCACTAGTGCTGCTCGGCTGGCAGTATTTCTTTGCCGCTCCGCAGGAAAAGGCGCGGCAGGAACAGTTGCAGCTGCAGGCACAGCAACAGAAACAGAATGTGCCGACGCCCGATCAGTCCAAACCGGCGCAGCCGCAGGCACAGTCGCAGGTGCCTGGCCAGGCAAACGCACCATCATCCGCGGCGCCCGTTGATCGTCGGGCGGCGCTGGCGAACTCGCCTCGTGTACCCATTGTGACCGACACGCTGCAGGGCACGATTGCCCTGAAAGGCGGGCGCATCGACGACCTCGCGCTGGTCAAATTCCGAGAGACGACTGACCCGAAATCTCCGCCGATTGTTTTGCTGTCCCCTTCGGGGACGGGTGATCCATTCTATGCGGAGTTCGGCTGGACGGGCGCCGCCGGAGCGAATGTCAAGCTGCCGACCTCCGAAACTGTCTGGAAGCAGGTGGGCTCCGGGGGACTCGGCGTCGGCCACCCTGTGACTTTGACCTACGACAACGGCGAAGGACTCGAATTCCGCCGTACCATTGCGGTCGACGACAAGTATCTGTTCACGATCAAGGATGACGTCAGCAACAAGGGCGAAAGCCCGGTTACTCTCTTTCCTTACGCTTTGATCTCGCGTCATGGAATTCCACCGACCGCCGGATATTACGTTCTGCATGAAGGCCTCATCGGCGTACTCGGAGAGTCTGGCCTGCAGGAATTCACCTACAAAAACATCGAGGACAAAAAATCCGTCACTTGGGACGTCACCAACGGCTGGCTCGGCATCACCGACAAATATTGGGCCGCCACCTTGTTGCCGGATACAAGCGCGCGCCTGAAGGCGCGTTTCTCGACCAGCATGCTCGGCACGGTCAGGACATTTCAGACCGATTATTTGCTCGATGCACAGACAATCGGACCCGGCGCAACCGGTTCCGCCAATGCACGGCTGTTTGCCGGCGCCAAGGAAGTGTCGATCGTCGGCATCAATTTTCCATTTGTCGGCATCGGCGGTTACAACAAAGCGCTCGGCCTCAACCACTTCGACCTGCTGATCGATTGGGGTTGGTTCTACTTCATAACCAAACCGATGTTCCTGGTGATGGATTTCTTCTTCCGTCTCCTCGGCAATTTCGGCCTCGCGATCCTGATGGTCACCGTACTGGTCAAGATCGTCTTCTTCCCCCTCGCCAACAAGTCGTACGCATCAATGGCGAAGATGAAGGCCGTGCAGCCGCAAATGATGGCGTTGCGCGAACGTTTTGCCGACGACAAGGCCAAGCAGCAGCAGGAATTGATGGAGCTGTACAAGCGGGAAAAGATCAATCCGCTGGCCGGCTGCCTGCCGATCGTGATCCAGATTCCGGTCTTCTTCTCACTCTACAAGGTTTTGTTCGTCACCATTGAAATGCGGCACGCGCCGTTTTTCGGTTGGATTCACGACCTTTCGGCGCAGGATCCGACCAATATCTTCAATCTGTTCGGACTCATTCCAGTCGACCCGACGATACTGCCCTTGATCGGACCATTCCTGCATATGGGCATCTGGCCCATCATCATGGGCATCACGATGTGGGCTCAGATGAAGCTCAACCCGGCGCCACCGGATCCGACGCAGGCGATGATCTTCAACTGGATGCCGCTGATGTTCACGTTCATGCTGGCGAACTTCCCCGCTGGCCTCGTGATCTACTGGGCCTGGAACAATCTGCTGTCGGTCGTGCAGCAGAGCGTGATCATGCGCAAGCATGGGGCGAAGATCGAATTGTTCGACAATATCAAGACCATGTTCGTTAAGAAGACGCCGCAAGAATAAAGTCGACAATCATTCACCAATCATGGCCGGCGCCAATGGGGTCCGACCAATTAACCCGCGCGGAAATCGAGACCGGCCGCAAGCTTTTTGCCGGCGACTGGCAGTTTGTCGCCGCGGCGGGCTCGCCTGCCTCGCTACCGTTCATGAAGGGCGTCGAAATCGCCTTCGCGGGCCGCTCGAACGTCGGCAAATCCAGCCTGATCAATGCGCTCACTGGCCGCAAAAACCTCGCCCGCATCTCGCGCACACCTGGTCGGACGCAGGAACTCATCTTCTTTTCGGGCGGCGATAACCTCAACGTCGTGGACATGCCGGGTTACGGCTATGCCGCCGCGGCAAAATCCAAGGTCGCGGCCTGGACGGAATTGATCCACGCCTTTCTACGCGGGCGGAGCAACCTCGCCCGGGTCTATGTCCTGGTGGATGCGCGGCATGGACTCAAACCGACAGATGCCCCGGCGCTCGACGCCCTCAGCCAGGCGGCGGTCAGCCATCAGGTCGTCTTAACCAAGTGTGACGAGGTGAAACCCGCCGACCTTGCGGGCCGCATCGTCGCCGTCGAAGCGGGGCTCGCCAAGCGCCCTGCCGCATTTCCGACGGTTCTCGCGACCTCCTCCCACGACGGAGCGGGCGTCCCCGAGCTGCGCGCGGCCATCGCCCGGCTGCTCACGGAAAGAAAGAGCTAATGCATTGTCGAGGGACGGCCGCATCGGCTAGAACCGCCGGCAACCGTACAAGGCCCGAGCGATGAGCAAAGCCCCCAAGATCGACCCGCAGACGCAGGCTCGAATCCTGTCCGAAGCGCTGCCGCACATGCAGCGCTACGACGAGGAAACCGTCGTGGTGAAATATGGCGGGCACGCCATGGGCCAGGAGCAGACGGCACGCGATTTTGCGAAAGATATCGTCCTGCTCGAGCAGACGGCGATCAATCCCGTCGTCGTGCACGGCGGGGGCCCGCAGATCGAGGCCATGCTCAAGAAGCTCGGCATAAAGTCCGAGTTCGCTGCCGGTTTGCGCATCACCGACGCAAAGACGGTCGAAATCGTCGAAATGGTTCTGGCCGGCTCGATCAACAAGCAGATCGTCGGCTACATCAACGCCGCCGGCGGCAAGGCCATCGGGCTGTGCGGCAAGGACGGCAACATGGTG